>Ga0208687_1001161_pt1 | contig 12732 bp, 11 predicted proteins | sample June2015DPH_6_10_FD_184695 | JGI IMG/M metagenome (GOLD analysis project Ga0208687, IMG submission 184695) | Peatland microbial communities from SPRUCE experiment site at the Marcell Experimental Forest, Minnesota, USA - June2015DPH_6_100... | ecosystem: Environmental > Terrestrial > Soil >...
CCAACGCTCTGCAACTCCGAATCAAGCCGGGATTGAAGGTCGGCGACCGCGCGCAGATTCGGCTTGAGCCTCTGACGGACTATTACCAGGTCAATAACAGTCTGGAAACCAGCGGGGTGGGAACCGAGAGGCGCTTGTGGGTCGAACGCGGGCTGGATTCCATGCGACTAGACATTTGGGGGCAGATCCCCCTCGACGCCGGTGAGACTACCGAACGGGTAGCGATCGCTCGTCCCCCGCAGTTGGTGGGCGAACTTTTCCGCCAGGCGCTCGAAGACGCCGGCATTGTCGTTCGAGGCGGTGTCGAGGTCCACTATGTCACACGCTTGGAGGCAGCAATAGCCAGTCATCCTCCTCTCCAACTTTCTCCGCGTGTGGTCTTGGCAGAGCATGACTCCCAGCCACTCCGGGAGATCGTGAAGGCGACCAACAAGGAAAGCCAGAACCTTTTTGCGGAAATGCTTTTGCGCACACTCGGGCGCGAGGTGAAGCATCGTGGCGGCCTCGAGGACGGCTTGGAAGTACTCAGCGAATTTGCGCAGCAAGTTGGCGCAGCGCGGGGCGAGACGGTGTTTGCAGACGGCTCGGGGCTCTCGCGAGATGATTTGGTTGCACCAGACACGTTCGTAAAGCTGCTGATTCACATGGCGAGTGGGCAGGCTTTCGACATATTCCTGGATACCCTGCCGGTGGCCGGCGTGGACGGGACATTGGCCGGCCGGTTCAAAGGGACCCGGCTCGAGGGAAGAATCCACGCCAAGACTGGGACGCTCGAGCAGGTGAACGCACTTTCCGGGTATATGGATCTGCCCTCCGGAAAGAGGCTTGCCTTCTCCATCATTGGGAATAGTCACCCCCTCAAGGAGCAGCAGGGCGCAGCCACCCTCGACCAAATTGCCTTGGCCGTTTATGATTGGTTCGCGCGGCGGAAGAGATAGGAAGACCTTTAGAAAACTCTCATATAAGCATGGACAGCGGATTAACGCAGATGGACGCAAATAAGCTCAGATTCAAACACCAAGAATTAACCAGGAAGATCATTGGCGTCTTCTACGATGTTTATAACGAGCGCGGGCACGGATTCCTGGAGTCCGTCTATGAGGCGGCGATGCTGATCGCCTTGAGGGAAGCCGGGCTGAAGACGGAGACGCAAGTGCCCATTGCCGTCTATTTTCGAGGCAATCGGGTCGGAGATTTCAGGGGTGATTTGATGGTGGAGAACGCCGTTCTCCTGGAGCTAAAGGCAGCAAGGGCTCTTGACTCCTCCCATGAAGCGCAACTTCTCAACTATCTACGTGCCACGGAAATCGAAGTGGGATTACTTCTGAACTTTGGAATCAAGCCGGAGTTCAAACGGTTGGCTTTTGATAATGAACGGAAAATGCAGCCGCAGATAAACGCAGATGAACGCAGATAAAACCTGGCATAGAAGGAAGGAGAAGCCGGCGGATGGTAGGGGCCTCTTGAAATCAAGGCACTTGTGAGCTCGTAATCTGAGCCTTTGTTCTCTGTTTCTGTCTTGATCTGCGTTAATCCGCGTTGATCCGCGGCTTAGCCTTATGAAAACCGTAACGATCTTCGGAAGTTCACTGCCCGGCGAGGCGAGCCGCGCTTACGCCGAAGCACGGCAATTGGGAAAGCTGTTGGCAGAAGCCGGGTTCGCCATCTGCAATGGCGGATACAGGGGATTGATGGAAGCCTCAGCGCGCGGTGCTCGAGAGGCGGGCGGGCACACCATCGGCGTCACGTGCGAGATTTGGTCTGGCAAGGCGAATCAGTGGATTGTAGAAGAGGTGCGCACAAGGTCGTTCTCGGAACGCATCATGACGCTGCTGGAGCGCGGGGACGCCTACGTTGTCCTCCCGGGGGGAACGGGAACACTGGCAGAATTGGCGCTGGCGTGGGAGATGATGAACAAGGCCAGCCTATCGAGGACTGTGGGCGGGAGCAAGCCCCTGCTGGTGATGTCGCCCTACTGGCAGCCGGTCATCAAATGCCTTGAACAGGAAGGGCAGCTCAACTCAACCCACCGGGGATGGAGGTCACCGGCGATGGAAATCGTCACGCTGGTGAGAGATGTGGAGCAAGCGGTCGAATACTTGAAGAAGAACCTTTGAACGCCATGCCTGATGAAGAGAAAGCTCGGACCGATTTGCCCATGAGCGAGCGGCTTTGGCGTGGCATCAGGAAAGCCGCACTATCCGTATTGTTTGCCGCCATTATGGTGATTCCTGGAGTCAGGCGGCTGCGTCGGAAAATCTGGGAATGGTCGGCGGTTCGAATCCTGGTGGCGTCGGTGGGATGCTTGCTGGGCTGGCGATACAAGCATGCAAACGGCGGGATAGTGGATTTGGTTGTGGGCGTGGCGCTGATGGCTTTCGGCCTGCTGGTTCGCGCCAAGCCAGAAGCAAAGTCGGTAGACGCTCAGGCTCGCGAGCTCGACGCTCTCGTGGTCCTGAACGGCGGGGCGTTCATCCCGGCAGGAAATGAACGGCCCTCTCGCCTTGTGAGCATTTTCGTAAATCCCGACCGGCTATTTGTGGTTGACGAACAGGGGCACACTCTGGAGGAGATCCCACTGGTCCGGGTGCGCGAGTTGGCTGTGCGCCCAGTTCCCGTCTCAGACGAGTCGGAAGTTGAAGCACAAACCTGGGACCTTGCGATTACCTGGGAATCAAAAGACATGCGGACAGCCCGGTTCCGCTATGACAGCTTCTTTGCTGAGCACTTGGCTCGCGTCGCGGAAACCACGGTGCGAAACGTGCTGCGGAGAGAATTGCCGGTCCTTAGGGAATAGGGAATAACGCTGAACGGTAAGGGGTAAAAGGTAAGGACAGAGGGGAAAGGGTAAAGGATAAAGGGTAAAGGGTAGAGGGTAAAGGGTGAGCGATAATAGGGAAAAACGTCACTTAGACTTTAGCCTTTAACCTTCACACTTTACCCTTCTTCCCTAATCCCCATGTCAGCGGATGGTGTCGCCGGCGAGTCCCCAGAAATCCTTTGCGTAGTAGGACGAAAGCACATTCGCAAACAAATGGCAGATGCCATGGCAGTCGGGTATGTCGCCGTAGAGTTTCCTGCCTCGCGCGAAGACCTTGTTGAACGATCCTTCGCGCAGCAGATTTCCGCCGATCTTCTTGAGCGGCTCGCAGGGGTAGAAAACATCGCCGTTGGGGTAGACGCGCGGAAACATGGTCGGGAAGCACTGGAAATCGCCGAACTCGAGCAGGGTGCGAATGAGCTTGGGCGTGCCGTTGATGGGTTGGGAGCGCCCGCGGCGGCGCTGGACAATCTTCTCGACCAGGGCGTGGTAGCGCGGGTTCTGCCGCAGGCGAAGATTGGGCAACTTCTCGTTCAGCGCGGTCTGGGTGGCGAAGACAAATCCCTGCTCGCCGCAGAAGTCCATGATGTGCTCGATCTCAGCGATGTTCCAATCTCCGATGACCGTGCTGATGGTGATGTCCGTCGGCCTCGGCAAGCGCGATTTAGCCAGTTGCAGGTTCTCCAGCACTCCGGACAGGACAGCAGGTTTGGACATGGGGCTTGTCGAATCCGCCTGCAACGAATCCAGGCTGACAATGAGGCTGTGCAAGGAGTCAAACAACCCTTGCCGCTCGTGCAGGAGCGTGCCGTTGGTGATCAGCAGTACGGAGCGAAACTTCAAGTCATGGCGCGCCGCGCAGGCCAGTTCCTCAATATCGTTGCGCAAGGTAGGCTCCCCGCCCGTGAAGAGGATCGAATCGGTTTCCTTGCGGATGATTCCAAGCAGCCTGATGGTCTCGGCGGTCGGCAGTTCCTGGCTGAAGACGTCCGGCTCCTTTTGGGTGCAGTGTGTGCAAGCCAAATTGCATTTGTGGGTGACGTAGAGCACTGCGGCATAAGGCGCTACAACGTTTGTCCGTCGAATCTCACGCCGATAAAGGTTCTGGAAATAATGCTTGAAGTTCTTCAGCACAAACGGATAGTGGCGCAGCAATCCCCTCAGCAAAGCCAGCCCGTTCTCTTCTGCACGCACCTCGCCCATTAACGAGAAGCGTACACGAAGGCGCGGAGCCACAGCAAGAGTTTTGAAGCCAATGAGTAGCGCAGAGTCTCGCTTCCCAGAGACTCTGCGCTACCAGCTCAAGTGATTGCCCTCATTTCCGCACGAGCGCGGATCAGGGTGCCAGTTACACCAGATCAGTCTGGCACCCTCTCGGCTGGATTATAATTTCACTCCTCGTCGAGGGAAGGCGGACCCAGGGCCGCGGATTGCAGGGCAGGCTTACGCTTGCTGCGAGGGATGGTGGCGCAGGACAGCGGCCAACAGCGAGCGGCGAGCTGAAAGGTGACGGAGGTGGACGGATGGAGGAAAAGGAAATCGCAGAAGTTGCGGCAATTCTGGCTCGTTGGAACCCGCTCGGTGAGGCCGCGGCGGACGTCCCGGACCTGGAGGGCTATCGAATTGAGGCAATTGACATCATCGGTGCCTTGGGGGTGTTCGGTCGCGCCATGAAGATCGAAACAATCGTGAGGGACACCCTAAACCAAGCCTTTCATTTGTCGCTGACGCGAGCCGAGTGCGCTGAGCCAGCAAAGAAGATCCTGGGCGTGCTGAGCCACGCGCACAAGCTACAAAGCGGGTAGAATCAAAAACCGAGACGGATTAGAGCGACGATTTTAGTAATTCGATGGTGATGTCTTGACGGGCCGATCGGGGCGTTTCAGCTTGCGCTCGGCCCGGGAGGCAATCCTGACCTTAAACATCAATTTTGCCGGCCGCGCGCAATTCCTTTACCACATCTTCGAACGGCCGGCGGGGCTGGCCTTTGCTCTCACCGGCTGCGCGGCCCATCTCCAAGTCTTCCATCATTTCTTCGTACTCTTCGATAGGGAGAATGACGGCAGTCTTGCGCCCCTCAGCATCGGTGACGAACTGAAGATTCTCCAGCACCGCTTGTTCTGCAAATCAAGTGCATCACGGGCCGGGCGCAGACAAACAGGACCAATGTCTTCGCCACCCGCGGGCTGGCTTTGGACAAGGGCCAAGGGGCGCTGGAAACGCCCCGCGGTCCTGGTTGTTGTATCGCAGACATCACAACATGATGTCTGCCGCAGCCAGCTTACACGTCCGGTTCGACGAGGGGAGAGGCAATCGTGCTTTGGCATCGATCCTCTCCTCCTCCGCCGGCCAGGCTTAGGGCTTCCAAACGAAGCCGTGATTCACGCTCTGAGCGTCAACGTACCAGCCGGCGACCTCCCCTTCAAAGTTGTTGGTCGACGGGCGCGTACCCTGCCAAACGCCGGTTCCGGCGCCCGGTGCGTCGAAATTGGCGAAGGAGCCATCGCGGAAGCGCTCGAAGCCGTGCATCACAGTGTACTCGTCATTGAATTCTCCCGTGACTGCTCCGAACAGATTGATCGCAAAAGCGGCGGTGCCTTCGCCTGGAGCTGTGCTCGCCGCCGGATCTTCGTACGTGCGAAACGAGCCACCCGGGCGGCGCACGAAAACGTGAGCTACGCCGTTCGAGTCCAAGGAGTATCCCGTGATCACCCCCTCCGGGTTGATGCTCGCCGCGATGGTGCCCAGCCCGCCGCCGGTGGCCGCATCAGGCGCGTCGATAACCGTGATGTTGCCATCCGGCGCGCGCACGAAGCCGTGGTAAGTGTCGGCTGCGTCCACAAAGAAGCCAGTGACCATGCCCTTTGCGTTGAGGCAGGTTTCCTCGCAAGGGTAGGTGAAAACCGACCCAGACGGATCGAACGATCTGAATTCGTTATGGCGCGACCGGACAAACCCGTGGTTCACACCGTCTCCGTCGATGTAGCTCCCGGCCGTCGTTCCTTCCGGGTTGATGTTAGTTGCCAAAGTGCCCTGCTGTTCGCCCGTACCCGCACCCGGAGCATCAATGGCGATGAAGTGGCCGTTGGGGTATCGCAGGAAGCCGTGATAAACGTTGCCGGAGTCCTGGAACGTTCCCGCGATCACGCCCAGGTCGTTAATGGCATACGCCGCGGTGCCCTGGCCATTCTCCAGGCCCGCTCCGGGGGCATCAAAGGAAGTGATGTGGCCGTCCGGAGTGCGCAGGAAGCCGCGCATCACGATGTTCGGGCCTGGGTAGGTATAGGAGTAGGTGCCCACGACCACTCCCAGGTCATTATTGGCGAGAGGGGTGGTTCCACAACCTAAGAAACCCAGGAAAGCGTCGTAGCACACGAGTGAGAACACGGTGTCCGCGCCTGGAGCATCGAAAGGGATGATTTTCCCTTTTCTATTCTCAGCATTCACGGAAAGGCCCAGTCCCAGCGTGCAGAAGGCTAGGCAAAGGGCCAGCGCTCCCTTCCGGCCGGCTGCAAAGCAGAATTGTGCAAAAGCAAATCGATTCTTCATGATTGGCCAACCTCCTCTGATAATGTTTTTCTCCGGTACTGTCCCAGTGTCGTGTCCGAAAATCCCTGTATGTGCCAGTGGGGCTGTGAGTTGCGAGAAACTGGCTGGCGCAGAGCGAAGCTCTGCGGTCTTCGGGGATTAGAAACCCGACCCATCGGCCTTTTTTCCCTTTCTTGGCTTCCACCTACTCATGCGCAGAAAAGGGGCGAAACCGATCATGGCGCGACCAATTTTTTGCCTCAAAAAATGGACGAAGCCCCGTAGGGCGGACTTCGCCGTCCAGGTCCGCGGTTTGTTTGTGGGGGGTGGGCGGAAAACCCTACAGAAAAGCGCGGCCTGCGTCACGCTCTGCCAGAAGCACAATGGTGGTAGAATAGCTCACCGAGGGTAGGCCCCAACTGAATAGGTGATTTATGGCCTCCGCGCATGAAGTGACGCGACTCTTGGGGGAATGGGCAAACGGCAGCCAGCAAGCCCTGGACCGGCTCACCCCGCTTGTATACGGGGAACTGCGGCAGCTTGCCGCCAGCTACCTGCGCAAGGAGCGCCCGGACCATACGCTGCAACCCACGGCGCTAGTCCATGAGGCTTACCTTCGCCTGGTTGATCAGCAGAACCCGAGTTGGCAGGACCGGTCGCACTTCTTCGGGGTGGCGGCGCGCCTGATGCGCCAGATCCTGGTGGACTACGCGCGGCGGCGGCAGGCCGGCAAGCGGCGCGGGCACAAGGTGCCACTGGAAGAAACGGTGAGCTTCGCTCGCGAACGAAGCGCGGACCTGGTAGCGCTCGATGACTCCCTGAGCGCGCTGGAAAAACTCGACCCGCGCAAATGCCGGGCAGTCGAGCTTCGTTATTTCGGCGGGCTCGCCACGGAGGAGATCGCCCGCACACTGGAGGTTTCCGCCATCACCGTCCGCCGTGATTTGAGGATGGCGGAAGCATGGCTTTACCAGCAAATGCGCGGCGGGGAGGTGCTCCGGTAGGTGCCCCTTGACGCCTGAACGGTGGGCCAAGATCGAGGCGTTGTTTCATCGCGCTCTGGAGTCCGCGCCGGAGGATCGTTCCCGCCTGCTCGAGGATTCCTGCGCGGGTGATCCCGAGCTGCGCCGCGAAGTCGAGTTGCTGCTTTCCGGCGCGCCCAGCGCAAACCGCTACCTCAGACAGGTCGTACGCGGGGCGGCCGATTCCATGGGTTTCCCCCTGGTGGGCCAGACGGTCTCTCACTACCACGTCCTGGCAGGGCTGGGCGGGGGCGGGATGGGCGTGGTCTACAAAGCCCAGGACACCAAGCTGCCTCGCTTCGTGGCTCTCAAGTTCCTGCCCGAACATCTCACCCAGGACCGCCAGGCGCTGGAACGCTTCAAGCGGGAGGCGCAGGCCGCCTCCTCGCTGAATCATCCCAACATCTGCACCATTCACGACGTTGACGAATACGCAGGCCGGCCCTTCATGGTGATGGAGTATCTGGAGGGCCGAACGCTGAAGGAACAGATTGCCACAGGGGCGCGCGGCGCGCGCCCTGGCGACCGGGGCGAGAGCCGTTCGCCCGTGCCTGTAGACACGCTGCTGGAGATGGCCATTCAGGTTGCCGACGCGCTGGACGCGGCGCACGCGCAGGGGATCGTCCATCGGGATATCAAGCCGGCGAATATCTTCGTAACCGCGCGCGGCCAACCCAAAGTTCTGGATTTCGGCCTGGCAAAGTTGACGCATACCCCCCACCCCTTGCTCCCCTCCCCAGCCGGGGAGGGGACTCAGGGGTGGGGTGACGGCGCTCCCGACACGCCCACTCCCTCCATCGAGCCCGAGCATCTCACCAGCCCGGGGATTGCCGTCGGTACCGTGGCCTACATGTCGCCGGAGCAGGCGCGCGGGGAAGAACTCGACGCCCGCACCGACCTGTTCAGCTTCGGCGCCGTGCTCTACGAGATGGCCACGGGTCGTCTGCCTTTCCCGGGCAACAGCTCGGCGGAAATTTTCGCCTCCATTTTGACCCAAGCTCCCCTGCCGCCTTTGCAACTCAATCCGCAGTTGCCCCCCGAGCTGGAGCGAATCATTAACAAGGCGCTCGAGAAAGACCCCGATCTGCGCTACCAACATGCCTCGGATATTCGAAGCGATTTGAAGCGCCTGAAGCGCGACAGCGATTCGGGGCGTAGCGCAGGCGTCCCGCCTGCGGTAGCTGGGGCGTCCCGCCCCAGCAAGGGAGGCGAAGAGCGCGGGCAGGATGCCCGTGGCACAGCGGGCGAGACGCGCGCGCCACAGCGTCACTGGGCACTGTGGCTGGCAGGATCGCTGGCGCTAATTCTGGCCGGGCTCGCATTGGCGCGGTTCTTGTGGCACCGAGTGGGAACTCCCCCGGAGCTGACCGAGCGACAGCTCACTGCCAATCCCCCCGAAGACCACTTGGTGGGCGCCGCCATTTCCCCGGACGGCAAGTATGTGGCTTATGTGGACCAGACGGGAATCTACCTGCGCTCGATCGACTCCGGCGAGACTCGTGCCGTCTCTGTGCCCGCAGAGCTACGTAGCCGAGTCTTTACCATCCTTTGGCTCCCGGAGGGTGGGAAGCTGCTCGCCAACGCGGCTGGTTCAGAGGGTCTCGACCTCTGGATGATCACCCTCCTGGGCGAGGCGGCGCCGCACTTGCTGTACCGGGACGCTGAACTTCCAGCGGCCTCGCCTGATGGGCGGCTGATAGCCTTCGCGAACGGCGAGGACGCAAAACGTGGCAAGGAAGTGCTAGTAGGCAGCATCAACGGCGAGGCGCCACGCAAGCTCGTCACAGCGGAAGCGGACCAAGACGTGCGTAGCCCAGCCTGGTCGCCCGATGGCCGCTGGATTGCCTATTTCAGGGATTGGAAGACCGCACAGGGTTCATGGAGTTCTGCCATCGAAGTCCGGCCTTCCGCCGGCGGCGGCGCGAAGACTCTGTTATCGGAATCGAGCTTGCCCAAATCGAGTGCGTTCGATTGCCCCGATTATGCAGGCTCATGCTTCGTCTGGGCGCCCGACTGGCGCCTGGTATTCGCTGTGAGCCAACCCTCGGAGTCCCGCACGACCCAACCAAAGGACGGCCTGTGGGCGGTCCGAGTAGAACCACACAAAGGCGAAGCTGCCGGCAAACCCGAACGACTGACGCAAACGGGCGACTCGGCGCTCTATGATATGACCATTACGGCGGACGGGAAGCGCTTGGCGTTCCGTAAAGGACTCGACTGGGACGATGTCTACCTGGCCGAGCTCGCGCCACACGGCACCAGTGTGAAAGCCCCCCGGCGTTTAACGCTCGATAACCGCGGTAGCCAGCCCAATAACTGGACGCGCGACAGCAAAGCCATCCTCTTTTCCTCCAACCGAAATGGGAAATTACAGGTCTTCAAACAGAATCTGAACGAAACCGTTGCCGAAGCCGTCGTGGGAAGCCCTGGCGACGATTATGGAGCTGGCCTAAGTCCGGATGGTTCTTGGATGCTGTATGTCGAATCGGCCCGCACCGCGCCCGGCGCACCTCCTGTTCCACACTGGCTGATGCGCCGGCCGGTTGGTGGAGGCTCGCCTGAGATAGTGCTCGAATACCCTGCCTCTGTGTCGCCGGAGGGGATCTGGTGCCCGCTGAATCCCGGCCCTCCTTGCGTGCTCGGCCAACGGGAAGGGAATCAACTCGTTTTCTACTCCCTTGATCCGGTCCGGGGCAAAGGGGAGCAGCTAGGAGAGATTGAAGTCTCGCCCGGCGGGTATCATAGCTGGAACGTGTCGCCCGATGGTTCACGCCTGGTGCTGGTTGACCATCATAAGTACCATGCACGAATTGAAGCTCTGACACTCAGAGACCGGGCCTGGCATGAGCTTTCACTCGAGCCGGGGTGGGGAGACCTTCAATCGATAGCCTGGGCAGCAGATGGGAAGGGCTTCTTCGTAACCTCCTGGTTGCCGGACTCGTTTAATCTGCTGCACGTCACGCTCGCCGGCAAGGTGAATCCGTTACTGCGCAATGCCCATCGCCAGTGGATGTTTAACCCTCTGCCGTCTCCCGACGGCAAGTATTTGGCCTTCCAGGCTCAGACGTTTGACCGCAATGTGTGGCTGCTTGAGGGTTTTTGAGCAGACTTTGGCATGATCTGCGAGGGTTCGCCTCCGCCGCCGGCCAGATGCGCGCATGGAAATGTGCCGCCATCAGAACGTATCCCAGGATTGGGAATTTCAATTCCCGCCGCAACTCGCCGAAAGTCGGAACCCATTGCTTCCGAAAACGCTCGGAGTCAAGCAGGCACGCGCGATCCCGCCCTCCTGGATGTTGGTGGTCGAATAATGCAGATGGTTGCGGCCGTTCCGGGTCGCATACATCCCGACAAAAACCGTCGGGACGTATGCGCCACCCCGCCATTCATGCCCGGGGCTGGACGAAGCCTTGCGCTCATGCGGGCTGTTGCTGCGTCAGGCAATGGAGCGTGCCGAAACCCAGCACCAAATCAACGGCATGGACGCCCACTACTATACGATCCTTGAATAACTCGCCAAGGAGTCCAAGCGCCAAGCGGTCTTTGGGATCGTTGAAAGTGGGCACCAGCACAGCATGATTGGCGATATAGAAATTTGCATAACTCGCCGGGAGTCTGTCACCGTCGAAAAAGATCGGGTCGGGCATAGGTAGCGCGATGACCTCTGGCCTGGAACCGTCCTCAAGCCGCAGATTCTGAATGCGGTCCCAGTTTTCGTTCAGCGGGCCATAGTTGACGTCTTCGGTATTCCCCTCCTTAACGAGAACCAGGGTCTTTCTATCGACGAAACGGCAGATGTCATCGACGTGGCCGTGCGTATCATCCCCGGTCACGCCACCTGCAAGCCAGAAGACGTTTGTCGCACCGAGGTAATCGTGGAGTGCTTTTTCAAAGCCTTTTCGGTCGAGACCCGCATTCCTGACCTGGATTTCCGGGTGCAAATAGCACTCTTCAGTCGTCAACAATGTTCCGCGCCCGTTGACTTCGATCCCACCCCCTTCGAGGACGAATTTACGGTTGCCGATATGCGCGTGGAAGATGCGCTTGGAGAGGTGCCGGGCCGCAACTTCAGGCACCTGGCGATCTTTCTTCCAGTCAGAATACTTGGCCCAGGCGTTGAAATGGAAATGGACGATGGCGGTCTCGGTCCTTCGGTTCCGAGTGCGCCGAACAAAAACGGGCCCGCTGTCCCGCATCCAGCCGCGATTGGTGGGGTGCCGGATGAACTCGACGCGCGCCGGGTCAGTTCCTGCGCGCTCGAGGTAGCGCTGCGCGGTCCTCTCGCCGGCCGCTGAATTGACCAGCATCCTGATCTGCTCACCGGGCGAAATTTTGCGCACGATTTCGCCGTAGACCCAGCAAATAGCCTCGAGCTTGTCCGGCCAGTCGGTGGGATTATGAGGCCACGCGAGCCACGTCGCTTCGTGTCGGTCCCACTCCGCGGGCATCGAGAAGCCCATTGAAGACGGCGTGTTTTTCGAAACTTTCATTCCGATCATGTTCGAGTTTCGGAGATTTGTGTCGGAGCTGTCGCGGCTGGCGCAGGGCGAAGCCCTGCGATCATTGGGAGCCGCAATGTTTAGAAACCGCAGACCTTCGCTCTGCGCCAGCCACGCCGCCCTCATCGCCATCAGGCACTCATCCGTAGCTTGCAGCCGACCCCGGCATCACTGGCAAATCTGCGGTCAGCGGCACTATACTTGATTTGTGCTGCCCCGCCCAACTGTCGAACTCGTAGAAGCAGAATGTAAGGCATTCGACCTGGAGAACTGGTTAGCCGAAGAAGCACTCGGTCAACTCCGAGCACAGTTTCCCCTAAACACCGATATCCGCCACGTGCTCTTGAAGGTTCTGGTACTCAACAAACTTTACGGCACGATGATCCGTGACATTGAAGTTGAAACTGTTGCCAAGCACATCGTTGGGCTTGGCATTGACCCGCTTCTCGCCCAAGGTTCACTCCAAGCCGTCACTCTCATCACCGACTGTCCCAACGTGAGGCAGTACCTCTCGTTTGCTTCCAAGTTTTGTAGTTGGCACAATCCAACAGCTTATCCGATCTATGACGGGAATGTTCGTGAATGTCTCTCTTTGTATCAAAAGCAAGATTCGTTCGCACAGTTCCGAAACAAGGAAGATCTTTATTACTACCAGAAACTGTTCGATGCGGTGCTCGCCTTTCGCAGCCACTATGGACTCAATTCTCTGACCTTCAAACAGCTAGACAAATTTATGTACCGTGTAGGAGGTCAGATTCTCAAGGCACGCAAGGGCCAGAAGGGCCAAGCGCCAGCTATCTGAAAGATCAAATAACGCAAATGCTCCCGCCAGCGCCAGAATGCACCACCAAATGATGAAAAG
>Ga0208687_1001163_pt1 | contig 12714 bp, 16 predicted proteins | sample June2015DPH_6_10_FD_184695 | JGI IMG/M metagenome (GOLD analysis project Ga0208687, IMG submission 184695) | Peatland microbial communities from SPRUCE experiment site at the Marcell Experimental Forest, Minnesota, USA - June2015DPH_6_100... | ecosystem: Environmental > Terrestrial > Soil >...
CGGCCGTTTGTTGTATGAAATTCTTCGGAACACCGCCACCGACAATAATCACGGCCGTGTGGCTTGACTTCTCTGTAATCTTAGAACTCTCGTCAACATCCCGCATGTGGTCTACAATGATACGGCGTTTCCTTCTCCTGTTAGCGAACATGAGCGAAAAACCTAACCCGCTGTCGCAAAATGCCGGGACGAATATGGGGACGCCCATTTCGTACGCAGCTACACATATTCCGTCCCTACCTTTTGCCATTCGTGAAATCCATTTGCCAAACTCATGCATAATCTCACGCGAGGAATATGGCCGTCCGGATTGGAGGCGTGAAGAGAATTCCTTCTCGATCATTACGTCTAAGTGGTAGAATTTTAGCTCGTCGGCATACACATCGTACATCCGGTCGATTCTGTTTCGCCTGAGCATTACGTTATCTATTTGATCTGTTCCCTGGAAGTGTTTGCCACCGATAGTTTCGTAAGCATCATGATAGAGTGTTGCACCTGTCGTTACGAGCACGTCGACCATTCGCCGCCGTACTAGGTAGGTGATTAGTCCACGCATCCCTGCGGGAACCATGGCCCCAGCAAGGCCTAACCATATCACCACCTCACGTTTCTTGAGGACCGCCGTCCAAGCGTCCGCGGCTTCACCTAGTTTCCGACCTTGAAACCCTGTGAGCGCCATATCCCCAAGTAATTCACTGATTGTTTTCTCCGGTTGAACTTCGACAGGTCGGGTAGGATGCCTTAGAACTTTTTCTCGCTGCAATGTTTCCGCCAACTAATCTATATTTAATTCAATTAAAGTCTACGAATTAGGAAATTCGCGTGCGATTTATGATTCTCCTATAATTTCAGTAATCAGCTTTGCCTCGCTCGCACCTTTTTTGCTATCTTCATATTTCTTCCAATGCTTCTCGAACCGGTTTAATATTGCGAGCACGTCGGGTAAGGGCACCCAATCAGAAGTTATCGGGTAAGCCTTCTCCGTTATCGGAGATTTCCCCAGCGCCTTGACCTCACGCTTCACTTGTTCCAAGTTCATAGGTTCGCTATCCGAACCCCCATATGCTTCGAGAATTACATTTTAGCTTATTCTAATAGTGGAAAGATTCGTTATTTCAGCGCTTCCATGGCTTTCGAAAACAGTTGTTTGTCGTAGCTCTTGGCTTCGATGATCGTAACTTTCATTTTCCTCCTAAACTTGGTTCTTATTGCTCGCCCAACTCTCACTTGCCATGGTTCCTCTACAAAGATTAAACAACGTGCGTATGCTGCTGCTTTCAGGTATTCCGTGATCCGTTTCAGGGCGTTGTTGATCGCCATGTTGGTTGGTGAGAGGGCGCTCTCCGTTTGGGAAAGAGGGTAGACATCGAGTAGTTCTTGAGGGACTACTGCAAATGTGAGCCCGTATGCGCAAATGTGAACATCGCTTCGCCTCTCGAACCTTCGTAGCGAGTTTTGAAGGGTAGAATCCTCTTGGAATGGCTCCAGTTGGGATTCGGGGAAAAGAATCAGTTTCGTGGCGCGAGTCGGTGGACGGTATCTCTCAAGTAGCCGCTTTTGGTAGCGAAGAATTTCTGGGCGGCGTAGGGAGGTCTCAGTGAAGATGAAGGGGCCCTTCTTCTTTCTTACTGGCGTACCTTCCTCCAGATTCTCAGCGTAAGTTAGTAGCCTGTTGAATGCGGTGTGGAGGGCGGGATGAGTTCGCGACCTTGTTTCAACGAGTTCCCAGAGCCTTCCGTCAACTATGGCCTGCTTGATGGTTTGCAGCTCGCCCAAGCACGTGTGTAGGTTATGGGATGCCAGGAAACGATCCCGATCCATCAGGAGAAACTTCTTGACCTGATCAGGAGTTTTCTTATGGCAGGCGGGACAGCTGCAGGGGAAATATTCCAAATCCTCAATCTTTGCTGTACCTTGCGTGGTCATGTAACGCCCGTTCCGAGCAAAGAGCGCATAGGAGGCGGAATCGAAGATGTCACAACCTAACGCCACCGCCAATGAAAACATCATGGGATGGCCCGCCCCGAACAAGTGAAATGGCCTGTCTGGTGGCAAATTCATCTTTGCGGCCATTACCATATCGACCAAGACGTCGTACCGATATTGTTGCATAACCGGAGTTGGGCTTCCGAGGGCGTAAATCTGAAAATCCCGCTTCGCCATTTCCTTGGCGGAGTAGGCTACAAGGTCCGGAAAAACGCCTCCCTGGACGGGGCCTACCCAGAGTATGTCCCGCCGCTCGATCACCTTCAATGATTGGTCTGCCCTGCGCAAGGTCTCCTCAACCGTCCACTTGGCTCGGTCCTTGGATGCATCTTGCCCAGTTGGCACGTCGAGTATGACCGCCATATCACTGTCCAAACGTTCCTGAAAGCGGATGATCTCGTTCGGTCGAACTTCCACATCGCCGTACTGAAGAATCTGGTAAGCTCCGGAATCTGTCTCGACCACACCTTCGAAGTTCAGGAGTTGATGTATCTTCGGAACGTCCTTTTCTCCACGAAATTTACGCCACACAAGGTAGGAGTTTGTGATTAGGGCGTCATATCCGAAAGTGTCCTGCAAGGCTTTTGCTGGAATTATCTGAGAATTTGGGTTTACAACAGGCAGAAGTAACGGTGTCTGCAGTGTACCTCTTTTCGTTCGCAGTAGCCCGATTCGGCCTAGAAGATCCTTGCTACGAATCTCAAAGGCCATTCAGAGTCGAGCTTCGCTCATTCAGTTGACTATCGATTTTCTTGGGGTTCGGCTGCTTAGGGTTGGGTTTGGGCTTTAATGAACTCATCGTAAACCTTTTGGACCCTTTCGGCTGCTGGTCCAGTGCCCTCAACTATTCCTTTTTCGGAGACTCGAATTCGATCCATTACGACTATTATTCCGGCCCCTTCGTTCACTCTTACCATTCTGGGAAAAACTCGTTCTAACCTATCCGCTAAGGCTGGTAAGTTGAAAGGCTTCTCGGTGCTGAAAATCTGCAACACAGAATTGCCGTTGACGAAGAGTTTGTTGAGAATTCGAGTCATCTCTGGCACCACTTAGGCAGATGTTGAGGGAGTGGGAGTCAACTCCTGAAAGAACACCCGTGTAGGTCTTTCCGTCCGACGTTACGACGGTAATCATCTTTTGGAGCTGGGCTGTAATTTCCTCCATAAACCTGCGATCCGGTAAAGATGACATTGAATTTCGCCCCCACTCATGGCGCGTCAGGTTAGTAACGTTATCGGCGTTCGGCGTTATTGTTAGCATTCGGGTGTTGGGCTTGTGTTTTCGCTTCCTGTAGGACTCGTCTTGCTTCCTTGGGTTTCTCGGAGCGAGCGATGAGTCTCGCGTCCTCTAGGTTGACTCGTCGCCCACAGTATGGACAGGAGCGAGTTTTCTTATCCGAAACAGCGAGAAGAAGGCGGCCGCAGTTCGTACAGGCGACCACGAGGTAATTTTTCTTCGGCTTGGACATCGATCTACCACTCCAAGTATCGGGCCAACGAATGTTCTTTGTCCAATGTCGCAATCCAATCAATTTTTACCCTTTTTTGCGCCGGCTGAATGAGAATTCGCTTTGCAGTAGCCACGCACTTGCTAGCGTTAATGTGAGACGTATCCAGTTGAACTACTCGATTTGACCCAAACCACTTTACTGCATTGATAAGACACACGTCCAGCATTTCTGCCAACACGTTTTCTCGAACTTTACTCTGCTTCCACTTCTTCTTACTTAGACGCCTCTCAAGAATTCTCGGGTGACACCGAAGCACGAAGACGAGTTTCACTAAATCCTTCGGGATTATCCATTCAGTTATGTGCGTATCGACGATTGTCGCGCGCCTTGTCTTCAATAAGAGACGGTTCAAGTTTGCGTATACACGAGCTAAGTTGATCACTCTCGACTCTCTTTCCCGATCAAAGCCTGTGTACAGTTTCTTATCCGAGACAAATTGTGTGAGTGCAACGCAGTCTGCGCCAATTTCTTTTGCGAGCTTCTTAGCGAAAGTTGTTTTCCCTGTTCCCGGAGTTCCGGTGACTATGATTGCTCTGCGCGTCTTTCTAGGCACTTTCATTTTTCTGACCGTGGCCTCGGCTCCTGTTTAGGTAAATATTTCCGAATTCCTTCTTTGATGACCTTGTAAAGTTCTGAGTATGGAAGAGCCTGTATGTCCTTTACGCCTTTTTCGGCGATGTAATTTGAAAGGAAGGCTTGGAACCGCTCCTCTTCCGGGTCGATATTACAAATGTACCGTTCAAACATTCGTACTATTCGTGAGCTTACTCGGGCAAGGTACTCGGAATCAGGTATTGGCAATCGGGCGCACATCTTAGGTTGCGCGGTATACTGGCTCATGCGAATGCGGAATCGAGCGCAGCCAGGTCCGCTTTGTTTAGTTTCCACCCCGCAGCTCCAGCGTTTTCTCTAACGTGATCCAATCGACCTGCTTTAGGTATGGCTACGACAGGGTCTTTCATTATGAGCCAGTTCAATGCAACCTGTGATCTTGTCTTCCCATATTTGGTTGCAATCCTCTCGAGCTCCTGCCAGCGTTCACCAGCTCCTCCTCTTGAAATCTCCCCGCGTCCGACTGGGGAATAGGCGATTATGGTAATGCGCTCTTTTGCGGCGAAGGCAAGCAAATCTTCCTCGACCGACCTATCCAGCAAACTGTATTCGACCTGATTAGAAGCAAGCTCTATTTTGGAAAGTGCTGCTTCGGCTTCACGGGTTTGTTGCACAGAGAAGTTACTCACCCCGACATGGCGCACTTTACCTTTCGCAACGAGGCGTTCCATCGCCCTCATGGTTTCCGCTATAGGGATGCTCGGATTTGGCCAATGCACTTGGTACAGGTCTATGTAACTTGTCTGGAGGCGTTTTAGGCTGGACTCACAAGAACGTAGCACGTGCTCATACGAGAGGTTCTCGGCTGAAACTTTAGTCGCGATGAAAACGCTCTCTCGTTCGTCCGTACTGGCTTGGGCTACAATCTCTTCAGAATGCCCCGCGGCATACACCTCTGCGGTATCTATGAATCGCATTTCCAGTTCCAAACCCAGACGCAACGCCCGCACCGACTCCTCTTCCCCTCCGAAGAGTTTGTTGCTGAGACCTCCCATACCCCAAGTTCCCAACCCTAACACTGGGATTTTGACGCTGCTCTTCCCGAGTTGCTTGAAATCCATACCGGTCACCCCTACTCCAAATTCTAATAACAACCTCTTTGGTAATGGGGGGCTGATTTAGATTGCGAATCGGAAGTGTGGATGACGCGAAAAGCGTCGTGAGGAAGTACATAATTGGAACTAGGTCTAGGCACGGAAAAATTGCTTCCATAACTATTGAAGAGGAACCCAAAGGCCCAGATGACAAGGGCGTATGGATTGTGAAAGGGACTTTCGTTACGGAAAGAAGATTTTACTGCCGCCGTTACGTCCCGGGGCGAAGTAACGATGACCCCACCACCCGCTCCCAAAAGTGGGAAAGCCCCCTCAAAATTCGGCCGGTAAACTAGGGCTGTTTCCTTAAGAGTGAGCAAGCGCCTAAGCTATAATGGAGCTTTATCATTGCCATACATGCGATCGAAACCCAAACCAAAACCGCCAGCCTATTGGACCAAGGGCACGGTCACCTGGTACAGCCGTTACAATAGTGACGGTAGGCAGGAAACCTAAATTCTGAAAGTCCGCGTCCCCTGCCGGAAACCTTGAACACATGCTCCTTTACGATCGAAAAAACCGCCGCATACGCCGAAGTTTTCTCTGCGCTTAGCGTTTCTTGCTTCTTCTGTCGGACCTGTAGATAGCTATGAACAGCACGAACAATATCAGGCCAAGTAGATGGGCTAATTCACAGTCTGAGCATATGGCGTGTATTATGGCAAGTTGAATGTAGTCCAAGTAGATAATCGCGGGGACGCATAGCGCTCCCACGGCGAAGCCGACCGTTGACGCCCTTCGAAAGCCGTATGCCCTCATTCCAGCTAGCAAGGTTAACAGCGAAAACCATCCAACCGCAAGGAGGTGAATTGGGATGCTGTAGAAATAGGAGAAGGACGTTTGAAATACAGCTGGACATTGCGAACCTAGGATGCATGCTGTTAGCGCATTGGCGGATATGTACCATTGAAGCAAGTACCAACTCCAATATGCGCCAATTACCCCTACCACAATGGCTCCAATCACAGCATGTTTCAACATTTTGCTCACTAGAGTAACTGATCGTTTGCCAACTGAGATTCCTTTTGTGTTGAGTTGCTCAGCTGGCGTTGATAGCGTTGTTGATGGCGGCCGTTAAGGTGTCTTCGGTTTGTTCGCCCTGAAAAGATGAGAAAACTGCACCGCTCTTGGCGATGATGAAGAAGGTTGGAGTCGAATTAACTCCATACTCAGTATTCATCACAGTGCCCGAGGAATCGTAGACATACGTCCACCCTGACCCATAGGTGCTAATGAATCCTGCAGCGTCTTTGGCCGATGCTGGAGTCCCATTCGGACCATTCCATGGTCCGGCAACTGATAAGAAGACAACATTTGGGTTGTTTTGATATTTGGTGTACATATCCTCCAGCATCGGAGCCATATGTTGGCAGTGTGGGCACCAAGGTTCCATGAACTCGAGGAACACAACTTTACCTCGGAAGGATGAGAGGCTAATCTGGCCGGTTAGATAATTCGGGCCATTAGGACTAACTACGGGGAGGGTGAAATCTGGGGCTAATGAACCACTAGACGACGCAGTAGTCGCAGTGGGCTGAGGGGCCGGTGCGGAGGGTTGTACAACAGAATAGACTACCCAAACGGCGACAATTAGTATGATAGGTATGGCGATTTTCTCAGCCCTACTCAGGTGCATACGGTCACCCTTTCGGTTTTCCTTCGCTGTGGGACGGCTCAAGTTTTCTTCTCCTATGTGTGAGTACGCATTTCGCGGAGTATGCTTAAGGTTTTCTCTCGAAGGCCGACTTAGCTTAATCCTCTCATCTCCATCAAACCTTGCTATGCAGTAGCCTAGAAAATAGCGCCTCAATGAATTATCATCAGTTGGGCCAAGAGACAGTTCCTGAAGAGGCGGGCTGGTCGCTTAGAAGGCTGGAAGAGTAAAATGTGTAATTGCTAAGAGGGCTTCATCACTCAGAGCAAGATCCCTAACCCTGGTGAATGGATAATTGGCGCCAACCGCCGCCCGTCTTAATATGAAACTTGCCGCCCTTGCTCTGTCCTCTCGTGTTCTCGTATTCGGCATCGCCGTAGCTGCAAGGAACACGTTGCCCATGCGTCCCTGCACGCATTGTTGGGATATTGGTGTTCCATTTTTAGACCTCTTCTCGCGTTGGGATAGTGCCTACTACGCCAACATTGCAATGTTTGGATACCCACATCAAATCACCGCCAGATGGGCCTTTTTTCCGGGTTACCCGATTCTAATAGGATTGCTCGGACGATTTCTCACAATCACGGTCCAACTGAGGCTCATTCCTGCAGTCTACCTGGCCGGTTTTCTGGTAAGTAACGTCACATTCTTCGGAGCAGTCTATTATCTGAGCAGATTTTCCGTTATGACTCTGAATAATAGGAGATTAGCATACATATCTGCGGCTCTTCTTGCTTTTTACCCGGCAGGAGTTTTTCTTTCCGCCGTCTATTCTGACTCGTTGTTTCTGCTACTCACAATTAGTTCACTGTACTACTGCTGGAGGGATAATCTTGGCAGGAGTGCAGTGCTTGGTTTTCTTGCTTCCTTGACTAGACCGGTGGGAGTTCTTCTCGTAGCGCCAATCGTGTATAGACTTCTGCAAGACTCATCTCGCCGGAACGCTGTTCGCTCCTATTTACCCATAGTAGGAATCATGCTCGGTTTTCTGAGTTTTGTTGCGTACAGTCAACTTATGACTGGAACTATGTTCGCTAGCTCGATAGCTGAACGCTCATTCTGGTTGGTCTACTTCAACCCATATGATCGGCTCATGGGAGATCTGCGTGAGATACTCGCTAACCCGATAATACTGCCATACTTGGTACTGAGCCTCAGTGCTGTAGTGACATATATTCAGAGAGTGAAAAACAGAGATGAAACCGCGATCGGTCTATACGCTGTTTGCCTCCTTGCAGCTTATCTGATCTCCCCCTTAGATTCCTTTCCTCGCTACTCGATCACACTATTGCCGATGTACTGGAGTTTTTCGAGATGGTCGGAGCACTCCGCTGCAAGAGTTCTGATTTGCACTCTCTTTCTCATTCTGTTGGTCATAGGGACCGCCTTGTTTGTAAACTGGTACAGGTTCTACTAACGTCCCAACGCAATGTAGACCCATTGCTAGAAGACTAAGAGGCGCGATAAACTCCAGAAAAGAATTGTTCTCCAAATTCCTAAGCTTCAACGATGCTCTTCAAAAAACCATCGTTTCAGCCTAGCGCGACCCAAAGCGTTATGTATCTACGTCTTTTCGACGGGAGCGACCTGAATGAGAATATCCTTGGCGTTTTTGTTGGTTTCACTTGCGATCCTCACAGCAGTCTCCCAAGTCGCTAGTCCTTCCGTGTACCATCCTTCTGTTGTCGCCGACAATCAAAACGACAGCCCTTTTGTTGTTCCCGTCAAAATTGACACTTACGGTGACGCATGGAGTGGGTATCTCGCATTTGGATTGTGGCAGTTTAATTCAACGGACTTAAGCGTGCTGCATAGTTACTTGGTCGTGATGAACACTAAAGGCCAACTGCTCGATATCCGGAGGTCTAATGAAATCCCAAGTTATTGGCCTGTCAAATACATTTCATCGGACACCTTAATGTTCATGGGAGAACCAGATTCGCTGGCTACGCATTTCTGGAATATGAAGACGAACAAGACAACTGATTTCCCAAACGTCTGGGGGCATCATGATATCATCTTCAACCCGTCCACGGGGACCTTCCTTACACTCAGAGACTACGTGAGGGTGATTGACGGAAGGAATGTTCTGATGGATAAGATAGTAGAGCTTAACGCGGCCGGAGACGTCCTGTGGACCTGGGACACCTATTCGGACGGTCATTTCAGTCTCAATGACGAGTGCCCATGCAACGACACTACTGGTGCATCGTCCGGGTATCTTCCAGGCCAAACCTTGATAGACCTAACCCATTCGAATAGCCTTCAATGGATCTTCGATGAGAACGTGATTTACGTCAATATGCGAGCATTGAACACTTTCTGCAAGATCAACAAGACAACGAGTCAGACGATCTGGTGTCTGGGCGAACACGGCAACTTCACTCTCTACGACGCGAACGGGAAAAGAGTCCCCAGCCTATGGTATCATTCCCATGATGTGGAGGAAGTACAACCCGGCATCTTCTCGATGTTCGATAATGATTATCACAACACAACTAGGCCCTGCCAGCAAACCCTCAATGGAACGATATCGCATAGCCGGATGCTGGAAGTCGCCGTGAACGAGCAGAACATGACTGCTCGAGTAAGCTGGAGCTGGACGGCTCCAAGTGCGTATTGGACTCCATATTGGGGTAAGGAGGACAGGCTCACCAACGGAGACAGACTAGGAACCTTCGGCTCCCAAAGCCACTACGTTCCCAATAGTTCAGGAGCAGTATTAGTTGAGGTGAACCCAAAAGGCGAACTGGTGAGATCGTATACGTTTCCATACGGGTGGGGAATATATCGCGTCGAAGAAATAAATCTGCAAACCCTCAACGACTATGATGGTAAATGGCATTCAAATGACTTCAACGTCAACCTCGCAACAATCAACGCCATTGGCGGGGCAACGGATATTTATTACAAAATAAATGACGGCTCAATTCTGAACGTAGACAAGAACGGACAGCCACGGATCACTATGCCCGGCGGCAACAACACTCTGGAGTACTGGAGCGTAGATAATGCTGGAATTGAGGAGATCCCTCACAAGATGCTTATTGGGATAGGACTGAATGAAACGTCGCCAGCCAATTCGAGTTTTACAGCGAACGAACAGCAGCTAGGATACGCGATAGTTTTCTCATTGATAGTCATCGTATTTGCAGTTGTCTTGAGCTTAAGAAGAATGAGGAAACGCGGTCAACGTCACTGATGATCTTGTCTTTGCTGTTCTCAGAGTAGCTTGCGCTGGCTAGGTAGCTTTTGAACCCGCTGGGGATGAGGAAGTTGCAGCGCTTTGATAGCGCTTTGGTAGAGCTTGGGTTTTGACGCTGGCTTTGATGGTGCTGGGGGGATCCTTGGCGGCTCATCCATAGGGAGTGCTCTAGGATGGTTGCGGTGGTGCGGGGGAGGGGACGTTCGCCGACTGGCACCGTCCCCCCAGTACGGGGGGTCCCGTTGTTTTTACGGTGGGTCGGATTCGAACCCCTGAACCCCTACGGGACAGGGTCCTAAGCCCTCCGCGCATATGCGAATGCTCTGCGCCTTTGACCTGGCCTCACCCCTTCAGTATGCCTGAAGGTTTGGCAACCCCCGCGAGGCAAGCATCAATACTAAAGCAAATAGATTAGAGTATCCCAACCTCAGAGCAGGCGAACTACGAGTCTGGGCAACCCAAAGTTCACCTATGCCTCTTGTAGTCTCTTTCAAGTGCGGCAGCGTACTTGTCCCAAATTCTGTGGACGTCACTGAGGTATTCTGCTTTTCCCGGGTAATTTCGAATCTTCCAAGATTCCACAAACGTCATCTCCAACCTGGTCTTTCGAGGGCCTAGGCTTGTTAGGTGATACTCACCGATCGTGTCGTCTTCGTCTCCTCTGGAGTCAAGGTACCAAGCCTTCGGCGGTTTCAGGGTGACAATGTTCACCGCGTTCATCGTCTTCTCACCGCTACTGTAACGAATAGTGTAAATCACTCTCTCCATGGTTTTCTCTAAGATTGACCTCTTGTTCTTCGAACCAGTCATTCTAGGATCGTTCTCTCGGTAGTCCGTGCACCATTTGAACGCAAAAGAAAGCGGCGCATTGAGCACCTTGGAAACGTGATACGTTCGAACAGTTGGCTTCGCGACCGTCAGACTCCACCTAGCTGGCCCGCGCCATGCGGCTTGCCATCATATAGGTTAGTAACCCTCGCGAACAGGCTCTGGTCGCCTAAGCAATCACGAGGAAGAAAAACAATAGGACTATGATAATTCTGTAGATTCCGAATGGCATGAAGCTATGTTTCCTTATGAAATTCAGGAACAGCCTAATCACGACCAGGGCAACAAGGAAGGAGGTTACGAATCCGACCACGAGTAGGTTGATTTCTCCTGGTGAAAAGGCATTGTATGAGTTTAGGAGGTCGAATCCTGAAGCTGCAATCATGGTCGGAACAGCAAGCAAGAAGGAGAAGAGAGCAATCGTCTCCCTCTTCATGCCCAAAAACAGTCCGCCAGAGATCGTTGCTGTTGACCTCGAGACACCGGGAATCACTGAAACCGTCTGAAAGAGGCCGATCAGCAGGCAATGCCTGTAGGGCATCTTCGCAATCTCATCAATATGCGTCCGCTCTTTGTAACGCCATTCGAACAAGATGATGAAGATTCCCCCAAAGAGCAGAGCCCACAAAACAATCTGCACATTTCCGAACAACACGTCCTTGAAGAATCGGTAGATGATGAGCCCCACGATTCCAGTCGGAATGAAAGCCACTGCTAGTCGTTTGAGAATATCCATGTTCAGGAATAATCTCCAGTACAACGCGACAACCGCTAAAATTGAACCGAACTCCAGTACCAACTCGAAACTCTTCACAAACGGTGATTGCGCTACGTGGAGAAGCGCGGCCGCCAAGATTGTGTGACCCGTTGAGGAAACTGGCAGGAACTCTGTAATTCCTTCGACAACGGCCAATATGATAGCGGTCAGGTAATCCATTCCCAGCGCACCTCAGCGAAACGGTATTGCCAATTCTTTGGGTTCGGTCGGTTTCTCGTCTAACAGTAGATTAGGATTCCGGTTACAGCATTTAGTTTACAAAATCAGAACCGAGCTTGGGATTCGATGAGAAAACTTCGAAGCAACGCTTAATTTCGACGGCCTTTTCCACAAAACTCCGATCGAAACATTGGAAGTAGAAATCGACAAGCAAACCGCGTTGGTGGTCGTGGATGTTCAAAATGATTTCTGCCCAGGCGGAGCCTTGCCCGTAAAGGATGGCAATAAGGTGATCCCGATCTTGAACAAGTACATTGAAAGGTTTAGGAAGATTGGCGCGCCGATACTTTTCACTAGGGATTGGCACCCGCCGGACCACAGCTCCTTCAAGGCTCAGGGAGGACCATGGCCTCCACATTGCGTCCAAAACAGCGACGGCGCAAGATTCCACGCCGACCTCCACATCCCGACTGAGGGTGAGGTTATTTCGAAAGCGGACAAGAAGGATGAGGCGTACTCGTTCTTCGAAGGTACCGACTTGGCCCGGAAACTTAAGGAACGCGGGATCAGGCGGCTACTCGTAGGTGGCCTAGCCACTGATTATTGCGTGAAAGAAACCGTGTCGGATGGGCTGAAGTACGGTTTCGAAGTCTTCCACCTCGACGACGCTTCAAAAGGGGTGAACGTGAACCTTGGCGACTCTGAACGTGCCTTGCAGGAGATGGTTGCTATGGGAGCGAAGAGAATTAAACTTCAAGACCTGACTGCAAACGGCGAGGTTACCGTTCGCAGAACTCCAAAGTAGCTAGAGGTCGAACTCCGCCTTATTCTATCCAGGGAAAAAGTACGGCAAGCTCTGTGCTGGCGCCGGTGCACCCCCTTCTCTTT
>Ga0208687_1001186_pt1 | contig 12459 bp, 16 predicted proteins | sample June2015DPH_6_10_FD_184695 | JGI IMG/M metagenome (GOLD analysis project Ga0208687, IMG submission 184695) | Peatland microbial communities from SPRUCE experiment site at the Marcell Experimental Forest, Minnesota, USA - June2015DPH_6_100... | ecosystem: Environmental > Terrestrial > Soil >...
CATCGCGAGCTTGCCACCCGAACTGCGCAGGCGCTTCACGCTGGGCACGTTCTTCTTTGACCTGCCCTCGGACGAGGAGCGTGAGACGATCTGGGGAATCTATCTCAAGAAATACAACGTGTCCGGCGAGCTACCGAATGACGAAGGCTGGACCGGTGCGGAAATCAAAGAGTGCTGCCGGAAGGCGCACCGCCTGGGAATCACTCTGATGCAGGCCTCACGCTATATCGTGCCGGTTTCACGTTCCGCGGCTGAGCAGATCAAGGCACTGCGCCAGATGGCGTCAGGGAAGTTTATCAGCGCCTCGACACCGGGCGTTTACCAGTACCAGGAGACCTCGCCCGCATCCCGGACGACGCGTCATGCGGGATCTGGATGGGCCGCTCACCGTCATGCCACCCTCGAAAGCCGAGGCCTGAACACCCCTTGCCAGACTATGCCCGGATCGCAAGTGGATCTTCCACAACGAATACTGACACAAGGCTCCTGGCAAGCCAGGGTGCCGTATTAAGAGTTTAAGCCGCGATTAACTCTTGGTTGGAGTTTCAGGAACCCAGCCGATCAAGCGCCACGCCAAGAAATTGGTGAGCAGAGTCCAGCCCGCCATAAGCACAATAAGTAATGCTCCAATAATCCAGAAGGAGATTCGCGCTTTGGCAAGCATGATGGAGAGCGGAAAACCACTTACGCAGAACACTATGACCATAATTAGAAGAAAAAGGTACACCCTTGGGCTGCGGCGCAAGTTTGCGCCACAGCTTCCGCAGGCTGAAACCTTATATGGTTCTGCTTCACGCAGAAAGCGTCTGTACGGCATAACTGCTTTTCCACAGTGAGGGCATACGTTTGCTCCCATTGAAACACCCCCATAGTAAGGTATGTATTCAACCGGAATTCGCTTTTTGGCGTTCCGGCACCGGAAAGTATACACCCGGTTGTCTCCAACCGAGTCCTTTCGGTGCATTTTCCCTCTTCGAGATTGTCCGAACGGCTCTATTCTGCCTTCCTCGAGTCCTGAACGCCCGCAGTCGTCGGCTGCTCCATCAGTTTTTCAGACACCGCCGCGTCAGATGGCTCTCTGCCGGCAGTAGCGGGCATGTTTCACCAGCCTGTCGCCCGTCTTCACCAGCCGCTGCCGCAAGCTGGTGAGCGACCACTTGCGGATCTTCCACATTAAGACTTTAAGAGTTCCAACCCCAAGAAGGAGGATGAAATGGCAACGGCAACAGCAGTGCCAATCTTGAATATTCAAAGCTCAGACAATGAGCTTGCCAAGCAAACCGTCTTCATCAAACTTCATCTCGGCTTGCTGGGCAACAGTCGAAAGGTCAGCTCGTCCCGGGTTGAAGTCGATGCCGACAAGGCGTTAATTCGCGTCTCGAAGACTCTGCTCGACTCGCCGGAGTTGCAAGCCATCCGCACCCTCGATGGCGACATCCGTCATTTCCTCTACGACATGTGCTTGCCCTTTCAGGTCGGCATTCACCTCTTGCCGCTCGGTTTGGTGGAGACGGTGGATGAAAAGCTGCGTGAGTTCAGCGAGAAGCGCAGCGTGTTAGTGGAGGTATTCCTCGCTGCCTAGCCGCGCCTCTGCCAAGAAGCCGCTGGGCGACTGCGCACACTCTATAATCCGGCTGACTACCCACCCGTAGACGAGGTGCGCTCCCACTTCACCTTCAGTTGGCAATACGTCAGCTATGGCGTGCCCGAACAACTCCGAGAGATCTCAGCCCGATTCTTCGAAGAGGAACGGGAAAAGGCCGTGGTGGCGATGTCGGAAGCCTGTACCGAGATCCAGCAGGTGATGCGGGCCTCGCTCCTGGAACTGGTGAGCCACCTACGCGACCGGCTGGGGGATCAGCCGGACGGCAAACCACAGCGTCTGCGGGAATCAACCTTGCAGAAACTCCGCGACTTCCTGGGGACGTTTGACTTGCGCAACGTGGTGGACGACCAGGAATTGAGGGAGCAGGTAGAGAAGGCGCGCGCCCTGCTGGAGGGCGTTAGCACGGATGCCCTGCGAAACATGCCTCTCGTTCGCGCCTTTGTGCGGGAAGGCATGGCCGACGTTGCCGCTCAGATGGATGTGCTGGCCGGTGATCGAGTAAGCCGCAAATTCCGCTTCGATGAGGCATAGGCGTGATCAGAGCCCTGCCGATCGGTTCTTACTCACTTATACAAAGGAGGCAATTATACCCATATGCTGAATAAAGTCATGCTCATTGGATACGCCGGCGCCGACAGCGAGATGAAGTTCACCGCTGCCGGCATACCAGCTCATTCTTACATTTTGTCGCTGAATCCTAAATCCTGAATCCTAGATCGGATGTTCACCCACGTGTTTAGGTTAACTTGTGCATGCAGAGGAGTTAGCTCTTTTTTGGCCTTCGCGTGTAGTTACTAATATCTTGTGGATTATGTAAGAATATGGTTGACATTGCGAATTAACGGCTTTAGGTTTGTAGTCACTATGTATATCACTCAGACTGCCGCCCCGTCCAAGTCAGGCCAGCCCTATATCTGCACCTTGTTGCGCGAATCTTACCGGGAGGGGGATAGGGTCAAAAACCGCACGCTCGCTAACCTTAGCCATTGTAAGCCCCAGGAGATCGCCGCCTTGCGCCTGGCCCTGGAACATAAAGACAACCTGGCGGAGCTGGGGTCGATTGAAGAATCCCTCCGCCTGCAGGAAGGGCTCAGCCTGGGTGCCATCTGGACGGTCCATACGGTCGCCAAGCGCTTGGGGATCGAAAAGGCCTTGGGAACGGAGCGCGCCGGGAAGCTGGCCTTGTGGCAGGTGATGGCTCGCACCCTCGACCAGGGCTCCCGACTGTCGGCGGTTCGCTTGGCCCAAACCCAGGCGGCCTGCGACGTCCTGGGGCTGGCCCAGGGGTTCGACGAAAACGATCTGTACGACAATCTGGGTTGGCTGGAAGAACACCAAGCCGAGATCGAGCAGCGGCTTTTCAAGCTGCGCCAAAAGCAGAAGGAGAAGGCGACGGAGCTGTTTCTGTACGACGTGACCAGCAGCTATCTGGAGGGGAGGTGCAATGCGCTGGGGGACTGGGGGCACAACCGGGACGGGAAAAAGGGCAAGAAACAAGTGGTGGTAGGGTTGCTGTGCGACGAGGGAGGCGAGCCGGTCTCGGTGGAAGTGTTTCCCGGCAACACCAGCGACTTGAAAACTTTCGCCTCTCAAATCGCCAAAGTGGCGGGTCCGTTCGGCTGTCGGCGCGTCACCATGGTGGGTGATCGAGGCATGATTAAGAGCGCCCAGATCGAGCAACTGCACCAGAGGGAAGGCTTCTACTACATCACGTCACTGACCAAGCCGCAGATTGAGACCTTGCTTCAGGGGGGCGTGGTGCAGATGGCGTGGTTTGACGAGAGGATTTGCGAGGTGGAGAGCGAGGGGGTCCGCTACGTCTTGCGGCGCAATCCGCAACGCGTGGAGGACCTGAAGCACAATCGAGAGGAGAAGCGCGCCTCGCTGGCCCGGCTGCTGGAGAAAAAGAACCGCTATCTGGCGGAACACCGACGGGCCAAGGTTCAGGTCGCCCAGAGGGAAGTGGCGGCGAAAATCGTGCAGCTCAAGGTGGGGGGCTGGCTGAAGGTGCAAGCCACCGGTCGCGAGTTAGGCTTGGAGGACGATGGGGAGGCCCTGGCGGAGGAATCCCGACTGGACGGTTGTTATGTGGTGAAAAGCGATCTGCCGAAACCCTATGCCGATGCTCAAACCCTGCATGATAGGTATAAAGACTTGGCGCTGGTGGAGCAGGCTTTTCGGACCAGCAAGACGGTTCACCTGGAGATGCGACCCTGGCATGTGCGCAACGAAAGCAGTACTCGGGGGCATGCCCTGGTGGTGATGCTGGCTTACCTCATCGTGCGTCATCTGCGGCAGGCTTGGGCAGAGCTGGATGTGACGGTGGAGGAGGGACTGGCGCAGTTGACTACCTTGTGCGCGACCCAGATCTTGGTGAAGGGAGAGGTGCGCTGCAACCAGATCCCGACACCCAGGGATCTTTCGCAGAAGTTGCTCCGGGCGGCCGACATTCACCTTCCAGGGGCACTTCCCCACCTGGGAGCGCGCGTAGTCACTAGAAAGAACCTGACCGAACAGCGCGTAACGCGTTGACACGGTTAATCTTGTGGCCTGATCTAAGCATCGAAACAGGGGTGAACATCCGCTAGATATAACCCTTTACCCCGAATCGCCTACCTGATCCTTAGCAAGGCGAAGTCGTATGATTTCTTTGGCCCCCTTCGCTGCATCCACGAGCTCCATCTTTTGGCTCAAATGGGAGACAAACCACTTTACGTAGTAGGTCTTCCCCGCTTCTACTTCAATATCAATCCGACTCCCAATCAGAAATGGAGTAGTCTGGGTCAACATCGAGAGTGCATTGCCCATCTCATCTCGACAGGATGCCGCAGCCCGGGCATCGTATAGGGTGACGCCCTCCCGTCTGCGTATTGTAAAAGTCCCACCATAAATGGGCAAGAGTTCGCATAGCCGAATAACCTCGTCCGTCGGCGTGTACTTTACCAAGGTTTGGTTTATCGTTACTTCGGCTTCGCGCAATGCGCCTTCACGCAATGCGCCTTCACAGCGCGCCACGTCTACCAGCTTCGCCTCGCCCAAGCGCAACAAATCCACGCCTGCGCACCCGGGAAGGTGACCATAGCGTCGAGGGCACAAGAAGGTGAAGCCAAAGATGGACCGTGTTGCGGTGACAACCACCTTACCCTGTGGCACCTTACATTGCGCATAGTTAGAAGTGGGCAGTTGGACCAGAACGTTGCCGTTGACAAAAATTAAGGGATTTCCCTCAAGCCTATGCCCCTGCCGGTAGACGTAAATTAAGGCCTGGGCGTCCGGCGGCGCGGGTGACGTGGAAACAGCTTTAGAGTCTTGAGGGGCTGGGACAGCCGTTGATGAAGGGTCGCGCGCAGCCGCTGGGGCTGTCGGAGCGGAGGTCGGCTCCTTGGAGTCTTGAGGGGCTGGCAACGCAAGAATTGCCGCTATTATGAATATCAATATCGTTCCGGTGGGTCGGTGACTCATTTGCACCTCCAAGGAAGCGGGGGGAGGTAATGGGATACAGGTTACCCGGAATTTCCTTTTTCAATTCTTAACCGACCGTCAGCATACGCCTGACCGCCCTTGCGTGCAATGGCGGTCCAGTCGAGTTTTCAGTGCTGGTTACTTCCACGGACCACGGAAGGGGTCAGTTTTACCTCTCCGGAGAATCCCAAAACCCAAAACTGCCGCTCCTCCGACCGATTCCTCCGACACTTTTCCTTCCCCCTATCTCCCTCGTCGCCGAAATCTGCTCCGGTCTGCGGCTCGCCTGCCCCGCTGGTGATGGTAGTCCCGCGATCCCGCTCAGCATGCTTGCGAAGAGCCGCCTCGTTAGATGACTCTCTGCCAACAACGGCCAGTAATTCCGGGCGTGCTTGACCAATCGGTCACCCATCTTCACCAGCCACTGCTGCAAGTTCGTCGTTGTCTCCGATCCGATTCTCGGCCCGGTCGAGCCCTCCTGGCACTGGACCCCTCAGCGAATCGTAGATCAATCAAACCAGCAAAATATCTTCTGCTTTTGTGCGGGAAAAGTTAGAGAAACTCTATACTAACCAGGAGGGAAGAACGAAGTTCAGCTTTCCCTTGTTTCAAGGCCGGTAGCCGGTAGCTACCGGCCTCCCTCACCGGAGGTAGAGAAACAGGGAATACGGGAAGGTTGAATGCGTACCGCAAGTCGATCTCATCAACAACCGCATTTGGATCCTTCCCGGAATCGTATTGCAGGCACAGGTCTGGGAGCTCATTGCCTCACGGCTCACAAGCTCCATGTACGTTTATTCAGTTAATGGAAATAGAATGAAGCTGATGAAGAAGCAACTCTCCGCCAGTTACGTGACGCAAGCAACGGCCTCCAAGAGCCTGAAGGAACAGGCTTATCCAGGTGGGTTCACCAAAGGCGACGTAGCCAACCATGGAAATTCCCGATTTGATCGCTGTCCCATGGCTAGCCCTCAAGGCAAGGTAGAGTTCATCCCGTACGTCAGCTTCTGCAAGACCTCTGGAGAGAAGGCCATGGAGTCCATGGCTGGGCTAGAAAACCAACCGGGAGTTGAGATAACCCCACTCCAGTTGTACGTTGAAGAAGGTCCCCAATCGGTGATAGTCCGGGACACCTGCTACGGAAATGGCAAGGCGGGATGGCAATGGCGGCGAAGCGACAGCGGACACCTCAGGTGAGTCACCGGGCTCGGAGCTGACGCTCCGAGCTGATCATGCTTCGGTAAGTGCGAGTAGGTTTATTTCTTCCTGTCAGGGGAGGGTTCTGGCGGACCCTGGTCAGCCCCCTGACGGGGGGAAGTTATTACCGAAGGAAGCACTCACTCGCAGTGTGCGTTTCCTAGGCTCGTCACGCTTTGATAGCCCGGTTGCTTGCGCCGGCTGTCCCGGGCGATGAGATGAGATCCGGGCTGAGCGAGCCCCAAGCGAGCGAAGCCATTCCACGCATGCCAACGATCAAACTCAAACATAGCGAAGGCGAGACCGCCCACAGCGGCGAGCCGAGCGGCCCCAAGGAAGATGAATCACCCATCACCACCCCATGCGCGCTAAGTTCGAACGTTAGCAAACAGAGGAGCAGTGTGTCTTCTGAGATATTCGCCCCTCCTCCATCCTCTCCTCCCGCCACCTCCTCCTCGCTCCCCCCTCCCCTTCCTCCTCCCCGGCGAGAAAGCAGCATGAATGAATACCTTGCCTGGTTCGATGGTGCCTGTGAACCCGTCAACCCCGGAGGAACCGCCAGCTTCGGAGTCGTCATCAAGGATAAAGATGGCACCGTCCTCCGGAAAGAACACGGCTTGGTGGGCAAGGGCAGTAAGATGTCCAACAACGTGGCGGAAATGCCGGCGTCCTCCACATCCTGAAATACCTGAGTTCCCGCCCCCCAGGACGAGTGACGATCCACGGAGATTCCAACCTCGTCGTAAACCAGCTCAGTGGCAAAAGGCGTGTCCGCAAAGGACTCTACCTTTCAATCGCCACCGAAACCAAAGAGCTGCTTGCATACCTGCGTGGGCTGGGGTGGCAGATAAACCTTTGCTGGATTCCACGTACACAAAATGAGGAATGCGACGCGTTATCGAAGAAAACATCCGACAAGCCGGATTCGATACACCGGAAAGTGCCGATGCGGCAGGACCCACGCGATGCTTTGATGTTGGGAAGGAAAATCAAGTCCACCGGAATAACCGTGCTACGGGGCGAGCCATCCAAGGGTAGAGATTGGTGGGTATGCAGATGCCCGTGCGGTAGAGAGTTCGTTGCCCATGGATGGAATGTAAGGCATGGTCATACCCGGCATTGTGGAAGTGGCGAGCATAATGGGCAAGCACGAGAGCATCAAGAAGTATTCGGGATATGAATAAACCGATCTACACGCGGCTGGAAAACCCCATGGTTAATCCACGGTGAAACCTTCATTGCACCCTGTTCGGGGTGAGTTACTTCGAGGAGTGAGCGCGACAAACGTCGTAATCTGACTCGCTTCACGTGCGAGCCGGACCGCTAGCCCCCCTTGTCACCGTCCTCCTAACATCAGTTGATTGACAGTCAGCAGGCCTTTTCCGGCGTAGCCTCAATGGAAAACGCCCAGCAGATAAGCTACAAGGAGAATCAGTAATACGGTGCCTAACCCGATGCCAGCACCGCCACCGTAACCCCAGCGGCTATGGCCGTAGTACCCCCCACCGCCGCCTAAAACTAACAACAAAATGATAATGAGTATCAACATTGTGGATCTTCCTTTCTTCTGAACGTTAGCTCGCGGCCGACTGGGGGGAAGCTATTGCTTCCTCCGTGCTACCAAGAGCACAATGCCGCCAATGAGCGCCACTGCGCCTGCGATGGGAGGTAACGGCACATTATGCGTCTTTTCGCGAGTGGCGTGGATCGGTCCGATGTCAACGACCTTTTCCCTGGTCGTGTACGTGAAACCTCCCCAGGCAAGACCGAACAGCCCAAGCGCAATCAGGATTATCCCAAGCGTCTTGTTCATGGCACCTCCTTTGGCGGCAGCTAGATGTGACCGAGCACTCTAACCATCCACCGTTTCCTCAAGCGGAGCAACGTGCACTGCGCAAAGACCGGTTCGTTTATTTCTCGAATACCGGTCCCATGGAAGACATGGACAGGATCAAGCCCTTGATTCAGGCCTTCCTGGCAAACGCAGAACGCCTCATCAACGCGGCGAAGGATGTTCACAAACCTAGCCCGCTGCCGCTGCCATGGCAGGCGTGCAACGTGGCGTGTTCGCACTATCTGGACCCTTCAAGTTCCACTCCGTATCGCTTTGCGGCAGACTGTATCCGCTTCCACGCCGCGCGACGTTCCGCTTCCGTAACGCCCTTCACCTGATTGAAGCGCGCCGCAGCGTTGGCTACGTGAGAGGCATTTTCCAGCGGCTCCTTGCGTTGCTTGGGGAAAGCGAACTTGGTTGCGGATATCCGATCACGAGCTGGCTTGGTTAGCTTTGCCATTGTTTTCCTCCCTCGGGAGCATCCCCCTGCGCACGGACGGCCCGGGACTCTTTACCACGTTGGACTACGGCAGCTTTTCCAGTTCCTGCCGCGTGGTCTGGTTGACGTCTTCTTCCCGCGTGGATTCGGCCATGCGCGGCTCATCCATTTCCTTTTTGACGCGAGCGAGTGTCGCTTGGTTGGATTCTTGCTTCGGCTCGTTTAAATGCATACTTGCACGATTTCACGAGTCCAAAGGGATTACAAGTCAATTTGGAACAGGGCTGGCAGTTTCAGAATTGTTTTCATACCGAGCAGTTTTGAACAGTCTGTACCAATCTGCGAAATGTAGCATCTCAAATGTGAAACAACGTGCCCCTTTCACACGGTCGGAGGGTTTGTCGGCGCGCATGTAAAAGTGAAGAAATTTGAACACAGGCCGGCTTTGTGAGTCGATTAGTGGTGGATTACCTCGATCGGCGGCTGCCGGGCAACGCCGTCCGCAGCAACTGGGAAGACGAGCGCACTAACCTTGGCTAGCTTAGGCGAACTTGTTGGCGTAGTACGCAGTTCTACATCGATCTCTGCAACTCAACCGCTCAGGGTGCGGCGCTGGAAAAAGTATGCGCTGATCTACTTGGCAAGTACGGCTTGTTGCCAGACCAGATCGCAAAAAGATATCTAGTGCTTAGTTGCATAAATTAACGATAGTATTGCGGAGCTGCGAACCCTTTACCTCGCGCTTCCGCCATTTAAACGGCTTGGCATTTTTGGCATAGGCCGTGATGAACTCCTCGATGGCTTGTCGCAGTTCGCTCGTGCTCTTGCTGCTCAGACCGCGCAAGGCTTTACGGGATAAAATGCCAAACCAAACTTCCACCTGATTCAACCAGCTGGCCGAGGTGGGGGTGAAATGGAAATGGATATTGGGATGTCCAGCCAACCAAGCGTCGCATTTTTTGTGCGTGCCGTAGTTGTCGAGAATCACGTGCAATTCCACTTCGGGAGAGGTCTCCGCCACCACCTGGTCCATAAACTGCAGAAACTGCTCGCGCCGTTTGAGCTGGGTGATGGCGGTTTTGACGCGTCCCGTCGCTACCTGCAAAGCCGCAAAGAGGTTAAGCGTCCCATGGCGCTTATAGGTGCTTCGGTAAGCGCGCACGATCTTGCCGTTGTCGGTTTCCACATAGCCGGTCTTGCGCTCCAAGGCCTGGATGCTGGGTTTTTCATCCACACAAATCACCAGCGCCTTTTCCGGCGGGCTGAGATACAGCCCCACAATGTCCGCCGCTTTGACGACAAACTCCTTGTCGGTGCTCACACACCAAGAGCGTTGACGTCGCAAACAGATGCCTTCCCGGCGCAGCACCCGCCAAACCGCATGCACCGACCCTTGCACGGCACGAGCCACCGCTGGCCCGTCCCAACTCGCTTGGCCCGCCGGGGGCGGCTGCTCCAACACCGCCAGAACCCGATTGCGAAAGGCGTCGCCGTACCGCCGCTTGGCTCCAGGTCGCGGGGCGTCGTGCAGACCCTTCAGCCCCTGGCTGACAAAGCGCTGGCGCCATTTGATCACGGTGTTGGGGCGGGTCTGACAATGGCGGGCGATCTCCTTGACCCGCTCGCCACCCAGACAACCCAAGATGATCCGAGCTCGTTCTACCGTCTGTTTCGATCCGGTCCGGCTCGTGGCCAGCCGCTCCAGTTCTTGCCGCTCCTCCGGACCACAACTGATTGCGGGCGCAGTTTTTACCATGCGCCCTGTTATAACACATATCGCTTATCAATGCAACTAAGCACTAGTCTCGTTTAGGCGGAGAATCCTCTTTGGCCTGACGAGCCAATTGGTCGAGCTTCCCCCCCTTAACGTCAGCATCCAATTGCTGGTCCCCCGCCCCGACCCGAAACTCCATGAACCAGGCTGCAAGTCGGGCCAAGTCGTCCGGCGAGAGTTGGGAAATGGCGGCTTCGATCTCTTCAATGCTCATAACGGGTAGCATATTCCTGACAGCCTCAGTATGCAATGCTCCAAATGGGTTTTTGAGAGCAGAGCCTTTTCGGCGGGGGCGGGAGAATCCCAAAGCCCAAAACTGACGCCTTCCCAACCCATTCCCAAGACGCTTTTCCCTTCGCTGCCTCCCGCGTCCCCCCCGTCTGCTCAGATCCACAGCTTTCCTATCCCGCTGGCGAGGGTATCGGGCATGAAAAAAGCCCACGGTCAATGCAATCCTGAAGGTGGCTTCATCTGGATGCCTCTCATCGAGAAGATGGGCAAAGAGTTGCCTGGGGGGGCTGCGGCATTTCGCAAACTTCTCGATTCCAAGTATCCTGTCGGCCACGCCGGAGAACCGGACGACATCGAGTGGGGCACCGTCTACCTCGCCACGGATGAATCCAAATTCGTGACCGACACCGAACTCATCACTGTTGGGGGCTACACAGCTCAGTGAAACTGTGCGGCAGACATATGCGATCGTGAGGCCGGGGGCATTACTGTTAATATAGGTTCCCGGCTCCGCGACAGTTTTCGAAATCACCCCATGACCAGGGTTTTGCTTAAGCCCATGCGTTTCAGTACGGCGACAGGTAAGGGAGTCGCACAGATGAGAGGTAGTTAAAGCCACCATGCCGCAACTCAAATGCACGCTGCCAGCCAGTCTTTGGGCGCTTCTGCAAGGCGAATCGCAGAAGACCCAGGAACCGGTGAGCCACATTGTTAGCAAAGCTCTCGCCGATTATTTCGACGTCCTTCATCACACGCTCTATCAAGTCTCAACATCTACCGCCCTGGTCGAGGGCATATATCAAGGCGCGGTACGTGTCGGAACACTACGAGAGCACGGTGACCTTGGACTCGGGACGTTTGAGAATCTCGACGGCGAGATGGTGATTGTGGATGGTCATTTCTTTCATGTGCAAAGCGACGGTTCGGTTCAGGAAGCCGGCGACGATGTTCTTAGCCCGTTTGCCGTGATCACGCGTTTCGCCCCTGACGCGCACGTGGAACTTGAGCAGTGTCCCGATTTAAGTCGCCTGGTCACGCAGTTTGACGGGCTGCGGAATTCCGACAACATCTTCTATGCCCTAAAGGTGGATGGGCACTTTGACTCCGTGCATGTACGTGCCATGTGTAGGACCGAAGAAGGGGTGCCGTTAGCCCAAGCGGCTGCGGTTCAACCTGAATTCGAGTTTCGCGATATCTCGGGAACACTGGTGGGGTTCTGGACACCCGAGTACGCGAAGACCATCAATGTGCCGGGCTATCACTTGCACTTCATTTCGACGGACCACACACGAGGTGGGCATCTCCTGCAGTGCAGCGGATCCAGTTTACATCTTCAAATACAGCGGGCGGGCGACTTTCACATCGCCTTGCCGGAAACCGAGGATTTCCTAAAAGCCGACTTGCGCCGTGATCCAAGCGCGGATCTCGCCAAAGCAGAAGGAGAAAAGAAATGAGTGCGGCGACAACGACAAGGCCGGGCTGGCAGACTGGTGCGGGACTCCTGGTGATGAGCCTGGAGGCACAACGAGTCAAATACATATTCGGCATACCCGGGGCAAAGATCGACAAGGTGTTCGACACGTTGTTAGACTCGACAATCAAGACGGTGGTGTGCCGGCATGAACAAAACGCTGCATTCATCGCTGGCGGCATCGGGCGGATGACGGGCAAGGCGGGAGTCGCATTGGTTACGTCCGGGCCCGGCTGCTCGAATCTGGCGACCGGTTTGGCAACCGCGGACTCGGAAGGCGATCCGGTGGTCGCGATTGGAGGCGCCGTGCCCGTCGAGAGGGGCCTGAAGCAGGTTCATCAGACGATGGATGCGGTAAGCCTTTTCCGACCGATCACCAAGTTCAGCGCGGAAATTGATTCTCCGGAGACGATATCGGAGGTTGTTGGGAACGCGTTTCGGATGG
>Ga0208687_1001189_pt1 | contig 12446 bp, 9 predicted proteins | sample June2015DPH_6_10_FD_184695 | JGI IMG/M metagenome (GOLD analysis project Ga0208687, IMG submission 184695) | Peatland microbial communities from SPRUCE experiment site at the Marcell Experimental Forest, Minnesota, USA - June2015DPH_6_100... | ecosystem: Environmental > Terrestrial > Soil >...
TCACCTTGACGCCTTCACAGGCCACGTCGATGACCGTGAAGTTCAGTCCGACGAGCAGCGAAAACGTCAGCGGAAATGTGACCGTCTCGAACACCCAGGGAGCAAGCGCCGTCATCCCAGTTACAGGGACAGGAGTACAGGCGGCGTTGAGCATTACGCCAGCCAGTTTCAGCTTCGGCAATGTCGTAGTGGGGACGACAGATTCCCAGACCATCCAGCTCAGCAATACAGGCACGGCTTCGTTGACTGTCTCGCAGGTCAGCGTGACGGGAAGCGTATTCAGTACGAGCGGGTTGACGCTACCGCTCACGTTGAACCCGGGGCAAGCAAGTACGTTCAATGCACAGTTCACTCCGACATCTACAGGCAGTGCGAGCGGGAGCTTGACCATCACTAGCAACGCTCCCGGATCGCCAGTGACGGTGGCACTGACTGGAACCGGGGTGGCAGCAACGCTCACCCTTAGCCTAAGCTCGAACAGTTTTAGCTTCGGGAACGTGAACACAGGCAGTTCGTCCACGCAAACCGAGACGATCACAAACACCGGCAACACAACTGTGCAGATCACGCAAATCAGCGTCAGTGGGACCGGTTACAGCCTCAGCGGGGCGGGAACACCGGTGGGGCTGTCGGCTGGGCAAAAGCTTACCTTTAGCGTTATCTTCAGCCCGACAACTGCGGGAAGCGCGCCTGGAACAGTCACCGTAACCAGCAACGCGACTGGGTCGCCCGCCACTATATCGTTGTCAGGTACCGGCGTAACCCCCGCGTCGTATTCCGTCGCCCTGTCGTGGACTGCGAGCACCTCGACGGTGGTGGGCTATTATGTGTACCGGAGCACGACGAGCGGGACCGGGTATGCGAAGTTGAATGCGTCCTCGGCCGCGACCGGCTTGACCTATACCGACACGACCGTGCAGAACGGTACGACCTACTACTACGTCACGACGGCTGTGGATTCCAGCGGCACGGAAAGCTTGTATTCCAACGAAGCGCAAGCACCGATCCCCTGAGTTCTAGGGCAGAACAACTTCATTTCTTAACAGGTGTCCTTGCCGGGAGAGATGGTGGCCCCGTGAAGGCCCGCCTCCAATTTGGCATAGACCCAGACCAAAACTTGCGCCAGCAGCGCTCCCAGAGCGTCAATCGCCACATCGCGGGGTCTTGCCTGGCGAACGGGCACGACGGACTGGTGCCATTCGTCCAAAGCAGCGAAGGCCAGGGCGATGAAAAAGGTACAGACGGCCCAGTCCAGGCGCCAGCTGGGCCGGCCGCCGCGGACTCCACGAAATACCGTTACGCTGAACACGCCAAACTCTGTGACGTGCGCGAGCTTGCGGGTTCCCACGTGGAAGAGGTGCAACATTCGGGGGGAAGCTGCAGGAAAGATCCAGCGCAACAGGGGATAGATGAAGCGTGCGGTGTGCTCGCTGCTGAAGTACTGCGTGGAAAAGAATGAAATCAGAATGGCAACGCAGATTGCCGGAAGCCAGTATTTGAGGCGAAGGGGCATCATGTCAGCACAGGGCGAAGTGCGCTCCGGGAACTTCCGTTCTGGGTCCTAGCGCAATTTCCCAACCTGGCGCAGGTCTTTCAGGTAGAAGGGGACCGTCTCCTTCCAATGTCTCATCGTAATGCCGCGCTGATTAAGACTTAAGGGCGATAACACGGAGTAGGCGGGGCGCCTTGCAGGGCGCGCAATTTCAGATGCTGTGATGGATAAAACCCGGATGAAAGGACGTCCCGCCTGGGTGAGGATTTCCTGCGCAAATTCAAACCATGAACACGTGCCGGAGTTGGTGGCGTGGACGATGCCGCGTGCATCGGCCCGAACCAGGTCGCGCATGACAGAAGCAAGGTCTCGGGTGTAAGTCGGCGAGCCGACCTGGTCGGCGACAACGGTAAGTTCCGAGCGAGTTTCGGAGGCGCGCAGGATTTTTTCGGGGAAACTGGCACCAGACGCGCCAAAAAGCCACGAGGTGCGGCCGATACACCATTCTTTGGCATATTTCTGAACGGCGGATTCTCCTGCAGCCTTAGACGCGCCGTACGTATTCAGGGGATTGGGGCGATCATTGGGTTCGTAGGGGCGAGAAGAAGTGCCGTCGAAAACGTAGTCCGTGCTGACGTAAAAAAGACGAGCACCGAATTCGGTAGAGACGCGAGCCACGTTTTCCGCGCCCTTAGCATTTACTGCGAAGGCCAAATCGGGATTCTTCTCGCTGCCGTCCACATCTGTGTAAGCGGCTGTCAGCACGATCCAATGAGGTTTCGTCTTGAAGACCAGGCTTTGTACCTGGTTAAGATCTCGTATATCTGCATCTTCCGTATCCGCCGGAATGAGTTCATCGGATGTCCATTCCTGTAGCATGTCCGTGCCGAGCATACCTTTTGCGCCAATCAGGAGAATTCTCATGGGTTTCTCTGGATGGGTCACAGTTAGAAGGCAGGCGGAGCTCAACTGGCAGAGACCTCTTTTAGGGCACGCCGAGCCTCTTCGGCGATAGGAGATTTCGGATCAAGACCGATGATTGTTTCAAATTCCGCGCGGGCCCGGGCAGGATCCTTCAGTTTCTGGTAAGTCAAGCCAAGGTGGAAATGATAAGTCAGGTTGTTGGGTGATCGCTTTAGGGCTTCCACGAATAGCGGTGCGGCGACCGAGTATGCAGCGTTGTGGTAGTAGGCCCAGCCCAAGGTATCGGCTGCATTCGGAAGGTTTGGCAAGCCGCGGCGAGCGGTCTGGGCAAGGGTCAGGGCGACGTTTACACTCCCCCCGTGCTCCAGCATGACATAGGCCAGATTGTTCGCGGCAAGCGCATCCTCTGGCTGGATAGCCAGAGCCTTTTCGTAAAAGGTCTGTGCTTCCTGCCAGTTTCCCTTGGACTCAAGAAGGGTTCCTAGGGAGAGGTAGATAGAGATATTCGTCGGGGCAGCAGTCAAAGCCTGACGATAATTTGCGATGGCTTGATCGATCTCACCTTGGGAGGACTCGATTCTGGCGAGCAATATGAGCGCCGGCACGTTCTGTCTGTCGAGCTCCAAAGCCCGCTTGAAGGAAACGGTGGCCTCTGTAGGCTGCTTTGCTTCCAGCAGGGCTTCCCCTTGGAGAAGATACAGCCCGACATTACCCGGGTCATGCGCAATTCTTTCCTGAAGAATGCGAAGCGCAACCGCAGGCTTGTTCCTTCGGAAATACAGATCAACTAGTCCCTGGGCGGCATCAAGGGAATTGGGATCCCGACTCAACCCTTCCCGGTACATTTTTTCGGCGTCGTCAAAGCGCTTTTGTGCCACGCGGAGCTGACCCAACTTGACGTAGCCCAGGGCACTTTGGGGTGCCATCTGTATTAGATGGTTCAGATCTGCTTCTGCGGCCGCGGCGTCTCCCTGGTTGATGCGGGCCGAAGCATGCAGGAGATAACCCTCGGGGTTGCGAGGAGCTATGGTTTTCAGTTGTTCTCCGTAGGTTTCGAGCGTTCGCCAATCTCCACGGTGGATGGCGCCACCGGCGAGCGCCTGCCAGGCCTCCACCATATTTGGTCTCAGGACGGTGGCTTCGTGAAACTCACTCTCGGCCTGTGCGGAATTGCCTTTTAGGCGGTAGGCTAGTCCGAGTTGATAGTGCCCCATAGCATTATCTGGCGCGCTCTTAAGGGCTTGTTGAAGGGTTTGGATGCTCTCGTCGATCTTCACCTGCTGCAATTGAAGCTGCGCTTTAAGCACTAAGGCTTCCGGATCCCGCGGGGATTTTTTGACGATTTCATCGAGTAGAGGCTTGGCTTCGTCGACTTTGTGGCTCAGCAGAAGCAGCTGAACATAAAGCTTGAAAACTTGGACATCATCAGGATGCTCGACGTGGAGGGATCGGAATTCCTCGAGCGCCTTGGAGGTTTCTCCACGAGCGATATAGTAGTCGCCCAGGAGTTGGTAGGCGCCACGATCGTCCTTGAGTTGTTGCTTGGCCTCGGTGAGGGTACTTTCGGCAAGCGCGTCTTGACCTTGATCCAGGTACAGGCGGGCGAGCGTAGCGCGCAGCATACTGTTTTTTGGTGCGATCCGGATGGCAGACTTGTATTCTTCTTCCGCATCTCCCCAGCGCTTTTGCTGGTGATAGTAATTCCCGAGGGTCATGGGCGGAAGAATAGAGGTTGGATCAAGTGACTCAGCCTGTTTCAGACTGGCTTCGGCATTTTCGTTCTGCTTGGCTCTAAGCTGAATGGTCCCCAGATTGAGATAGGATGAAGAACGATCTGGAGCCATCTGGACAGCTTCCTGCGCTTCTTGAAGGGCTTCTTTGATGTTTCCGAGAGCGGCGTCGGCACCAGAGAGAAGCACTTGGGCATCCGTGTATCGTGGATTGCTGCGCAGAACCAGAAGTGCACGATCCTTAGCCTCCTGCCCCTTGCCAGCGGCCAGGAGGATCTGACCGAGTTCGGTCTGCGCCTGCCAGTTCTGAGGCTCAAGTTCAACAGTTCTCGATAGCTCACGGTAGGCCGGCGCCCAATTGCCCTGCTTTAGATAGCAGTGCGCCAGTTTATGATGAGCTTCAGCGAATCGCGGATCGATCTGCAGAGCCCGGCCGTAGAAGATGATCGCTTCGGGAAACTTGCCCTGGTCGAAGTCATGATTCCCTTGCTCGAGGAACTTCTGTTTACGAACGGTTGGGTCGCGATTGCAACCGACCCCCAATCCAAAAAGGGTGAGCAAAAGTCCCAGTGGGAACAACCAAGAATGCTTACGCGCCATCTCGCCTCGAAGTAAGGAGTGGGTCCAAAGCTATATTATTCTCCACACTCTCGCTATATTGCAATTCACCGTCCGAATTCTGAGCGACCGATACATTCCCAGGATCGATTTAACCTATTGAAAAGTAATAAGTTACCGTCTGGCGAATGCTTGTAAACCGAGCGAACCTGCCATTGACCGCATGGCATCTGAACCCCTTCCCCGAAATAGGGTAATTTTAGGGATAATGTGGACAGAATAGTTCCACAGCCCCGTCGCAGCAGGGGGAGGGAGGTAAGCAGGCCCGGCGATGAATCGGAGAAATCTTCTTTAAGATATTGATAACAATATAGTTATAAATGCAAATCGGGCAAGGGACCTGGATCAGCAGTGGTATTGACCGTGCATTAAAAGGGCCAGTATAGTGTGGTGCCTGGGCAAGGGGAGCTGCTTACTGCGCCTCCCCGGAGCTGGGATCCTTCTCTGGGAGCGCCAGCTTAGGTCTGCAGAATCGGAACGAGGTTTGGCATGGTGAAGAACGGCGAAATCGGATTGGCAGACGTGAAGAGAGTGCTGCGACGGTATTGGTGGATTGTGCCGATTGCTGTGGTCGGCTGTGGCGCACTCGCGCTCGCAGCCTCGTTCGTCCTGCCGAAAAGATATACGTCGACGACGCTTGTCCTTGTAGATCAGCCAACCGTACCCGCTGAATATGTCAGGCCCGTCATCACGGAAGACTTGAATCATCGATTGGCTTCGATGCAAGAACAGATCCTGAGTCGTACGCGCTTGCAGCCGATCATTGACAAATTTGGCTTGTACGCCGAAGATCGCCGCAAAGTCCACATGGACGACTTGCTAGACCGGCTTCGAGCAGCCGTACAGGTGGAGCCAATGGCGCCGATGCCGGGAACACAGAATCGGCAGTTGCCAGGTTTTTATGTCAAGGTGACCTTCCCGAATCCTCAGATCGCTCAGCAGATTTGCACCGAAATCACCTCCATGTTCATGGAGCAGAATGCCCGGGATCGGGAGGGGCAAGCGACGCGCACCACCTCTTTCCTCAGTTCCCAACTGGATGAAGCGAAGGCGAAGCTAGATGAACAAGATGCAAGGCTAGCGCAATTCCAGCGACAGCATCTAGGGGAGTTGCCCGAGGAATCACAAGCGAATCTGAGTCTACTCACGGGCCTGAACACGCAACTTGAAGCCAATACCCAGCAGTTGAACCACGCGCAGCAGGAAAAAACCTATACGGAGACTTTGCTGAGCCAGCAGGAAGCGAACTGGAAGGCTACCTTGGGCGGGCAAAACCCTGTGACTGTGGATCAGCAACTTGCCAGTTTGCAAGAACAACTCTCGGCGATGGAAGCTCGCTACACCCCACAGCACCCGGACGTGATGAAACTCAAGAACAGCATTGAGGAACTGAAGAAACGCAACGCGGATCCATCGCATGCTCCCACAATCTCGAACCCTTCCCGACCGGCCACCGAGCCTGTGAACATTCAAGAGTTGCGCGCCCGGTTGCGGCAGGCAGACCTACTAATAGCGGATCTAACCAAAAGGCAAGGCCAGATCCAGGAAGAGATCCGGGTGATGCAGGGGCGTGTTCAGGCGACTCCGGTCGTCGAGCAACAGTTCAAGGAAATCACGCGGAACTACCAGACGGCCCTGGATTTCTACAACGAACTTCTCAAGAAGCGGGATAACTCCGCAATGGCGACCGATCTCGAACACCAGCAGGAATCCGAGCAGTTCCGTGTGCTCGATCCACCGAGTCTGCCTTCCGAGCCCTCGTTTCCAAAGAAAACATTGTTTGCCGGGGGAGGTCTAGGGGCGGGATTAGCCCTAAGCCTTGCCCTTCTCTATCTCCTGGCGATGAGCGATAAATCCTTGCACACGGAAAGAGACGTCGAACTGGCCCTGAAGCTTCCCGTGCTTGCTCTCGTACCCGCGTTGGAACTGGCCGGAACAAGAGCGACGCGATCCGGCGCTCGAGATGTACATGGTGCGATGGACTCGAATCACTGAGGAAGTGCAGGCCCTGAGCAGATTGAAAGGAAACAATGAGCCGGATTCATGATGCATTAAGGAAGGCCACGGAGGAGCGATCCGCGCAAAAGGGCGCGAGCATTGAGCCGATTTTGGCAGAGGTAGCGGGAAAGGTTATCGAGACTCCCCGGTTTTCCACCCATCTCGCAGAGACTGCGGTGCGTGAGAAGGTCGACCTGCCAGAGCCTTCGGTCGCGCGATACGAGAAATTGGCGATACGCTGTTCCCGTCCGAAGTGGAAGATCGATTCGCGCATGAGCGTCTTTCAGGGTGAAGACGGCAGGAAGGTTGGGGCGGAACGATTTCGGACATTGCGATCACGGCTTTACCAAATGGCATCAACGCGGCCGTTGAAGCGCGTGCTGATCACGAGTAGCGTGCCAGCGGAAGGTAAGTCCTTTGTGGCTTCAAATTTGGCCCAGTCCATCATTCGCCAAGAAGACCGGCGAGTATTACTGATCGACGCGGACCTGCGCGCTCCGCGTTTGCATGTGATGCTGGGAGCCCCGCCGTCTCCCGGATTGGCGGATTATTTGAGAGGTGAAGCCGATATCTCGAACGTGCTTCAGAATGGGGCAGAAGGGAATTTGTACTTCATTCCAAGTGGCGGCGAAGTCAAAAACCCTAGCGAACTCCTAGCCAGCGAGCGAATGAAAAAGCTGCTCGATTCAGTAACACCGATATTCGACTGGATCATAATCGACTCTCCGCCGGCACTGCCTGTGCACGATGCCAGTGTGCTGGCCGACCTGTGCGATGGCGTGCTTTTCGTCGTGCGGGCAGGCCAGACAAGTTATGAAGTGGCCGAAAAGGGTGCCTTTGAATTCCGTGAGAAGAATCTGCTGGGAGTGGTACTGAACGGCGCTGAAAGGGCAGATAGCTACGGCAATTACTACTACAGCGAATACCTCAACGAAGAAAAATAAGAGCAGTTCTCTAATCTCGGTGGTAGTGAAAGCAACGGATCTCCCGTGGTAGTGCCCGACTATTTTCCCAATAGGAAGCGATATGTTCTGTACGGGTGATCATGAGACGGCGCTCGATTAGCCGGGCAGTGATTTGTTCCCAAGGATTCTAAGCACCAGGTGTTTTCTCCGGGGCCTTTAGAGTCGGAGGGACTGCGCCTCCCCGGCGCGGTTTCTCACCACGTTGGAGGAGCCAGAGGATGGGAAGAAGCATGAGAAGAGCGAGCATAAAGAACACAACACCCCCATCTCGGTGGAGATTGCCATAAAGGAACTGAGGATCAACGTAAGAGGCAAGAAGCGTGAGCGTCACGATCCGGACAGCATTTTTTGCGATCATCGCGAAAATCCCGAAGAGAAGAAAAGCGGATTGTCTCCAGAAAGCGCGCAAAACAAAATGTCCCACGAGCAACGCCAGGATGAACAAGGCCATGCTTGAACGGATGCCGCTGCACTCGTGGGCCACTACGATGCTTACATGCGCAAGATAAAACACGAATCCTTCTCGGAGATAAGGCACACCTAATAGATCGAACAGCGCCGCCGTGAGTTCCGTCGAAACTTTCTGGAGGGAAAAAATCACATGGTTTAAGAGGAACTCAGGTAGAGGTACAGTGAGAAGCAGAAAGAGGAAGGCAAATCGCCTTGAGTTGAGAGCAACTCGGCCGAAAAGAAACGCAAATCCTGAGATCCAAACAAGAACTAACGCCAGCGTGTATACCGTCAATCGATGACCCAAGCTCCAGTTTGCCGCCTGCCGGAATGCCCACGTGCCCAGGAAAATAGCCAGAAAGAATGGGGCGCAAGCGGCGGGAAAGTCGTAAGACGACGAGGGACAGATCTCTTTGCGCTCCTGAAAAAGAACCCAAGCGCTAAGAAAGGGAATCAGTACAACGTGCGAGGCATTGTCGTTCTTAATCGCGAAATGGACCAAATCGGTGAGCGGCTGCCAGAAAAAAGCGATCGACGTGGCAAGCCATAGACCGTAAAGTAACCAGCGTGTTTTGCTAGTCTGTACGGTATGCATCAACGAGGCCCTCTGCAAAGTGATGTCTGGCAGCCACATTTCCATGAGCAGGCAGGACGGCACGAACTCCGGTGGCACGGGGACCTGCGCTGCAATACGGATGGACTTGAGTCGTGCATGCCAGTCGCATGAAGAAGGGCTCGAGGGCTCATTTATGTCTTCAGAGGAGGGACCCTATAATTCGTTTTCCGGGCCTCGCTCTACCAATTCAAACAGGACTCCGCTCTTATCCATGAGCCAAGCGATCTTTCTTCCGTTGAACGCTACAGCTGGAGTCGGTGGCCGGATGAGGAAGAGCCCAGTGGTACGCAACTGCAAGCAGGTCTGCTCAATATCCGAGGTGGAATAGCAAATGTGGTTCAGTCCTCCACCTTTTTTGAGGGCGAGACTAAGGGCGCTTTGGGGGCCATCCGGGGAAACGAATTCCAGAAAGGCGCTCTCCCCGGGGAAACTCAGGAATTGCACATAAGCGGTCTGCAAAGGATCATGGATAACGCCGCTCCGGAGTTCGTACCCGAATCTTTCCATATAGGCTTTCGCCGAGCGTTCAATATCCTCCACCAATACGCCCACATGATGGAAGTGCAAGGCCGAGAGTTGATGTTCACTGGAGGTCATACTCAGTCGATTATCCGCTGGCTACTCAGCAACGACCTTCCGAGCCAGAGCCGCCTTGATGTTCGCCACGGAGGTCAATTGGGTTACTTCGTGAGTTGTGAATTTGACGCCGAATTCCTCTTCGAGCCCAATAAGAAGTTTAACCTGGGCGAGGCTGTCCCACCCCTTCACATCTTGAGCAGACATCGCGTCCCAAATCTCGATTTGCTCGTCATTGAAAACTTCCCTAAACACCCTACGGATTTGGCTGTCCATCTCCAAGCTCCCTCACGATCTCGTGTTTCGCCCGCACTATTGATGAGAAGAGATTTTGGGCACAGTCTCTTCAGGCAGAGGAGCCACCAACTGCGTGGAGTCCTCCACCACGAACCCCGAGGGGTTCTTCGGCATTTCCCCCAGGGAAATACTGTATCGTCGTTCTCCGCTCGCGGCTGTCTCGATGAGGTCGAACCCTAGCCGATCGTAGAGATCAGCAACCTGGTGATTCTTGGCAGTAGGCCGGTATAGCCCCACGACAGTCTTATAACCTGCCGCGCATGCATACTTCCGCAAGGAGTTCAACATCACCTCCTCGAGCCGCCGGCCCAAGACGCGGCAACTCATCAACCAGGTATCCACACACAGGCTCTCGGCATCACGCGAGGCAATCAAAATGCCGACAATCCCGTTGTCACCGAAGCGGTCTCGCACACGCATAAACTGGGTGTAATGATCCGGGCTGCCAATGAGCTCGCGCACCTGGTTTTCTGACATGCGCTGGGTAGTCAAATTGAATTGATTGGTCTTGTTGATCAGCTGAACGATCCGAGGAAGATTGCCTTCGTCAAATGAGCGGAGTTCAACTCGTATCTGAAGGCCGGCCAGAAAGTCCTCCAAATTGGCGCTGGACGCTTGCAACTGTTCTCTCTCTAAATTGGCCTGATAAAGGGATGCCCGCTGGCGATCCTCCTCAGTCAGTTCCACGGCCTCAAAATAGAGATGTTGATCCAGCACCTTCACCTGATCGGCGGGGTCGACAGGCATCTCAGGGACTTCGACCTCAGGCAGTTGGCGACGTATCCAGGCTCTCTCGACGGGACTATCGTCGACAAAAACCAAGCTGTCCAATCCGATGTTCAAAGATTGCGCGATCCGGCGAAGGTTCTCATCCTTAGGGCGCCAGTTCGCCAGGAAAATTGCGAAATCGTCCAGCGACAAAACCTTCTCTGGGTGCGACGTGAAGACGAGCTTGGCGTCCGCCTCGTTGTTTTTGGAGCAAACAGCCAGAATGACGCCACGTTCGCGAAGTGATTTCACATAGCTCTGGAATTCGCGGTAAGCCTCTCCCTCCGAGGAGCCCCCGAGCCGGATGCCCGCAATCCCGTCTTCACCGATAACGCCACCCCAGAGAGTTCCGTCCAAATCGAGTACCAGGCATTTTGAACTCAACCCCAACAACGCCCTCATTAGCGCCACCTGCTGGCGCGCCAGGACGGGAAGTGCCTTGGCTGCTGGATACTGCTTAGCCGAGTGCCACAGAGACCGGTCATCCCAACGGTATTTCCCGTAGGCCGATGCGATCTCATTCACATCCAGGATTTGAACCCCTGGTTCAGCGGCCGCCGCGATCCAGAGTTCAAGATTCAGGCGTTGGATCAGTCTTGCGCGCCCGCCTGGCATCACCATACTCAATCGTCCGTACGGTGATGCGACCGGCACCTCAAAATTGTGCTGAATTACCTGCGCTTGGAATCTTTCCCGGCACTGACGCCACAGACCTCGCAGTTCTTGTAGACATGATTTCATCCAACCGTCGGGGTCTGACACTACTTCCGGCAACCCCAGGCTCCGCCAATCCATTGCCAGAAACACAAGAGAGGGGTGAAAGGCGTCGAGTGCGGAAGAGGGACCGAGGATTTCCTGATGGTGCTGGCCATAGGATCCCACATAGGTTTCGACATCGATTCCCGATGCGAAAGCACATACACGCAGTACCGGTACCAGAAAATCGAAAGTGGCGTTTCCCAGGATGGCCACCTTAGACTGTCTTCTTGCACTGGTTTGGCCCGCAGTTCGGATGCGATCCAAGAGTTTTTCGTTTGCGAGCAGCAAACGAAGAGAGTTGGTCCTCTGCGACGACCCTTTCAGTGCAGCCACGGCTTCTGGCCACCGTTGTGAGACGATTAGATTCCTGCATAATGCCTGCAGCCGCAAGGCCTCCGACTCGGTCGAATGGAGATGCGTGAAGGAGTCAAGAACGACAGCAGCTTCTTCCGGTTTGCTTTGCAGTTCGAGCAGTCCTGCCTTCAGCCACTGACAAGCGGGGGGCGCGTCGGGCTGAAGTTCCTTGAGGAGGCTCAGTGTGAGGCCGGGTTCCCTTAGGTGGATTTCTTCGGCTAGATCGACGATGGTTCTGACCGCAGGGGGATCCAATTCAGTTGGCCCAGAAGTCAATGCGCGGATGACCCCGGCCACGCGTTCCTCTGTGCTGTTTCTCTTCTTTAACTCGAACCACGCGGTCTTCAGTTCAAGCAACTGCAAACCCTCCGTCCACAGGCAAAACCTCTACAGTATTCCACCGGACATCGCTCGGGAGCAGAAAAGCAACTGCGCCAGAAACATTGTCCCGCGTAGCAAAGCCTCAAGGATGCACGACTTTCAATGTAGCGATCTATGTTCAGTTTGGCAACCATCCCTGGACAATGGCGTTCTTAAAATCCTAACTGCTTCAGCGTTGATGGATGCACTGCCAAGTCTAAAGAAAGAAACAAGTTACAGCTTCAGCCGCGCTAGTTGACGCAGTATACGCGGCTTCGTCGGAGCTTCCCATTTTCTGTTGCGGCCAAGGAGAAAGGCGGCAGGGCCAAATCTTGGGGGGCAGCCGATGCTCCACGGTTAGCACCAGGGGCCAAAGAGCGCCCTAGACGTATGCGCCTAAGGGCGTTTCAATCGTGGTGAGAGAATCTTCATTTCGCCGAAAAGACTGCCTGGGCACACTTATCGGCGAACGGAAGAGAGCAGCGTTATCCAATCCCAGAGGGGCCCCACTGAGGAGATACCTATTCCTCTCGACTCGG
>Ga0208687_1001197_pt1 | contig 12356 bp, 17 predicted proteins | sample June2015DPH_6_10_FD_184695 | JGI IMG/M metagenome (GOLD analysis project Ga0208687, IMG submission 184695) | Peatland microbial communities from SPRUCE experiment site at the Marcell Experimental Forest, Minnesota, USA - June2015DPH_6_100... | ecosystem: Environmental > Terrestrial > Soil >...
CGCGTGGCGGCACAACAACTCGAAGGCGCTGTCTCCGCTCGCCTCAAACCGCACAAACAGGTTTTGCTCGAACTCATTGCCAGGTTGGAGGCCGGCATTGACTTTGCCGAAGACGATGTGGCCGTGACGGAGTGGCAGGAAATAGTCGCCCGCACTGACAAGCTCCGCACGGACCTCGATCGCTTGGCGCAAGGCTACGCCTACGGCAGGATTGTTCGCGAAGGACTGACCCTGGCTATTGTGGGTCGCCCGAACGTCGGCAAGTCGAGCCTGTTCAACCGCCTCTTAGATGAAGAGCGAGCTATAGTGACTTCGACGCCGGGGACAACACGGGATCTGGTGGCCGAAACCGCCAACCTCGGAGGCATACCGTTGCGTTTCGTGGATACGGCGGGCATCCGTCACACGAAGAATGAGGTGGAAAGGATCGGCGTGGAGAAGTCCTTTCAGGCCATCGCCGATTCGGACCTGCGCCTCCTGGTGGTTGACGCCTCCGAGGGATGGACCGACGCAGATTCGATTTTGTTAAGCAGAGTGCGCCCACTGGGTGCGCTTCTGATAGCCTGCAACAAATTCGATCTCCCTTGCAGGATTTCGAGCCAACAACTCGAAAGTGCGCTCAGCGTTGAGCCGGAGGTGGCCGTTGTCGCACCGCAAGTCGTTTGGACGTCAGCCTTGACCGGGGAAGGAATACCGCAACTGAGGGAGAAAATCCTGGAGATTGCCGCACCGGCGCGCGACCTGGGCCCGGAGGGTGAGCTCATCACCAACTTGCGCCACCAGCAACTTCTCAGGGATTCGCTTCAGGCGCTCGCCAAGGCCCGTCAGGCTGCCGAGCAAAACGTGCCCCACGAGATGCTTCTAATTGATCTGTATGAGGCCCTTCGCCCGCTCGATCAAATCACCGGCGCGACGTATGTCGATGATGTATTGGATATCATCTTCTCGACGTTTTGCGTGGGGAAGTAGCGCAGGTCGCGTTCTCCGGAGCAGGTCGTTCTCCCCCATCTACCGCCAGGCAGTAAGCAGGAGGCAGCCGGCGGAGAGCAGATGCCCTTCAGTCTGACTCCTGAATCCTGTTTCTTTTCAACAACATTCCCGCTCTCGACGGCTAACTGCCTTTGTTTTCATAGACATTCCCGCTTTGCCCTGGGCTGTGAAAAGCCGACCTTTTGTTTTCATAGACATCCCCGCGTTGCTCCCTCACTTTCTAAATTACTACGGTCGCCGTGGCAAAGGGCAGGCAGTGACATATCGTCGATATGGAAAGAAGAATGGGGGAGTCATCCGCGAGATCTCGGCGCTCATGGCAGAACAGCCTAGCATCACATGGTAGGCTACCATATTATGCGTAGGTTGTCAAGAGTCCTTTTTGAGGCGGGTTGGTAGCTCGCGCCCCAGCCCCGACCTGCCGTGGCGAATTCGCTAGCGAGACTGCCGCCTGAGATATGATATCTTTGCGTTTGCGCTGAAATTGTATTCCGATCTAAATTGAAAGGAAGGACGAGCATGGACCAAAACAAACCTGGAAAACCCGAACCGCACGCCGTCCCGCCCTCCCAGCGCATCGTGTCGGTAGACGCCTTGCGCGGCTTCGACATGTTCTGGATTGCCGGCGGCGGACCGTTGGTGATGGAGTTCTGCAAGCTGTTTCGAAACCCGCTTCCGCCCTGGCTGGACCGGCAATTCGACCACGTCGTGTGGGAAGGCTTCGTGGGCTGGGATCTGATCATGCCCCTGTTCCTGTTCATCGTGGGAGTGGCCATGCCCTTCTCGGTGGGCAAGCGCGTCGAGCGTGGCGACAGCCGCGGCAGTATATATCGCAAGGTGGTCTATCGCGTGGTGGTGCTGTGGATTCTGGGTATGATCGCGCAGGGGCACCTGCTGGCCTTTGACTCCCACAACCTCCAGTTCTATAGCAACACCCTGCAATCCATCGCCGCCGGGTACTTGATTTCCTCGATCGCGCTCGTGGAGTTGCCGATAAGTGGGCAGGCGGCGCTGGGGGGCGCGTTGCTGGTGGTTTACTGGGCGCTCATGCGGTTCGTGCCGGTGCCGGGCTACGGCGCGGGCGTTCTCACCCCGGACGGCAACCTGGCCATGTACATCGACAAGGCGCTGCTCGGCCGCTTCCAGGACGGCACCCCGTACACGTGGATTTTGAGCAGCCTGGTCTTCGGCGCCACGGTGCTGATGGGCGTGCTGGCCGGGCACTTGCTGCGCTCGAAGCTGCCCGGGACGCGCAAGGCGCTGCTGCTGGCGGGCGCGGGCCTCGGGTGCCTTGCGGGCGGCTGGCTTTGGAGTTTCGCCTTCCCGATTATCAAGCACCTCTGGACCAGCTCGATGGTGCTGTGGTCAGGCGGCTGGTGCCTGCTGCTGCTGGCCCTATTCTACTGGCTCATCGACGTGCTGGGCTACCGGCGCTGGGCGTTCCCCTTCATCGTGATCGGCATGAACGCCATCGTCGCTTACATGGCTCGGGACGTCATCGACTTCACGCAGACCAGCCACACGGTGTTCGCCGGCCTCGCCGGACACCTGGGGATGTTCGGCGACTTCCTACTGGCCTTCGGAGCCTTCGGCGTCCTGTGGGTGGGCCTGTATTACATGTACCGCAAGCAGACGTTCGTAAGAATCTAGCAAGCCAAGGCCCTGGTCTTTCATTTCTTGATGCCGTCCTGGAACTTCATGCTGGCGTGGCTGCCATTGCAGAAAGGCTTGTTGTCAGAGGCTCCGCACCGGCACAACGTCACTCGGTTGCGCGTCTCATAGCGCTTGCCATTCGCGGATTCGATCGGAATGCCCCCTCGAACCCAGAGCGGCCCACTGCATCCCAGTGCCGGATCTTCGACCACGCCAATCGAGGCAGGTAGAGGTTGCTCGATTTCTTTATGCGTTTTCTTATCGTGAATGACCAAGCGGCCCGACGGACAATGCATCGCCTCGCGGATCACCAGTTCACGGACCTCGGGCTCATCGGTCCTTTCCATGAGCGACCAAATCTTTCCGCCCGGATCGCAGAACCGGGCGAACGCGCAGAGGTTTTCAGCATCGCTCAGAACCAAGGTGGGCCCATCAAGGGTTTCTGCCTGCCGGGCGTAAGGCACGCGGCTCGCGGTCTCACGGCCATCGAACCCGATCTTGGTATGCGAACCGTCACAGAAGGGTGCGCTCCGGGAATGGCCGCAACGGCAAAGCGCGTAACCTGGCTTCGCGTCAAACGCTTTGCCTTCCTTCCATTCCCAGGACATTCCATCGCTGTTGGGGGTGATGACCTGACGCGCGAGAGGTACGTCTCCCGATACCAGATAAGGACCATCCTTGCTCACCACAATTTTTCTCTCCTGCCCCAATTCCGTCATGTGCGTGGCTCCTTCATTGCGCCTTCTTGATAGATGAGATGGTACCCAGGATTAGTCCCATGCGGGCGGCTTCAGTGGTTCGCGATGGCTCTCGACGGCGGCGGCCACATCCTTGGCGAAATTCTCATCGGGCGTGGCCGTCGAGCCGTGCTCTCGGGCGAGGCGAAGAGATTCAGAGAGCAGCCGGACATGAGGTTCGGCAGGACGCACCACGGCTACGGGCCGTGTGCCGTTCTTGATGACAACTTCCGCGCCCTCGCGCCCTCGCGCCAGCAGCGACGTGAAGTCGCGGGTTGCTTCCGCTTCCGACATGTCGATCAAGTGCTTGGCCATATCCTCATTATACATCGCTAGTTTCAATCGGGTAGATCGTAGGTGGTAGATGGCATGTGGGAGTCCTACGGTGGTAGGGGGTAGATGGCATGTGGGAATTCGCCCCCACCTACGACCTGTCACCTACGACGTTCAGCGAAAACAAGATTGCCACAATCGCCGACCCCAACGAACAGGGTCTGCGCCAGCCCGCGATTCTCTTGAGGCAGGAGAAGGGCATTGATGTCCGACTGGCTCTCGATGTGGTTCGAATGGGTCGGGACCAGGCTCCGCATCAGACGTAAATGAGTTCTTTTGCGCGTTGTGTTAGAGTAGTCGTGACAGGAGATGTCTATGAGGAACCGGACAAGCGAAATGCCAACAGCGGCCGAGGGGGAGAGTTTGCCGCCCTATGAGCCGCGCACTTCGATGGGGAAACGCCTTTGGGAAATTCGGGGTCAGATTATGTCCTCGGGGGAAAGGCCTCTGGGGTGGGATGAAATTGAGGATGAAGTCTCCGAACAACGCAACGACCCCGGGATTGAGAAATGAGCAAGCTGACCTTTGTGGATTCGGGCGTCCTAATCGCCGCAGCCCGCGGCGCCGAAGAGGTTGCCCGGCTTGCCATGACTGTGCTCGATGACCCCGACAGGACCTTTGCCTCCAGCGCCTTTGTGCGGCTCGAAGTGTTGCCGAAAGCCCTTCGCCATCACCGGGAGAGCGAGGCGCGGTTCTACGAAACTTTCTTCCAATCCGTGAGTGCCTGGGCGTCAATCGGCGAACCGCTTGCCAAGGAAGCCTTTTCGCAAGCCAGGAACTCTGATCTTCACGCCATGGATGCCCTTCACATTGCGGCAGCGCTTTCTGTCGGGGCCGAAGAGTTTATCACCAGCGAAAGATCAGAAAAGCCGATCAACAAGGTCACTGCCATTGCCGTTCGTACCATCCACCCGTTAAACCGATGATCGCTTTGCGCCATCCTCGATATGAGCGGACAAGGCCCGGCGTCCCTCGTCGGTCCAGCCTTCCTCGGCGTCCTGCGCTTCCAGAGCGCGGCGGAGCACGTCTTCGTTGCTCGTATAGCCGCCGCTGGAAAGGCGTTTGTTGATGAGCGTCTCAAGGTCAGGTGGGACGTTTAATTGCATGACCGGCTCTCAGTTTTCACTTCCTATGCCCTCAGGATACGGTAAAACCTCGCGGGTTTCAAGTTAAGTAGTGGGTCAGTTTGCTTTTGTCTTGACATTGTCGGGCAAGAGCGATAATCTGAATATCACAAGGAGGAGCCATGCGGTCAAGAGCCACGCGTAGCGAAAAACTCGACCTGCGACTTACGCGCCAAGCCAAACGGACGCTCCAGGCAGCGGCGGCGACTTCCCGTCGCTCCGTCAGCGAATTCGTGCTCGAGAGCGCGCTCGCGCGTGCCGATGAGGCGCTTGCGGATCGTAGGATCTTCAGCCTGAATAACGTACAGTGGAAAGCGTTCTTAGCTGCCCTCGATGCGCCCCCCCGTCCTCTGCCTCGGCTGGAGCGTCTCTTAAAAGAACCGGGATTTTTTGATGCCGGGTCCAATCAGTGAGCGCTGACCGACGAGTGGAAAAATTGTGCCCCGAGCATCGGATCGAAGGCTTCGATTGCGGCCGGGAAGAACTGAACCGATACCTGTTGCGCTACGCTTGGCAGAATCAGCAGGCAGGCGCCGCGCAGACATACGTTGGACTGGTGGGGGAAACGGTCGTCGGATACCATACCCTCGCTGTGGGCCATGGGACCCGCGAAGAAGCGCCCGAGCGTTTAACTAAGGGCTTGGCGTGCCATCCGGTGCCCGTCATGCTGCTGGCGCGTCTGGCAGTAGACCGTCGCTGGCAAGGTCAGGGGATCGGTAAGGCACTTTTGAGAGACGCGATGCAGCGTACGCTACAAGCGGCCGACATTGCCGGCATCCGCGCCTTGGCGGTTCATGCCAAAGACGAGGCCGCCAGGGATTTCTACCAGGAATTCGATTTCATCCCTTCGCCGACCGACCCGATGCACCTGTTCGTCCTCTTGAAAGACGTCCGCCGGATTATTTCGGGGTAAGCCTGCTTCCGCTGCATTATTGCGGGTTCCAAGCGTACACTGATTTAACGGCGTGGCAAGCGACAGTGGGGATGGTTCGCCATCCCTTCCAAGCCCTCGCGCTACCTGCTGTTTCTCGTCACTAGCCACTTGTCACTGCCTTTTGCAGCTCCCACAAGTTCCTTCGGAAAATCGCAGCCCCCAAGAACAGGGTCCGCGCCAGCCAGCGTGTCGCGCGTCAGCGACTAATTCCATCCGTTTTCAGGAACAGGCCATGGATCGGGAAGACCGAGCAAAGCCTTCGCGCTCTTCCCCGCCTTACGAATGACGCGGTTGTTCAACACGACTCTCTGCGGCAGGGGCCAAAGCGTCTCGTCGAGGGGCAATATGGCCCACGGATTATGAATTAGCTCGGGCGTGTCAATCGCGATAGTCCATGGGTTAAGCTGCGCCACTATCATGGCGGCGCTTACTGTACAATTTCGTGCCCCATCCGGCCCCATCCACGCGCCGTTGGGATCTCGCAGATTCCATATTGTCTTTATGGTGCCATCCGGTTGAAGGGTCGCTTTTACGCTCTCTGTGCCCATGAGTCCGTCCATTATGTCAATCTCATGGCAGAACTCACTCATAACGTTTAGGGCGACGATGAGGGGATAGGACAGCTCCTTGTACTTTCTTGCTTTCAGGGAGACCGCGTCCCGAATTGCCATGCTTGCACTTCCAGTTACCGTTTCTGGCAGAATGATCCCGAGCGTTCGGATGCCTTGGCGGCCCCGATTCTCGGTGCCCTTGGGTATGGCCTCGAACGTCACCCGGCATCCGTCAAATGGCAACTCTACGGACGGGTACGCTTTTCCCAAGGAGCATTCCGCGGCGACTGCATCGGGATCGAGCGTACCAAGCCACGCCTGTAGTTTCCTGTTCAAGTCCCGCTTTGGCAGAGATTCCGACGGCGCGCCAATCGACTGGATACCCAGGAAGAAGTTAGGGCTGTCTAGATCGTTCACCTTGTCGTACATGTCTGCGGTTCTGGCCTCGGCTGCCTGTTCCTCATTTGGGGAGTATGTTGCCGTGACTTCCATATAAAACTTGGGTTGCGAATCGCGCATCACGAGGAAATCCGGATGCGTACGGACGCCGTCGACCGGTGGGTGGGCAACCGCCTGATAGCCCATACGGTGAAGCATTTCATGCACGTAAAGTTCAAAAAACGCCGATCGATGTTCCGAATTGATCCTCGACCTAAACCGTCCTCGAAGGTCGCCCTTAGCTTCTGCAGGGAAGCGCTCAAACCAGTTCTCAAGTAGGGCACGAATTGCGCAAATGGGCGGCCGGGCGGAGATGTTGTGGTATTTGAATTGAGACTCGTTGTACCACATCGGTCTGAACTCGACTCGGGGGATGGAATCAAATAACTGCACTTGGCGCCTCCACGCGGGTAGCCACAGTCAGCGCATTCCGGACCGTGGGCTTTTCTCCTTTCGTGCCAACAATGGAAGAACCCACGGTGAGCAAACCACTGACCGTAGCTATTCCGCTCGGCTATTTGGCATCGGTCTTTTCTCGCTCCGCTGCGAGTAGTCGCGCCTCTGCCAAATCGATGCGTGCTTTATGGCCGTGCTTCTGCAAAAGGTAGAGGAGTTCGTTGCCGCTGAGCAGCGTAATCGGTTTATCCTTCGCGAATTCGTATGCGTCGGGACCATAGTTGGCGGTGGTTACAAGAATGCCTTTGTTCGCACCTTCGTTGAGAATTGTTCCATACAGGTCGCGGACCGCTGACACGCCCACGGCGTTCGTGTACCGTTTGGCCTGGATGATGATTTTTCCGCCTCTAATTGGGTCAGGGTCGAAAACTACGGCGTCCACGCCACCGTCCCTGCTGGCTTGCGTGATTTTAACCTCGCCGCCCTCGCTGCTAAACTCCTTCTCGAAGACCTGACGAATAAGGTGCTCGAAGTCCTCCCAGTCCATGGCCGCTAGATTTGCCGAATCGTCGAGATGTTCCATTACATTTTGCGGCTGGATGAAGCGCTTATCTTCCCTGTTGAGCTGTAGGATGGGCCTGACCGGCGATAACGCCGTCAGCTTTGCAGCGGAGATCCCTTTGAGCTTTTTGAAGCATGCCTTCGGGTCAACTTGACCCAGGTTGATCTCGAGGAATTCCGACTTACCGGCCTGAATGGTCAACACGCAGGAGTTCACCTCTTTTCCTGTCGCCTTGTCAATCGAATTCACCCACCCATTGAACACTACGGCATCGAGCGCCTGCGCTTCATCCGATTGGAAAAGCTCATACATCGTTCTAAGTGCGATCTGGTATAACACCGAATCGTAGGTCTTGTTTAGCCAGGAGTCCGCGACGGCCACGGGCTAGATTTCGTCCCTGGTCGCAACGTACCGATGTGCCTTGAACTTGGGCAGTGCCTCAACGGCCGGGAGAGAATAGTCCAGGACCAGCATGCGGCTCTCAGCGATGTAGTCCAACTCAAATCCGGAGGGAAATGTTTCGGGGTACTCGGATGCATTGAGCACCATTTCGCAGTATTCGACAACAGCAGGCGGTTCACAGCGCAGATACGTGGCTCGCTTATCATCAATGGCAGCATTCCGTTCTTCTTGATCCTTAAGCCAGCTTGCCTTCGCCGTTTCCCATCCTGCGACCTGATTTTCGTACTCTTCGGATTGCGCCCTGTTTAACTTTTCTGTTTCCGCCCTTGCGGCGCCCCACGCAGCGTGCGCAGCCTGAAACAGGTGCTCCGCCTCGGCCATGCGCTTTTCCCGTATGGGGGTGAGCAAGCGTGTGAACCAGTTCAGACTGGGCGGAAAGGCCGTGCGGAGAGGTTCCGAAGGGATACTCTGAGGCTTGGGTGCGGTTGGTTTGGGTGTAGGGTAATTAGTGTGGTCCTTTAGCTTTGACCAGTCAACGCGAAAATCCCTTTTTGCAGCATCATGCAGCAAGACTTCAAGCTTGCGGATCGCCTCCTCTGCCTCGCCGGTTTGCTGCTCAGCTAGCGACTTCCGCAGCTCTTTGCTGTGCGCGGCCCTCTCGCGCTTTCGCTGCTGTGCCTGCGCTTGCTGAACGCGTTGCCACTGCTCGTCCCATGCTTTCCGCTGCCAAGCAGCTTTCGACTCAGCCTCCTCCTGTGTCACACCTCTTATCACGCGAAACTTATTGAGGCCCTTGTGATAGATCTCTACTCGCCACATTTTCCCTCCAACCAATCAGTGGCAAATCTACTCCCGCGATGGCCGGATATCAAGCGTGAAACACTGTAGTGCGCAGTGCGGACGAGTTGTTTAGTCTCGCGGCTTTTTGTTGTCGATCGGGGACAAACCCGCTTTGGCCCGATTTCCGCTCATCATCCAGAATTCATAATTCACCTTTCACCATTCACTCTTCACAATTCTCTCCGTCCGTGCGAGTATTACCTTCCTACCGCCATTACCGAGGTTCAAACCATGGCTAACCCAGAACACCTCAAGATTCTCAAAAACGGTATCGAGGCTTGGAACCAATGGAGGAAGGAATACCCCGATCTGGAACCTGACCTGAGTGAGGCGGATTTGTCTATTGCAGATGAAAAAACGCTGACGCGCAGATTAGAATTGCTTGATGAGGTTCTCAAAAATCGGGGGCAGTTCCGTGACCTCGAAGTACGCGAGCCCTTTTTGCACGGACCAGACCTAAGGGGAGTCGACTTCAGAGGGTCGGACCTTCACGGGGCCTCCGTCCGGAGTTCAGATCTCCGGCAAGCGAGCCTCTGCGAAGCGAACTTGCGAGAAGCGGACCTGAGCGAAGCAATGCTGTGCCACGCTGACTTGCACGATGCGTACCTCCGCGATGGAAAGCTGCACCGGGCAGACCTCACCGGGGCCTGTCTTTCTGAGGCTGACCTCACGGGGGCAGACCTCACCGGGGCAAGGCTGGGCGGGACCATCCTCACTGGCGCCCAGGCCATGGCAACTGCGTTCTCCGACATTGACCTAAGCCTGTCCAAAGGGCTAGAGAGCATTAGGCACTATGGACCCTCCACTGTCGGAATTGACACCATCTATCGTTCAAAAGGCAACATCCCCGAGGCCTTCCTGCGCGGCGCGGGCGTGCCCGAGGACTTCATCACCTACATGAAGTCGCTCGTCGGCAAAGCCATCGAGTTCTACTCTTGTTTCATCAGCTATTCGAGCAAGGATGACGACTTCGCCCGGCGGTTGCACGCGGATCTTCAGCAGCAAGGTGTGCGCTGCTGGTTTGCGCCCGAAGACTTGAAGATCGGCGACAAGTTCCGAATGCGCATCGATGAATCCATCCGCATTTATGACAAAGTCATGGTGATCTTATCGGAGAACTCGATCCGCAGCCCTTGGGTGGAAGAAGAGGTTGAAGCGGCGCTGGAGAAAGAACGTAAGCAGAAAAAACTGGTCCTCTTTCCCATCCGCCTGGATGACGCCGTAATGGAAACCGATCAAGCCTGGGCCGCCAGCCTCCGCCGCGCGCGCCACATCGGGGACTTCCGAGCTTGCAAAGATCACGACCAATACCAGCAGTCGTTCGACCGCTTATTGCCCGACCTCAAAGCGTAGCGCAGGGCCCGCACTCCGGCCCTGCGGCTTTTCCAGCGGTGCGGGTTCTCGCCGCGCCGCAAACAAGACAATCCGAATTCTCATGGCCCGCGCCGGATAAACCACGGCGCGGTGGAAAAGCCGCAAGGCTGAACCGCGAGCCTTGCGCTACATCCTTGCTTCTTCGCGTGGACCTGGTTTGCAGGTCCCCGCTTTTTTGCTGTCGATTGGAGACAAACTCGCTTTGGCCCGATTTCTGCTCATCATCCAGAAGTCATAATTCACCTTTCAGTATTCACTCTTCACAAATCTCAGTTATCAGTTGTCAGTCGTCAGATGTCAGTTTAGTGCCGTTACCTACCCGCGCACACCATCATCAGCCATGGCGATGAAAAGCGGATTGACCCCCTTCGCCACATTCTTGTCTCGACGGAGGCGGCGCAGTTTGCCATACTACGGCAATGAGTGAACGCTTACAAAAACTGCTAGCTGAATTGCGGCGGCGATTGGAAGCATTGTACGGGCCGCGCCTGCTGCGCCTGATGCTTTATGGCTCGCAAGCTCGCGGCGACGCCGAGCCCGGCTCGGATATTGATGTGCTCGTGGTGCTTGCAGGCCCGGTGCGTCCCGGAGAAGAGATCAGGCGGATCGGAGACCTAACTGCTGGCATGTCCCTTGAAAACAATATGGTAATCTCATGCGCCTTTATTTCAGGGGAGCGATTCGAGCGTGAGGAGAGCCCCCTGATGATCAACGTGCGCAGGGAAGGGGTTCCACTGTGAAGCCCGAGCAGGCCGATCTGCTGCGGAAATCAAAGCAGAGCTTGGACGCCGCCAAGCTGATGGAGCAACAACGCTATTACGACTTCGCCGCCTCGCGTGCTTACTACGCAATGTTTTACGTGGCGGAAGCGTTGCTGCTCGAATACGGTCTCGCCTTCTCGAAGCACTCCGCTGTCATTGCCGCCTTTGGCGAGCGATTCGCAAAGACTCGCCTCGTTTCACCAGAATTCCACCGTTACCTTATCGAGGGCCAGGATAGTCGCAATGTGGCAGACTACAGCCTCGGCCCTGCACTTACCCAGGCTGATGCCGCTTTGCAGATTGCCCGGGCGGAAGCATTCTTGGACGCGGCGGTCCAACACTTGGGGCCGATTCCACCCACCGATCAGACAGAACCTTGAATGTCCGCCCACGACATCATCGATAGTCGCAACGGGCGGGTACCCACGGACAGCGCCTCACAGTCTGTGGGCGTTCTTCAAGGCCGGGCGGCTCGATCCGCGGCTCTTGGGTAGAAGAGGTTGAAGCGGCGATCGAGAAAGAACGCAAGCAGAAAAAACTGGTCCTCTTCCCCATCCGCCTGGATGAGGCCGTAATGGAAACCGATCGAACCTGGGCCGCCAGCCTCCGCCGCGCCCGCCACATCGGCGACTTCCGGGCCTGGAAAGATCACGACGAATACCAGAAGTCGTTCGAACGGTTATTGCGCGACCTCAAAGCGTAGCGCACGTAGCGTGGACTTCACGTTCACGTCCGCGCTGCGCTGGCTCGTATGTTCATGAGAATGTGGCAGGGCGAGATCCTTCGCGGAGTTTACCCTGAGCGGCAGGGCGAGATCCTTCGCTGCGCTCAGGATGACAGCGAAGGACTCAGGATGACAGCGGGTAGCCACGGTGTTCGCCACGGCGCCGAGTTCATTGCCCAAATAAGGCGCATCGCCAAGCAACTTGGTTTGAGGGCCTAGCGGAGCCTGATTGGGCATCATACCAAAAGATGAGGTAGTTGCATTAGGTGACACTATATGCAAGTATGGCTGCATATGGTACAGAGACACTTTTGGTTACAACTCGTTGAACGGGCTTGGCGGGAGCGGCGGGTGGCCTGGTTGGCCGGGGTGCGGCGCGTGGGGAAAACCTGCCTCAGCCAGACCCTGCCCAACACAGAGTATTTCGACTGTGAGCTTCCGCGGGTGCGGCGGATGATGGAAGACCCCCAGGGCTTCCTGGACGGCCTGCGCGGCCGCCGGATTGTACTAGATGAAATCCACCGTCTCCCCAACCCC
>Ga0208687_1001205_pt1 | contig 12311 bp, 11 predicted proteins | sample June2015DPH_6_10_FD_184695 | JGI IMG/M metagenome (GOLD analysis project Ga0208687, IMG submission 184695) | Peatland microbial communities from SPRUCE experiment site at the Marcell Experimental Forest, Minnesota, USA - June2015DPH_6_100... | ecosystem: Environmental > Terrestrial > Soil >...
TTGTCGCGAGATAAGTACTGCTCCGTGGATTGTTGAGAAAGCAAACGACAGGAAAAATCAAAATGCTCTTCGCCTTGGGCAGTTTTTGAAGCTAAACTGTTTGCGGTCATTTAATAGTAAATTGGTGTTCGAATCCCCCCCGGCGCCACTTGGAAAGACTAAGCCATATTTTCTAAAAAAAAGACAATAGAGCATTTAGGGTTTGCTGAGGCTCTGGAACAACTTTTAGGAGAAAAAAGAATACAAATGCTAATGATGATAACTACATACGCCATCGTGAATTCAACCAGAGCCTTCTCAGCCCTTATTCTTTTATCCATTGGTTTTTAAGACCAAAAAAGGGGAAAGTGATGTTTTTTGTTTAGCATTTTTTATGGTCGCTTCCTAAGCATCGAGAGTACTACTACGGCGAGGACTATGATGATTAAAACAATTATGCCAATACTCATCGGAACAAAGTACATGTTAGCGACAGATGTGGGAGTAGCTGTTGGTGCGGGAGTAGCTGCAGGTGCGGGGTCAACTTGGAAGGTGGTTTCTGAGTATGATGGCCAGTAAGCGTCAGTTCCGCTGAATGTAGCGATGGCTGTGTACGTTCCTGGTACATTAGGAACCTTATAATCAAGGCCGTAGTGGCCGCTCGCGTCGCTTGTGACAGTGGGTAGGTTAATGGTGTTGCCGTTCGGGTCAATAAGGGTTACTTGAACTAGTACACCGGTAGTGTTTGCTGGGATAGGATTCTGCATGTACACGTATTCCATGTATGGGGTCATGCTTGCGTCAGAAACGGCTGCAACACCTTGTGGAAAGCGCGCCGCTATATTAGACTGCGTAGTGCCAGCAGAAATGTCCAGTACTGAGCCTTGTATCACTAAGTTTTGTCCCCTATTACTCCAATCTGTTCCTACTGTTGTCTGGGTTGGTCCCATGCCGAAGCTGTAGATTTGCATGTCGTAACTGTTTAAGGCTACCAGGTAGCCGTCTGCAATTGCACCGATATTGCCAGTTCCAGTACCTTCATCCCAGAAGGTGATGTTCCAGATTGGTACTCCGGTTGTTGCATTCATATCGCCTAACATGAATCCGGGTTCAAGGTTTGGTCCTGGGCTGTGTTCGGATCCACTCCAGTATATATTGCCTGATGCGAAAGCTCCGACGGTTGTGGGTATGTTGTCCCAGTAGCCAGTATAGCCCATAGAAGGCGCTGTGTAGCTCCACAATAGCGCTCCAGTCGTAACGTTGTAGGCGTATACGCTTCCGCCTTCGCCAATTGAGTCGGAGCTGTAGAACACGCCGTCATAGGTGTATGCTGAGTAGCCTTGCAAGTATAGATGGTTACTAACTTCAGGTGTTGTTGATGTCCAGATTTGTGCTCCTGTGGTTGCGCTAAAGCCCATCCAAAGCCTTGGTTCTTTTTCGAATAATGTAAATACGCCGTTGCTTATGGGACAACCATATTCGAGGGTTACGTTACCTGTTGGCCATGGGTATGTACGAGACCACGTCACTTGGCCTATGGTAGCGGGGTTGGTGCTGATGGCGAATTGTGTGTAGCTATCGGGTGTAGGATAACTTGCCATACCTATCATTGCTGGGGCTGTGCTGTATACGGCGAGTTGGTCTGCTGTATCAATGCCCATAAGTGTTGCGGATGCTGCATTTGCAGGTAGATTACCAGTGATAGCGTAATTAGTTGTGCCGACTGTTGCGTCTACTTGTGCACCCGTTGGAGGTCTCCACTCCCAGTAACTGTTTGATGAGTTGCCATATTGCATTCCCATAAAAGGATATGTATCTTGGATTGTGGCGGTGCTGTTCCAGACGCTGAAGATTTTGTTGGCGAAGTCGGGGGTGTAGATTATGAAACTACCGCTTGGGTCAGTAATCATCATTGAGGCCCCGAACATTTCTGAGCTTGCTGGCACATTCCAGAGATTGCATATCCAATTGCCGGTGACTGGGTCATACATTGCCCAGACGTTCGATCCGTTGGCGGCTGTGTAAACGCTCCAGAGGTACTCGACTGTACCGTGTTGATTAGGTGATTCGTAGTCAAGTTCCTGCCCCATAGTAAGCTGCGGATAACCATAGCCCATAAATGATTGCTGGGGACCTGTACCGTTTTGATACCAGACTTGTTGTCCAGTCTGTAAATTGACGTCAGCGAAGCCGTACTGTGGTGGCCTACCGATGTTGTAGTAGAGTTGCCCACCCATGATTATTGGATTGGAGAACAGTCCTTCATATGTAAGACCTGTGTAGTAGTTGTCACCACCAGTACTAATAGCCGATGGCAGACCTGCAACGCCTCCGTAAGTTAAGGGTATAGTCCATGCGATATGGGCGGTTGTTGGCGGTTGTGTGTAGTCATTGATTTTTGAGCCAGCCACGCCGGTAGCTAGCCAATCGCCAGTTATATATGCCCAGTTCTGGTGTCCACTTTGACTGACCGGATTGCTCCAGTATTGAGTTGGTAACGGATAAGCTGGTGCGGTTGGAATAGGCGTCGATTGCACGTTGACTGTAACTGGGGTGGATGTTGCGGGCTCGTAATAGTTGCCTATCTGAGGGTAGGCAGCAACCGGCTGCACTACTGGCTCTAAGTTATTGCCTGCGAGAAGTTGTCCAGGGAAGACAAATTTGAATGTATAATTACCTGTTGTTGCTGGAATGACGGTTGTGAAAATCGTGCCAACGGGGTCTGACGTGTAGGGTCCCAATGTTACTGTGGTGCCGTCTGGCTTCGTTTCGATTATAGTTAGATTATACCATCGGTCACCGTATGCTCCCATCGCGGTTGGTGGTTGAATGTCAAGCCAAGCAAAGAGGCTGATTGTTTGACCAACGCCAACGGGACTTGGGAAAGCATTAATGAAGCACCAAGTTGGAACATCTAGTTTGCCTGCAGCTGCTTGTGCGTTAACTTTTGGTACTAGAACTGCGAAGCTACTAAGAGCTAATATCGTAATTATAGTAATTGCGCAAATTGTTGTTTTGTTTTTAGCAAATTTCATGTTTTTTCTTTTCCTATAATTTTATTTGAACGAAAAGCGTAAGTGCTCTCGCTCAATAACCTCTCTTTGTTAGCGATTTTGCATATAAAGCTTGTGCGGGGGGGTTGCGGCAAAAACGGATAGATGGACTTTGCATTCAAGATAAATATAAAAAGAAAGAGGGGTCGTTTGATGCTTTGCGCTGTTTAGTTCATAACAGTTTTTTCATTAAATTTACTCCATAATTAATCAGCATGCGGCAATTTAACCGATTCATAGTTAGCCATTTGACATAAATCTAGTCAACGTTTCGCAAGAAGACCCCAACGTTGATTCCAAAACAGGTAATTTTTGTTTGCAAAGGCATTCCAACAATTTTAAGCAGTTTTGCACTTTTCGGCGTGGCTAATAGCGCTGTTTTCTTTTTCATATGCGTTCACTTGGGGCTCGTGCTCATGGTTCAGATTGCTTAAAAAGAAAGTGAATATTTCCGCTAAAATAGGAAAAATCAAAATAATACTAAGCTACTAAAAAAGCATTATGAAATTTGACGGCTTTCCGGGAGAAAAGACAATCTTATCCTACAAGTTGGCAAATGGTGTAGGCTGGTTAACCACTCATCGCCTCATCATCCAACAAGAGACGCATAACCCACGCTTTAACATCGTGGAGAGGCAAGACCCTGAAATGTATCTTTTACGCGACCTTGAGAAAGCCGAAATAAAAGACGAAACCTTGACCGCACATTTCAAGGGAAGACAGAAAGCGGAGATTCGTCTTCAGTTTTATTCGCCTGCATTACATCAAGAGGTCAAAAACTACATTGAAGAAGCAGCAAAGTACTGCAAGTAAGTGGGCATGTTTAAAGCTGTATGATTGACGCGTTATTCGCCACAACTTTCATAATTTTGCAACAAGCTGGCGCGCTATCTGCGGACACTGAAACAGAAAAAGAAAACAGGCTAGACGACAAAACACTAATCGCACAGATGAACGAACAACAATACGAGTATCTGCAGCCCAAAACAGCCCAAGAACGCATTCACCTCAAGTTCTGGCATCCACAAGGAAAACACGACGATCAACTGATGGCTTTAGCACTAGCATGCCGAGCAGCCGCCCAAGCACCACCACCTGGCACAGGCGCATTTATGCTCCCACATTAATCAGCTCTTTCACTTCTGCTGAGAAGTCAGCACTAAACTCAAAAGAGAAGTGGCTTCAGGCTAAGGCTTCTTCTTCAAGGTTTCTTCAATATCCAATCTCAAATCAGCCTTTTCAACATTCGGCAAAAGCTGCAGAAGACGACCTCTAGTGCTCGTCTCTTCTCCGCCACCAAGATTAACCCAGTACTTGCCTTCTTTAAGCCAAGCCAGCATGATACGAGCCTCAGCTTCAGCATTTTCCTTTTTTACGGCTGAAGGAAAAACAAGACCGTGATCAATAGCAGACTCCATGAACTTCTCAAAGGCACCGGTCACAGTGTAACCGTTCTTGGATGCTAACTGCTTGAAACTCTCATAAACTTGAGGCTTAAACTTGAACGACTTAATCGCTTTAGCCATATGCCCGCGTCTCCGTATATACAAACGTACTGATAAAACGTATATATTTTTCGACCGGGTAGGTAGGCTTTGCACGCACAACAATTAACAGTTAAAAAGACAGAGCTAAACAGTCACAGTCACTAAGATGACCCTTGAATGGTAAAGGCCAAAACGACGGTATACAAAAGCATCAACCAAACACACAAAAAACTGGCGAAGGCAAGTCTTATCTAGCCATTTTATAATTAACAGTTATTGCAGAAGGCTCGATTTATGGCTGAAGAACACACACCATTAACCGTCGCACTTTCCCAGCTCAAACTGGCTTGCAAAAAGTTACAGTTGGATTCGGGGATGCATAAGATGCTCAGCTCGCCAAAACGCTCCATCAGCGTCAGCATCGACATCCGAATGGATAACGGCGGCGTCGGCGTATTCAACGGCATCCGAGTTCAACATTGGGATGCACGCGGACCATTCAAAGGCGGAATCCGCTACTACCCAAACATTACCCTTGATGAAATTACCGCGCTGGCAATGTTGATGACTTGGAAATGCGCCATCGCTGACATACCATTTGGTGGAGCAAAAGGCGGCGTTTGTGTTGACACTAAAAAAATGAGCAAACATGAGCTTGAAAGATTAACAAGAAGATACGTCAGTCTAATCTTCGAATATTTGGGACCACACCGTGACATTCCTGCGCCAGACATGTACACTGACGCGCAAACCATGGCTTGGATAATGGACACCTACAGCCAAATGAAAGGCTACAGCATACCCGAAAGCGTCACCGGAAAACCCGTTGAAATCGGAGGCTCATGGGGCAGAACGGAAGCCACGGGCAGAGGAGTAATCCATTGCGTAAAGCAATCGGCAGAAAACAACAGCCTAAAACTAAAAAACGCCACCGTGGCCATCCAAGGCTTCGGCAACGTCGGCTACCATGCAGCAGTGGCCGCGCAAGAAGTAGGCTGCAAAATAATAGCCGTAAGCGACTCCACAGGAGGAATCTATTGCGCAGATGGCTTAAACCCACCGGATGTTCTTGTGCATAAAGAAAAAACACGCTCTGTCCAGAACTACAAGGACTGCAAAAACATAACCAACGAGGAACTGCTTGAATTGCCCTGCGACGTGCTTATTCCTGCAGCGCTAGAGAACCAAATCACCCGCAACAACGCCGACAAAATAAAAGCAAAAATGGTCGCTGAAGCAGCAAACGGACCAACTACACCTGAAGCTGACAAGGCATTATACGAAAAAGACATCTGTCTGATTCCAGACATACTCGCAAATGCTGGCGGTGTAACCGTAAGCTACTTTGAATGGGTACAAAACTTAACCCGCGAGCAATGGCCACTGGAAAAAGTCAACAGGAAACTTGAAGCCAAAATGACCAAAGCATTCAACGACGTAGTCGCTATCGCGGAGAAGGAAGAGAGCGACATGCGCACGGGCGCGTTAATGCTGGGTGTAGGAAGAGTGGCTAATGCCATAAAAACACTAGGACTTTGGCCATAAACACGGAAACAGAGCATGGAGATGAGTTAAAAGAAAGGTATAGTGCCTCCGAGCAGTAGAGGGCAAACTTTCTTTAGTATTATTTGTTTCTAGTGCAAACGCTTAAAACTGTTCTTGCTATATCTGTTGAACCCCACAAAGGGGAAAACAATCGGACTTGAGAGGGAAAAGGGATTTGGCAGCAAAAATTTGCACCTTAGATTTCTGTTATGAGAACTCGCTGGTTAAAATTGTGGCAAACAGGAACTGCCCGGAAATTAAGCTTGCTGGATTAACTGTTGGTCCCTTTGATGAAGGAAACGAGTATGAAGTTTATTTTTGGGTGGCGAAAGAGTTAGCGAACTCGGGAATGGTTCATTTTCGAGAGGACGATGTTTTGGATGCAACTAAACTGTTTAAGGTGCAATGGAAGGAAGGCGTACAAATCCCGGGACAAATCTCCGAGCTTTCAGATGATTTTTATCCTAAACTTCGCAGGTTTATCTCCGACTTGAAAGATCAAGCCTCAAGGCAATCGGAGAAATACCAAGAATACGATAGAGCAAAGCAATTAGCACGCGACATCGTAAATTCTAGGCTAAAAAAAATAGTCGCCCTATCTTCTGCTCCAACCCAAAGTGAGCAGGTTCTAAAAAAGTTTACAAGCGAGGAAAAAATCCTATATGAACAACTAGTGAAAATAATTTCTCAGTGGAAAACAAAGATTCTAGAAAGTGAAGGAGAAAAGTAAAGATGGCTAACGAACAGGTAACAGTAGACCCGCAGCAGCGCTTTCAAGAGTTCTTTAAGAAAGAGAAGTACCGCCAAAGAATCGCGCAGTTAGCCATCACTGGAAAAGGATCAGTAACAATCGATTTCGAAGAACTTTATGGATTTGACCAAGCACTAGCTGAACAATTACTCAACAAACCAGGAGAATACCTGCAGCATGCAGGAAAAGGAGCCTACGAACAACTCCGCATAGAAGATGCAGAATACGCTGAAAAAATAGAAAAAATTAATGCCAGAATCGTGAAGCTTCTCGGAAAAGAACAGCTAAGAAAACTCGGCTCAAGACAAATGGCTAAACTAGTAATGGTTGAAGGCATAGTAGTCAGAGCCACGTCAGTCCGACCGATGGTCTTGCAAGCAGCCTTCAAATGCAAACGCTGTGGAACCATGAACATGGAAGAACAAACAGGACAATTCCTAAAGGCACCAGCCATATGCCAAGCTCCAGACTGCGGAAGAGATGGACCATTCGAGTTTGTCCAAGAAGAATCAACCTTTATAGATTCCCAAGATCTCCGGTTGCAGGAAAAGCCTGAAGATTTACCTCCAGGGCAATTACCACGTGCATTAGCCGTGAAACTTGTCGGTGATGACATAGTTGACGTTGCAAGACCAGGAGACCACGTTTCCATAGTCGGCATCGTTCGTGCTTTTGCGCCTTCATTGATAGGAATGGGAAAACTTCGAACATTCATTCTTCAACTTGATGCTAACTCAGCAGAAGTGCTTGGCAAAGAGCCAGAAACGTCACCGCCTACACCTGAAGAAGAAAAAAAAATCCGTGCACTCTCAAAAGACCCATGGGTGCACAGGAAAATCATGAGTTCCATAGCACCATCAATCTTCGGCTACGAGCACATCAAAGAAGCAATAATGTATTTACTCTTCGGCGGAGTTGCAAAAAGCCTGCCAGACATAAACATAAGAGGAGAAATGAACGCACTCTTAATCGGTGATCCTGGCACTGCAAAATCGCAACTTCTCCAGTACGTGGCCAGAATAGCTCCAAGGGGATTATACACTTCGGGAAGAGGAACAACCGCCGCAGGCTTAACCGCTGCGGTAGTAAGAGAAAAAGGTGGAAGCATGAGCCTTGAAGCAGGTGCACTCGTGCTAGCTGACAAAGGAATTGCATGCATTGATGAGATGGACAAAATGCGGCCTGAAGACCGAGTCGCCATTCACGAAGCGATGGAGCAGCATACGGTTTCAGTTGCAAAAGGCGGAATTGTCGCCACACTGAACGCCAGAACAGCAGTGCTAGCAGCGGCCAACCCGTCTTTAGGCAGGTATGAACCAAACAGGACAGTTGCCGAAAACATTTCACTACCAGTAACTATTCTTTCGCGTTTTGACTTAATTTTCGTGCTACGTGATGTGCCCAACAAGGAAGCGGATGAAAAAATGTCTCATCACATCTTGGAAATTCATCGTAGAGGAGTAAGCCCTGTAGAAGCACCGGTAGATGCGGAATTGCTGCGGAAATATGTTGGTTATGCTAAAGGGATTAAGCCTGTACTTGGTACTGAAGCGTTAAAGCGGCTAAGCGACTTTTACTTAGCCATGCGCGCGGCAAGCGAAACTGAAGGTTCACCAGTGGCAATAACCGCACGCCAGTTGGAATCGCTTGTTCGTATCTCAGAAGCCAGGGCACGCGTTGCATTACGAGAGGAAGTGACTGGTGAAGATGCAGAGGCGGCTGTAGTCATTATGAAGAGGTCTCTGGAAGAAGTTGGAATTGACTTGTCCTCATACAAAATGGATATTGATTTAATAATGACTGGACGACCTAAAACTTTACGGGATAGATTGTCCATTGTACTTTCAACGCTGATGGACATGGAGAAAGTGACAGGGATAGTTGAGAAGGACGCACTTGTCAACGAACTGGAAACAAAGCATAAGATACCCAGAGGCGAAATTGAACGCATGATAAGCCAATTGCTGCGTGAAGGAACAATTTATGAACCCAGAGAAGGATGCCTAAAGAAAACCTAAAAAAAGCGAGACAAAACGATGAAGCCAGTAGTAGTTGTTGCTGGAACTAGACCTGAAATAATCAAGATGGCTCCAATAATCAGAGCCTTAAACAAAACCAAAATCCCATCAGTATTTGTCCATTGCGGCCAACACTACGACTACAATATGGCTCAGCAATTCATTGAAAACCTCGAGTTGCTAACACCTGACTACTCCTTTAAAATTGAAGCTTCTTCGCCTGGAGCGCAAACAGCAGAAATAATGATGAAGATGGACCAGCTGCTAGAGAAAATTGAGCCTTCAATTGTTTTAGTTGAAGGCGACACAAACAGCGTTTTAGCCGCAGCTTTAGCAGCTAATAAACGGGTGATTTCTATTGGGCATGTAGAAGCTGGTTTGAGAAGCTTTGACCTGCGCATGCCTGAAGAACATAACCGACGTTTAACCGACCACATATCTGAATACTTGTTCACGCCAACACAGAGAGCAAAGGCAAATCTCTTGAAAGAAAATGTTTGGGGCAAAATCTACCTGACCGGGAACACGGCTATAGACGCGGTAATCCAGCATTTGCCAATTGCTGAAAAAAAATCAACCATAATGGAAAAAATCCCTTTTGAAAAGTTCGCTTTAGCAACTGCCCACAGAGCAGAAAATGTTGATAACGTGTCGGTTCTTGAGTCCTTTATGGATGTTTTCTCAAAATCCCCAATTCCAATAGTTTATCCGATGCATCCACGCACAAAAAAGAGACTTCAAGAAAATAAGATGCTTGCTCAAATAGAAGCATTGAGGAACGTGTTAATTCTTCCGCCTTTGGGATACTTGGACTTTTTAATTTTGATGAAAAACTGTAAATTGATAATTACTGATTCAGGCGGTATTCAAGAGGAAGCCACTGCCCCAAGCATAAGAAAGCCTGTACTGGTAATGCGTTTGTCAACTGAAAGGCCAGAAGCAGTGGAAGCAGGATTCGCCAAAGTGGTTGGAACAGATGGGAAAAATATTTTGGCAGCTATGAAAGAAGCGGTTAAAAATGAAGTTGAGTTGCCCTATGCTTCACCTTTCGGCGACGGCACAGCAGCCCAAAAAACCGTTGATATAATAAAGAAAAGCTTTGCTTAAGATATGTAAGTGGTTTTTTTATCTTCTTCTTTACGTGTTTGTTCAGCTTGCAAGGCTCGTTTTTCTTCAATTTGCTGCAGGCGAGTCACCATTATTTCTGCACGGGCAATTTCCTCATCCAATCCTGCCAAGTCTAAGTCGAAGTTGAAAGTGGATTTTAAAACTTCCAAAACGCTTTTTGCCGCAAGAGGATCAGGAAGGTAACCGCGTGTTTCACCAAGCAGGCAAAGAGCGCTTATTTTTTTGAATTTTGCTAGGCCAAGTATTAATCCTGCTGTTCCAACAATTGGGCTTCCTGAAGTGCTTAGAGTTGCGCCTGCTTGCAGTGCTTTGTTTAAGATTTCCTGTGAAGTTGCAGCTATGAAGACTTTAGGTTTTTCTTTTGGCTCCATTCGGTAACCGCCGATTGTTGCGATTGTTTTAACTTTGTACTTTTCTGAGAAGTCAAGCAATCGGTCAGCGATTTCGTATTGCCCTTCGATTGTTTGCGATTGGCTATCGCCGGTAAATAGAATCAGATCGTTTGGTCCGTTTGGATTTTGGTAGTAGTAGAATGCACCTCTTAAAAGGCGGACGTTACCTTTTTTGTTGACGAGGACAAAATATGGGAAATGAGGTGAGTAGAGATAAGCAATCTTTTTGGCTTTTAACTGTTTGATCATGTAGCGAAGGGCGATTTTACCAACAAGCCCTAAACCTGGAAGACCCTCGATAAGAATAGGATTGTTTGGTTCAATTTGGATGAATTCTTTGATGTAGGTTTCTTTCATTATGTTGTGCTACTCCTTTTCATTGCCATTCGGTATTTTAGGTATTTATCATCAGGCGAGAATTTGGGTGGATGTGGAATTCTGACGGGTCCACCACAGTAAGGGCAACTTTTTTTGTTAAGTGTATATTTTTCGCAGTTTACGCATTTGCGTAATTGCCAAACCAACTATTTTTCCCTTCTAAAAGTCCCTTGCCCGCCTGCAGCTGTGACGTTTGAGATGACGTTTTCTGCTGATTTTTGCAGACGAGATTTCTGAGACATGAAGTAAACCTCTCTTGTCGTATTCATCAAGTTTAGCGTAAGCGCCATAATCCGTAACGGTTTCTATGGTGGCGATCACTAGGTTACCGGCTTCTGGCCATTCGGGCTTACGCTCAGCCATTCATTACGTCATCCCTTATTCAAGAACCGCTTGTACTTCGCCTTTAATTTTTGCTCTTCCGCCAGATGGTTCAGCTAGTGTTTCTCCGCATACATTGCAGGTTATCTTGTTGACAGCATTGCTGAAGAGTAATTGTTCGTTGCCGCATTTTGAGCATTTGACTCTAAGGAAGACGCTTCTTGGTTTTGGGATAAGTTTGCTCCATTCAGACATGACTTTTTTTCTCCATTATTATTGTATAATTAGTTTTCTGAGGCGTATACCGTCTTTATGCCTCATGTAATTGCAAACTTTACATTTTAACCGCAGAGTTTGTTTTTTGGTTGTTTTCGCGAATTCTCTTTGAAGTGGATATTTTTGTCCACCGTAACCATGCTTTTCTCTTTCGTGGTGGCGTTCGCCATGAGCTAAGGCTCTGCGCTTTCCAGGCTTGTAGAGGGTTACACTGTGAATTTGATGAGTTTTACATTTCGGACAGTAAGTTTTAACTTCCTTAGGAACGTTCACCTTGTTCACTACCAGCTTTGCATAAAAGAAACATACGCATTCTTATACCTTTTCGCTTTTCAGCTAAAAAAGTGCTTTCGAAAATGAAGCGTTTTTGAGTTCTTTGGGTTTTTGTGTTTTTTTAGTTGAGACTTTTGCTACGGGAAAGTTGAGACTTTCCGCCCTGGGCGTTTGTATTTCTTGTTGCCTTTTTGGTTTGGGGTTTGAAGGGCTTGGTTGGATGCGACTTTCGGATGGGCGGATTGCGACTTTCCATGATGACACCATGTTGACAGCATCGTCAGTTATGGGCACGATGGGGTTTCTCGGCGGGTGGGTGGGTTCGCGGTTACCTAGATTCTGGGATTCCCACTGGAAGGCTTGAGGCTTTCCGCGGTTGTGAACTTTCAGAATGGGGTGGTTTGGACTAGAAAAACGTTTTTACACCGCTGACGCGACGATTTTATTGCAACATCAAGGGGCAAAATGGTTAACCCGTTGATCTCGAGATTCAAAAATTGCACAAAAGTGGGCAAGCCAGCCAGTGGACCACTGTGCCCGCACGGGTTCGAATCCCTTCCCCGGCGCCAATTTACTAGTTAGTCGAGGGGTGTGCACAATTAAAATTTTTATAGTTCGTTCGCTGAACTATTTGGTGAGCAGTCTGGGGTTACGCCCGATTGTACCATTGGTTTGGTGTCTGACCAGCGCCATGACCGACGTTAAATGGG
>Ga0208687_1001209_pt1 | contig 12303 bp, 19 predicted proteins | sample June2015DPH_6_10_FD_184695 | JGI IMG/M metagenome (GOLD analysis project Ga0208687, IMG submission 184695) | Peatland microbial communities from SPRUCE experiment site at the Marcell Experimental Forest, Minnesota, USA - June2015DPH_6_100... | ecosystem: Environmental > Terrestrial > Soil >...
TCAAGTTTTCCCGGATAGTTGCAGGCTTCCACGTAAGCATCAAAAAGCGGATGTTTTGGTTTTTCACTCATTAGATCCTCTCCCGTTTAATTATATTGCGCTTTTCCGTTCAAATTGTCAAATAAAAAACGCAGGTTTTTCAGACCTGCTTTGCCAGCGAAAAGTAGAGAAGGTGGTTTGCAAGGATATACTTCCAAGGAAGGGTGTACAACGAGGTTTGTAGGCGAGACTGGCGTTGCTCTTTATCCTACGCCGCTAGGAGTTCGTAGTCAAATCCCAACTGTCTCACTTTGACGCACTCCCACGTATAAATACGTGGGAGTGCGTCAAGCCGATGTGACAAAAGAAAGTTGGCAAGGCGTAATTTAGCCTTTGCTCTCGGCTTTCTTTTGCCTGAACCGTTCACCATTATCCGATAGGTTTTAAGAACAAAGACAAAAGCAAGAAAATAGGGTGAGGTGTATTTAACGAGGAATATCTTCTATTTTTCCATCCCAAATAGAATCACAAAAATCAAGAATACTCTCTTCGCTACAAGGAATTGGTTTCCATTCTCCATTAAAATCAGGACCATTTAATCGTTCGGATGAATGAAAACTTGCTTGTCCTTTGGGAGTTTCCACATACAAAACCCATTCATATCCCGGCGTGTTAAGGTCTTTTTTCCATCCCCAACTGAAAAACATTTCAAAAGCCTGCATTACGTTAAGGACTCGGCAAATCTCTGACAAACTCCAGTTCGTTACATCATAAGCGTCTCTTTTCCATGATCCCTTACGATATTTCTTAGCGGCTGTCGAACGCTTCTGTGCGCGAAATAAGGCAACGGCAAGCTGGCCGAGAAGCCCTTTTTTGTTCATTTCCGCGTAGTATGCTTTTGTTACATCCCCGTTTTTTTGATCGAAAACAAGTTTGGCAAGCATCTCCTAATGCTCTCCTTTCAGTTACTTTCCTCCGGCGTTGCAATCAGATACCATCCCCCATCCGCTGTTTTCAAAGGCATTCCGTTCTCGCCAAAACAGGTTATCATCTGCCCGTTAATATGTCTCCACGGGGCGCTAGGAATTACAGATTTTGACGGTTCAATCTCGTTTTGACAGTGCTTACACTTCACCTTGCTTCTCTTTCTCGAATATCACAACCATACTAGGAAACGGAGCAGGATACTTCCCATCACCAAATCTTAGACGGCCTTTGATAAATCGTATTTCCTTTGCGAATGGGAGACATATCTCGTGAAACCATTTTGTATCTGTCCTAGCCGGAATTAGGTAAACAGCTATTTTTGCATCACTCCAGCAATCAAGAAACTTTCGGATTTCAGGTCCATAAGGAGGATTACAAAAAACTCTTTTTCCAATCCAAGGATTCAAAAGTCTTGCTCTTCCGTCCTCCCCCCCCCCTAACGGGCAAGGATCAAAGTTAAAATGAAACTCAGCATCCAAAAGATCGTAGAAGTTCTTTGGTGTAGGCCATTCCCAACTTTTGTGGGCACTCATTGTTTTGAAAGCAGGTTTAGGCATTATTTCTTCCCCTACAAATCTTGCAAACTTTCAGATGCTCATTCCTGCGTTTCCTTAGCGCCTCTGCCGTCTTCAGCCACTCCTCTTGGGCTTGAGTGCCATCGTTAGCTGATTTTGCTACGCGAAGACACTCTACGAATTCTTCTTCCAAGTATTGACAGTGACAGCATTTCACGCGGCCACCTTCCTTAGACTATCCAAGTACACCTTCTTGCACTCACTCATCCTGAAATGATGTTCTTCCCAATTTGAGACAGGGCTGTGACACGTAGGACACCAAACCAGAGTTGATTTGTACTCCTTTGTTTTACGTGGATTCGTTAGCGCCTTCTTTTCCGGTTTCCTAGTTGCAATAGGAGTTTCACGGTGTACTTGCTCAGGAAATTTATATCCTAACTTTTTAGCTTTATTGACTACTGCTTTTCTACTCTTTCCTATCCGTTTTGCAGCTTCAGTGGCACACTTAGATGAACGCAAAATCTCTTCTTGCTCCGAAGTCCATAGGACAACAGGAGCCATCTTTATTCCTTCTGTCCTGATTTTGCTCCGTACCTGATTCTCTGTTAATCCATACTCTTTGGAAAATTGTGTAACGGTCATGGAAGGACCACGAAGTTTTAATTGCTCAAGTTGATGTTTGGTCCATGCGAGTTGAGTTCCTCTTTGCAGACCGATTTTCTTTCCTGATAGTCCTAGTTGCTCAATCTTTTTCAAAACAGCGTTCTTACCTCTTCCTACCTTAGCGCCGATCTCACGTGACGTAAGTTTTCCTACATTCTCACGCAATATCGCAACCTGTTCATCAGTCCACATAGGAGAGTGAGTGACGGTATCTATTTTCTTTGCCTTATTGTTTACGGAATCGTAGGTACGTCCCATGCGCGTTGCTATTTGCCTTTTGGACAAACCTTCATCTAACAACTTCTTGAGTGTTGCGTTTTCTTCAGGCGTCCATGGTTTTTGATTATCTGCCAATTTATCGCTCCCAGTTCTTTTCTTTAGGTTCCGGTTTTGCTGGTTTGCACATCCAATTGTCGATTTGTTCATACGTGTGTTTAGTGCAATATCTTTGATTGCCGTTGCGCTGCTGGTAGTATCTGTTAGGGTTCCTATCCCCACAAATGGGGCATACTGTACCCCGCATTAAAAAATCATCATTCATCAAACATTCCTTTTGCCTTATTAGTGTCCACTATTCCAGTCGGATTAAGACAGTCTTTATGTCTTATTTTAGCATCACTTCCGATCATCCAACGATGTTTTTTCTTGATTCCTAGTCCGCATAGGGAACAAATACGCCTATTCGCTGGCTGTATTCCAACGCTCATCGGACGGCTGCAAAATGGGCATATATCTGTCATATTCACCTATGGCACAATCTCTTCAAAATCACTCATTGGTCTACTTCCCTGAAGTTGATTGCAAAATGGGCATAATGATTTATTTTGTGGTTTCATCTTTCCCGTTTCTGTGTCAAACACTTCAATTCTATCATCCTGCTTACCGCCACCTCTGGATACAGAGTGCCCGAATTGAACTTCATCGAAAGGCCATCGTCCATTTCTTTCCTTGCACTGTGGGGAAATCTGGAGTCCACATTTACGTCCTTGACGCTCCCACATTGCTTTCTTGCGTGCCACGTACTCATCCCTTCCGGCCTTTGTAAGCTGGTTGCAGATTTCTCTTCTGTCCCGCATTACTTTTACTGCTGGTTGCTCTTTCTTCATTTCGTTCGGCCTCGCAAAAGGTAGAGGAATACGTTCAATCCTTTGCTTCTTAGGTTTTCGCTGGATATAGCTACGTTTCATCGTTAATCTTTAGACCACCAAACTCTGACTACTTGAGTTCCACACTGAGATGTGCTGCAGTGGTCTCCAGTGTGTCCCTGTTGCTCGTTGCAAGTCTTATAGGGAAACTTCCATTGCCGGTGTCCGCAAAGAGTTCCTGTCGGCTTTGCAATCTCTGCCGATGACCATTGCCGCATTGTTGTTGATTCACCCATAATTACTCCAATTCAAAACGTACCCACCACTCCTGCGCCGTCTCCCGACCTGCGTTTACTTCAAAACCGCGCAACCTTAATCCTTTCGCAGCAATGAAAATCAGGTGAGCATCGTAGAGTGGTTGAATTGCGTTTTGGCCGTTGTCTGCCAAAAGAACAGCTTCCATGCAGAGTCTTCCCAAGACAGGATGCTTGCCGTCTGAGACATTAAGATCACCCACGTGAATAGGAATCTTCTTTTCGCTAGAAATACTTTTTCCGTTTGAGTAGAGCTGGCTGACAAATGCTTTCATGCGGACACCTCACTATCTGATTCGATATTGATACCCTGCAACTCAAGGTACTTAAACGCCAACAGGACGCCCTCAAGTCGATTGTACGCTGCAAATAGTCCTACCGTCATTTCCTTTTGCGCAGAAAGCTGCTCAGGTAAAAGATCGGCGTCGTATAAAAGGTTTTGGATAATTGGTTTATGAACCAACTCCAGCAGTTCTTCCTTGAGTTGTGGCCGGTAAAGTTCAATCATTCCACCACCTCAATATCTTCTGGCAGTAGAATCCAGTTCGACATTTTATCCAGATCTGGAGTCCGTACACCGTACTTCGCCTCTTCTGGATAGTGATTGACCACTTCGCCAGTACCTTCCGTAGCCTTCCGTGGTTTCTTGATGCGAACCTGAGTGCCAATAGGAATTTCCAACTTCACACCTAAGCACTTTACCCACTGCTTGACAAGTTCACGCTCGGCTGTTCCGATGAAATCTTCATCCATAATTTCAACTAACTCTGAATCGGCATTATCCCATCCATCGGATTCCATGGATTTTACAATTTCATATCCTCCGAGACGGTTAATGTGTTTCATGAGAAATTTAATCACATCCTCATCCGAACCTATATCTAAATTCCATCCCTTAACTTCTGGCAATGCTAACTCTGCTGCTCTCCGCTTAACACACTCGTCGTACTGTGTCGGCCTCTTCATCAAACCTGCTTCGTTTACCTCGATTGCGCTCATTTTTTCTCTCCCTTGAATCATAGTTCCCGTATATTAGGCGCTTACTCCCAGAATTAAGCGTCTTTCTTCTTCCCCATGACAAAGCGATATTTGGACGATATTCTTTATTAAAAACTCTTTCTGTTTTTCTGTCAAGTTATACCTTTGAACGAACGCTTTAATGATGGGATGCGTTATTCGTCCACCTGTTTTCTTGCGACGGATAATTGGCATTGTGGTTATCCTTTTTCGTACAACCTTCGATTATTCCACTTCTGCATCATTATCAACTCTCTTTCAATAAAAGAGTCAAGAAAAATATCTTTGAAGCCTAATCTTTCTCCTCGTTCCTTCGCTTTTTGAAAATCGCTTTCGCTCGCAATTTCGCGGGCGTTAGGCATACAATCTCTGTCGCGTGAAATTGTTGTATCTTCCATGTTTCCTCTCCTAGTCGTCATCGTCGTCACTGTAAGGTTTGTTCGCTTGTGGCGGTGGAGTAGTTTTTTTATAGTTACTTTGTTTGTCAACCTTTTCCACCAGAAGAATCCTAGACTGTTCCTTGTCATCAGATTGCCAGTATTTGACAGTTCTCGGTTCAATAGCCCCGCGTGATTTTGTCTTTATTGTAACAGTTTTCAACGAATCGTCAAGAGCGTCTTGCTCTAATTTGCAAATAAAATCAGCCCACCCTTCAATGGTTGTAGAACCTCTCGAATTTCCTGTTCGTCCAAGGTGATGAATTACGCAGACTTGCGCTCCTGACAAAGTAGCTAATTCGTCAAACAACAACATCACTTTAGTCATATCGTCTGTTGAGTTTTCGTTTTGGTAGTGAAGTCTATTAAGAACGTCAATCACGCAAAACTCCACATGAGACGCTTTTAACCACTCTGCCATCTCTTCACGTTCTTTTTGTGAGTCAATATGAAAACTGGTAGACTGTTTCACTGTATTAACTAATATATTAGAGTTCACATCCTGTAAACTTAACCCGCGACCTGCTGCAAGTTGTGTAAGACGCCTCTTTACTAACTCAGGTCCATCCTCTCGGCTAATGATAGCTGTCTTAACAGGGCGCGGATACGGGTTAGCGCCAAGGAAACGAGTCATAGAAGCAAGAGATACACACATATCAAGAAGCATTAGGGACTTGCCTACTTTTGGAGGAGCAACGATTAGCCCACGTTGACCTCGTTCAATCAACCCTTCTACCAACCAATCACACTGCGGCTTATTGTCTTTCCCTGTCAAATCAACCGGATGGACAAGCACAATTCTTTCTTCGTTTTTTTCTCCAACCTTTGTTTCTTTCGGCTTAACTACGTTCCACTTTTTTAGATCAGTCTCCATAAGTTTAATCAAGTCTTCTATCGAGTGATTTTTTAGATAATCAGTAATATCTCCCTTTTCTTCGACAGGCAAAGCAAGCGTGTAAAGTTGATGAGCGTACTTAGAAACATCTTTGCATACAGCCGCGTCGTGTAACCTACCTGCTTCGTCGTTGTCTCCTAGTTTTACAACGATCTTTCCCGTAAAGTATTTCCCGTACTCGTACTCAGGTTTCCATCCTGACGATCCTCCCATGTTTGTAGTTACTCCTACGCGGTCAAGTAAAAGATTCGCAACCTTGAAACCATTAGTGCGTGAAATATAAAGAGCTAAAGCGCGACTCAAGTTATTTACATCTTTTTCGCCTTCGACAATAAAACAAAAGCTCGACTGTATTACATCTGGAAGCCGGTAGAGAACGCGCCTAACGTCCTTAGCGCCCCATACACGCCCATCTGCGCATCCTTCCTCGCACTCTGTATCTGGATTCTTTTGGCAACGACAGGGATGATCCGGTGGAGTAACTTTATTTCCACTGCGGTCTACAAACCTCCAAACACGGTAAAGTTCACGACCTAATTCATCTTGGTAAATGTAGTAATCCTGCGCTCGTTTGCGGTCCCATCCCGAACCTTTCGGTTTCGTGATAACGTCTTCCTGATAAACCCGATGAACGAAAGGAGTACCTAGAACTCCGTGAATCGACTCTGTGACCTTCCCAGTCTCCGGCGCTTGTCCTGAAGTGCTTTCATGACGAAGAAGTATTTGCTCAAATGTGTATATTCCTCCACCTTTTTCGTTGCAGGAAAAACAGCAAAAACCACCTTTCTCTAAATCTACCCATAGCGAATTAGGATTATCCCCGCCATGCAGGATACACTTTGACCTCCACTCGTTTCCTTTGACGTGGTGGAACCCTGCACGGTCTAGGCGGATACGGTAGTATTGCTCAATTTCGGATTGGGTAAACTCAGAGAGCGCCATCGGCCAAATCCTTTTTCCACCATCGTTCTGGGCTTACTTCTACAATTTCGTATTCTGGTTGACGAGCAGGACGCTCACCGTATTTTCCGTTTAGAACTTGCCCGATGATCGAACCATCGTTTCTTGACGTTTTACCGCGCAGTAGCCATCCAAGACTCGCTTTCCATTTTCGGTCGTTTTCTCCCCGTAAAAACGGAAGCAGGGAACACATTTGCACTGCTTCGATAAATTCATCATCGGAATACTCTTTTGCTCTGGATAAAATTTCCTTGGATGTGTCTTTGGTTATTTTTCTAACCTCTGGCAAAATTCCTCGGTTTTCATTCCAAAGACGAACCCATAATTCAGGTTTATTTTCTTTAGATGTATTTTCTAAAGGTAGTTTATCTTCTACAAATACAGGTACAGATACATCCACACGCGCGTGTGTCCACTCTGTGTCCTCACTCTGGTTATAAAAATCCAGACTCTCTCCTGACTCTGGAAATTTTCTTCCTTTTTTCTCGGAAACTTGTTTAGCTCTCTGCCATTCTACATACTGAACGACATTCAAAAGACGATCCCCTTCTTCCTCTTCGATAAAATTCTCCATGATCTCTTCTTTGAATTCGTTCCAACGGGAAAATAAACCAGAAAGACGCGCCAATTCTTTATCAGTGGTTGGAAGTTTTCCATCAAAACTCTGCCATTGAGACATTAGTAAATTGTGATAGCCACGATAAGCGCCGTCACTCATTCCCTGCACGGCAAGAGAGCCGCGCCACTTGTCAATTTTGTGTGGATACCAATCACGCCATTTTGCAGGAGGCATTATCTATCTCCTCCTAAAGTAATAGCTATTTTAGACGCAGAAATAACAACGGTCTGCGCCGCCCCATATAGAGCGACAGACATAGTAAAACCTCAATTTTCTGTCGGTGATAAGCCGACTATTACGCTTAAATCCGCCTCTAGCCGAAATCCTTATAGATATTCGATGCGGCGGGTGGGGCCGCTTGAGGAACGGCCCCTATACCTTTTGCGGATGCGAATAGTCAACAAGGACATCTAACGCCCCCTGCGCAGGGATTGTTAGACAAATCAACCATACCGAACTGCTGTCCGTTTGTCAAGCAAAATCTTTCGCAAGCCATTTAGAATCATTATTCTGCGCTTTCTAGAAATTCCTATGCGGCCAGGAAAAACGATCTTTGAAAAATCCGTAAAAATCGTAAGTAGTAGAAAACAAACGACATAAAAATTCATGGATTTTCTGAAAATAATGCTTGACAAGCGCAAAAAAAAGGTTTAGAGTGTTTTTAGCAATCGGGAGAGGATAACGTGATAGACAACGTTCAAATGTATTATCAGCATCACGGAGAGACGTGTGTAGCGACTCTTGAAGTCCATACGAGCAGTGGAACTATTTTGAAAACAATAGACCTGAGTGGAAACACGGTTCCATCTTCTTTGATTGGAGCGATTTCGATTGTAAACGCTATTAGGGAATCCTTGGGATTAAATCCGCAAGAGTCTTGTAAGGTAGTCAATCGGGAGAGGAACAATGCCAAGAAAACAACAGACTGAGGCGGAGAAGGCACAGACGCCACTGCAAGAGCAACTGATAAGGTGTGCGACAACCTGTCAAGCGATAAGTATTGTGCTTGATAAAGTAGAACAGTGGAACAAACTGTCGCACCAAGACGCGATCTGCGCCTTGCGTGATTACTTTCAATGGCTTTTGGCAGCAGAGAGTGACAAGGCGCTAGCCGAAATCCAGCAGCGCGTAACAGACACTCCTAACGTATGGGTAGGAGTTTGACTCTGGTCTAAAATAGGTGTACTGCGGTTTGGAAGAAGCAGGAACTAACCAGTGTGCTCACTTTTGCACACTAGAAAGGTAGCAGAAATAAATGGCAACTGATTTGGCAATCATTGATCCTAAAACAATTGGATCAGAACTTCAAAAGTACAAGACTCAGATGGAAGCAGCTCTTCCCAAACACATGACAGCGGACAGGATGGCAAGAATAGCCCTTACGTCCTTGCGCATTAACCCAAAGCTGATGAACTGCACTCGTGAGTCGTTCTTTGGTTCAATGATGGCAGCATCACAGTTGGGATTTGAGCCGGGGATTAACGGTCAGTGCTATTTGATCCCCTATGGTAACGTATGTACATTGGTTCCTGGTTGGAGAGGGTATATGGACCTTGTAAACCGCACCGAAAGAGCATGGGCAGGTACAGGGGCGGTTTATGATGGGGATGAATTTGATTACGCAAAGGGTGATAAACCATTTGTCCATCATAAGCCCGGAAAGTGGTCAGGTGAAAAAGGCGCGATGATGTATACCTACGCTGTAGGAAGAATATATATCAAAGGGATTTCCCAATCTGAAACATGGCCAGAAGTTGATGTATGGGATATTGATAAGATATGGGCGCATAGGAATAAACAGAACAAGGTAGGAGACAGGCATTATTCCTACGCGCATCCAGAAATGTATGCACGAAAGATTCCCCTTCTTCAAGTCATCAAATACCTTCCTTCGTCTATTGAACTTGCAAGTGCATCTGCGCTTGATATTACAGCTACGGAAGGCCGTCAGAATCTTACGATTGACATGGCGCTCAAGGGAGACTTGGAATCCGGTGGGGATTCGTCGGCGTTTAACGTGAATGATCCGGCAGAGCAAGAGCTTGAGGATTTGTTTGACAAGCTAGGCAAGAATTCTGCTGAGAGGAAAGCATTGCGAGAGAGTTATATTCCTCGCGGCGCACGGCAAGAGCTTGTAAACTCACTGAAGAACAAGTTGGCTCCTACGATTACGATTACCACGCAAGCAGACCCGCCGAAACAGCAAGCATCGGTAAGCACAGAGCAAGCAAAAACCGAGAGCGCACAGGAAGTAGAAAAAAAGCGTGGACCTGGACGGCCTTCAAGGGAAGAGATGGCTGCACGTAAGGCGAGAGAAGAAGCGGCAGCGCAAGCACAACCTGAGGCGCAAGCACAACCTGTACAAACGGTGCAAGAGATTGAACCAGCGCAAATAGGATCGTCTGAAAAATTTGCGTTTTAAGGAAAACCATTAACCGGGAGAGGAAAAATGAAGAAAGCACTAATTGTGATGTTGGCGGCGGTATCTTTGTTTGGGTTGGCAGGATGTTCTATTGCTTCCCCAGACGCGGGACACCAAGTAGTATGGATAGAGAAGCCCATGATTTTTGGGCATGGCGGAGTAGATCAGGAGCCGGTTACTGCGGGACGTTCTTACGCGGCAATCACGACGGATGCGGTTGATGTTGATATGCTTCCGCAGCGGGTTGACATGGAATTTGACGACATGATGACCAGCAGCGGTGTTCCGGTCAGTTTTCACGTCGTAGCCACATTTCGTGTGATTGACGCCGTAAAATTGGTAAGTCAATTTGGAGCAGATCGCTACAAGGATTCCAATGGAAATCTTGGAGGGTGGGAGTTTTGGACACGTAACATTGACCAACCACTTCGTACTGCTGTGCGTGATGCCGTAAAGAAGCGCGATATGCAGGAGATGGCTATCTCGCAGACTGCTGCCGATCAAGTAGGGAACGAGATTTCCGCTGCTGCAATCAAGATTGTCCAGCAAACAGGAGTTCCGATTGTATTTATTCCGGGAGGATTGAACGTAGGAAAAGTCAACCCTCCTGATGCAATCAAGAATCAGCGTATTGAGACTGCCGCTCAGGAGCAACGAGCCATTACCGAGCAGCAGACGAAACTCGCTGAGGACCAGCGCAAAGCGGCAGAGCAAAGTAGAGCCGCTGCGGATAACGCATACCGAGAAGCTATGCAACTTTCTCCCGACCAGTTCCTGCAACTGGAGCGGATCAAGATGCAGCGCGACGTTTGTGCATGGCAAAAAGGAAACTGCACATTCTTTATAGGCAATGGTCCATCTCCGGTAGTTGATGTGGGGAGACATTGATGGTTGATAACATCATTGGTGGGTTGTTAGTATTCGGCTATCTGGTATTTATGTACGGGTTGTACGACTACTACCGTCAACGATAACGACCTTCCATCTTCGGCGGAAGAGGGAGAAATGCGCGGTCTGGACATTGGTCGAAGGTGGCTCTGAGATACGTTTCTGGGCCGCGCATTAAAAAGAGATAGGGAGAGGAAAAATGTTTGAAATCACAACAGAAGAGAAAAGAATAGTACCGTATTCTCTGCTTAGGTTTTCTGGTGGAGAACTCCAGCCTAAAGTGTTAGATGTGGTTGGCAACGGAGAACTGGTTTATATCCGTGCCGACCTAACCTCATCCGACAACATCATGGAGCTTGTCCTATTGGTAGATGCGCTGCGTCGTACAGCAGGGGGAGAGATTGAGATTAATTTGATATGTCCTTATCTTCCTTATGCGCGTCAGGATCGTGTGTGCGCGTCAGGAGAGTCCCTAGCACTCAAGGTGATGTGCGATATTATGAATGGCCTAAAGTTTGCAGCAGTGACGGTTTGGGACGTTCACAGTGACGTATCTTTAGCTCTTTTGAATAACGTCTACAACACGCATCAGAGGGTATTTGTTGGCCGAATCAACTGGAAGAACACGGTTCTTGTTGCTCCAGATGCAGGAGCAATTAAGAAGACTATGGAAACGGCCAAGGCGCTAGGATTACCTATGGTTAGGGCTGACAAGATACGCAGCGTAGAGGATGGTTCAATTACCGGAACAACGGTCTACTCGGAGCATATCGGAGACAAAGACTTTCTGATTGTTGACGATATTTGCGACGGCGGGCGGACCTTCGTGGAATTAGCAAAAGTTTTACGTCCATTAACGAACGGGAAAATCTATTTGTATGTGACACATGGAATTTTCTCTAAGGGTTTGGATGTATTCAACGGTCTGATTGACGGCGTGTACACTGCTAATCCTTTTCCTCAAGTCGATCTTTCCAACCCGATCCTAACACTACTTTAAGGAGGAGTAATTATGTGTGACGTTTGTGCTAAAGAAACCGGAAAACAAGTTCCATATAGAGCAGGTGGAGTATATTCACCTAAAAATAAGGAAGAAGAAAATGATGAAATTCTAGGACGAACTGATATTCCACGTTATTGTCCTGTAACAGGCAGACTCCAGTGGGATGTAGGAGAGTGATCTAAAATTAATATCAACCCAAATTCTTAACGAGATTGAAAGGGAGATTCAATGAATATCTTTCCACCGCACGCAACAGACTTCTACAAGACAGGTCATATTCGGCAGTACCCAGAAGGAACTGAGTACGTCTACTCCAACTGGACGTGCCGAAGTGACCGATGGGCGCACGTGCTACCTGACTTCGATCATAAAGTAGTGTTCTTTGGTCTTCAGGGAGTATGTCAGTGGTTATTGATTGACTTATGGAAATGTGAGTTTTTCGACAAGCCAAAAGATGAAGTTGTGGCGTACTATAAGCGGCGCATGGACTCCTGTCTTGGACCGGGAGCGGTGGATGTG
>Ga0208687_1001210_pt1 | contig 12302 bp, 15 predicted proteins | sample June2015DPH_6_10_FD_184695 | JGI IMG/M metagenome (GOLD analysis project Ga0208687, IMG submission 184695) | Peatland microbial communities from SPRUCE experiment site at the Marcell Experimental Forest, Minnesota, USA - June2015DPH_6_100... | ecosystem: Environmental > Terrestrial > Soil >...
GCCCAATGTCCCTATTGCTACAGCTCGATCACATGGTCGTGAACGGCGGAAAGGAATGGACTGGATAGAGAATCTGGCTGTTGTTGCCTACATTTTTGTCATAGTTTTTGGCGTCATTTACACCATCCTCCATGAGCAACCCTACAGTGTCGTCTGTTTTCCGCTCGGAGTGGGGTCCAGCAACTTCCGATTCAGCTTGCGGACGCGCCCCAGTTCGTTCCTGATGATCCTGCGCCGGTCGAGTCGGTCAGAAAGTTTGTTCTCGGCGGCCCATCCGGCCATATTGAGCGCGACCGCAACTATCGCCTCGGCGGTGAAGCGACCGTTGAGCGCCTAAGCGTCACGCTGACAAAGTCGCTGACTGGCGAGATTGAGCATCTCGTCCATGACACGGGTTATTGGCTCTCGGTCGTCGATTTCATCCGCGAGGCGACCGTCGAGAAGCTCGAGCGCTGGAAGCGTGACCATCCGCCGGGCCCGCATTGAAATCCGGCACCCGTTCGGAAAGTGGCCTCGGATGTCGCTTGGGATCCCGAGCTCGAGCTCCAGCTGGACGTCCAGGACCTGGTCGAGGCCTCGAGCTCGTCCGCACGTCAGAGACCGACGGAATCGGGCGCGAAGCTCGCCCGTGCGCGGATTTTTCGAGACCGCGCCGCGGGCCGTTCCGAAACTCACCGGGAGGAAGCCGGTAGTCTCAGGTTAGTGACTTAACCCGGGTCGGTACTGCGTCCGGCCGTGTGTGACGGGCGGACAGGTCACACACCCGCCCGTCACCCACGACAAGGATGAAAGCGGTCGAGGGGACAAAGCGGGCGAGACTCTTCGGTGCCGGTGCGGGGGCGGTCTCCCTCGCGGTTGTCTTTCTGATGGTCCTGGGGGCTGCTGGAGCGGGAACCCCCGGTCTCGTCGGCCACGCCTCTTCGATGGAGCTACGCACGGCGAGCTCGTTCGAGCCGGCGGCGATCCCCGCGACGTCGATCGACATCAACCGATCGCAGTCGGCGGGAACGTACGTCCCCGAGTACGTTACCCTGAACAACTCGTCAACGCTCGTCCGGATCCCGGTCGTCCTGACGGTCACCACTGGGACCTGCAAGTGGGTCACGGTCGCTAATGCCACGCAAGCCGCGAACCCTGTCTCGCCGTTCCACAACGTCGAGTACGCGAACGAGACGACCCTGAACCACACCGGGACGGTCCTCACCCATGCCTCGGGCTTCGAGGTGTGCGGCGCGACCGGCGTGTGGCTGAACTTCGTGTACTGGACGTTCTCGGTCTACCAGTTCACGGAGACGGGACTCGCCGTGAACGTCACCGTCAAGATGTACGGGTTCTCCGACTGGTCGGGGACCACGATCGCGCCGAAGAACGTCACGGCGACGATGGGCCCGACGGTCGTCGCGCAGTTCAAGGTCGCGTCGAACCTGACGTTCAACGTCACGTTCCCCGCGGTCGTCGAAGGCGCCGCGACGTGCGACTACACCGGGCAGATCTGTTCGCACGACCAGTACGCCTACGTCTCGGCGGCCGACGCGGTCAACGTCTCCACGGCCCACACGATCGCGTTCACGACGGCAAGTGCCCTCCGTGTATCCGGGACGTGGGAGAACTGGACGGTCGGCTATAACGTGACTTCGGTCTCGTCAAACACCCAGTGGGGGAGCTTCTTCGTCGGCACGGATTCGTTCTTCAATGAAGTCTTCGTCACCTACTGGTACCTCTGGGTCCTCGTCGTGCTCGTGGTGATCGTGGTCGCGGCGGTGGGCTCGAGCCGCGGTCGACGGCACGGACCGACGCGGAAGTAGGACCGTCCTCCGAGGAAACACGGAGGCAAGACGAATGAAGCGGTTCCTCGCGATCGCGGCGATCGTCGTCGCCGCCGTGGTCCTACTCTCTGGGTTCGGTGCGATCCTCGCAGAGGCTCCCGCGCATCCTGCCGCGGCGTCGGCCACGCCGCTGTCGTCCTTGGTACTGAAGACGCTCGAGTCCTCGCCGGCTCCGGCGCTTCCCTCGGTGCTCCCGGACACGTCCAGCGCAGCAGGCCTCGCAGCTATTGTCGCCTCGTACGCGGGGCTCTCCCCGGCACAGTCCGCGGCGGTCGTGTCCTGGCTGTCTTCGCTCACGACGGCCCAAGCCGAGCAGCTCTTGGCCGATGGTCGCGCGCACGTAGCGCCGACGCCGGCGGTTCTCGCGGCCGTCGGGCTGACCCCGGCCGACGACAACCCGTACTGTCTCGGCGCCTCCGTCATCGCCGGCGCCGGTATCGGCGCGCTCGCCGGCCCGTTCGGCGCGCTCCTTGGCGCGATCGCCGGCGCGGTCGTTGGATACTACGCGTGCCAGGAGCAGGTCGTCTCGAATGATGTCGGAGCCGCCTACAGGGCGTGGGCTGAGGCATCGATGGGCGGCTACGGGAACCAGGTCAACCTCACGGCGGGCGAGTTCCAGTCGATCGCCTCGGCGCTCAACGTCTCGACCGTCGGGTGGGAGCGTGCGGCGGACCATGCCGCCCTGTTCCAGCTCGGGAACAAGACGTTCAACGTCGGGCAGGACCTGCTCCAGTCCCAGACGTACCAGAACCTCGCCCCGGTGTCATCGGCGTACGCGTTCGAGGCGACCGGCGAGTTCGCCTCGATCGTGACAGCCGTCAACGGCCACGGCGGGTCGAACGGCGCGTACGGCCCGTTGCTCCCTGGCGTTTCCGTCGGAGCGGGAGGAAGCGTCTGCTCGATCTTCTGCCTCGCGGTGTCCCCCTATGACTCGGTCATGGGATACGGCGCGCAGATCCCGACGTACGCCGGTGCCGCGAACGTATTCATCCCTCAAGCTGCGAATATCACGGCCGAATGCACGAGCTCCTCCTGCCCGGCGACCGTCGACCTCTACAACGAACTCAGCCATGTCTGGTACAATCTCTCGAGCTCGTACTCCGGTTCGTGTGTGCCGGGTTTCGAGACCGACTTCTGCAACGTCGGCGTGTTCCCCGGCCCCTCGGGCCTCTACGCGATTCCCGAAGACGGGACGCTCCAGGATCTGTACGTCCCCGGCGGCCAGCTGACGCCCACCTCGGCGACGAGCGGGATCCCCGTCACGGGCTGGATCAACGACAATGGGACGGTCCAGGGAGCCGCGCCCATCGGCACCGGTGGCGCGGTCGGGGTCGGCGTCACCATCTACTGTTCCGGTGGGAGTGTTTCGGGCGGCTGTCCCAATTCGGGCATCAAGGGGGCCTCGACGTACAACTACGCCCCGACCCCGGGGCCGACATGGGCGGGGCTCGGCTCGTGGGTCACGACCATCGAGTGGCAGGCGGCCATGAACGCGGAGGCGTACTGGGACTTCCTGCGAGCAGACGGGTTCACTGCCGCGTCCCAGGTTCCGGTCGACTGTCTGGTCCCGGAACCATACCTCGTCCTCCCCTCGTCCATTAACGGCGCGGACCTCAACGCCTCGGAGTGGGAAAGCCTGTACCTGGCGGCGCTCGAGGGCATGGGGCACTTTTACAACGTGACCCTCAACGCCACGTCATTCTGCGGAACCCAGGCCGTCAAGCAGTGGTCCTTCGGCGGCTCGATCTGGGGCAACCTCTACGTCAACGCGAGCGGGTTCGTCTACGCGACCAACGGGAGCGTTCCCGTCGACTACAACGGCAAGCCGATGCCATCCGAGAAGTTCAATAACGTGTCGACGTGGGCGATCGGGAGCACGTTCTACAGCAGCCATTGGTACAACGGCTCGGAGCAACTGTACCTAATGCCGACGCTTGCCACGGCCAGGATACCGGTCGGGGTGCGGTACGAGGTCCCCGCGGACAACCCGATCGAGGTCTACGCGGTTCAGACGGGTCTCTTCCTATCGCTCACCGGCAACGGAACCGCGAACGGAACGATCCCGGCAGGGCATCTCACGGCGGGCGACGCGATCTATCTCACCTCGTGCTCGGTGCACGGGAACGCCACGAAGGAGTGCGGGGTCACGGTCCAGACGGTCAATGTCACCCTCGTCAACATCACCTGCAACGGGCCGTGCTACGCGAACCAGACGACGACGAGTACCTTCGGCGGTTTCCCGGATCCGTTCTCGTGGCTCGGGAACCTGCTCTCAGGTCTCTTCGGCGGCGGCCCGCTCGGCTCGCTCCTGGGCAGCTTGTTCGCGGCCCTGATCTACCTGGCCATCATCGTCGTGGGGATCTACGTCGCGGTGGTCGAGTTCCGGTCCTGGGGCCAGAGGAAGCGCGAGGCCAGCGGGAAGTCCGACCTGCATCTCTACGAGAAGAGGGATTGACAGTCCACCCTAACCGGAGGACAACGAAGGAGGAAAACGAACGCATGAGCGGAGAGCAAACGCGACGGACGAACGGGCGAGTGGCGCGCTTCCGCGCCTGGCTCGGTGGCCTTCGGCCCCGGTCGCGGTGGCGGGGCGGAGCGAACGAGCTGGCGATCAGCACGGGGCACGCGGTCGTCCTGGGCCTCGGGGTAGTGATCCTGGCGCTCGGCGCGTACATGCTGGTCTCGGCGTACTACACGGTCGTGCCGACGTTCGGCGCGCTCATCGTCGGCCTCATACTGATCTTCCTCGGCCTCGCCGAGACGATCATCGAAGGCGAGAGCGACCGCCGGCGCCGCGGAAGCAAGGACTGAACGACGGGCAGGTCCGGGGACTGGATGGATGGCACGGCGAGACCGGCGGGGACGTTCGCGGACGGTGTACGTCGCCGTCCGGTCTCAGACGCGGTGGGACTGGGCGATCGAGTCAACAGTGATCGTGACGAGCTCGATCATCGCGGCGCTGGTCCTGGCGTACTTCTTCCACGTGTAGGGAGCATCGATGGGAGTGGTCGACGCGTTCCTGGCGTTCATCGGCCCCTATGCCGTGTGGGTCGCGCTCGTGCTCCTGGTCGTCGGTATCCTCGCCTCGGTCAAGGCCGGCCTCGCCGGGGGCACGACGGCAGGGCTCCTCTGGCTCGCCGTGCTGTTCGTCCTGGTCGGGATCTTCCTATGCATCGAGGGTTCGTTCACGTGGGGAGTGACCACTCTTCTGGTTGCTGCCGTGCTCGGGCTCGCCGATGGCGTCCACGAACGGAGGCTCACGCGGCGTGACCACGCCCGCATGAGGGACTGAAGATGTCGGAGCGGAAGCCGAACCACCTGAACTCCGAAGGCGCACGGCTCGAGTTCCAGGAACGCTACGGCAAGGAACACGGGGATGTCGTTTGGCGCGAGACTCTCGGCAAGGTCGCCCGGGAACAGGCTGCCAAGAACCCGAGCGGCGTGAAGGTCGAGGAGATCCCGGGGCACATCTCGTTCTCGTCGAAGGGAACCCGCGAACACGTCAAGGCGCACCCGGCTTACGTCCACGCGAAACCCCACGGGCGCGGACATCACGCCGGGCGCTGCTCATCGGCCTGCCGTCGGGGGATCATTCCCCACCGGCACAAGTCCCGACGATGAAGCGCGCGGCTGTCCTGTCGACCATCCTGATCGTGGCCGTGCTGGCGCTGGGCGCCGCGGCGCCACGTGCCCCGGGTGCGCCCGCGTCCTCGGGGCTGCGAGGCGCCACATGCACCGAGCCGACAGTGGCGCACAGCTCCTCGACCGGCGAGCCGTCGTACTCCGTCTCGACCACTTCGATCTCGACCTCGCTAACGGTCGTCGCTGGCGACACGCTCCTGGTCGCCGGGTACACGGTCGGAGGCGGAGCCGATACTGACACGCTGTCGGTGTCGGACGGAACGAACTCGTTCGCCTCGAGGATGACCGCCGCGAACGTGACAACTCCTCTCGTTTACTGGAGCTCGGAAGTGTGGACCGCGACGGTCGCGACCTCGGGGACCGATACCGTCACCGTCTCCCAGAGTGAGAGCGTTCCCCAGTGGGAGACAGTCGCGGCCTTCGACATTTCGGGGTCGACCGGGCTGACGGCAGGACCTTTCTCGACTACCCTGGACAACACGGTCAACGTCCTCTCGCCGAGCGTTCCCGCACCCGCTTGTTCGACCCTCGTCGCGACGTACCTCTCATACCAATGGGGGACGTCCACGACGCCCGCAGGATGGAACGTTCTCACCTGGACTACAAACGGGGGAGGGCAGCAGGGGTTCGACGGCTACTCCGAGACGGAAGCGACGGCGGGAACCCACTCCGCCGCGCTGTCCTTCAGTGCAGGGAACGAAACCTCCTACACGAGCGTCCAAGGAGAGATCGCCGCCTTCACCAGTTCGGCGGGCTCTCCGATTGTCCCGCCAGCGCCGACCGACCTCGTTGCATACCCCCTCACGGACTCGGAGATCGAAGTGTCCTGGACAAATCCTTCGGAGGGTTCCGGTTACGCGCTGACGGACAACCACGTCTACCTCTACTCGGCCGGTTGCGCGTCCCTCCTCTCGACCTATTCCGCGAACGCGGTGGTCACCAGTTACGACGAAGGCGGCCTGACGCCGAACACCGGCTACTGCGTCAGCGTCTCCGCCACGAACGCGAACGGGACGAGCGACCACGCGACTCCGTACGTGAACACCTCTACGTACTTCGCACCACCGTCCCCGCCTACCCGCCTCGGGGCGGCAGCGGGCTCGCCCTCGACCATCGGTATTTCCTGGACAGCGCCGACAAGCTCCGGTATCCTGGCGAACTACACGGCGCGGCTCGGGACGGTGAACGGGACCTGGACGCGCTACGTTTGGGCGATCGATGGGTTGTCGCTCGCGTACACGGTCCCGTCCCTCTTGCCCTCCACGACCTACTATCTCGAGCTCGAGGCTTGGACGAACGGGGGGAACTCGACGTGGACCGCCGCTGCCCACGCACAGACCCTGGCGACTCCGGTCTACCCGACAGCGCCCACCGATCTCGCCGTTCTCCAGCTCAATACGACGGCGCTCGTCTTGTCCTGGGTCGCACCGACGAACGTCGCCCCCGTGAACTACACGGTGGCGTACGGCCTCTCGACCGGGAACTACACGCTCTTTGTGAACGCCGCCGGGAACGCGACCGAGGTCGTCCTGGAGAACCTGACGCCGGGTACGCAGTACTTCGTCACGGTGTGGGCCTGGAGCCCGAGCGGCCCCGGACCGGCTGCCGCCGAGGCCAACAACACGACGCTGGCGAGCTCCGGGCTCGGCGGGATCCTTGGCGCTCTTCTGGGTTTCACGTTCAGCTGGGCCCTCCTCTGGATCTCTCTCGCCGTCGTTGTGTCGTTCATCGCCATCCTCGCCCTCATCGGCTGGGCGCTCGGGGGATCCGGGCGGTCTGGCCGAGGCCCCGAGAACAGGGGCGGTTCAAGCGACGGTGGATAGGCCCAGGGCCCTCAGCGGGCCTCGGGCGCTGCTCCTCGTCGGTGTCCTGGTCGCAGCTCTCATGCTCCCCGGGTCGGCCGCCGCTGGGCCCGTGACCTACGGCAAGGTGGTCGCACCGGGCGTCACCGGCGTCCCCTATGCGAGCACGACGACCGCGACGCTGCCGTCCTGGCCCTCGAGTCCCGGCTACCTGGGCGATGGCGACCTCGTGTACGACACGACGCTCCAGATATGGATCGTCAACGCGAACAGCTTCCCGGTGAGCTTGTCGGTCATCACCGAGATCTACAACTGGGGAACGCAGACCGTCCTCATCAACGAGACGAGCCCATCAGGCGGCTATGTGTTCGTTCCGGTCCAGGAACCGGTGCGGGTCAATGTGATCTGGACGAACGCGACGGTCTCGGCGCTCCCGGACGAGGAGGGCGGGACCACTATCGCGCTTCCCTTCTCAGCGTCGGAGATGTCGCTCGCGGTCACGGTAGGGACGGCGGGCTGGGCGCTGCACGTGCTCACACCCGCGACGAGCTCGGCCGCCGGCATCGCCACCACTGGCGGGGAGTGGATCTTCGGCACGACCGAATCCGGCATCACGGCGGCCGTGCTGCTGGGCGCGCTTCTCGCGTCCCGTCGGTTCGCAAAGCGAGTACTCCGAACGCCCCGTGTGCCGCTATGGTGGCCCGTCGTCTGGATCGGCAGCCCGATCGTCGCCTTCGTGATCGCGTACGTCCCGACGAACCAGCTACTCGGGCCGGTTTCTCCGTTCGTGGTCCCCGTGCCGATCGGCTTCGCCGCGTTCCCGTACCTGCCGCGGCTCTGGCGGAACTACAAGTGGAGCCGGTTCCAGGGAGTCGAGGGGAAGAACCTCGAGCTCGCGTCGAGCGCCGAGGTTGTCCTCCCGCTCACCACGACGAGCGCGGGGATCGCTTGCGCCCCCGAGACCTGGCGCGAGGTCCTGTACGTCGCCCTCTTCGGCGCGCCCCTCCCGCCGGTGATCGGCCGGTCCGTGGACCTGCTGGGGACGAAGGTCACGGTACAGCCCCGGGGCATGGACGTCTCGAACCCGCTCCGTGGGTACTACCGTTCCGAGGCGGACGCGGCGTACTGGTTCGATACCCACGAGCCGCTCGAGCGCCGCCGCCACGAGGTTCGCTGGACCCGAACGGTCACGGTAGAGAAAGAGACGGTCCTGCCGGACGGGTCGAAGAAAAGGGACGCGGTGAAGAAGCGCCGGTTCTCTCCGCACATCGAGCTCGGCTACTTCTCCGGGACCTTCCCTCCGCTGAAACCGGTCGCCGAGGTCCTCGCGAACGTTCGGTCGGCAGAGGTCGAGGCCCACGACAACGAGGTCGACCGTCTCGAGAACGCGGAACTCCGCGGGAGGATGCGCCACTGGGGCCGCGAGATGGCCCGCCGGAGCGTCCGGGTCGTCGAGGAGTCGTACGATGACGAGAACGCAGACCCGACTGCCGAGGAGGTGCGGCGAACCGTTGACAGCCAGCGGAGACGATCATCCACAGAACACGGGCCCGAAAGTCCAGGCTAAACGAGTGCACCTCTGCGCCTGCGCCGACCCCACGGCACACGCGGATCTCCTGGCTACCGTCGGGGCCGCTTACGTAGCCGTCCGCCAGTCGACGTTCAAGACGGTGATCAAGATGCTCCGGCTCGCGCAGATACAGGTGGGCGTCTACCGGGAAGACAACGTGCACCTGGCCCGCGAGCTCGCCCGACTCCGGTCCTCCGTTGAGGGAGAGCTCGACCTGACGGTGAAATCGCCGGCGTTCGAGGGAGGGCTCGGGGGGCGTACGGCGATCGGCCACTACCGGAACACGAACCTCGCGGCGTTCATCCAGCACATGAACGAAGCCGGGAAGTTCGCCCTCGTGGGGAGGCAGGACGTGGCTCGGTTCTTCCTGAGCTCGGCCGTCAAGGCCGACGCCGAGTGTCTCTGGGCAGCTGCTCCGGCGACCGCGGAGGAACTGATCCGCCGGCGCCGGGTCCGGCGGTGGCTCTCCAACGACGAGTTCCTGGACCGGCTCTCAGGCGCCTCGGAATCGTGCGAGCAGTCCCGGCGCCGGTTCATCGTGCGGTTCCTGTCTTCCGGCGTCGACACCTCGGTCCAGGAGCTCGTGCGACGGTCGGGAGACATGAGCGGGGAGCCGAAGCGCGACAGGCCGTTCCCCTCGGAGCGACCGGCCGATGAGTGAATCCCTCCTCGGGGGATTCTATGGCGTGCCCCGGAGGGTCGCTCCGGATCCCAAGAAGAACTACCGCCGGTTCGTGAAGCATCTCCGGTGGCGACGCGCCCACCACCGGCCCGTGGTGATCGTCATCGACGGGAAGGAAGCGTCGGTCGGGAAGTCGGCCCTCGGCTACGATATTTGCAGCGACCTCGACTCGGCGTTCGCGCTGGACAAGGTGGTGTACACGCCGGAGGAGCTGAACACGGGGTACGGCTCGCCGACTCCGTCGATGTTCCTGTACGATGAGGGAACTCTCGGTCTCCTGGCGAACAAGGGGTCGCGAGACGACGCCGCACGCGCGATCATCGGCGGCTCCTCGATCATGCGGAAGAACGGACACGGGGCCATCTTCTGCGCGATCAAGAAGGAGCTCCTCGATTTCCTGTTCGTCGCCGGCCTCGCCAATTTCTGGATCTTCGTGAACGACAGGGGGCGGGCCCAGGTGAACCGGGCCTACATCGGCGCCCAGCGCAAGCGGTCCCAGGCTTTGGTTCCGTTCGACGCTTGGAACGCGGTGAGCCCGATTACCTGGCCGAACCCGGACGGGACCGCCTGGTTCAGGACCTACAACGAGCGGGCAAAGGCCCGGAACGTAGAGTGGTTCCGCCTCCACGCGCTCGACCCGTCGGGCCATCTTAGGGAGTGTAAGAAGTGTGGAAAGCTGGGTTCTGCGTACCTGATCGCGACGCATGTCTGCCTGGGCGCCGCGGCGACAACGGCTCCAGACCCTCTCTCAAGCGAAGGCGAGTCGGGGCGCGCTACGGTCTCCTCGCCTCCCCCACCACCTGTATTCCAGTGTGGGCACGTTACGTTCGCCCGCGGCGATGCGTACCGTCGCCATCTCACTTCGGCGATGCACCTGAAGGGGAATTGCGGCGGGGCGCGCGAAGGGAGCCTTACTCCTCGAGCAGCTCCGGCGACGCGGACCACTTGACAGGGCGGACCAGCTGCGCGATCCGAGAGAGTGCCTCTCGTTGAACGAGCTCACAGACCTCGCACATCGGCATGTCGAGCCACCGTCGGCTGCCGACCTCCGCGTGACAGTGGACGCATTCGCTCATCTGTTCGGTTCCTCCTTTGCGAGCCCTTCCGTGAGGGTACGCTGGGCGCCGGGATTGTATGACCGGAGACTCTTCGCACCACGCTTCACGTTACAGTGAAGGCAGAGGTCTTCATGGCAGCAGCGGCCTCTCCCGCGCGATCTCGAGCAGCTCCCCGGGCGTCGCGACCCCGTAGAACTCCTGAGCGACCCGAATCGTATCCCCCAGAAGTGCAGCCGCGAGCTCGACCGACCAGCCCCGCGCCTTCGCAAGCTTGTAGGCGGTCGCGCGCAGCGCGTGGAAGGGCCGGCGGGGCAGCCCCGCGGCGTCTAGCCAGCGATTCCAGATCGTCCAGGCGAACCGCCCCGTCTGATGCTTCCCGGCCTTCCTGGGCGACGGGAAGAGCCACCGTTCGCCTTTCTGGAGGCGCCGAACGTAGGTTCGGAGGGTCACCAGGACACGGCCCTGGACGGGGACCTCCCGGGTACGCCGTTTCTTGGACTCGTAGAATCTGACTGTCCCACGGGTAAGATCCAGCCCCTCCAGCGGAATCGCGACCACATCCTCTCGCCGGATGCCCGTTGTAGCCGCCAGCTCCAGCAGAGAACGCTCCTCCAGGCGATCGACGGGCCTCAAGACGAGGTCCAGCTCATCCGGGGTCAGCGCGAGCGTTCCTGCGTGAATTGTGTGGGTCCGGGCGAGCGTATTCCGACTTGTGGGGGAAGACGGCGTATCGGCCATCCCGGGTTTCCCGAGACCCGCTCCCGGGGACGTTTCCGTGCCTTGAATGGGGGGAGTAGGAACGGGACTCATGCAGGCACCCCCGTCGAACTCGACGCCAAGCCGATTCTCTGTCTCATCCCGGTCGGGCCATACCGCGCCCGTCGAGTCTCCCACCCGCCGTGCTCCATTCCCGGTTTCCAGCCATTCGGGCCGTAGCGGGCACGACGCGTCTCCCAGGATCGGCGCACGGATTCGGACTGATCCCACCAAATCGGGAAGGCATTCGTGAACCTACCGTCCGCTCGCCCCTCGGCTCGACGCAATTGCTCGCGCAGCACGTGCTCCGCCGGCGGAAATGCAACTCCGCACTTGGGGCACCAGGAGACGCTCCCCAGCGGGTCGCCCGCGAAGACGCGCGGATTGAACGACGCTGCCGCCTTTGTCCAGGGCGGCGGTCCCTCCTCGACCACCGGCGCTCTGAGGGACGTGACATGGACGGGGTTCCCGCAGCGGCCGCACTTGCGGAGCTCGAGGTCTCGCGTCTCGGACCGCCTCGCCGATCGGAAGTTTGAGTGGCCGACTCGCTGCCAGGCCCAGGCGCCGCGGCGAACTCCGTTCTGCCGCTTCCACTCTTTAGGGTCCCGGAGTCTCCATTCCTTTCCGCCGTTCACGACCATGTGATCGAGCTGTAGCAATAGGGACATTGGGCTATGCCTCGCCGAATAGGGTTCTTGCACCGAGGGCACGGGACCTTTCGATTGGCCAGAAGACCGGCGGCAACGGTAGCACCGATGGCGACTGCCGCGATTGCGATAATCGCCCCCGCGCCTGAGCCCGAATCCGACATTCCGGCGCCCCCCACCGCGACGGATGTACAACTGCAGTGCATGGACCCTTAAACTCTTGCGCGGGCAGGGGCAGCCTGAATCTTGACGGCCGAAAAGACTCGAATTGTAACACCCTCGGTCCGACAGTCAGAAAGCCCCGGATAGTAACAGAACC
>Ga0208687_1001211_pt1 | contig 12302 bp, 20 predicted proteins | sample June2015DPH_6_10_FD_184695 | JGI IMG/M metagenome (GOLD analysis project Ga0208687, IMG submission 184695) | Peatland microbial communities from SPRUCE experiment site at the Marcell Experimental Forest, Minnesota, USA - June2015DPH_6_100... | ecosystem: Environmental > Terrestrial > Soil >...
TTTATCCTTGTCGGAAGACTCCCGCCTTTAGGCGGGAGTTTACCCTACGAAATACTAAAAATGCCCTATAACGAACAGGGCAATCGTATTCTCTTTAATTCTTTCGAATTATTCTCTAGGTGAATAGACCTAGAGAAGTTAGATAGAGACTCTCAAGTTCTATCTTCTCATTTCTGAGTTGGTCCACATCGAAGAGTTAGAAGAGGTTTTTAAATCATTCACACTGAGACCTTGAGACAGTCACCTGCATCATTGGATCTTTGTTTAATGAATGATCACAGTCGCCACAGACTTGTGGAACATCCGTAGGTGTGCATGTATCTCTCAATTCTAACGTCTGCTTCGTCACAGATATCGGAAGACCCAATATCTCAGATGCCTTCTAATCAACTGTTACCCTTGCTATTACTAGCAAGCCTCCTCCTTCAGGCGGGGGTAGTTGACAGTCACATTATTATTGTCGTCTTATTTTATCTCTTTTCAACAGTTCCAATTTTATACGCTCTACATATGAAATTATTTTACGGTCGTCAAAATTAACATGGCTATTCTTATGAACTGCTCTCCTAATATCGTCAGTAGCATACTCAAGATTATCTACTATATAGTTCAATAACTTTCTTCTTAGAGTCTTATGAGTATGTGAGATTGTCAGCAATTGATTAACCACGTCATCAATTGGTTCTACCGAAACTGGTATGGTTCGTTCAGTCGACAACAACAGGTCAATGTTATAAATATCCTTCTTTACGTCTATTTGTTCAATATCGGCAATATCCTCCGGTTTTTCAACTGTGACATACTTTCCTTCAAAGAATTGTAATTTTCCTCTTAACTCCAACAATAATTTCATAACATCTGACATCATTTAACTGCACCTCTTTTTTATTATTTGTTATCAACTCGGAGTAATTCCTATCCAATTTCAGTCTTTGTAAACGACATATGCTCCTGAAGCCACATCGTTTTCATACTGAATTTCTATTCTGGTCACATTATGGGATTTTGCGAATTCCGCAATTCCGTCCCCAACATGATTACGGCTATCACAAAACGCATTGCTGCCACATCCTTCAACATAATACAATTTTTCTCCTTGTTTAATGATTACAGTCGATGAATGTTTTCCATCTAATATTGCTGTTCCATTCTCTCCAACAGTTTGGATACTTGACGACGATTTATTTACACACCCTTCTACAAATGATATCAACAATATTAGAAGGATGACTAAAATTTTTATTCTTTTTTCTATATATTTATATCTTATCATAATGCCTTCCAGTAGCAATTTCTTTGCAATTAATTTATACACTATAAACGACGCATAAGCTTATATATTTTACGCTTACAGAATAGCTACGAATGCAAAAGAAAGTGCACGATATAGCAAATTATTTAATCTGTACAACCAATCAGCGATGTTTCTATGATGAATCCAAGCTTTCCATGTTTAATACTCAGCGTATCTTCCATTTTCCGTGCCTCATTATTTTTCTATCAATGACAGTTTACTATTGTACATCGTATTCTATATCTCCGATTTCACAGTATCCATCTTCAATCTTTTCAATATCTTTAGCAATTTTCTTTGCATCGATAAGTTTATATCCAATCTCCTTTGCAGCCTTATGAAGCAAACAACCCTGATGTTTAAATCTATATCCAAATGTATCTCCAATTTTAACTTCTGGTATAAACTGCACTTCTTTTGCCTCCGTCATTCTACTCGCATCATTCTATTCAATTTTAGAAATCAAGCAAAGACTGCAATTAACAGTAAATAAGCGCAGTCTTTAATTTCTCAACTGTATTATATTCGTCTTCTTAGCCATAATCTGGCTGCAACACGATAACAATTCCGCCAACCTAAAGTTGTTTATACTCTATTGGGACTGGATTATTGAGACGCATCCAGGGCAGATTATAGAGTTCGTATTACTGAGGTCACTCTAGGTTTTAAACGCCATTATCACATTTACATCATTCTACTCACAATATATAGAAAAATAGAAAATCGGAATATGTCTCATAATTGCAATACCCCCTCTCCGTTATACCATTGTTTGAACGTTGTCATTTGTAATTATTTTGCATCTTTCTATATCGTTTTCATTTGTTAACATCTTCTCATTTTTATTATCAAAAATGTTTCAGTCGTCAACCCCATCCACAATCATTGCCAACAATTGCATCTTTAAGTTCTGGAATTTTTTCCAGATAATTTGATATAAATAACTCCTGTCCTGTTTTAACCTTTCTTGATGTATATGTCAATTCCCAAGGAATAACATTTGCCCAATCGAATAATTTTCTTACAGTATTTGAATCATCATACGTAATCAACCATTTGTGTTTGCATTTCTTCATTGTATCAGCAAATCTATAATGATCAAACGATGCATGTAAATTCTTGCTTCTTGTTCCATATAATTCATCCCATTTAATATTATAATAGGGTGGATCTAGAAATATAAATACATCATTACCAGGAGCATCAACAACTTTTTGGAAATCAAGATTAGTAATTCTAGCATTCTTCAATAAGTTACTGACATCTTTAAGTTCTGCTATCTTATCTTTAGTAAATGACTTTTCAAAATTTGCCTCAGAAAATCCTCTTGTAAAACCAGAAAATGATAACCTTTTATTAACATAATAAGCGCTTCCCAATTGCATTCTATCGAATCTATGAGTATTTGTTCTCAGAAACTGGAGCAATTGTTTACCATCTGTATATTGTTCTTTCCATTCGTATATCTGTTTTAGCATTGCATCAGACGCTTGTTGCGTCTGTTTCCAAAAATTGTACAACTGAGAATTTATATCGTTTATCCAATATTTCTTTTCTCCTCCATATTTTTGTCTGACATATAAATAAACAGACCCTCCGCCTATGAACGATTCCCTATATTCCTTAAATTCTGGTATTAAAGGAGCAATTTGAGGAATAGCTCTGCTTTTTGCTCCTGGATATCTTATCGGACTTTTTACAAACTCCATATATTTCAGTCTCCTTCATATTATCACCCTTTTTTAGATAATCGCCATTTTTGTTTAAGCCCGTTTTTGTTTTTTTGTAATCGCATTTTTAGTACACTTTTTTATTCCATATATCACCTCACATTGGAAATTCTACTCAGACTTGCTTTACATTATTTTCTCCGATATGTACAGAAGTAGACGATAATACAACGGAGTAAGTATAATAGCACCAACCGCACAAAGCTGGAAATAGAAAAATTTCTCAACTATCAAACTATTCCCCAAAAAATATTCATCACTTGGGCCAGAAAACTTGTCCAACTGGTCAACAACAAATCAATAAAAAAACGTCATTTATCCCACAATTGTCATATACTAAGAACCATTATGATATATATTTGACGTACATTCTTGTCTTGTCATCTTTGTCTACAAAAAACCTTGCCACATCGCCCTCGACATATTCGCGAAATTGTTCATCAGTTATATATCTTGTATCGCGTATATTTCTTACATGCTTATCAAAGAAAGTTCTTAGCTTATTTCTAATTTGGAGATCTCTACTTGTAGCCTTAGGATAATATATTACAGGCTTAAACACTTTTCCACCGTTCATATCTACAAGTGTTATATCTATAGCATGGTCAGCACCCACTCCTGGCATAGGTAGATAATCTCTAAATGGACCTATTGTAAATAGAGCATATCTAACATCAGAAACAGTTATATCTATATCGAAAAATACCATGTTCGAACAATCAATAATGATATCGTCTCCTTCATATCTTGGATAAGAAGGAAGAATATTTGCATCGTTTCCAGTAGTCATAACTACAGATGACACACTGGATTCTATTTTTGTTTTTACAACAGCCAACACTTCTCCACACTTCTGACAGAATGTACCGCCAGAAAAACTCTGGTTACACTTTCCACAAAACTTTTCCATTTTTCAACATCTCCAATTTCTATTCAATTACTAGATAAGTCTGTGTCAAAATACCACTATCACAATTATCGCATTTTGGATATTCCAATATGTTACATTTCTTCATTGTTTCTGTAATTACTTGTGGTTTCACTGTTTATGTAATTACTTGTGGTTTCACTGTTTCTATAAGTTTCTTGTCTGCTCTCTCCAAAATAGGAGAAAATACCAGTTCTAAAAATCCTTCAATTTCTATAATTTCAAAAAACTTTTCTCCTACTTTAAAAATTTTTTCTCCCTTTCCCTTGTGTGGGAAGGCAATATCTTTCAAAATTGGATATTGATTCCAATACTTTGTCAGTCCATCGGGCCAAAATTGTTGATCTCTCATCCTTTTAAGATCTTCAACAGCTTTTTCTTTTAACATAGTTTTGAACACGTCATATTTCCTTTGGAGATCATATTCTTTTAGTCTCTTTTTGTAGTCATTAAAACGTTTCAATTTTCCACTTTCTTCTTTAGCTTTCTTGTCAGCTTCTTCTTTAGCTTTCTTGTCAGCTTCTTCTTTAGCTTTCTTGTCAGCTTCTTCTTTAGCTTTCTTGTCAGCTTCAGTTTCTGTCAATAGTTTGCAATTATTTAAACGATCGTTTAAATTTTCGTTAATTATTCCAACTTCTGGATTATTCATAATATTTTTCTCCTCATATCATTTTATAGCCATTCTTATTTCTATCTCCTTTTAAATATATGAATTTTATATTTATCATTAATATATAAATGAGAAAATGACGCACAACATTTCTAATATGCCATTTTCACAGCTTTATAATATTAACATTATATGTTCTTCTGATTGGAAATCTGTCAACACGACCCAGAATAGTTTAAGTAAAAACAAAGCTTATTAGCGCTCCGAATATATTTCGACATAGCTAAGATTAAATCCTTTAAGTTTTGAAGCATTATCAACACTGTAATATATGCATATCTTATAAACTATTCTACAGCGTTTCTGCAATTATCAATATCCTTTTTCGTGCAGAAATCGTATAATGATAATACAGACTGCGCCTAAGTAACAATAAGTGCAATCTTTAAAACTGTCCACTAGTTGCCTATGACCATGCATCATCGATTGACATTTGTTTTTTTGGAGTGTCATAATTCGACACTATAACTTCTGACAGATTATATACATTGTTCGAATCTTCTTTTTTCACATTGCTCCAGCTTACCCCAGTCTTTCGATTTGTCTTTATCATATTTATATTGTAATCCTTAAAATATCTATGCGTAGCTGGTGAGTCAGAATTTCTCATCATTACCTTGCATCCTTTATTATCCAACTCCTTAAATACTCCAGGCAATAACATCCTTTTTGACAAATGAAAACCATATTTAGTATAACCTGTAAAATTATCTCCTCCATTTATGGAGTAGAACGGTGGGTCAAGAAAAACAAAATATTCTTCTATATTTTTTATATTCAGAATATTCTCAAAACTCATCGCATTAAGCTTAGCATTTTTAAGCCAATAAGCATAATGACCATTTCTTAAATCTTGGTCAATAGTTTCAACGTTTAACTTTCTGCAATACGCAGTATTCATCTTTCCTATGCTATTTACTCTCCACAAGCTTCCGAATGCTGCACGAGTCAGATATATAAAAGCAGCAGCTTTTTCTATATCATTCCATTCTTGTACTGGAAACCTATCTCTCAACATATAATAATAATCTGCACTATTATAAATTCTATGTTTTTCTAAAGACCCTAGTAAAGCCGTCAACTTGTCTATATCTCTGACTACTTTATAAGTTTTCACTAATTCATGATTTAAATCACTCAAATATATCGGTTTCTCCATCAAGCTACTATAATTAGCCATCAAATAGAAAAAAGTGTTTCCAGCACCAAGAAAAGGTTCTATATATCCTTTACATTTATCTATGTTCGGGAAATAGTCGCTAAAATTACAAATAGCAACGCCACTTCCTCCGCACCAGTTCAAAAATGATGACATAGCAGCTTTCTATTATCTCCAAAAGTATCATTCTCACAGGTGTCTTCTATCATCTCCTTAATTTCATGTCTTATATATTGTCAATAGTCTCATATATCTTCTCAATCAATTCTGACATATATATTACCTTCTGTTCAGGAGTAAGAATATCCTCAAACAGTTCTTCATAAGAACCCCTATATCCTCCTTCTCTTCTTACAGGTTCTGCACCCATCAATTTTGCAATATTTCCAGAAGCATCCCCAGAAGGGAATCCGAATGTTTTAGCAACATCCTCTGGCAATCTCATAGCGCCGTCTCTCATTATTCTTCCATCATTGAAATGACCGTCAAATGTATCGGCATTCATCTTTACAGCCTTACACCATCCAATAGGAACCACACCTTCAACTTCAGCCAAAGGCAGCAACGCATATATCCATGATAGATGTTCACTACATCTACCGCCTGACCAATCTCCCCTTAAATTTTTCATTGCTTCTACTAAAAGTTTCCATTTTGGAGCATCTTTTATATGCATTGGCGAAGCTTTCTCACGATAATATGCATGATACATCGACCCGTCGTCTATAACTTCCCATTTCCCCTTGTCACTCTCTACTTCTTCGAATGACATGTTAATAATAGTATCGATTCTTCTTTTTATCTCATCTTCAATAAGTTCGAATCTACATGCGGCTTTTCCGGCATTTCCTACACCTGCCAGATTCAGGTCTTTGAAAGAAATTAATTTGAGACTTTCTGTATCAAATCTTTTTCCTTTGGTTATGAGTTCTTCTGTTACCTCGTAAAATTGTTTATATCTTCCTAATGTCATTTTTATGCCTCTTGTATCAAATCTTCGATATTAATACCCTTCTTTTTCATCTCGCTAAACAAGTCCTTTGTAAACTTAGTCAATCCTCCTCCAAAACAATCTAGACAAAGTCTTCCTGATTGATATTTTGGACAGTAGTTCCTATGTTCAAGAACTTCTTTGTATACGTCTAACTGTTCGATACCTGTACATTTTTCCATTTCTGAAATATCTCCCCTACAATCCAAGAGAAATTTCTTATTGACCACATTTTTTCTATTTTTCATTCCTCTTTCTATTCGCAAAATTATAAACTTTTTCACTTTGAAATTGTATTTCGTAAATTCCAATCGCAAAAGTTCTGATAATTCTTTCTGAACAGTTTGGCGAACGTTATCAAAAATATATTTATTTGTTTTGTCCAGAAAATATTTTTCAAATGTCTTTCTTACAATTATATCTACAGTACCAAATATATAATTAGTATTTTCCATACTGTCCAAATCATACTCTGTTTGTATTACCACTCTTGCATCAATATCATATTCAAACGGCTCTTTTGAGAAGGCACTTATAGAATCAAGACCAATAGAATTTCCTTCTATGTCTAACACGCGCAACCCTTCGATTGGTGAAATAAAATCGATAGTATAAATTTTCATATTTTACATTTCTCCTTTTTTGCAATTTGATTCATTTTATATAACTCTATAATTACATTGTCACTATTTCCCAATGCATGCCTAAAAAATATCAGTACAGATGAAAGTTAATCCTCCACTATACTTGTTCATAAAGTATTCTTTCAACCTATCCTTCTCTACATTATTCCCAACAATGTCGTCTTCCACAGAATTTATCGCCAAAACTCCTTCATATTTACCCTTGTAATTTCCTTGATTTACCAAGACAAACATTCTTTCATCAATGTCACATATAACTTTTGCTTCAATTTCCAATTTCTCCAAAAGTTCTTTATTATCTATTCCTAACAGATATGTATTTCTAACAATTTCACTTTTGTCAATTATCTTTATTTTGACTCCTGTCTCTTTCTCTTTCTCTTTTGCTATATCAATTAACTTTTTATCAAGTTCTTCATATTCCCCTTGTTTATTTCTTCGAGTGACTAGAATAGTTGCATCGGACCTTTTAAACGCCTCAACTGCTGCCAAATCTTCAAATTCTCTTTTTTCATCGTTGATAAATTTGGTCCTCTCTGTTATCTTTTTAACTCCAGGATCTCTTTCAACTTTTTCAATTACATCATCGAAACCTTTTCCTTCAATTGCAGTCATATAACTATCAGACTGTCCAAATCTATATATCAAAATTGGTTTCTTACTATCGATATTACCACCAAATTTGAGGCCAAGGGGAAATGCTACTCCTCCAATAACCTTTCCTTCTTCAAGGCACATGATACATACCTTTTTTATATCCCCACATTTTCTAATTTGCGCATCCATACAGCTTTCCAGATATTTACAATTGTCAATTTCAGTCGTACCAGGTACTGCACGAGTCAACATTGTCAGTATTTTATCTTTTTGTTTTTGTATTTCTGGCATTTATATCATGATCCTAAGATTTTTGTCTATAACTTCGCCATCCATTTCAGTGGTACCATATTCGATACCTACATTCTTATATATAGAATGAATATGTATCATTGGATTATCTGTGTTTTCTAAAACAACACCAACAAAGCAATATTCATTATCAAATGATGTTCCGCATATCTCACTTCTTCCAACAGTTCCTTCGTCAAAACAGTTCGCCATGATATCTTTCCATCTGATATCGAACGGAAGTTTCTTAATATCTTTTATTTCCATAACCATTCCTTATAACATATCATAATCCATATTTATTGTCTACAATTTCGGCTTTTGCTTTTATGAATTTAATCGCGCTCATAAATTTCTCTCTCTCTCTCTCTCTCTCTCTATTTGTCAAACAATTTCTCACCTTTTGAAAAATCATCGAAATTAATACCACACATAGCTAACCTCTCATACATACCAGCTTCCATTTCTATTTTGAGACGTTTATCTTCTCCTAAGCTTTTTACTTTGCAAAGTATGGCGACAGTGGCGTTTTTCCCATTTCCCAATTTCTTCATAGCAGCTATCATATCTTTTTGTATAGCCCCATCTTTCCACTCGTCATCTGACTCCACGTCTAATCCTCTGGATCTTTTCCACATTTTGTACAATACATCTTTGCATTGTCCATTGATACACTAGCATATACTCTAAATGTATCGTTCCCGCAGGTGTTGCAGATTATCTTTTCTTTTGGATTTTCGTGTCTCTCCTCCATTACATATCACCATTCTCATTTAAAAAATTAGAACATATTTCCTCTGGATGCTACACAATTTACGACCTCACATCCGCACTCTAATTTATATACAGTTTCTATAGTTCCCATACCAACAAGGCGTTGTACAGTCGTTATTTCAATGTTGCTGACATACTGTCTTCCATGTATTATACACTCGTAATATATATCTGTCATAGTAATTCCTCGTTTTCTAATTTTTCGCGAATCACATAATTTTTTCTGAACCATCAGATATTTTCATTTTAACTCTCAACTCCCTTTGTACTTCAGCAGCTTTTCCGCCTTTAACCACTACAAATATTTCCTGAATTGCCCCTTTACTATGGGCAATAAGCTTAAAACCTGTAATAGTTTGCCTTTGAATCTTTAGCATAGGTTGATAAATTCCTCTCTTTGGAGAATATGATATTTTCCCTGGATTCACTTTCTTAACACCATCTATTTCAGATATCTTTTCCAACACTGGTAATATTCCATCAATTATTTGATGCTGACGTTTGACTCCATGTTTCGTGTACTTTGTCCTAGGTTTTGGACATCTTTCATAAAAATATATTATCCAGTCTAAAACCTCACCCAACGTATCTTTATATATATCTTTTTTCTTGTCATTTTGCCACAATTCTATTCTAAATCTATCTTTCAATACGTGGACATCTCCCACACCATATTCTGTGTTAATTGCTAAATCGAATCCTGCATCAAGAAGTCTAACCCCTTCATCTCTAAATAGTTCCTCTTGCATTCCTGAAGAATTTGGAACCATTTTAAAGTCATATATATTCCAATTTTTTATCCCTTCCAACTCATATTCATCTTTTTGTGGAATCTTTTTAATGCTCTCATTCCATCTATTAATTTTTTCTTTTTCTGTCTCCATTACGTTGTCATGTTCGATGTCTGTCTTCATATACATCACGCCGTTATACTGTCATGCTTTTCACAAGTCATACTGTCATGCTTTTCACAAGTCATACTGTCATGCTTTTCACAAGTCATACTGTCATGCTTTTCACAAGTCATACTTGTACATCTTCATTTATTATCTTGCATACATCACTTTCTATTTTTTTGTGATATTTACTTGTACGAAGTACCTCATTATTCACCAGTTTTTGAATTTCCCCAATCTTCTCCAGTTTATTAGCCCGTGATTTTGGTACTTTAATAGTTCCAGATGAGTATTTTTTTGGTACTTTACATGTAGTATTGAATTTTGACATATGTTATTTTACCTGTAGTTCTAATTTATATGTGAACTTCGAACATTTCTCCCAATACGCACACGTTTCTCTATCGACAAACTGACATAATAATCCAATTTCTTTTTTGTAACTGGGTTTAACAGCGATGTTGTCATATCTTTAATTACAATCAGTTCCTCTCTTTCGAACCCACAAATTTTTATCTGGTCAACGATGTCTAATAGTATTACCACTAGACTTTTCCTAAAGTCTTCTTTACCATCTTCAATCGCCTCAAATAATACATTTAGATCTTTTCGAAATTCTTTAACAAAAGTCCTGCGATCATGATCATAATCGAAATTCTTTTCCAACGTACCTATGTCCCTTAACATCTTATGTACATCTTTTCTGTTGATATCCATGTCATTTTCGTACTTCTTTCTTTTGATAATATCAGTCAATGTCTCTCTAAATAAGAGCAGCTCAGTACTAATATCATTATCATTTAATACGCTCTTATGAAACAAGTGTATACCCATATCTTTATGCAAACCAAAAATACAGTATCTATCCATTTGACCGGTTGGTAACAATGTTATACTTACGTGTAACCTATAGCCACTTACATACTTAGTTGCCAAAATTCTATACTCATCATTTCCTATTTTGTACCCGAGAATGCTGAGCGCCATTTGGACACTATCTAAATCGACTCTATATTTTTGGCCTAATATTTTATCAAAAGATTTTTCCATATATTATCCTATTTTTATTATGTTTCGCGTGTCTACAATTTCCATATGTCGTATTTTCTTCCGTCTTCCAACTCATCTATTAGCTTCAATATGAACCGAGTTGTCTCCTCTTTTATATCAAAAGGCAACATATATGGATATGAACCATCTGTCAAATCGTCAATAAGATCTTCTAAACCATATACAATGTCAATAGGCATAGGATTGGTTTCAACATATTCTAATATTCTTTCTTTTGTTATATCTAACTTTCTGGGATCAATATAAAATCCTGAACCATTAGAAACTATCTTGACATCATGCACCTTTCCTTTCATAGTTATTTGTCTCTTTTTCATGTTTTCGTTTTTCTTTATATATTTCTCACCTTGAAGTAGTTCTACTATTCGCACTTAGGAAGGTATTTTTGTCTTCACACTTTTTGCCTTCTTCCTCTTTGTTGCTCAATAAATCTGTCTCATATAAGCCATCAACTTCATATATAACATTTTCAAATTACACTCCTGAGATATCGTCAATTTTTATCATCATGAGGGTGTTCTTTTCTAAAAACCTCTTGAAAGATTCAATATCGTCGTCTGTAAGTCCTTTCTCGCGAAGCTCATCATACTCATACTCATTATCTTCTTCATTCAAAGTTTGTTCTGCGTCAATAATAACGGCGCCAATAGTTTCCGTATCTATAATCTTGATATGATTGTCATCAAGAAAATCTACAACTGCGTCTATCTTTTCTGTTCTGTTCATATTTCATCACTCTCTTTATCGCTTTATTTCATATGTTCGCCGAAAATTATCCGCATAGTTTGGAATAAATATCTTAACTTAAGGACGATGTCATATTACAAACTTATATCCATGTACACGCTCTTAAATGTTCCTCAGCATTAAATAAAATCTCACAATCACAATATCCTCCATATTGCTCACAAAGAGATATAAATCCGGCTATTTCCTTTTCAGATATTTCCATCTTTCTTAATATCTCAAACGCCTTACTTTTGTCTTTTCCACCTTTGCATCTCCAAATTACTTTCCCATTTTCATCTTTTTTGAAATCACAACCTTCCTCCCCCTCCAAACGGAAGAAAAATTCATCCAATTGTTTTCTTGTTAGCATATTGATCTTCACCTTTCTAATTTTTTCAATTTTCACCTTTCTAATTTTTTCAATTTTCACCTTTCTAATTTTTTCAATTTTCACCTTTCTAATTTTTTCAATTTTCACCTTTCTAATTTTTTCAATTTTCACCTTTCTAATTTTTTCAATTTTCACCT
>Ga0208687_1001220_pt1 | contig 12156 bp, 7 predicted proteins | sample June2015DPH_6_10_FD_184695 | JGI IMG/M metagenome (GOLD analysis project Ga0208687, IMG submission 184695) | Peatland microbial communities from SPRUCE experiment site at the Marcell Experimental Forest, Minnesota, USA - June2015DPH_6_100... | ecosystem: Environmental > Terrestrial > Soil >...
GCCCATTGTGTTTTCTTGTTTCCCAAAATTAAATCCCGGAGTGCCTTTTTCAACAATAAACGCACTGATGCCTTTCGCACCTTTGCTCTTGTCTGTCATGGCAGACACGATATATGTATCGGCAAATCCGGCGTTAGTACAGTAAATTTTGACGCCATTTAACACATAGTGGTCCCCTTGAAGCATAGCAGTGGTTTCTTGCATGGCCGCGTCGCTGCCGGCATTGGGCTCAGTCAGCGAAAACGCACACAGTTTATCTCCTTTTAACAGAGGAACAAGGTATTTTTGTTTTTGGGCTTCTGTACCAAATTTATAAATCGGATAGGTCCCCAGCGATAAACAAACGGACCAAGCGGCTCCTACGGACACATCAGCCCGGCATATTTCGAGCATAGCTATCACAAAAGCGACATGGTCCATGCCTTGGCCACCATATTCTTTCGGATACGATAATCCCAAAAGGCCCAGTGGGGCCATCTTTTTCATCAGAATCTCATATACTGGGGTGAAATCTCCCCCTAAATCACGCTCCGTTGCCCCCGGAGCGATTTCCTTGGCAGTAAACTCCCGGACCATTTTTTGAATTGCCAATTGATCTTCAGTAAGTTGAAAATTCATTAACAATCCCCTCCTGTTATTAGTTGATTCTGATTCTGCGCTAAATTCGATTCTTCTGAATCATTCGATGCGCAGTTATCTGACAAATTTGAATGTGCAAGATTCATGCCAATATGCCAATAAGATTTGCCAATACCTGGTAATATAGTGCACCCCTTTGTCAAGACAGTTCTTGCGAAAAAATAAGCTAATGACTCCTTCCTTTCAAGATGTTTTCTCGCCCACCGGCGAGCGCTGGTAATAATCAATCGGGCAATTGTAGTCAAGAAACTCATGCAGCCGTTCCTGGTTATAGAATCTGATGTATCGGTCAAGCCCCTTTCTCAATGCTCTTGGAGTCGCATACTCGTTCAGATAGACATCTTCGTACTTCAATGACCGGAAAAACCGTTCCACAAAAATGTTGTCCAGAGCACGCCCTTTCCGTCCATAGAAATTTTGATTCCTTCTGTTTGCAGCAACTTGATGTAGTCGTCATTGGTGAACTGGCCGCCCTGGTCGCTGTTGATGATCTCTGGCTTCCTTAACTGAAACGCCCGTTTTAAGCAGTCCAGCGCCATCTGCCTGTCCAGTGTCATGCTGAGTTCGTAATCCACGATATAGCGGCTGTAGAGGTCGATGATTTCAACATTTTTCGTCGGCGTTTTACCAGGGATTAAGTGTTATACATGGTTGCTAATGGGAGCTTCGGGCCTTAACCGAACACCAATGAAAGCGATTCATCCGGGTATTGATGCATCCGTGTATTAATGATGTATAAGTATATTATTTTTATATTTTTGTAGTCTCCGCACTATTGTAGGTTGACTGACCCCCAGCATCTCCGCTGCCTTGTATGTGTTTTGCGTCTGGTTATAAGCCCGCAAAATTAATTCTTTTTCAACTTCCTCAAACGCCTCCCGAATAGATAAAAGGCCGTTTACGGTCACCTTCGAATTTGGCGTTTTAGAGTTTCTTATATGCTCCGGTAAATGTTCCGGTAAAACAATTTCGTCCACCCCAAGAATCACTAATCGTTCTATCATATTTTCCAATTCCCTTACATTGCCTGGCCAAGGATAAGCTTGTAAAATATCGATGGTTTCGTTGCTAAGTAACTTCTGTTTTCCATATTGCTGGTTAAATCGATCCAAGAACAAATAAACCAGCGGCGGAATGTCTTCTACTCTTTCCCTTAAGGGAGCAATCTGAATCGGGATTACATTCAAGCGGTAGTATAGATCTTCCCGAAATTTTCCTTCCTTGATTTGGTTCTTTAGATTGCGATTAGACGCAGCAATGATTCTCACATTAACTGTTCTCAGCTTCGTTCCGCCAACCGGCACAATAGTCTTATCTTGTATAAATTGTAACAATTTAGGTTGCATTGACATAGGCATCTCACCTATTTCATCTAAAAATATTGTCCCTTTATCAGCCAACTCAAGTAACCCAACTTTGCCACCTTTTTTGGCCCCAGTAAAAGCTCCATATTCGTAACCGAAGAGTTCTGATTCAAGTAGATTCTCAGGAATAGCGGAACAGTTAATCTTAATAAATGATTCTCTGGATCGATTGCTTTCCGCATGGATTCGTCGTGCCACAACTTCTTTACCCACTCCGGATTCTCCTTGGATCAGCACTGTCGAATCAGTTCTTGCCACCTGCATGGCCAACTGGAAAACATCCGACATCTTTTTCGAACGTGCGTCAAAAGAACCGCCGTCCCCTGTCATCCGCGCAGCCTTTAACGATATCAATTCCGTAAAATAGCGTTCACTTTGGTTACGTTCTTCATCTAGTTTGGCCCTTAGATGATTAAGCTCAGATATATCTCGTGTATTAGAAACCACTCGCCGGATGGCTCCCTTTTCATCATAAACCGGAACTCCAGTAACGAGAAGTGTCTTTCCTGTCGGGTAATGCTGTAAGAGAGCCTCTTTCTTCCCGCTTTTCAATACAGCTAAAGTAGACGAATTTCTGATTATTCCCTTTAAGACTAATTCATCCACTTTATGACCGATCATTTCTTCCTGACTATGTCCATTTATCTCGGCAGAAAAGCGATTTACATACAATGTCATGCCCTCACCATCAGTTACATAAACTCCATCAGAAATTGCATTCATTACTTTATCAATATCTTCTACCATTTCATCAATTATTTTGGATATTTGCTGAATACTCTTTTCAAGTGAAATGTCCGTAACGATCAATAGTTTTCTAGACGGAAGATCTCCACTTTTTGCGAAAGATGTGACCAAAAATCGATAGTGGTCTTTATCAAAAACATGCTCTTTTTCTGACGATAGTGCCATGTTCAGCGTATCGGTCAGATCGGGCAATACGTTGCAAATGGGTTCTCCAATAATATCCTGCTCCGGTTTCGCTACCAACGCCGCACCGGCTTCATTGATTGTTAAAATTTTTCCCTGCGTATCTAAGATAAATACTGAAATAGTATCAGATTGTGCTACCTCTGATAAAAATGTGCTGCACAATTCTTTTGGAATTAAATTTCTAATATATTTTTGATCTTTATCTTTCATCATTTTATTACTCCCATCATATCTGGATAGTTGGTAGCAACCTATAATACTAGCCCGGTTTATCAATATATGTTAATTAATAGTATTAATGCCTGGAAATTGGCATCTTTTACCCAGGGTGACAACAAACGTTTTCTGTTGACGTTGGGGTCGACGCCCTCACTCATGAAGTAAATAATGAGCAGGAGAGGATCCTCGTCAATGCCGGCAGCCTTGAGTACACGGCCCTTAATTACTGACGCAATAGCATAAAACGACTCAGCCCAGTGAAGAGAGATAAAGCGAGCGCTTTTCTTAATGGTGTTCAAACTTCTTGTGTTTCCTCTGCGCCCATCGGACGCCCATCCCCCGGTTTGTTGGACACAGAGATTAGACTATACTACTACAACCAGGAGGTGCTGTGTCCGTGGGGGAGCCGAGAATACATTATGATGAAGAGTTCAAGAGCAATGCCGTAGAACTGAATTACAGAAACGGCAAAACAATAGGCCAAGTGGCCTGGCGACCGGCCTTTCCCGGTATGGGGAAGCTCAGGCGTCGCACTGATCTGGAAGGGAGAACCGCCTTAAGAAAGAGCTGGCGCTGCCCAGGACCGAACACCAATGATATCACTGTTGACACCATGGCGGATTGAATATTCGGTTAAGCCAGTCAAGGTTTCCGTATCATCAGGGATTTTTTCTTGTATTTTAAAGTGGATTAGAAGAGGGATCTTTTACAATATGATTCCGATGCAAAAAGTCTCTTTTAGTCAGCTACCATACTACATACAGTGGTATCAACTTGAAATAACAACGATATACTGTGTCAATATTTCTAAAGTGGGGGTTTCCGCACCAGAATCACAATATTAACTTGTATATGTTCAAATCCACATCCTTTTCTTGAAACTGAACGAGTTTTGGGAATACCTTATTAAAATGTCCAGATTTCATATGAAAATCAAATGCTTCTTGATTTTCATATTCTTCAATAAAGGTCAGCAACTTATTATTTCTGACATCTTGATATAATTGATAAGCAATACAACCTTCTTCTTTTCTTGTTTCACTTACTAATTCTGATGCACAGCTTATAAATTCTTCGATGTGATGCTCTTTTACTATCATTCTCGCAACAACTTTAATCATTTTTTTCTTCCTCTCGTATAAATGATTCCGATGCAAAAAGTCTCTTTTAGTCAGCTACCATACTACATACAGTGGTATCAACTTGAAATAACAACGATATACTGTGTCAATATTTCTAAAGTGGGGGTTTCCGCACCAGAATCATAAATTCCTCTCGTATAAATTATTGATTCCGATGCAAAAAGTCTCTTTTTGTCATCCACCATACTACATATAGTGGTATAAACTTGAATAAATACTATATACTGTGTCAATATTTCTAAAGTGGGGGTTTCCGCACCAGAATCATTATTTTACTCCTGATTACTTGCGATCGTCAAGTCGAAACTGATCCACATGTCGTCGGACTGTGATATTGTCACCCTGTCGAAACTGATCCACCCGCGCTAATTGAAAGTGATCCACCCTTGGGCTGATGGCCAACCTTTGATCTTTTAAAAGTGATCCATTGGCACTCGAAAATTGACCCCCCAACTAGCCGTGGCTGTCTGGACCACGCTGATTTGCCCAGTAGAATTCACCTCGCCATCTCGTCAGAACACCGGCAGCAATACGCAAGCTGGTCGCATCGCGGGTCAACTTCGCCCCTTCAGCATCATCGGCCCATCAGCATAGATAGTGTTCTTAGGTGAGGGTATCTTACCACATATCTGTTTTGCACTATGGGTAAGATACCCTCGAAAAGAGTTCCCAGATAAACCCATATCGGAAATGATCAATTATGCGTCTTAATGAATTGGCGGCACAGTTCGTGCATACGAGACCAATACCACTCCTATCATTACTATGATAATTCCAAACCAGGTGTAATAATGTGCGGCCCTGGGAGCACCCTTCAATTCTTTAAAAACAAAGACTCCCACAAGCGCCGACACAATGGTATTACTTAACGCGATTGGATACGCTACCGCAAGTCCAAGAGCGTTTATCGCCGGAGTCAACATCATGTAGCCTGCAGTCCAAATCGCCCCTCCGAGAGCCGCTCCACACCAAAAACTAAATGGAACCTTTAAAGTTTGGTTAAACTTAGAACCCATGAAAATATATCCACTGATTACTGCGCCGATAATTGCCCCAATGCCTCCCCAAGCAATCCAGGCATAGGGGAAGCCCGCCGAAAATTTTGGAGCCGCGATAACTGGTACAAGAAATACTGAGAAAAAGATGGCCGCAATTATCGCTTGGGTGAAGCCTTTCGTAGCGTTTCCTGTTGTATCCGAGACGGCGCCTCCCTCGGCTGCAGCTGCCCGGGCCTGAATGATACTTGACCAGCCAACAGTAATGCCGCCGGCGACAATGATCACTCCACCGATAATTAACGTTGCAAGAGCCCAACCAGGAGACGAATGCATCTCGCCAAAAAACAGAATGGCGATCAGGGCTCCGCCAATACAACACATGTTCCAAACTCCGATAGCCCGGGCCATCCCGATATTACCGATCGCAGTAAAACCGAAAGCTAGACCCACCATTAAGAGAAAACCTACTGCCATAGGCGCCCAAAGCAAACCACCATACGTTGAGGCTGTGACTCCGATGCTCGAAGGAGCAACAACCAGGGTTACAATCCATCCTAACAGAGTAAACCCTACTGCTGCACCAACATTAAACGATAGAGGATGATGCCCGCGAGCCCCAGTGATTTTGAGAGGAACAGCATAAATTCCCCACAATATAGCAGTAAAAATAGATAGCCAAATCCCCATTCCAATAGACATATTGAAAACCTCCTTTAAATTTAAATTAAGTTTGCAGTCAGGATGAGTAAGCGGGGCACTCTCTCCTAGAGAGTGCCCCCCTCTAATTACAACTGGTGTTCGGTCCTGGAAATGATATCGTTCTGGATATCTCTAGAGAGATCGACGAAATAGGCGCTATACCCGGCAACCCGCACCATTAGGGAAGGATATTCTTCTGGATGCAACTGGGCTTCCTTGAGCATATCCTTATCGATACAGTTGAATTGGATATGGAATCCTCCCAAGTCGCAATAAGTACTTATCAGATCGCCCAGCTTATCCCTACCCTCCTCATCATCTAAGGCACTCTTATTAAACCACATGTTGGTAAGGGTGCCATCTGAGAGGTATTCATGGTTGATCTTGGTCTCGGAAAGAACTGCCGCTGTTGGCCCATTCCTGTCCGTACCCTGCATGGGTGAGCACCCATCAGCGAGAGGAGCCCATGCTTTTCGGCCGCTGGGAAGGGCCCCAACCCCTGTTCCTTGCGCTACATGAGTTGTTACCGGGATAATCCCACTATCAAGTTTGTTGCCCCTCGTCGACTTGTATTTCCATGTTTCCTTCGCAAAGTGGTCCATAATCTCAGCAGTTAACAGGTCTACATATTCGTCATCGTTTCCAAATTTCGGTCCTTGGTATAACAACTGCTGACGTAAGTCCTCGCAACCCGCAAAATCAATCTCCAAAGCCCGACATAGTGCGTCCATTGTCAAAGTCTTATCTTCATAGACAAGTTTTTTGACACTTGCCAGGGAGTTTCCGATGTCGGCAACCCCTATGGCAACAATTGTTGGCCCGACATTGATCTTTGCGCCGCCTAGCGTGAGATCTTTTCCCTTCTCCATGCAGCCAAAGGTGAGAATGGATTGAAAAGGAGTAGGAGCAACTTCTGCGTGAAGTTTTTCTGCGCACAAGTCTGCAACACACCAGTGCTTGATGAAGAAGGAAATTTGTTGCTTGACCGCTTCCATAAACTCGTCAAAGTTCTTAAAGTTTCTAGGATCACCCGTTTCTGCGCCCAGTTTCTTTCCGGTCAAGCGCTGGACACCGTTTGTTAAGACCATTTCGACCATACCGCCCATGTTCAGTTGGCCCGCATTCGTAAGTCCGTATTGCATCCCCTCTACGCCAGGCTCAACGCAGCCAATAGGCGCCCAGTTTTTGGCCTCCTCAATGGTATAACCCCGGTTTAGGCACATTTGAATACCAACTTCATCGTTGAAATTTGAGGGATGGCCCATACCCATGGAAATTAAATCTGCCACTTTCCGCTTCAGTTTCTTCGGTGTTTTTTGCCACCAACGAACGGAAACGGTTGGCTGGTACGTACGGGTTTCCATAATAGCGTCGATTACCATGTAAGTCAGTTCATTTGTCCCGTCCTTACCATTGACCAACTGCCCCCCAACGGTAAGATTCATAAACGGGCCATAGCCTGCAAAGTAATAGGATGCGGGATCACTCATAAACCAGGCGATCTCGCTCATTTTGATCCAGCAGCATTCAAGCAACTCTTGGGCTTGCTCCCCGGTTAATGTCTTGTTATTGATAACATCCTTCTTAAACAACGGGTACATATATTGATCAAACCGGCCAGGGGAATGTGAAGGACCTGTACCTTCGACGTGTGAATAGATCTGAACAAAAGTAAAGAACTGCATAGCTTCTCTAAAGGATCTAGGCGGGTTAGCCGGAACCCATTCACAGACCTCGGCAATCTGCTCGAGTTCTTTTCTCCTTTGAGCGTCTTTCTCTTGCTTGGCCATATCTCGTGCTAAGTTAGCAAATCTCATGCCGATGGCCTCCATGCCCTCGCAAACAAGAATTGCTGCCCTATAGAAATTGGCCTTTTCCTCGCTTTCAGGTTGGGTTAAATCCAATTTTGCTAATTTCTTTTCCGCATCGTGTCTTATACCTTCGAATCCCACCTCAAAAAGATAGGTATAAGGCGGCAGGTAATGCGATATGGTATTTTCCCGAATGATCGACATTTCACATATATTATTACCCGTTACCCTTTCAATTATTTCAGGCGGGCATCTCTTAAACCACAAATCTGATACACAATACTGATCCTTCCAATAAGGAAGAATCTCTTCTTTCAGGTCTCTCTTCTGATCAGGCGTAATATCATATGGGTCATGGGGCCTCGTATCAAGGGTATCAACTTCGTCGCGCAACCAGACATTCCATTCCGGATATATAGTTTTTGCTCTTTGCTTATATCCTTCACTACCAACAAGTAACTCGTGTGGCAGAATAAAAATCGATTTTTCCTCCATAGTTTGCTTAAACGCTTTGGCTCGCCGAATAATCATCGGCTCTCCTTCAGTTTCTTTCATCACCTTGGTGTAGATTCGGGCTCTATCTAGACAAACTGAAGTCATTTGAGAGTGGAACTGTTGGTTCAGTTTCCTAACCCTTGGGGTAGAACCGGCCTCTTTAATCTGCCCGGCTCTCCACTCCATCGTTTTCCTTTGCCCAATTTCGGGTGCTGCCATCGCCATAAAAAACCCTCCTGTTTATTTTTTTTTATTTTTTATATCCAATTCATGTTGATTCTTAAATTAATTACCTTCGAAGAAACGGTTAGCCTGCCACTCACCTCCCTTTTTCAAGTTGACGCAAGGACTAAGTATTGTTCACCCCCTCCTTTCAGCTTTTTTTCAATATTCTCACCACTATCTGCAAAGCAGTTCTGTCAGTATGTCTCGTTTTTTACCCCACTTCGGAAAACTCCGTACGATTAATAATGTCTTCCTGAACGCTGTCATCCAGTTCAACATAGAATGCGCTGTACCCAGCCACGCGTACCAGTAAGCCACGGTATTCTTCTGGATTTGCTTTCGCTTTTTTTAGGGTGTTGGAATCTATACAGTTAAATTGCACATGTAGGCCACCCAAGGCAAAGTAAGTCCGTATTAAATCTGCCAGTTTTTTGACATCTTCCGGGCTGCTAAGTGCGTTAGGGTTATACCGCTGGTTTAGAAGCGTACCATTCGTTGCTTCCTCATGATCAAGTTTGGCCACTGAGCGCATCGCCGCCGACGGTCCGTTGATATCCATACCATGCTTAACTGAAACCCCACCGTCAGCCAAGGGGGTTCCCGCCCGCCTTCCGCTTGGTAAAGCTCCTACATTCAAACCCAACGATACATTGGCTGAAACTGCGTACAATCCCGGTCTATAGTGACCCCCGCGCGGATCTCGACCTTTTTTAACTTCCCGACAATAGACATGCGCCACATATCTTGCCAAGGAGTCGACTTCGTCAATATCATTGCCGTATTTTGGCGCACGAGTTATAAGAATTTGCCTTAAGTCTTCCTGACCTGCGAAATCCCTATCTAATGCTTTTAAAAGCTGGTCCATGCCCATTGTCTTTTGCTCGAAGACCAAGGTTTTTATGGCAGCCAACGAATCCGCAGTGTCCGCTAGGCCTACACCTTGGGGCCCGGTATAGTTAAACAATGCTCCCCCTTGTGTACAATCTTTTCCTGCCTCAATGCAGCCTTCTAGCACTGTCGAAAAGTAGGGGAGAGGATATACTTTCTGATGTATGGTTTGAACAAAGTTTAACGTTTCAATCATGTTAGCGACGTACCATTCGACCTGCTTTTCAAAAGCCTCCAAGACTTGGTTAAAACTTTTAAATCTTCTAGGGTCACCGGTCTCGGGGCCAAATTGCTTGCCACAAAGCCTGCATTTACCATTGTTTAAGGCCAGTTCCAATGCTTTTGCGATATTTGACATCGCGGCATTGGTCATGCCCAAGGTAGCCCCTGGAGCAACCGGTTCTACACAACCCACTATGGCATAATTGCGAGCCCTTTCCAGGGGCACGCCGTCATTAACAAGTAGTGGGATAATAACCTCGTCGCAATAGAATGCCGGCTTCCCGCCGCCCATTCGATTACCAGCATCGCGGACCACCTCAATGGATTTCAGAAGAAACTGGTCGGGACAACTATCGTGAATGCGAACGGAAAAGTTGGGCTGAGGATTGTTTATCTTTTTATCTGCTTCCAGACACATATAAGATAGCTCGTTAGTCGCATCTTTACCGTACTTATCCACTCCGCCTAGGTCCAAGTCCAAAGCGATGGCAAATCCGCTAAAGTATTTGGCGCACGCCAAATCGTAAGCTCTCATGATTTCAGTGTGAATCACCCAACAAGCTTCAAGAATTTCTTGGGCTTCTTCTTTCGTGAGTTTACCGTCAGAAATGTCTTTTATATAATAAGGGTAGATATATTGATCAAAGCGGCCCGCAGAAACAGCAAGGCCATTTTGCTCGATATAACAAATCAAGAGGGTAAACCAATAGGACTGCAGGGCTTCCCAGAAATCCCGTGCCGGGTAAGCAGGAACCCGGGCACAAACCTCGGCTATTTTCTCTAATTCTTGTTTACGCTGCGGGCTAGCCTCTTTGGCCGCCATTTCCTTGGCTTTCTCCGAATACCTGCAAGCAAAATTAATAACGGCATTACAGGTAATAATTGTCGCTTCATAATATTGACGTTTGGCAATGGTCTCTGGGTCGTAAGGCGTCAAGCTCTCTAAATTCTTTTGAACTTTATCCCTTTGAGCCGTAAAGCCCTCCTTGAGAATCCTTTCGTAATCAGGAACAATATGGCCCAGCGAACCACGAATGTGAATTTCCGGGTGAAAGATGCCGTGTTCATCACCTAGCCAAGCCGAATGCAGATGTTCGGGAAGTTCTTTAAAGACGAGTGTCTCTGTGCATTTATCCTTCCAGTAGGGGAGAATTTCCTCTAACAACTCCCTGCGTTCCTCCGGGCTAATGAGCAACCTGTCTGTATGGCGCTGCGGGAAAATGTCGATCTCTTTCTCGATATAAACAGCTTCTGTTTCGGGGAATAACGGTGCCCCTCGGTGTTTACCCGCTTGTTTGCCAACGATCAATTCATCTTCCAAAATGTAAACACTCATGTTATTTAAGACATGCTGCAAGACCTTAGCCCGACGAATGATCATTGCCTCTCCTTCGGTTTGTTTGTATGACTCGGTTACAAGCCTTGCTCTTTCAAGGCAAATCTCCGGCTTAACAGCTCTTAACCTTTTGTTAAGCCTTTGCGTCCGATCCTCCTCTATTGCTTTTGCACCTACGCTCATGATTAAAACCCCCCTTTTGGTTAATAGGCATTCCCTACCTAACCTTACATTCAAGATCCGCCTGTACGACAATTTCTTTCAAGGCCTCCATTTTCGCCTTTGATGGCGGTTCAAGTGCCTCAGTAGGTGATACTTTTCCGATCCTTTCCCATTTGCTTGTACCAAGACGGTGGTATGCTAGGAGTTCTATTTTGCTGACGCCCTTTAACTCCTCTTTGACATACCCTACGGTTGCCTTGATATTACTTTCGCTATCATTAAAACCAGGTATTATCGGTACCCTGATAATGAACGGTTTTCTTGGCTCAGAACTTAACGCATGATCCGAAACACGTAGCGCATTTGCTAGGATAATCTCGTTGGGAACGCCGGTTAGTTCTTTATGGCGGTCACTATCAAAGTGTTTAATATCCATAAAAATATAATCGGTGTGATTTAGAATATTTAGCAGGTTCTCCCAGGAGCCAAATCCCGAGGTTTCAATAGCAGTATTAATTAGTCTTAGGTGCGCCTCTTCCAACAACGTGCTAACAAAACGGTGTTGTAGCATTATTTCCCCGCCGCTGACGGTCATCCCCCCGCCCGATCTCATGTAAAAGGGCCGATCCCTTTCTACAACCTTTAGAACGTCGTCTACTGAATATGCATTACCGGAGATCACCCGCGCTCTAGGTGGACAAACTTCTGCGCATTGACCACATCTCTGGCATTTGTCCCGATCGGTTATAAAGCCTTTGGTATCCAAGAAATAAACTGCATTGTTCGGACATGTTTTTAGACATTTACCGCAGCCAATACATCGTTTATTGAAATAGACTAATTCAGGGAAGTTTTCGATACCTTCCGGATTACAGCACCATAAGCAATGAAGGGGACATCCCTTTAAAAACACCAGCGTGCGAATTCCGGGACCATCGTGAATAGAATAACGTTGAATGTCGAAAACAAGTCCTTTAAGTTCGCGGCTTTCACCCGCTGATTTATCTAAGCTCAACTTTCTTG
>Ga0208687_1001224_pt1 | contig 12145 bp, 9 predicted proteins | sample June2015DPH_6_10_FD_184695 | JGI IMG/M metagenome (GOLD analysis project Ga0208687, IMG submission 184695) | Peatland microbial communities from SPRUCE experiment site at the Marcell Experimental Forest, Minnesota, USA - June2015DPH_6_100... | ecosystem: Environmental > Terrestrial > Soil >...
TGGCGCGCGGCCTGGTGGTATTGGGGTGTTATGCGGTCGAGGTTTTCCTGGTCGCCCACTCTTGGGGTCGGCGCGCGGCGGGGTACTACGCACCCACCCTTCCTCTCTCGGGCCTATATCTCTGGCGCTACGCTTGGCTGCTGCGCCATCGAACTCGCATCGCGTTTCTTTCCCTGAATCTCTCTGCGGAGACGGCGAAGACCCAACGCCTGCGCAAGGATTTGCTGCATGAAATTAACATAGCTCTTGACCACCACGCAGAAGAGCTCGGCCTCCCGCACTGAGTGTCAAGTGACTTACTTCTTGGGCGGTGCCTTCAGCAATTCAATCCTCTGAGCAACAATCTCACCGCTTTCGGTAAGATCGCCCTCCACCCTGATCCTCAAACCGACGCGCAAATCTTTGCTGCCGGCGGGGCTGCCGTCGTCACTCTTGAACTCGGTCTTGTCATCGTAACGCACGTGGAAAATCATGTTTTCTTCAGAGTTCAGAGTCAGTTTATTCTGGTCGAGGGTATTGATCTTGCCTTCCACGGTAAAGTTCATGGCCTGGCCGGCGCGCAAAGTCTTGGCGACCCGCGCCTCAGAGATAGAGCTCCAAGCACAGCTCGCCACGCATATCGCCACGGCTACGTAAAAGGACGGAGCGCGCAGATGAAACATTAATTTATCCTCCTGCATCAGGTCCGCACGGCGATAAATAGGTTAACTCGCTCACCCCACCGTGTTTCTTCCACGACACCCGACATGGAACAACTCTTCCGGGAAAGAACGCCCGTGCTGAAAACCCTCAAACTCCTCACACCGGGAGGCCTGCCAGACTGCCCGCAGCCCTTCCTGGCTACGGTACATTCTACCACCATACACGGGGTATCGTAGGCGGCGGGCGCGCGACACAAAACTGGCAGTTCGCGCGGTTTCCTGATCTCGCTCTTCTTTCTGAATCTAGTGAGTACGCTAGTGGCAAGGCCCGGAGGGCCGAAAGAAATTAGCCCAGGGCGTCAGCCCTGGGACTGGAGTGCCTCTTCTTCCTCTCAGCCCGCCGCGGCGGGCGAAAGAAGGTGTCCTGAAGGGTCGAAATGCCAATGATTCTGCCACCCGTCACGGCGGGCTCTGCAAACGACCCCATTCTTGACGCCTCTAGCCTTCACAAACATGTCGCAGGCCCCGCACCGGCAGGCATGGAGATGTGGAAGCGAGTGCGAAACCCCCGTGGCGAAAGCCAGATACCCAGAAGATTTTCACGTTGAACAACAAAGCCTCACAACGGGGATGCAGATTCGCAGGCCAAGGCGATTGACCAACGCTTTTTCAAAGATGTGACCCCTCGGATTGGGGTGACGCCTACATTTGGATGGCGATTGAGAGCAGAACCAAACTCCTGATTCCGTATCAAGTCGGCAAGCGGACCGGCACGGACGACATGCAGCTCATAAAGGATTTCAGCGCTTCCGCTGTCTCCGCTCCGGTTGATTGTACGCGCCGTCGTAGATTCCCTCTTCTTCCTAGTTCGGGTTGGCCATGCAGATGTAGTTGAATGTGATGGTGCCCGACGTGTGCACGTTGACGGTGAAGCTGGAATTCGTGCTTGTAACCCAATAGGTTCCTACCGAAGTCGGATCGCTCGTCGGGGTCAGAGTGCAAATTGGTGCGTGCTGAAACGCCACGGAAAAGTTGACTGTCGCACTTGTGCTGCTGGTGATGGTCACTGTTCCTTGGCTGTCTGATGTATTGCTTCCGACATGACCTGGAGCTGTGAACGCTGTGGCGGACAAACCGTACGACCCCCCCCCGCTGTTTGCCGTCAACGTCCAAGATTTCAGGCTTTCATCATATTTGAGAACGTCTGCATTGCCCGATGCTGGACGGATGGAGATGGGAGTGACTGTTCCCGTTGAGCCCCACGTCTGGCCATCAAACATGAGGCCATAAACACTCGGCCCGTAACCGTAACCCTCCACCAGGCTAGTCCAAGGCCCCCAGACAGACACGGCGGCGTACGGCGGATATAGATTCCCGCCTCCGCCTTGGTACAGCGTCGTGGACGCAAGGTTTTGAATCCACTCGCCTCTAGTTCCGAAGCCGGGGACGCCGTAAAACATTACGTGGGGGCCGTTCGTGTTTCCCCCCGGCCACCACGTTTGCATATTCCAAGACCCTATTGCCGAATGATTGGCTGGATGTTGCGGCAGTTCAACCGTGTCGCCGTTCGCCCAGTTCACTGAATTAGGCATGAGTGAAAAGGTATTACCAACCGCACCGGACGAGTAGACGGAGGTTAGCTGCGCCCCTGGATAAAGCACGTATCCGTTGCTGCCGCTGCTGTTAGTCCAAGCGGTAGCGCTGCCCGACTGGAAAGACGACCAGCCTCCCTGCTGGTCAATCGAAGCGACCAGTGACGTGCTGCTGGTGGAGTAAAGGACGGGAAACGCTTGGCGAAGGTTCGTTCCGCCCGTCGTTGCCGCCGACACGGTATCTGCGGTCAGTTCCAAGAAATAGCCCGACAAGCCGCCAGCCGCGACTATGGCACCGCTCGAATGCGGAGCGGCGAAAGTCGCCGTGATACTACCACTGCCCACGGCACTGGGAATGACAGTCTCATAAGCGCTGGCGTCGCAAATGACCAAGACGGTGGAGGTTGTAATCCCCGAGGTGCTGCCGAGCGTGACGGTCCGCGAGCCAGGTGCTGCAATTGCCGCCGTGGTGGTAGTGTTGACCGTCGAGACTGGCCAGGAAGTTCCCGACCCGGTGAAGGTAACTGGCGTACCGCCGCCGTTGTTGGTGATGTTGCTGATCGTCCCCGCCGAGATAGTCTTGCCAGAAGTCGTGTTGATGAGATAGCGGCCTGCGCCTTGCGTCCCTGACCCTGCCGTCGGACTAAGCGTGAGGCTGGCAGCGCCTGTCGAACCTCCCGAGGCGATGGTTCCCTGATACGCCGTAGTGCCCTGCATGACCCAAATATCTACGCCTTCTGCCCCCTCCTCACCTTGCGTAGTCTGCCCGCCGTAGAAGTTGTCGATGGCATACACGGGGAAGGCATCACCAACCGAATACTGGTTGGTGATAAACCTGTTTCCAGGGTCGCCGGGAGTGTAGTTATTTACAGTTGCCGTAATCGCTTCGCCTCCCGATTTGTCGTAGTAATACGGACTCTGAAGCTCAAGGTTAACCCCGCCATCAAAGACATTCATAATCGGACTGAAGACCGTGTGGCCCTGACCACCACTCGCGGATGAATTAACGTAGACATCATCGGTCCATTGGTGCCACGAGCCTAGTAGGTTGATTGAGGTTTGCTGATCTCCACCGCGAAAGTCCTGAACTTGAATGTTCGAGCTAGTTGTTCCCGGATTGCCGTTGCTCCCCGGCACCTGCTCGGTCGCCGGGTAAGAGCCGGGCACGACGACCTGACAGGGAGTAGAAGTACCACAGGCCGAAATCGCCGAGGCAATTCCTGTCGTGCTCTTGTTGCCGAACTGGTCGGCAAAGTAGGCGCCGTTCAGCCCCTTGAAAATCGACCGCCCGGTCGAATCCAGAGTGATTGGTGGTGAGAAAAAACTCCGGACATCATTAACCGCCGTAATCGTCGAACCGTTCGTTACCACAACCGCGATTGGAATCTGCCCGATGTCGAAGCCTGAAGTGTTCGATGCCGGCACGCAGGAGCCCGAGGGATCGAGGTAGACAAAGTTTGTTGCCGCCGCCGTCATGGTCAGCGTGCCGCCCGCGTAGGTCACCGGCGCGAGCGGGTTGCCGCACAGCGCGGTGCCCGTGCTTAGGTTCAACGTCAGCCCTGTGCCAGCGGTGGGCCAGTAGCCTGGGGCGACGCCGTTCACGTACTTGGCGTTGGCCGCATAGAGCGGCTGTCCCCGCTGGGCCTGGGGCTGCTGGCCAGGAAGAGCAGTCGCAAGTCCGCAGTTGAAAGTCAAGAGGCAGACTATCAACTGCAAGAGTTTTGACTTTCGACCTTCGACTTTCGACTTTTGACTTCGTTTCACCATACGATCACCTTCCCTGTGAGGCCCGCGTCGGAGGCCACAAGATAAAGATTCACGCCGTCGTAGCTGGTCGGAGTCTGAAACCAGATTGCGCCGCCGCTGGTCATTTGAATAACTGCACAGACGGGAACACGGCCGAGCAGGTGAGCAACTGTGCAATTGCCCGGCGCGCTGGATGCCACACTAACCGTGCCGAACAGCGGGGTGGCTCGCTGAACAGCAATAACTGCTGAGGAGCTGGTGGTGACTGAGCCGATCAGCGCATCGCCACCGGTGGCCCCCACCGCGCTCGACTGATAGTAGAAGCCGCTGACGGAATTGTAGAACAGGTAGCTTGTTTGGCTGGCCGGCGCCGGCGGGAGCGTAGGTGCAGTCGCCGCCGCGTAACCCACGCCCTGCGCGTAAAGGATGCCGGCCGTGATCCCAGGGACCAGAGTGCTGGAAGGGGAGAGGACGAAGCCGGAAATTAATCCATCGAATCCGAGTTGCAGGAATGGCGTAAGTGGCAGATCACTCAAGAATGCGACATTGGCATCCAGGAGCGCCCAGTTTTGGTCCTGGTCAGCCTCATAGCTGGTCAGGCCGTGTTGGGACTGGATTAGACCCTTGCGGGGAAGAACTGTGCGAGTTACGGCCATTTTAAGCTCTCAGCAGAAGTCGAAAAGTCGAAGAGTTGAAAAGTCGAAACTTCAACTCTTTGACTTTCAACTCTTTAACTGCTCTCCTCAGTTCGCATTGTTCAGGCTCAGGCGCAGGCAGACCGCGTAGACCTTGATGATGCCGTCGTTGTTCACAACCTCGTTTCCATTCTGCCAATAGGTTGTCCGAAAAGTTACTAGCCCCGTCGCATCGTTGATGTCCCAGCCGCCGGGGAAGTTATAAAGCTGGCCGGGCTGGGAGGTTGACTGAGCGGGCGGAGTCGCCTGGCCAGGTACGAATCCCGGCGCCGGTGAGCGGTTGCTATAGATCATCCAGATGAACTGGCACTCCGCGCGCGAGTAAGCGTACCCATCGTCAGGATCGATCGGGGTAGGGATCGTATTGCCGTTCGCATAGAAGCCCATGAAAATCAGCTTGCTGCGCACCGTGCCAAACTTGGCGTTATGAGAGATCTTGAGCATGGAGTCGTCGGTGAGCGGCTGACCGGCAGCGATGGCGCTGTCGGCAAGATCGAAAAACCCAGGAATCGCACTTAACGTAAGTTGAGACATAACGCGCCTTTCAGCAATTGGTGATTGGTGAATGGTGAATGGCACATGCGAGATGGCCGCGGATGGCTGCTCTTAATTCACTATTCACCATTCACCATTCACCATTCCCTTTCAGCTCTCAGCCTCTATCCTTTACCCTTCACCCTTCAGAATTCACCAATCACAAATCGCAAATCAAAAAATCGTGTTGCCCGGCGTCCCATCGCTGTTTTCACCACCCATCGCAGCAGAGGAGATGTACATATATTGGGCGCGTTGGCTCGCCGTGGCGTTCGCGTAGTTTGGGATGTTCGCAGCCGCCGCAATAGAGAAGGCTGTCGATAGATTGATAAACCGCGTGTCGAGCAGCGTGAAATCGATCGTGGCCTGACTATAGTTCGGCTGCTTATCGATCACCTCGCAGACTACGTTATTCAGCCCCAACTTGCCGACCGTCAAGTCAAGCACTTTCGGGTGAGTCAGCCACACGTAGTCGCCCAGCTCCACCTGTAAAGTGGCGAGCTGCGCAGTGAACTTATACGTGGGCGGCTCGAAAGCATGGCGGCGGAAGATACGGTCAGCGAGCAGACGGGAGAGCATCATGCCGCCGCGCGCCACGCGCAGGCCAGTGGACTGGATTTGCTGCTCATAGACCTGCCGATAAGTTATCACCGAAGTTTGTTGCTGGTAGCTCACCTGGTACCCGTAGCTGCGTGCCGCCGTGGTGATGCCGCCTTGTTGCACGTCCATCTGGAAAGTAACCAGGTTGACGATGTTCTGCCGTTGCGTCTGCGGGATTCCCATGATGTTTTTGGAGCTAAAGGCGAACACCGGCGTCTGCTCGACGGGCGGCTTCATGGTCTTGAGCGAGAGCTGGCCATTGGCGCGCACGATCGTATAAAGCCCCAAAGGCTTCAAGATCTGCTCCTCGATAAACTGCTTGCCATCGATGGGCCGCGTAATCACAAAATCGAACCAAACCCCGGAAAATTCGCCATCGCGAAACGCCAGCATCCCAGGCACGTCGATGTACGGGTTGGGATTGATCAGCGTCGAGTCCTGGCCGGGCTCGTAGATAGCCCAACCTTCCGGCGGCGGCAAAGGCTCGTAGTCCTGTTGCGACTGATAGATGGGCGCGAGGCTTTGCATCACGTAATTCGAGGTCAGCATGGCTGGGTCCTGGCCCACGCCGAGCTCGTTCTGGAGTACAGCGAGGATGATGTCGATGGGGTTTCCTGCCACGTAGCGCGGGTTCTGGTCGCTCACCTGGTAACCATTTTCCAGCCACGAGGCGCCGATGGGCTGTTGCGCCTGGGGACCGCCTGGTGTCCACCACAGCGGGCCGCCGCGCAGCCAAATCTGCATTCCCTGGATAAAGCGCTGCACGTCCGCGCATTGAATAATGATGCGGCCATCCGTGTCCTGGCCTACCCGGGTGATCTGCATGGTTTGCAAGGTGGTGAAATCGCCCAGGGCAAGCCCCGGAAATCCTTGCTTGAGGTGGAGTATCCTGCCGATCAGCACATCCTGAGCTGCGAGGCCCTTGAGCGTGCCATTCGGATCGATGCAGGTGATGGTCATGCTGCCCAGCGAGGATTGCCCTTCAAGCTCATCCACGCGCTGGCTGGCTCCTTGCGGAATTTGCAGGTTGGGAATGATAGTCGGAGTGTTGGCGAGGGAGAACAATAAGCCGGGATTCGTCGAGACCAGATAAAACCACGCTGTTGCCGTGAAGGCTGGCCACACTTCAAATTCGTAAGGCAAATCGCGCGAGGCCAGCGAATACGAAAGCAATGAGCCATCACCTGTGGTGGAGCGCACTGTGCGCTGGCTGGTGATCAGCGTGGTCAAGTACGCATCGAGGCTGCCATAGACGCCGGCAAAGTAACCTGCAACCCCTGAGACGTTATATAGATCGAGCAGCGCCAGGATCATGCTCCAGCTCTGTTCTTGCGAGACGCTCAGAGGAGAGCCGGAATAGCCGCCGGAAGAATCATTGAAAAACTTGAGCCCACTAAAAGGAGTGAGCTGCTGGTAAGTTTCATTGTAAGAATTCGTTGCCGCTGACTCCAAAATCTGCTGATTCTGAAGCAGGAAATTCTGGTCGACGAACTCGAGGCATTGCAGTGCCAGGTCATCACGTCCGATGGTATGACAGAAAAGCGCCGCCCAAGTGCCGGCGGCGTCGCAAGCCTGGCTGGTATCAAGCCCTGCGGGCGGCGTTGCTGTAGAGCCTGCGCCCTGAGCAAAGTGGCCAGGCACGCCCCCGTTCGGGGCGATATAGAGTTTGGCAACAACCTTCGTGGCAATAATATCTGTGACGGTCTGCAGTTGCGAGGCGGTGGCGTTCAGCGAGGCCGCCTGGGATGCGGTGATCAAATTGGTTTTTTGAAGCTGAATAGCTGCGGTCGGGAGAGTCGCGGCGCTGCGCATGAAAGCAAAATAGAGGTCGATCTGGTGCTCGGTCGAAACGCGCTGCATGAGTCCGGGCACGAACTGATAGCCTGGATTCTCGTAGCTACCCCAGCCGAGGTAGAACAGCCCGTTGGTGAGGTCACCGGCTGTGGATTGCAAGGTGAGCAGGTAATTGATCATGCGCTGGAGATAGAGCGCGGGGCTGAAGTCCTGCGTGATCTGCATATAGATGCAGTACGCATAACACACCCAGGCCATGGCCCCAGTGCGGATGTAAGCCTGGTCTACAAGGCCATAGTAAGTATCGTAGCTGAAGGCAAGGGAATTCGCGGGCTCGGTGTTTCCTGCCGAGAAGTTGTCAAAGTAAAGGTCTCCAGTCCCGTTCTGCGGGATAAGAGTGACCACGAACCCGGTGATCGAGCTGAGCGTGTCGCTGGCGAGTGTCGAGACGAGTTGAGCGAGGTTGACGAGGTGAAAGCGGTAAAGACCGTTGCCTGGTCCGACAGCGATGGTGATGATCCCGCTTTGCGGGACCAGCGTCGCCGGCGCAACTGGCGCCGAAGTTACTTGCACGCTTGTGACGCTGCCGTGTGCCGTCGTGACTCCGATGGCGAAATTGAACCCGACCGCCGCCGCTTCCTTGTGCTCGAATTGGACCCGCGTGTCGGTCGTGTCTGGCAAGCCGCTCCCGGAATAGGTGAAGGTATCGTTTGCGGCAGTGGCGTGAAAATCGACCACCAAGCCGTTCCCGTAAGGCGGCTCCGTGGGGTCATTCATGTCGGTTACGGAATCAGCGGAGTTGCTCTTCGTCCACCGGCTGGCCGAATTCCCATCTTCCCCATTCTCGAAAATAACGGAAGCAAGGTAGCCGGGATTGTCGAGAATCGAATCGAGCTCCTTGATGATTCGTGCGGCAGCAATGAAATTCCCCGACCCTGAAAAAGCGATAATCGCCAGCGCGCAGTCGTAGATGTAGCTGCGGTTTTGAAGCGCGGCCCCCTCCGTCAGCGTGGGATCCGGGAAATAGAGTGGGTCGGAAGTGGGCACGATAAAAGAAAGTGGCAGCGACGGGAAAGCCCAAGCTGCCGCCAGCGAGGTGCAAACCTGCGTCGGACCCTTCACCGGGTCAACGTACATCACATGCACCGTGGGAATCCCCGTGCGCGGCACCAGGCTCGAGCCGCAGCGCGCATGGAAGTTATCCTGCACGATGATGGGGATGTTATCTTCCTGCAAATACTCGACATCCGTTTTGGCGTAAATTCGCGCAAAATAACTCGAAAGTTTGTAGCCCACGCCGGTATTCGAGTGGCAAATCCAGCCTGCGGGCAGAGTGCTGAACGACGACCCTGGGGCTGGCTGCGCCACGCTGGTCGGATAGAGCACCGCAATCACCACACCGGGTCCAAGCACTTGCGCGCCCCAGTAGCCGTACAACCCTTGCTGGACGAGCAGTGACTGGAACTGCGACGGGGAAGGGTATTGGCCTATCATGGGCCCGCTGGTGTAAGCCCCGGTCCCTACCGCGCTGCCCTGGTAATAGAAGATGTCGGTCTTGCTGAACAGGTCAATGCGGTAATTCAGCATGCTCTGTTGGGGATTGAAGAGATAGCCGTAGATCGTCAGGCCAGCCAGCACGGGATAAGTCACGCCGTTGATCACAGACCCGCTGGGATTGGCGTTGTACATCTGCTCATAATAGGCGCTGATCTGCGCGCTGGTAACCGGCAGCACCGGCGGAAAGAGGTTTCCAAAAGGCAGGCCAATCGGCGAGAGGTCTATGGGGCAGCCATCCGGGCCAAGCTGGTCATCCATCCCCAGCATCAATATCCCAGGCGGCACCATGCAGATGCTCTCGCAAGCAGTCTGAGCAACCTCGCTGAGGTCATTCTGCGAAACGATGCCGCACTCGATGAAGGGCGGTGTGGTGGGAACGCAAGGCGCGCCGGGCAAAGAGGTCACTGGGAAACCTGTTTCGAGAGCGTTCGCTTCCCAGCCCTGCACGAGCTTCAGTTGGCGCGAATAGAGCCATTCCAGGGACTCAGCCGTGTCGCCGTAAAAGTCGCCGGGGTAATATTGGGAGACGGTTGGCATTTTTCAAAAGGTGTAAAGGGTAAAGGATAAAGGCTGAATCCTCGATACTTCACACTTTACACTTCACACTTTCTAGGTCCCGTAAAGCCCCACCCCGTACTGCGTGACGCCGTAGCCGCTAGGCATCGTGGCTGCTTGAGCCGAGGCGGTAAAGCCGGCGATGGCGATGGAAAAGTCTGGGATCTCCACCGTGTAGTAGGCCTGCTTCTGCGGCTGCGCCAGCGCGAGCTGCCAGGTTTGGTTCCCCTGAATCATGAAGATTGATCCATTGATTCATCGGGTCATCGGGTCATTGAAAAACAACGAGTCAATGACCAAATGACCCGATGACCAAATGACCCGATGACCCGATGACCAAATGGCTCGATTCATGTGACCACTTGCCGGAACTTCAGCTTGAACGTGTACTGGCCCGGCGACTTGTAGGCTGCCGTCCAGTTGGTGTCCTCCAGCCAGTAATTCGTAAACGCGGGCAGCGAGGCATCCGGGTAATAGCCGAACTGCCCTCCGCCGAGCGCGAATTGCATGAACTGATTCCATGCTTGTACATCCGCGCCGATGGCCACGCACTCCATCTCGAACTCGAGGAAAGTGTCAATGCGCTCGAGCACGGCCTCGCGCACGCCGGCGCTGGAAATATTGTCGTGCCGGACCGCGTTGTATTCGTAAGCCGGCACCTTGCGTGGCGGACGCATGAACGTCAGGGTAACTGGCCCCGTTCCCGGATCGTAGACAATCTTTGCGCAACTCATTGAAAAAGTTCTCAGTCATCAGTTCTCAGTTTTCAGTTTTTACTGACGACTGAAAACTGAGAACTGAAAACTAGCCTGCCGCGTAGGGGCTCTTCTGCACCGTCGTCGCATTCAGCGGCACGCCACGCTGCACGGCAGTGTTGAGCGTGGTCGCAAGCCATTGACCCGCCTGCGCCTCACCCACCACCATCACCGTGAGTTGCCCGCTGGGTGGATTCAGCGCGCTGGCCGCGCCGGGTGCAAGACCGTAACCGCCTAACTGCGGCCCGCCTCCACCGCCGCCATAACCTCGCTCGCCATATCCTCCACCCGCTCCGCGTCCCTGGCTCGTACCTTTAGCGCCGCCGCCGGGAATCGCGGCTGCCGCTGCGCCCGCCACCCCAGCGATCGCGCCCCATTCCGCCGCCGCTTCAAAATCGGTCGCCGCTGCGACCGCAGCATCCGGGTCTCCGAAAAAGATCGCTTGCGCCAGAAACCACAGGCCTTGTGCCAGAGCGTTCAGCGCGTTGACGCCTGCCTGTTCCGCAATCGATGCCAGTGCGGCTTTGGCGGCCTTCTCCATGGCCTGCCCGACGTTTTCGCCGTAGATCGCTGCCGCGATCCCGGCCGCCGTCATGGCGTCGCCTGTCCCCATGAAGGCATCGACAGCTACCACCTTGAAGGTTTGCAAGGCGCTTTGAACCGCATTGATCGACTGGGTCGTGTCACGTGCCCAGGCCTGGATGCTGGGCGTCAGCTCATTGACCATATCCTTCGACACCAGCCGGGCGACGGTGTCGAACTCCTGGAGCGGAGCGATGAGTTCCTGGTTCAGGTCGGCCCTCATGCTCGGCGCTGCCGGTGTGGACTTGGAGGTGTTTGTGGCCATTGCGAAGATAACTCCTGGCGGACGGTCAGCCGTTTTAGTTTTCAGTGCTCAGTTTTCAGTTATCAGTAAAAGCTCACTGAGAACTGATAACTGACCACTGACGAGTTCCTTCACCAGTAAATGTGTCTTGCCATACTTCCATCTGCGTAATCTGTGTCCCGCCATTCTTCTTGGCGGGTGGACAACAACGCCGCCGTTGCGGCTTCGTCAACTCGCCAAACAGCCACGGCGCGGAATAACATCTCGCTCGGGGTCTTCGCGTACAAGCGCGCCATCTGTGCCGCTTCCCGTAGGATGTCCTGGTTCGCTTGGACGAAAGGCATCCAGGTCCTGGCCGTTTGCCAGAACCTGGCCTCGCAGGTACTTCAGAATGAATTCAGCGTCCTCTTTCGGGAGCCAGTTGGGATCGAACTGCGTCAGACCCGGATTGAGGGAAGGCGTAGGGTCAACGAAAGCCTCGTTGAGCATCTGCTGGTCTTCGCGGACAAGCAGGAGCGTTTCGTCAGCAGTCAGCTCCGGTCTCACACCCACGCCGACCAGATCCAGTTTTTCCCGTAGCTCGCGCGGCCACTCACTGCGGCGCAATGCCCAATAGAATTTGGTGGGCCGCCGCAGCACCACTTCAAAACCGCTTTTTGGAAGGACCACGCGCGCCGGCTCCTCGAACGCGCCAGCCTCCGCCAGTTTGCGGAAATCCGCCCCAGTAGCGACTCCGTTCGTGTTCTTCCCCATGATTCGCGCTCCTTCGCTTCATTTTGCCATTTGCCCTTTGACTTTTGCCTTTTGACCTGCTCTTCTCTCCTGCTCTCCTGCCGTCGAAGAACAAATC
>Ga0208687_1001225_pt1 | contig 12135 bp, 12 predicted proteins | sample June2015DPH_6_10_FD_184695 | JGI IMG/M metagenome (GOLD analysis project Ga0208687, IMG submission 184695) | Peatland microbial communities from SPRUCE experiment site at the Marcell Experimental Forest, Minnesota, USA - June2015DPH_6_100... | ecosystem: Environmental > Terrestrial > Soil >...
CAGCGTCGGCTGAGCGCCCTGCGCTATCGCCGTTTCGGCTGGGGCATCGAGACGGCCGCGTTTCGCTATCAGCCCCACGGCTGGACACATCCGGCGCGTTTCGTGGTGATCCGACGACCGCAGCCGGAAGATCCCAGCGAACAACTGCGACTGTTTCAACTCGGGCACTATCATTACCAAGTTCTCGTCACCAATCTGCCCCTGCAGCCACTCAACCTCTGGCGCTTCTACAACGACCGGGCCGCTGTCGAACTGATCATCAAGCAGCTCAAAGGCGACTACGCCTTGGGTCACATCCCCACTCGCCACTACTTGGCCAACGAGACCTACTTTCACCTGTTGCTGCTGGCCTACAACCTGATGAACTGGTTCCAGCGGCTCTGCTTGCCGCCCGAGTTCCAGACCGCGACGCTGCAAACCCTGCGTCACAAAATCCTGTTGATGCCAGCTCAACTCCGCCGCACTCACAACCGTCCAAGTCTTGCCCTGCCCGCCAGCGGGTCACGGGAGCTCGCTTGGAAATTCGCACTCAACAAAATCAACAAACTCAAACCCTGATACCATGCCTTTTCACGCAGGATTCAGGATAATGGATACTTCCGATTGGCCGAACGCGCTGTACAAAGCCGAGTCCAGCGTCTTTACGGTCAGGCCTAGCTTTGCCGCGGTGACGCGATCATAGTTCATCAGTACTTCCAGGCCGCCATTCTGCTGATCGGAGCTCACGTCCTGCAGACCGGGCAGGCGTTTCATCGCATCGAGTAGAATCGGTACCCACTTGGAAAGATCTTGCACGTCGTCGGCTTGGATCGTGTATTGGTCCCCACTCGGAAGGTATGTTGGGCCTGTGGGCTCGGCATCGGGCCTCATTCAGTGCAGCGGCGAGATCCACGTCAACGATTCCTTCTTCAGTGTTGTCCTGCATGAGTAAGTTAACTTTCACGTGGGTGCGGTCAAATACTGCCGAGCAGCTCTCAATTAGTTCCCTCGGGGCTCTCAATCAGCCTATAGGCTGCGACCTGTGCAATCCAGTACAGACGGGTTGGTTCTAAGCGCGTATGCTGCAAAACAATAAGATACTCTTCAGCTAAACATACCCAACCACCCCCACCCTGAGCCCCAAATGCCCAGGGTGTGCGGGTCGGAATAGAGTTGATCCTCGCCTTCAGCAATTTGGCCAACTCAGGTCCATTTAGACCCATTTGGTTCTTCCTGGGGACCCTAACTACTCCGGCCAGAATTGAGACCAAATCTTAGCGCCACCAGCCTCCCAGATTTTTGGCGGTAGTACCTGGGAGCTAGCCAAAAGTACGGGAGTTCCATTTACGCTTCCAGAGGGCAATGGCAATGTTAAGGTTACCGAACCCAGACCCGGCAAGATGCAAATCTGTGCCGGTCTTTAGAGAGAATGGGAAAAATCCTCGCCAACCTTCGGCTAAGGACCAAATTTCTGTTGTCTATGGTAATGGTAATTGCCGGTCTTACCTGGGTTGTGCTGCTTGTTGCGCGCCAAACGGTTCAGGAACGCGCGCGGCAGGAATTGGCGACCAGTGCTCACAACTCGCTGATGATCTTCGAGATACTGCAACATCAGCGCCAGATGGCAATGAGCCGCAAGGCGGATCTTCTCGCCACCTCCGCATTTCTGTCGAATAGCGACGCCAGTGAATTCACGGACTCCACCAATAATCCCTTGGACACGTCGAGCAGTGACTTAATGGCGCTTGCCGACCCTAGCGGCAAGGTTGTTGCGCTGCACACGACGCATTCCGGTTTTTCAGCGCAAAGCGTTGAAGATCTCTTGCGTTCTTCTTTGGCCAGGAACCACAGTTCCGATTGGTGGTTCAGCAATGGTCACCTGTATCAAGTGGAACTCCAACCAATTGGGCCCGCCGCCACGGCAAAAGGTGCTCCATCGGCTACGGTTGTTGTGGGGCAGGAACTCGATGAGCGTGGGGTGCGCGATTTGGGCCGCCTGCTGTCGGGCGAGGTAGCACTACGCTTTAAAGGACGCACGGTAGCGAGCACCCTCGATCCCTATCGGGAAGGGGAACTCTCGTCTCAATTGCAGGGCGGCATCACGCCCGATCAGATGCACCTCGGAAGCGAGCGCTTTTTTGCGAGTTCGGTGGAATTAACACCCGATTTGCCCGGTGGGGCGACCCTGATGGTTCTTAGGTCGGACGCCGAGACGATGGCATTTTTGCAACGCCTCAATCGCCTTCTGCTGCGAGTTGGCTTTCTTGCTGTGCTGGCCGGCGGTTTCTTGGCTTTCCTGATCTCCAATACGTTCACCAAGCCACTTGGCAGACTCGTGCAGGGTGTACATGCGCTGGAGCAAGGCGATTTCGACTTTCAATTAGAAGTGCAAGGAGGCGGTGAGGTCGCCGAGGTAACGCAGTCTTTTGATCGCATGCGCCACACGCTGCAAAGGAACGATTCCGAAAGACAACAACTTGAGGAACAGCTTCGGCAATCGCAAAAGATGGAGGCGCTGGGCCGGCTGGCGGGGGGAGTCGCTCATGATTTCAACAATCTGCTTACCATCATCAAAGGTCACAGCGACTTATTGCTGGACTGGCTGAAGACCTCCGAACCGTCCTACAAAAGCTGCGAACAGATCCACAAGGCCGCTGACCGGGCAGCGTCACTGACGCGGCAGTTGCTAGCTTTCAGCAGGAGGCAAGTACTGCAGCCGAAAGTGCTGGACTTGAATGTTCTCGTGACAGAGATGGACAAACTGCTGGCACGCCTGATTCGCGAGGATGTTTAGTTCGTTTTTGTGCCGGGTGCTGCGCTGGGAAGCGTGAAGGCCGATCCAGGGCAAATCGAGCAGGTACTATTGAATCTGACGGTCAACGCCTGCGATGCCATGCCGAAGGGTGGAAAACTGACGATCAAGACCAGCAATCTGACCGTGGATGAAGAGTACGCGCAAACGCGTCCCGGTCTGCAGCAGGGATCCTTTGTTTTGCTTTCCGCAACGGATACGGGCCATGGAATGGACGCAAAGACGAAAGCGCGGATCTTTGAGCCTTTCTTCACAACGAAAGAAGTAGGCAGAGGCACGGGATTGGGCCTTGCGACAGTGTATGGAATTGTTAAGCAAAGCGGCGGTTTCATTTGGGTGGAATCCGCTCCGGGGAAAGGGAGCCGCTTTGATGTGTATCTTCCCAAGGTTTCTGAAAAGGGTGTTCTGGTCGCGCCTGAAAGAGTCCCGCTCTCCCCTGTGCCGGGGGCACCCACAATCATGGTGGTGGAAGATGATGCCGCAGTTCGGGAACTTGCCCGTAACTTCCTGAAAACGGCTGGATACCAGGTACTCGCCGCGAAAGATGGAGTTGAAGCGCTCCAGATCGCTAGAGGTTGCGGCCAATGCATCGGAGCATTGGTGACGGATGTGGTGATGCCAAACATGCGAGGAACGGAACTAGCTGCGCGACTCAGCAATCTTTTCCCTGAAATGAACGTAATCTTTATGTCCGGCTACCTGGAACACAACGACGAGAACCGCGAACTTATTGAGGATGGCGTCTTTCTCGAAAAACCATTCACGCGAGAGAGTCTTCTCGGCAAAGTAAGTGAAGCGTTTCGATCTCCGAGTTTGGCGAATCTCAATAGATAAAATCGTTTTGGTGTATCTCTGAAGCCCGCTTGGTTCCTATATCTGGAATCGTCGTGCGCATCAATAGTGGAGATCCGAGAAGAGTCAATGGAGGATCGCGGCACAGCTTGGATATCACGGTGAACTAGCCCGTCCAGCCGGTCATACGCTCCCTCCGGATTTCATCCCCGGACGACCGCCCAAGTAAGGAATCGCCCGCCCCACAATCGTTTCCCCGTATCGCACCCAACGGGGAATCGGACGCGGGGTCAGCGCCAGCATGTTGGACAAGTGACATAAGGACGGATGCAAATCCGCGACCATCTTGACGAGCGCTGTAAGCGGCACAGCCAGCAGCAAGCCCATCACACCCCACAACCAGCCCCAGAAGAGAATCCCAACCGTCGCCGCCACCGGCCCGATACTCACGCGAGTAGCAATAAATTTCGGGATCAGAAGATTCGCGGACACGACATGCAGGAGGAGGATCGTCAGAGTGATAACGATAAATGGTCCTGGTGTGTTGAACTGCAGAAGGGCCGCTGCAAGAGGAAGCGCAAGGGAAAAGATCAGTCCGAGGAACGGCACCAGATTTAAGAGCCCGCTGGCGATTCCGAGGGGTATGGCGCCTTTCATGCCAATACCCCACAACATCAGCGTGGTCGCCACGGCCATCACGGAGCCGACGATAAGGTTGCCGACCACAAAGCCGCGAATCATCTGGTTCAGGGTCGTGATGAATCGAGCCGTGTCTATCTTCGAACTGAACAGGGCATTCATCCGGGTGGCCATTTGGTCTTTGCTGCAGAGCATGAAGAAAGTTAGAAAAGGCACAACGCCGGCAATAATCAGCACTCCCCACACGGATCCCGCTCCGCGCACCAGATAAGCAGGCCACGTTGGCGATTCCTGCAAGCGAACCTCGGGGACTTTTTTGATGGGCTGCATGTCGTTCGTAAGGCTTCCGGCACTTTGCTGAACTTTTTGAATTTTTCGGCTAAGTGGCTCAATGGCTTGCTGAATCCTTGCGGTATAGACGGGGAGTTCCTCCGAAAAGGTTATGGCTCTTCCATAAAGCGCGTGACCCAGCAGACCGATTAGACCCATGGCTGCGAGCACAACGGCCGCTGCGGCGACACCGCGCGGCAGATGCAGTTTCTCCACTGTGACTACCATGGGGTCAAACAGGATCGCGAGAAATGCCGCCAGGATGACCGTGATGCAAATCGAGCTGGCGTAGTAGCCGAACACCGTCAGCAAGCCCGCCACCAATATGAAGAGCAGAATCGCAATTCTTCGAAGCAGCATATCGGATGGTGAGGTTGAAGATGGCGACGCCATTTCCACCACGCCCACCTGACCATGTTCGGCAGCCGCATTCTTATTTGTGACTTGATCAGACATACGTTTTCCGCGCGTAGATGCGTCGTTGGCTGGAGATCGGAAATACTGACCGGCCATTTTTGACTCCCCGGCCCATTGATGAACGCGGGTCCGACATCCTCAATACGCAGTGCTCCCGCCACGTTTTTGAATGCACAGTTCTTCAGTGGCGGTGAGACTTGCATCCTTTACTGTGATGAAGTAGCTTTTTGATTTTTAACCTGCAGATCATTCACGACCTGCTTCACGTTCGGCACTCTGGTTGCTACCTTCTCCGCACGGTCACGCTTGGACTGCGAGTTCACTTCTCCGGTCAGCGTCACCACGCCGTTCTTCACTTCGTATTTTACGCTTTCGTGCATCCTGTTCTGGATCAGCGCAGCATCCAGATTCTTCTCAATGCCGGCGTCCAGATCGGAGTTCACGGCCTTGGCGTCTTTTTCTGCGCCCACAGGAATCACGGCAATCTGATCCGCGACAACCTGCGCGCCCGCGAGGGACTTTGCAAGGGATTCGGCTTGTGACTTGTCGTTCTCACTGGCGACTTGTCCACCGAGGGTCACGATGCCCTTGTCGCGATCCTGACTGACGGAAACGTCTTTGAAGCCTGCTTCATCGAGCGATTTCCGAATACTGTCTGAAACATCCGGTGATTTCCTAGGCGTCCCGGAGCATCCGGCCAGGGTCCCGACAGCGAGCAGCGTCAGCATGCTTACTGACAATCTGAGCCTTTTCATGTGCCTTTCTCCTTTGCTGAATTCGAGATGGAATCTCTAACGGTGATGAGCGATGGATGCCGTGTTGTTCTTGCATCCCGTGTGTCGGCGCGAACAATCGATGCCCCGCGTCCCTTCCATCGCCCCACACTCAACGCTGCAGTCCTTGCCCGGCGTTGTCACCCGCGAACAAACTGACTCGTCACGCTTCTTGGCTTTCGCAGGGACCATTTCTTTTCTGCCCACTTTCGGAACAGAGGAGGATGATTCAAGCCCAGATGTTAGTCACCAGCAAAAAGTGTTTCTGTACAGAAAGGAACACATTGTAATATTGGTCCCGTGGTTGCAGTCGCAGATGGCAATCCGTTGGCTTCCCCTTGTTGGGGTGGCACCTCAGAGTCGAGACTAGCACTATTGATCTCTGGGACTGCCGTTGGTCAGGTTTGACAGTTTTCGACTTAGAGTTGCAGCTTTGCCGTGAGATTGCGAAAAGCGGAACTTGCACTCGATTGCTCGGGTTTGGGAGCGGCCAGGGTCTGTTCCAAATTGTACACTTTCCAAAAACCATTGGCGTTATCGTCAGCTTGACAATGGAGATCCATCCCCAGAGCGTCTGTTCAATCCTGCTGATCCTGATATGTATGGGTATTTGGCAGCCGCTAATTGCCCAACAACCCGCAGCGTCCGCAGTTGAGCTTCCCACTGTACTGAGCGGGGAAGAGGTCGTAAGCAGGATGGTCCGGAGAAACCTTGAACGCGCCAAGGCATTGGGCACAATTCAAGGGACCAGGGTTTATCGATTGGAATACCGCGGTTTCCCAGTTTCCAGAGGCGCGGAAATGGTCGTGGATGTGAAATACCGCTCTCCGGCGACGGAGGAATTTACCATTCGATCCGCTGCTGGTTCCAAGCTGCTCATCGAGAAGGTATTCAAGAAACTGTTGCAGAAAGAGAAAGAAGCGCTTATACCGGAGAACCAAAGCCGCGTAGCTCTCAACAATGAGAACTACATCTTTACACTAGCCGGGCAAGAGAACACGCCGGGTGGTTCGTTCTATATTCTCTCCGTTGAACCGCGCACCAAGAGCAAACTGCTCTATCGCGGCCGAATCTGGGTGGATGCAGAAGACTTCGCTGTGGCGCGTATTGAAGGAACACCTGCGGTAAACCCATCGTTTTGGATCAAGGGCACCAAGGTCGAGCAAGCATATCTAAAGGTCGCCGATTTCTGGCTTCCGGCATCGAATCGCAGCACCAGCAACACTCGCCTGGGAGGTAGTGCCGTGCTCACCATTGAATACATGGATTACCAGGTTACCGCGATTTCCACGTCGGGCGATTCCACTGGCGCGGTTGTTCCTAGCAAGAACTTTGTTCTCACTGAATTGGTGGATTTAGGCAGCCGTCGCTGTAGCCTTTCAGCGATATGATCACGATCATCCTCTTGCCTGGAGGCGACGCCAACCCGATTTCCGCAATGATCGGGGCGGCACCGATGAAAAGAGGCCCGGATGAAGAAAGACCTTCCTGATCCGATCGTGGAATTCTCCACCCTCGTCGAAATCCTTCGCTGGCGAGCGCTTCAGCTGAATAACTTCCTGCGCAGATTCGCGGGGCCAAATCCTGAGCAAGCGGTAATGGTCATTGTACGAACAAAGAAGTGCCCGTCCCGGTTCCGTGATGAGCTGACTTTTTCGGCGCTCCTATTGGTCTTGCCGGCAGTTTGTTCAGCCCAAGAGGCAGATCGCTTCCAGCTTTCTCCCCCTGCGCTGCAGGCCCCGCGCAACATCGGTGTTGAGCCTCAGCCGGGACCGCAGCCGCCATGCGGAATAGAACCCATTCCGCCCTATCCTGGTCTGGATGATCCGGCCATTGTGAAGTCATGGAACAAGTCCGATTTCGGCCGCGATTGGAGACCGCCCGCGTGCACCGGTTGGGCTGCGGCGGGCTTTACGACGTTGGTAACCACAGTCGGGCGATTTCGCCATACCTCGGACGCTGAGGGCTTGCTTCACCGCATCGGGGCAATTTCAGAACTCACGGGCATGCGGTACTGGTCGACCACTCACAAACAGTGGCAAACATTAATTGTGGACGCCTACGCTCTGACCGGCTTGCAGCCTGGTCAGCGCCGCGAAGACTTCACGCCCGACGAGATGAAAGAAGGCAAGGTCCTCTACTTTGAACAGGTCGATAACCTTTCTGGCAAAGCCATCTACCGAATGCACATTGCTGAGGCCTCAGCGGACCGGCTCGTCTTCGATGTCGAAAACGTCAGCACGATGCGCTATCTCTTCATACCTATCTTTCAGCCGGGTGAGATGCAGTCAATCTACTTTCTGGATCGCGAATCGGATAGCGTCTGGCGCTATTACAGCCTCGTGCGCACAGGAAAGAACGCCAACCGGCTGATCGCGGGAAATGAGTCTTCCTCGATCAACCGGGCCGTTGCGTTCTATCGCTACCTGGTCGGAATTCCCACCGGCCAAGAGCCGCCGGCAGCGCGATAAGGGCAAAAAGGTGAATCCCTCGCGGCTCCTGTCACAGTTACGCCGATCGTGAGTGGCTAGATGAGTCGCAAGTTGTGGCGGGCTAACTCTTTTAATTACGGGCTCAAATCCAGTCCATAAGACGGGTGGTCGAAGGTACCGCCGATCTTGATGGGCACAATCTCTCCAGCATTCTTCTGCTTTAGGAATGGCTCTACAAATTTAAGCAGAAATGATTTCATCCCCTTCGATCCCTTGGAAAGCTTGTTGTCGACCTGCAAGCTTCCGTGAAGGTTAACCTGCTCTGTCAACAGGCCGTATGTGCCATGCACATGAGCAAGCGCGCCCGGAACGCTGAAGGAGAGATCTGAGAACGTGGCAATCGCGTCTTTGAGCAGGACATGTCCCTTCAGATTCTCAATGACGCTCGCCGGATCGTCGTTCTCCTTCCCGCCCTCAGCCACCTGACTGAGGCTGTCAACCTGCTCCTGCGTCGCCGGGCGGATGAAACTCGCCGCATCTATTCCAAAATCTCCCTCCAGGTTCACCCTTTCAATGAAGTCTCGCTTCCCAGGGGGAACCCGGACTTGTGCCCTAAAGTTCATCGCTCCTGTCAATGCAGGGGGATCCGCTTTGGAAAAGACGCGTAACCAGTCCTGGATCCGGCCCTGCAGTTCTGTCGTGCCCAGCGAAACGGTCTTACCTTCCGAGCCCGCCTTCTTTGCCACTTCGCCTTGTGATACGACCGACGTCCGCTCAAATTGTGCGCGCACCAACTGTAGAGCAACATCTCCATCCATCCCGTTCACAATCGCATGGAATTGTGTTTTCAGATGCACCGCATGACCGCTCCTCGTTACCTCGAAATCCGGCGCGTCGGTGCTGCTTTCGACCTCGATGTGTTCGAGCACACCATTGAATTTGCCGGTAGAGGACAGCGTTCCCCCAATGCCGGGGAATACGGCCAGGTCCGCGTGTTGAAACACATAGGAACCGGAAAGACTCGTGCGGCCGACGTTCCGCGGCTTCAAGGGGCCGAATTGCCCGTCCGTGCGAATTTCTCCGGGGGGCTTCGCATTCAGCAGCGCGGCGTGGAACGACATTGGCCGGTCGTCGGCCACAGAGTTCAGCGTCAATTTGTGGATTTCGAACTTAAGGGGTTCTGTTCCGGGTTCGTCGGAAGAAAACTCCAGCACTGCACCGTCCGCGTTGATCTCGTCGATAATCAGTGCGAAGTGCTCCAGGCCGCTAGCAGGTCGCGCTTCGTTGTCGGCGCGTTCGCTGCGCGGTGACGCGAATATGTGCAAACCTTCGACCCTGACACGTCGAACACGCTTCGGAGTGCTGAAAAACTCCCAGTAAGCGCCCTGGATGGTAAGCTTTTCGATCGTGGCGATCGGCGGAGAGTTTCTATCACTGTTGCGCCTGAAGGTCACTCCTTCAGCAACACACCCCGGCGTGAAATACGTCCCGTGAAACCTTTTCAATCCGACAGTGCTGGAGAACTTTTCCTGTAGCGTCCTGACGATGGAATCCCGCGTGAACGGCCAGCGGCTCGCCACCAGCACTGCCGCGCAGCCGATCACTACGAGAGCCAACAATCCGCTAATTTTGATCCAGCGGAACAGCACCTTAGACTTCCATTATCAATTCATCAAGTGGACAGAAATCCTTCAATCGGGAACTCTCAACGGCCTACGCGAACGAGCAGAGGTTTCCCATTTTGAAGTCCCGAGGGAGGACATAAAGAGGCTACCGAGTCGAGACTGAAAAATCTGTTCACAAAAGAACACTTTAGGCAGAGCCTCCCTCGACTCGGCGGAGCGGCGGCCAGTATTGCTTGCGCTGAAAGCCGGCGGCCGAATTGTTGAGAATCAAGGTGACGTCTCGCATCTCCGTCTCAACGCTCTCGTCCATTTAGATCTTCTTGCCGGCCTTCCAGCTTTTCCTTCTCCCCGGTCCTAAGAGTCCTATCGAGGAAACCTACTGCTCCGACCCATACAGCGGCCGCGCAATATCCGGCGATGACATCGCTTGGGTAATGCACTCCCAGATAAACACGTGAAAACCCAATCATTCCAACCAAGAACACAGCGGCCATCCAGACGCAGAATTTAGCACCGCGCCCGCGCGCACGTGCGGAGAGAATCGCAGCGAGCATTCCATAAAAACAGAGTGAGCCTAGCGCGTGGCCGCTCGGGAAACTATACGAACTTGGCGTGGCGCCGAAAAAAGCAACCGGCCGAGGGCGGCGGAAGGCATATTTCAGTGCGACATCGAGTGCAGCTACGCCAAGCATCGTGATCGCCAGCAATGCAGCCGTTCGGGTGCGATGAAAGTAAAGAGACACGCAGATTGCCACCAAGCACAGGGCGGTCACCGCCGCGACTGACCCAAGAAATGAGAACACCTGCATCAACCGGGTAAGACCGGGCGTGGCGAACTGGTGGACGACCGTTCGCACGAATGCATCGAATTGTTGTGTGTCTCCCTCAAGCATCTCTTCCGACAGCCACCCGAAGACGACAAGGGCTGTCGCGGCGACCAGAAGGGCGCCCAGGAGCAAGAATCCGCTTTTTACTTTCTTTGGCTTGTCCATGTCGTTGAATTTGGGAAGATCCGGAATCTTACCTGTTCTAAGTCGATTGATCGATGGCACCCCGATTCCCCAAGAAACGCGCTTCTCGGAGTATGGCACGCTTCTTAAGTAGGCGGCTGGTCATCTACAGTCTAGTTCTGTCGTAAGGTGCGAGGCGCATCGCTCTGCAGTCGGGGCAATTGGTGTGGTGACCCCTGCTTTAGAGACCGTCCTGAGCCCCGTGTGATGGAAAGCGAAGGTTTGCTATGGCTTTGATTTCGTACAAATATGGGCGATTTGCATCCTTACACCTTACTACGTTTTGCCATGGTTATTGATGGAGGGTGGGCACAAAATTGGGCACACTCAAATCGAGGGGCCCCGAGAGGCTCCCCGGCTGGAACATCCCCTCCCCCTCGCACAGACTGTGGCAAAGCTTGAGCCTTGACTGAGAAGAAATGAAGCCTGCGGTAAGGTAGTGAGATCAACTTGTCCGATGAGCGCGTTGATCAGATGGGATGAGAAGGCCGGTCTCCCGCGGGATGCGATACGCTCCCAATGTTCGACGTGCTCGAGGCACAAAGAAAAGGAGACCGGCAATGCAGAAGAGTAGCACTATGCGGGCAACGGGAAAGAGCATTTTCAACGGGCGGCAGCTTACGATTGGCTTGGATCTAGGAGATCGCTGGTCGTTCTACTGCGTCGTGGATGAAGCGGGCGAGATCATCCTGGAGCAGAAGCTGCTAACGACCCCGGAAGCGATGAGGCGGGCATTGGGAAAAATGCCGCGCAGCCGCATCGCCTTGGAAACAGGAGCACACTCACCGTGGGTCAGCCGGCTGTTGACGCAGCTAGGCCACGAAGTGATCGTGGCGCACGCACGGAACGTACGCTTGATCGGCGAGAGCCGGCGAAAAGATGATCGCATTGATGCGCGAACGCTGGCACGACTGGCACGCATCGATCCCCAGTTGTTGAGCCCGGTGCAACATCGCAGTGCGCAGGCGCAGATTCATCTGACGGTGATCCGGGCGCGTGTGGGACTGGTGAGCACACGAACGGCCCTGGTGAATACGGCGCGCGGGCTGGCGAAGTCGTATGGCGAGCGGCTGCGCAAGTGTGGCACGCAACAAGTCCGTCGGCAAATGGCGACCGGGTTAAGCGTGGAGTTGCGAGAAGCCCTGGAGCCGCTGTTGCGAGAAGTGGAATCGCTGAACGAGCGCATCAGAGAATACGATCGGCGGATCGCACAGATGGCTAAGAAGGACTACCCGGAGGTTGAGCTGCTCCAACAGGTGAAGGGGGTAGGAGAGCTGATCGCGCTGACCTATGTCCTGACCATCGAAGATCCGCACCGATTCCGGA
>Ga0208687_1001244_pt1 | contig 12026 bp, 7 predicted proteins | sample June2015DPH_6_10_FD_184695 | JGI IMG/M metagenome (GOLD analysis project Ga0208687, IMG submission 184695) | Peatland microbial communities from SPRUCE experiment site at the Marcell Experimental Forest, Minnesota, USA - June2015DPH_6_100... | ecosystem: Environmental > Terrestrial > Soil >...
CCGAGTACCTGGCGTCGCTGCGCGCCGGTCATGAGCGCGAGCTGCTCACTCTCGGACTGGAAGCCAGAAAGGACCAGTGGCGGGATGCCGATTGGCAGATCGAAGTCTTGCAAAAGACCAAGGCTGTTAGCCAGGCAAACCTCATTTACTACAACGGGCTGATCAATGCCGGCCCGGGCGGCCTGATCAATGGTGAGATTCAGTATGAGAATCTCATATCGGCATCGCTCTCGCTGCGAAGCGCAGCTAACACGACCGAAGCTATCGGCGAAGCGATGCGTATGATTCCTGACATTGTGCTCGGCGCTGCCGGATTCGGGGGATCGCCGGTCGCCATTTCCTGGATTCCCCTGGGAACCAAGATCGGCGAAGCGCTGGAAGCTGTAGCTCGCATCATAAATAACTGCGCCGAGATCGACAGCGTGAATGCACAGCTCGACGAGACCGAAGCCGGATGGCAGCGCCGCCTCGACGAATGGACGCACCAGACGCAGGTCCTCGCCATTGAAATCCAGCAGATCGAACGGCAGATCCTGGGCTCCCAGAGACGGCGCGCCCAGGCGCTGCAGGAACTGGACAGCCACCGCCGTCAGATGGAACAGTCGGCAGAAGTGCAGAACTTCCTCCGCGACAAGTTCACGGCTCATGACCTGTATCTTTTCCTGCAAAAGGAGACAACGGCGCTCTATCACAAGACGTACGATCTGGCGCTGTACGCCGCCCGGCAGGCGGAGCACGCTTTCAACCTGGAACGCGGTTATACCGCCCGCCGCTTTCTTCCTGAATGTTCCTGGGAAAGTCTGCACGAGGGCCTCTTGGCAGGCGAGCGGCTGTCCGCTGCGCTGCGCCACATGGAGAAGTCCTACCTTGATGAGAACGTGCGCGAGTACGAATTGACCAAGCACTTCTCTTTGTGCCTGCATTTCCCGATGGAGTTTTTGCGCCTGAGAACAACCGGCTGCTGCGAGATCGACATTCCGGAATGGATGTTCGATCTCGATTTTCCCGGTCACTACATGCGCCGGATCAAGAGCGTGACGCTCATGATTCCTTGTGTAACCGGTCCCTATACGGGAGTGCATTGCCGAATGACGCTTATCAGCAGCACGACTCGCATCGATCCGCGCCTCTGCCCCCCGCCGCATGATTGCTGCTGCCCGCCGGAGCCGTGTTTCTGCGAATGTTGCGGGGATGAACGGGCGGCTCGCGAGTACGAGCCTTGTCCTGATGATCCCCGGGTCGTGCGCTGCTATGCCGCCCGGCAGGCGATCGCCACTTCGAGCGGGCAAAACGATTCCGGGATGTTTGAACTCAACTTCCACGATGAAAGATATTTGCCCTTCGAGTATATGGGCGCTGTAAGCCGCTGGCGCATCGAGCTGCCGCCGGAGAACAACTACTTCGATATGAATACCCTGAGCGATTGCATCATTCGCCTGAACTACACTGCTCGCGAAGGCGGAGACCTGTTGCGCCGCGCCGCAAATCAAGCCGCGCACGGACATCTGCCTGGCGACGGCTGGTGTTTCTTTGATGTGCGCCATGAATTCCCCGATGCCTGGCAGCTCTTCCGGGACTCCTGCAAAGACGGGGGTCCGGCCGGAAGGCTCAGCCTCCGGTTCGACCGGAAGATGTTTCCCTTTGTCCCTGGCGCACGCGACGTACGGATCAGCAAGATGGCCATCTTGTTCGCCACGCCGGAGCAGGATGATTGCGGTTGCCCGAAAATAGAGGGCTGCCCTTGTCCTGAGCCAGGCAGGCCGGCTTGCCGCATCGTCGAATTTAACCGGGGACGCGAAGAAGGCGGCGACGATCGTGACCGCGAAGAACTGATCGTATCCTGCCTGGCAAGTGAAAAGTGGCCGGAGTTCTATTGCGGACTGTTCGAAGCGGGTGTTGGGCCCCTGGACAGAAATGGCAACTGCAGCGAAGTGGAATTCCGATTTCCGTGCGGCACTGGCAAAGTGGAGCGCATTTTCCTCTTGTGTCGCTACGAACTCAAATCGTGCGCCGAGAAGGGGCATGACAAGAGCCGTTAGCCGGTGAGATACGAAGAAGTCAGGAAATTTCCCTGACCCTTTACCTTTATTTCAATAATGGTACAAACTCCTCCTACAAAATAAAGTACCATCGATTACCATAATTATTATACTTGGGGATATTAAAATTGTACATGGTTATGGCATGATTATGACTGTTGATTTCCTCTTTAGGCTACTTATAATTGTAGTAACTAAATACTGGAATCAAGTGGTCCTGCTTCGCCGGTAGCTCAGGAAGGATGCCAGCACCACGAAAAATGTATGGCCGCCCAAATCCCTTCAACTCGCATTGAGCGCGGTTGACGCCCGGCGATAAAAACATTAGAATAGGGAATGCGAGTCGTTCGGGGTGTAGCTCAGCTTGGCAAGAGCACACAGTTACAATATACTATCCCGATTGTATGATTTAAAGATTACCAGAGAAGTAGATTTACGATCAATTGACAACCGGCAGTTGTTAGGATAATATAGCTTTTGCGGGGTGTAGCTCAGCTTGGCTTAGAGCGCACGGTTCGGGACCGTGAGGTCGAAGGTTCAAATCCTTTCACCCCGACCATTGTATTTTCTGGAAGGATTGCGGCATAAGGATTCTAGGACTTGTTAAAAAATTCACCGGGTGACAAACAAGACTCTAGAAGCCTTGAAATAGCGGTATGTATCCGCAAGCATGCAGACAAGTCGGCGGACAATTTTATGGAAGAAAGCTGGAAACCGCATATTTCTGCGGTTTTTCTTTTGAGCCGCGATGTTTATTAAACGACGGTTTTTATTTCTTAGAATGCCAGCGAAACCATAATGAGAGGAAAAATTACCTTTGTCCGCATGCGGACAAAGGTGCCGCATGCGATTGCTCTCTGATGTCAGGATATGGTACAATGTGGATAAGCGAGGTGGTATCAAATGGCCATTGAAAGATTGGCTGAGGAAATAAGAAAGCTGACTCCCCAACAAAAAAAGGAGTTATTCCGTAAGCTGGAAATTGCTCTTCCTGACCCTGAAAAGGAAGAATTGCGCGGCGGCCCAGACGATCCCCTGGCCGAGTTAATCGGCATGTTTAAGGGACCGGGTACCGGTTCCCGCAAGTATAAGGAGGATCTATATGGGGGCGAACGACCTCTCTAAACTATTTATTGATTCAGGCGCTTTTATCGCCCTAATAGATGAGCACGATTCACTACACCAGGTATCCCAAGCCTTTTATAAAGCACTAAACAAGCGGACAAGCCTTATCACTAGCCTGACGGTTGTTTCGGAAACCTATACCTGGCTACGCTATCATGGCAGTTATGACCTTGCTTCCCGATTCCTCGGTATTATCGAGCGGTCTGAAAAAACCGGGGATTTAAAAGTAATCCTTCCAGATGAAGATACGAAGAGTAAAACCCATGCCATTCTCAAGAACTATCAGGATCAAGACTTATCCTACAGCGATGCAATGAGCTTTGTGATCCTGGAAAATATGGGCATCGATGATGCATTTAGTTATGATTCACATTTTTACATTATCAAACGAATCCTATGGCCAATTGTCAAGAAAGTTTGAATCCTATGGAATCAATGTTCAACCAGCTTTTTCTCATATGTAACGCGTTACGTATGAGAAAAACTTTCGGTTATCATGCCTACAAAAGCGGAACAGCCATAGAACTTATTATGATCGCCTTGAACCACTCCAGCGTTGCCAGTACAAAACGGTATATTGGCCTTACCCAGGATGACATTGACAACGTGTATATTTCGACCTGTCTGTAACGTTGGGCCAATTGGCCCAAGGTTTGAAAGAACATAATCCATTCCGATCGCCTGCTTATGTTTTGTTCATGGCAATTGCCCCCAAGGCAGTAATTGCCCCTGCCGGCCAGGGCCCCACTGCCACATAGTCAGAAGGGGCTTTCATGAACCAACCACAGTGCGCTTGTGTTTAGCTGGGGGCATTTGCAATTCATTCTTTGGAACGCCGGCATTAGTAAAACTAGACGCAGCAAGTCATTGAGGGCGTTTTAACCCCCCTTTTTTCCGGTGTGTTTTGATCGGGTGAAATAAATCCGGCAAGTGCATCGCAAAAACCACCTCAACGCCTTGGCATCCGTGGCGCTAGACTTGCCGGGGAGATCTCCCGAAGGCGGGATCTTCTTGGAGCGGGTTGCGATCGTGGGCGCCGGGCTGTGAAGCCAAGAAAATAGTCTGGGAGTCCCGTTGACAACCCATTGAATACGTTATAGGCTCAGGTAAGAATCTTATGGAAGATGTTGACAATAATCCACGTTATGCTCAAATAGTTGTCATGCCTAGTCTCAGAGGCTTTATTACTGAGACAACCAATGCGTCTGTCCATTGAGAATCCCAATTCTCGATGCGGGTGGAAGCTCCGGAGACTGCATGAAATGTGCGAAGAGCGATTGCAGGGCTGACAGGCGGTCACAGGAAAAGTCCGATGGCGATGAGCGAGGTGTAATCCTGTGACGGGCGCTGATGGCGATGAGCGAGGCGCCTTACCGGAGGGATGTTGCATGGCTGAGAGCGAAGAGCGATGCGGCAACATTCTGATGGCAAACTCAGTGGTGCGATGAGCGGGGCTGAGTCGGCCGGCTGGTCCGGATCTGGCAAATGGGTTGCAACTGATGGCGATGAGCGAGGCGCAACCTGGCGTGGACAGTGCTACAACCTGTCCGGTGGAGAGAAATTGGGAGGCTAGGATGCGAGAGAGTCTCCCCGGTTGTTTGGGACCAACCGCTACTCCGTTTGAACTACTTCTCACGTGTGGATTCCCGGTCGAGGCGCATGGCGCCTCGAGCACTCCGCTGGAGCGTGGAATCCGGCCCCCGGGCGTTTCATACGCCCGCCTCATGCAGGTATGGGGCCATTGTGTGCTCAACAATCATAAAACGGCGTGCAAGAGGGACCGATAGGCCGCTCGTCTGGAGCACGCAGACAACCGAATAGACGGGAAAAATGCAGCAAACGGCAGGCGGAATGGTTCCGACGAGAAGAAGGATGCGTTCCGCCGGGAAACGGGCATAGCCCGTCTCAGGCCACCCGGAAGGGGGCGCTGAGACGGGCGGTCGCCGAAGCCAGCGAGGCGCGAAAACAAAGGCCAGAAGGCTGATTTGCAAAAGCTTTATCCCGGCATTAACCCCTGAGACGGTTCAAAATAAAGTGAAACCGCTTGATGGGTTTTTATTTTTGGCTTTCCGGATTATCGTGTTGTTGAACACGAGAGCTGCCCTATGTAATTAATTCATAAACCGGAATATCGTGTTGTTTTTACGCAAAGAACTGGTAAAATGTTTTTAAGAAAAGGTTGTGTGCCGGCAGACCGAATGACTTGGGAAGGAGAGCAACCCATGGACACGGATATTCTCAATCTGCCCGGGCTCAAAGCATTACAAGTGACAGAAAATGAGTACGGTGACTACCGGATCATGGCGGAGACCATTGCATCTCCGTCATTTTCATGCCCGGTATGCGGTTCGCCAGTCATCGGCTTTGGCAAGAAAGAGTAGTTGTTCATGGACATTCCCATGCACGGCAAACGGACCGGCATTGTCGTTATAAGAAAGCGGTATCGCTGTAGCCATAAAAATTGCTTGAAGACTTTCTTTGAGCCGCTTGCCGATATGGACGAGAAAAGGGCGGCCACCAAGAGATTGATCGAATATATCGAGAAGCAGTCTCTCAAAAGAACGTTCGCAAGTATTTCTGATGATATAGGGCTGGATGAGAAAACCATCCGCAACATCTTCCGAGACTACGTAAACCGCCTGGAGAAAGAAGTCCGGTTCGAGACACCGAAGTACCTGGGCATAGACGAAATCCACATTATCCGGCCCCGCTGTGTCATCTGCAATGTGCAGGAGCGCACCATCATCGACCTGTTGCCGAACAGGAATAAGGACACGGTGATCAGATACCTGTACCGGCTTCCCGAGCGGGAAATGATCCGCTATGTCTGCATAGATATGTGGGAGCCATACCGGGATGCTGTGACAGCCATGCTGCCTCAAGCGATCATAATTGTTGACAAGTTCCACGTCCAGAGAATGGCCAACCAGGCGCTGGAAACAGTTCGCAAAGTCATCCGGGAGGGGCTGACGCCAAAAGTCCGGCGAACACTGATGCACGATAGGTTTATCCTGTTGAAGCGGCGCCGCGACCTGGATACCCATGAGTTTCTTGTGCTAGAATCCTGGATCAATAGCTTCAAGGATCTGGGATCGGCATATCGGCTCAAGGAACAGTTCTTCGACATCTGGGAATCTAAAAGAAAAGGTGATGCCCTGGAGAAATACCAGGAGTGGAGATCTGAGATGCCCGCCCAACTTGAAGCGGCATTCCGGCCACTAACGACGGCGGTAACCAACTGGGAGAAAGAGATATTTGCTTATTTCGATCACCCGGTCACCAATGCCTACACAGAAGCGGTGAATGGTCTGATCAGGGTCATGAACCGGTTGGGCAGGGGCTATTCCTTTGCAGCAATCAGGGGCAAGATCCTGTTCACCGAGGGACTTGCCAAACAGAAGATCCCTGTTTACAGAAAGATGCACCAGACAGGTGATCTGCTCAGTAACGCGATGGCAGTCAGAGAAGGCGATGTATGCCATGAGAGGAATTACGGAATTGGCATCAAGGCACTGATCGGAAAGATAGAAGCTGGGGACTTTTAAAATCATCTCCCGACAGTGCATGAAGCGTCTGGTGGTTGACCGCCGGACTGGGGATCTTTAGCGAAGTTAAATCAGTCCATGCATCTGTGCCAGTTTTATCGCCGGGATCTTTCCGCTGACTTCAAGCTTCTGGTAGACATTATGCAAATGTATTTTTACTGTGCCTTCCGATAAGAAGAGACGCCCTGCAATTTCGTCTCTCGTCAGGCCTTCCGCCGTGAGCCTCAGTACTTCCGCTTCTCTGGACGACAATTTAACCCTGACTAACTGAGCGTTGGTCAGGCTGGCCAGATACCGTTCACTGCAGGCAAGAACTTTTTTCGTATATTCATTTTTGCCCGCTATGGCTTTGAGCAGATCGATGATGTGTGGGGCGTTTTCCGCAAACGGCATGATGATCTGATCGGTCTCTCCCATGGACAGTGCCCTGGACAGCACCGCCAGCCCCGATTCGATCCCGTACAGGCGCCGTTTGGCCACCGTCTCGAAGATGAGGTTGTGAATGAAGCCCAGTTGGTTGCTGAAGATGGAGAAACGCTCATGGAAATCCTCCACGAGCACCTCCAGCTCCGCATATCTTCTGGCCACCGTCATGGCCTTCCCATAGACAATGTAGTTGAACGCCAACCCCTGGAAGAAGAGGTCGGCGACCGTCATATCGCCCGCCTGCAGCCAGTAGGGGATTTTTTCAGGCTGGCCGAGACAGGCGTAGGTGTATCCCTTACACAGGTCGATGGTGGTATTGTAGACAGGGTAGTTGATCTCGGAGACATCTCTTTCCAACTGCTTGAGCAGGTCAATCCCGGTATCGATCTTGCCCTGCAGGATGTACAGCCTCATTAAATTGAAGCTGGCGCAGATCACGACGTCGGCCTGCTGCTTGGTCCTGGCCTTGTAGATGGCCTTGACGCTGTTCCGTTCTGCTGTCTCCCAGTCACCGGTCTCCAGGGCGTATTCGGCCGGGGCCAGGTACTCGGCGCCCGTGCTGCAGCCATCGGTGTACCTGGCCAATGACGCCATTCTTTCTGCGGCCAGCCGGGCGATCTCTTTGAATGTGCCCCGGTCCCGGAAATAGATGTAGAGAAAGTGGGGGGATCCGAAGGTGAATTTGCTCTCCCGGGGCATCATGTAGGATTGCCGGCCATGCAGCAGCGCCAGGATCTCCTCGTCATAGTCGTTGGCGGTCGGCAAGATGTTAAACCTGGTCATTTTCTTGACGATCAGGATCTCGGCGATAATCAGGCTGCGATAGTCCTCATCGATGCCTTCCCATTTTTCATAGTCCTCTTGGAGCCGGTTCAGCCTGTTTGCGCAATCAGCCACGGTGTTCCTGTCGCCCGTCACGATGGCAAACAGGATGAACATTATATAGGCGATGGGGTATTTGGCCATCAATTCCGGCGCAGTCCTGCGAAACATGTCGTAAAAACCTTCAAATCTGTGCAGGATGTTGGCGCTTATTCTATGGTCAGGGTTGTTGAGGTGCGCCAGGATCCGTTCCACCCGCCCCGCCCGGTAGAGATAGCCGTAGGCAGTGATCCGCTCTCCTCTCTCCAGGTGCCATTCCCCCAGACGCCCGTATAGCTCCTGCAGCGCCTGCGGGGTAAAATGCCGTCTGGTGCGGAGAAAGTCGAGCAGGACGTTGTGAATCCGGTATCTCTTGCTGGCTTCGTCATAGGCGACAAAGGCGTTTTCCTTCTTCAGCTTTCTGAGGATACCGAAGGTGTTTTCCTCCCGGGTGACACACTCGGCCTGTTCCGCGGTGAAATCATCCATGACGGAGAGCTGGAGCAGGAAATTCCGGATCCGTTCGTCGTAAGGCTTGAACAGCATGCTTTCCACCAGTTCGTCAATGCTGTCATTTATGCCGACGGGAACGCCTTGTTTGAGGCCCAGCAAGATCAGGTAGATCAACGAGATCCAGCCGTCGGTGTACCCGCCGATCTTGTCCAGATCACCGTCAGATATGTTATCCATCACCATGCGGCAATAATCACGGATCTCCTCGCCGGTAAATTTCAAGCTCTGCTGGGACACCAGGCAGCACATTCCCTTGGCCAGCAGCTCCGGAAAATTGATGTTGGTCGTGTCCCTGGTGATGATGACGATATGGAGGTTGTCGATTCGCTCCGAGATCATCTGAAAGATCAGTTTTTTGATGCCCGGATCGGGCAGGAGATGGTAATCGTCGATCACCAGGGCTGTATGTTCCGGGTAGTCAATTTGCTCCAAAATGGACAGCACCGTTGATATCTGCGGCGCATCGACGGGACAGCCCAGCGTCTGCAGGCGCCCTGCGGCATCGGCATCCAGCCTGCCGATCCCGGCCACGAATTTCTCCCAGAAAAAAGAGGCGGACCTCTCGGAATCCAGGACGGAGATCCAGAGCGGGGTTTCTCCTCGCGAGGCAAAAAAACTCCTGACCGCCGTGGTTTTGCCAAAGCCCATCGGAGCTTCGACAATGGTCAGCGGATAATCGTAGATGGATGATAGGATCCGATTGATTCGTTCTCTGCTCAGGATCTTTTCTTTTTTCAATGTCAATACCCCTAAAACTGATGGATGTTGTGTGAAAAAAGCATTATTGTGGGAGTCCTGTAGAAAATCACCGGCGCCTGTCGTTCCTAATATTCGACAATAAACATCGCTCTCCTTCACCGATCTTTCTGCAGGTAGCCGGGGTTTCGGAAATGCGAGTCCCGCTGTTCCAACTCGCAAACGCTACTCATCCCCAAAAAATATACCGAACGGTATATACCGAAAAAAACTTTTTCTCTGTACAATCAAAATGTCGGCACGGACTGTTCCCGATCGTGGGAACACGATCGGGCGTGATTCTATCGCGGACCGAATCCGGGAGCGGGTGCATCAACCGGGGTACTATTTGAAAACACGAGGAAGTGATAGCATGAGCAGGATCGTCGGCGTGACGCCCAATGAAGACTATACGCTGCTGATCGAATTCGAGGACGGCAATAAAATCCTGTTCAATATGCAGAAGCTGGTCCAAACCATTCCGTACGCCAGCCTGAAGAACCTGGAACACTTCAGGAACGTGTCCATTGAAGACAAGGCGATCTGCTGGAAGGACCCCGATAACGCGCGGCCGACCATGATGCCGCTCAGGATCACGGTGGACAATATCCTGTTCAGGATCCGGGTTTGAAACAAAACCGGTTGCTGAAGAAGCTGAGGGACAACGGGAAAATTGTTTTGAAGAGGTAAAGTCGACCAGCGCTGCCTCCTAGGCTGACCGTGGATGACATCCTGTTTGCAATCAGGGATTGACACAAAAAAATTATTGGGAGAGATGGAGAATGAAGAAACAAATCAAGTCGCTTGTCTACCTGTTGTTTTCCGTACTGTTTTTGGTGGGCGCCATGCTGAGCCTGCCTAGGCCGGCATCGGCGGCTGGCACTTCTGGGCCCCAGATCGACGTGTTCTGGTTCGCATTAGTTTACAATAGCCCCCCCGTACCCACCCAGCTCGAATTATCGTGGACAGGGTCAAATGTGACAGACTATCAACTGACTATTCCTAAGAACTATCCTAATAGCAGCGGTACGACCGTTGACGTAAAAGCTGGTACCAAGTACCTGCTTAATGCGCCCCCGCCCGGCAATAACGGGCCATTTACATTCACACTCACAGCCAAGGGCAATGGTACGACTGAATCCCTGCCGATGAGTGTCAACTTGGCATTACTACAAGAAGCTAGCACAATTAATGGTTATCCTTATTATTTGGATAGCAAAAACAACATCCTGACCTTTTTTTCTTCTGACGGGGTAGAGCTTACCCTTAATTACAGCAGCCAACCAAATTATAATTTGAGCCTGTTGACTTCTAAGCAGAGTACCTTTCCTTATGTGGGTACTTATCAAACAATTTCTGAGGCTTTACTAAAAGCACAGATTACAAGAAAAGCTGATCGGACTGATATACCAGTTTCTGGTCTTGCTCAATATAATGTACCTGTTGGTGTATATATTTATTCTCCTTCGGCGCCCCTCACCGTGACCCCTAACGGCCAACTTCCAGCCGCCACCGTGGGGCAGAGCTACACCAGCCAGGTGATCACCAGCTACGTGACGGCCAGCGGCGGCTCAGGCAACTACAGCTACAGCGTCAGCGGCCTTCCCCAGAGTTTCACTTTCGACACGACACCCGGTGACGCGATTTATGACCTGATCGCCGGCCACCCGGCATCGAGCGATGTCAGCAGCAGCCCCTACACCCTGACCGTCAAGGCGACCGACACCACGACGCAGGACACGGCCACCTGCAGCCTGAAACTGACGGTGTATTCGCCCCCCAGCCTCAGCGCCGTAAGCGGCGCCTCACTGCCAGCCGCCATTGTGGGGCAGAACTACGCCAGCCAGGCGATCACGCATTACTTCAAAGCCAGCGGCGGCTCAGGCAACTACAGCTACAGGTTTAGCAGCCTGCCTGACGGCCTCAGTTTCGACACGACCCCCGGCGACCAGACTTACGACGAGATCACTGGCGTCCCGGTGTCCAGCGACGGCAGCCACAGCCCGTACAAGCTGAGCGTCATGGTGACTGACACCACAACGCTGGACTTCGCTACCTGCGACCTGACCATGACGGTGTACCAGCCCCTCACCGTGACCCCTAACGGCCAACTTCCAGCCGCCACCGTGGGGCAGAGCTACACCAGCCAGGTGATCACCAGCTACGTGACGGCCAGCGGCGGCTCAGGCAACTACAGCTACAGCGTCAGCGGTCTTCCCATGAGCCTCAGTTTCGACACGACCCCCGGCGATAAGACTTATGACGAGATTACCGGTACCCCGGCGTCGAGCGACGTCAACGTCAACCCTTACACCCTGACCGTGCAGGTAACCGACACCGCGACGCATGACACGGCCGCCTGCAGCCTGAAACTGACGGTGAACCCGGCTCTGGGCGCCCCTGGGGGCGCCCAGGGACCGACGAATAGTACTGCCGGCCAGTTCGCCGTCACCACCTCCTTTAACGTCGGCAGCACTGCCAATGCGACCAGCCTCACTGCGGGTCAGGCTCTGACCGCGCATTTCAACATCACCAACAACCAGAGCGCCCAGCAGCCGGTGATCGCCGTGGTCGCCCTGTTCGATCCGAACGGCACGATGACCAATGTGTCCTATTCATCTCGGACGATTGCCGCCGGCGCCACCTTAGAATTTACCGCGGGTGGCTTCGCGCTTCCCTCTGCGGTCACAGGCTATGTCGCCAAGGCGTTCGTGCTGGAAGGCGCCCAGCTTAGCACATCCTCACTCAGGCCGCTGTCGGGCATTGCGCAAATCAGCCAGTA
>Ga0208687_1001245_pt1 | contig 12026 bp, 10 predicted proteins | sample June2015DPH_6_10_FD_184695 | JGI IMG/M metagenome (GOLD analysis project Ga0208687, IMG submission 184695) | Peatland microbial communities from SPRUCE experiment site at the Marcell Experimental Forest, Minnesota, USA - June2015DPH_6_100... | ecosystem: Environmental > Terrestrial > Soil >...
AAGGCCCGGCCCTCCGGCGGATAACCCAGTTGGGCGAAGGCCTTTTCCAACCGGTGAAAAAACTGGCTCAAAGGCAGCAGGTCCCCGCCCAGACCCAGCCACACCACCCGGGGGCTGCGACTGCTGGGGAAGGCCCCGGCGCCTAAGACCTCCAGGGACAGGGGGGCCTGCTGGGAGGCCGCCTGCCGGGCCGCCGCGATGATCGGCGGCACTTCGGCGTCCGGCAGGTTGCCAAAAAATTTCAGGGTGATATGAATATTGCCCGGAGGCACCCAGCGTACGTCGGCCTGGCTCTTTTTCAATTCCCCCTGCGCCAGGGCCAGGCCGGGGCGCAGGCTCTCGGGCAGGTCAATGGCCAGAAAGGCGCGAATCATGTTCCAGCTTTCAACCTTCAGCAGTCAGCTTTCAGCTTTTTAAAAAATGCGTAAGTTGCCTTTTTTATTCCGAGCCGCGAGACCCGGCTTTTTCCCCCTCCCCACGGGGGGCTGGGGCCAGGGGGATGGGGGCGTCAGCCTTTCACCCCCACCCGGTGTCGCCCCCTCAAGGGGGAGGGAATTACGCTATTTCTATGCCGCCGAGCTAGTTTTTAAAGCTGCTAGCTATTCTTTCAACTTCCGCCGCAGCCGGTCCAGGGCGGTCTGGGCCGACAAGATTTTGATCTCTTCCCGGGAGCCGTAGAAGAGGTAGTGCCAGACCTCCACCTCGTGGGGGGTGGCCAGGCCGATGTACACTGTGCCCACCGGCTTCTCCGGGCTGCCGCCGCCGGGGCCGGCGATGCCGGTGACCGCCAGACCCAGGTGGGCGCCGAAGGCTGTCTTCGCCCCCCGGGCCATCTCCCGGGCCGTCTCCGGGCTCACCGCCCCCCATTCCGCCAGGACCTCCGGGGCCACCCGCAGCAGGTCCAGCTTGGCCTGGTTGCCGTAGGAGACCACCCCGCCCAGGAAATAATCCGAGGAGCCGGCCACGTTGGTGAGGCGGTGGCCGATGAGGCCGCCGGTGCAGGACTCCGCCAGGGCCAGGGTGAGGCCGCCTTCTTTCAACTGACGCCCTACCAGTTCCTCCAGCGGCGTCCCTTCTGGCCCCAACAGCACGTCGTCCACCTCCCGGGCCAGGGCCGCGGTCAGGCGGTCCAGGGTCTCCTCCAGAATCCTCCGGTCCCGGCCGCGCACCGTCAGGGTGAGGTGGTTCTCGGGGAAATTGGGGCAATAACCCATGCTCACCCCTTCCCGGAATTCCGGGATCTTGGAAACCACCTCCTGCAACTGGGTTTCGGAGATGCCGAACAGCCGCAAGGTGCGCTGGACCACGGCGCCCACGTCTCCGGCCCACTCCATCAGGCTGGGGAGCACATAGGCGTCGAACAGGGCCTGCATCTCCGCAGGGACCCCGGGCAGGAAAAAGAGCCGGGCGTCGCCGTGCTTCAGGGCAAAGCCGCAGCAGGCCAGGCCGCCGGCGTCCAGGACCACGGCGCCCCGGGGAATCAGGGCCAGGCGGCCATAGCGTTCCAGCCAGGGGATTTGGCGCACCTCCAGACAGCGGTGGATGCGGGCCAGCAGTCCCTCGTCAAGGAGGAGCGGCAACCCCAGGGCCTCGGCCGCGGCGGCCACGGTGACGTCATCTTCGGTGGCCCCCAGGCCTCCGGTGATGATGATGAACCGGGAGCGGCCCAGCGCCCGGAGCAGGATCTCCTGGAACAGCGGCGGCTCATCCCCCAGGATGGTGAACCGCTGCGCCGTCAGGCCCACTTCGTGGAGCCGCCGGGCCGCGTAGCGGGCGTTAAAATCGGCCACCCGCCCGGTGATCAACTCCGTGCCGGTGGCGATGATCTCACCTTGCATGTTCAGTAACCAGTTCCTGGTTGCCAGTAGTCAGTAGTCAGGAAAAGGAGCGTCACCTTGTCCGGCTTTTTCGTGAGTTAACCTAAGGCAACAACCCTTCCAAGGATAGATCCTCAGCCACTTCCGGCCAATGGACGCCAAGGCCCTTTGCAAAATCAGCCCGGCAATATTCTGAACGCATAGACTATCTCCAAAACCAGCCGCGCCAGCACCCCCGCCACCACGTCGTCCACCACTACTTCCAGACCGCCGGATTCTCCGGCGCAGAACCAGCGAATGGGAGGCGGTTTCAGGATATCCAGGGTTCGGAATAACATAAAGCCTGCGGCCGCGGCGGCCCAGGAGAGGGGAACCGCGGCCAGGGTGATCAACAGGCCCGCCACTTCATCGATGACGATGGCGGGGTGGTCGGCTCGCCCCAGGTAATCCTGGGCGGGGCCCGCGGCCCACCAGCCCGCCAGGAGAACCGCCGACGTCCCCAGGCCGTAGCCCCAGGGACCCAGGTGCGCCAGGGCCCACCATAGGGGCAGGGCCGCCAGGGTCCCCCAGGTGCCCGGGGCGCCCGGCAGGAAGCCCACTCCCCCCCAGGTGGCCAGGGCCAGCACCAGCCTTCTTCGCCCCAGGTTTACCGGCAATCTCCCTTAATCCTCTAATGTCTTAGAAATATATGGATTGGCGCCGCTTGTCAATAATTCCACCTCTCCCCTGCAATTTTCCCGGGTTAGGCCGGGAACCGCGGGCATTTATTAAATAAGGGGTTAAAAAATTGGGAGATTTCGCCTATAATAGCTCCATGCGGTTTACCACCCCTGAACCGGCAGAACTCCTGCCCCGCATCATCCCCCGGCCGCAACATACCGTCTCCCGTAAAGATATCGATCTGGAGGCCCTTAAGGTTCTCTACCGGCTGCTGCACGCCGGTTATACCGTCTATCTGGTGGGGGGCGGGGTGCGGGACCTGCTCCTGGGCAAAAGGCCCAAGGATTTCGACGTGGTCACCAACGCCCGCCCCGGGGAGCTGCGCAAACTCTTCCGCAACAGCCGCATCATCGGCCGGCGCTTCCGGCTGGTGCAGGTCTTTTTCCATGGCGGCCGCATCGTCGAGGTCTCCACCTTTCGGCGCCGCTCGGAGTTTGAGGAGGAGCCGGACCAGGAAGGCGCTCCGGGCCGGGAGCAGACCTTCGGCACGCCGGCCGAGGACGCCGAGCGCCGGGATCTGACCATCAACGCCCTGTTTTACGACATCAGCGATTTCTCCCTGGTGGACTACGTGGGTGGCCTGACGGACCTTGAGGATCGGGTCATCCGGGTCATCGGCGACCCGGCGGCGCGCTTCGAGAGCGACCCGGTGCGCATGTTGCGGACCCTGCGCCACGCGGCCCGCACCGGCTTCACCATCGAAGCGGGCGCCTGGCAAGAGATCTTGTCTAAGGGCCACCTGATCCGCCGCTGCCCCCCGGCCCGGGTGCGGGATGAACTGCTCAAGGACTTCCGCAGCGCCGCAGCCGGCCCCTTCTTCCACCTGATGCTGTCCTCCGCCCTCTTCTACTGCATCTTCCCCCCCTGGGAAGAGCGCCTGGGCCGGAGCGGCGAGGCGCGCCTCCTGGCCCTCTGCCGCCGCCTGGACCTGCTGATGCTGGGAGAGCGCCACGCCTCCGACAGTCTCCTGTGGGCTGTCTTTTTGACCCCGTTTTTGGAACAGGGCCCCCACTTTCCGGAAGATTTCAAGGAGCTGCGGGACTTCATCCATGAGGGGATCAAGAAAGCCCTGGGGGGCATCGAATTCCCCCGGCAACGCCATGACGACGTCTCCCAGATTCTGGCCCTGGAAGCCCGGATAGCCCCGCTGCTGCGGGACCAGCGGCCCCTGCCGGCCCGGCTGGCCCGCCTGGCCCTCTACCCCGAGGCCTGGATGCTGTTCCAGATCAAGGAAGCCCCGGAAACCGAATTGCTGGAGCGCTGCGCCCCGGACCAGGTTCCGCCCCGGCCGCCCCAGGCCCGGGCCGCCAGGCCGGGGCGCCGGCGCACCCGGCGCCACCGCCGGCGGCGCGGCGGAGGCCGGGGCGTGGAAAAAGACAACCTTGGGGGAGAGGGCTAAGGGCCGCTGGCCGCTGACAATCTCTCCCCCAAACCCCCTCTCCCAATCCCCTTAAGGGAAAAATAGAAAGGCTGGTTGCCGGCCTTAACGGCCGGCCAACCAGCCTTTTTGATAAAACTGGTGGCACCGGCGACTCGCCGGTGCTCTTCCTATTTTCTGCTCTGAAAATGGTTCGCTGCGCTAATACCGATAGTCCATCAAAGCCGTAGCAGTTCAACTCCCTCCCCCTTGAGGGGGGAGGGTTGGGGAGGGGGTGTGGCGGCTCCTGTGCATCTGCGAAAGGCGACCGCCACCCTCCCCCTAACCCCCTCCCCTCAAGGGAGGGGGAACTTAAAACCTCCGAATGCAAAGATTTTCATAGTTTTCGGTGTTCCTTTGGAATATGAATGGCTCGTTCGCAAGCTGTGCTTGGGAACGCCTTCCTCCGCTGCCAAGTTAAACTTGGCAATCATTTTCGATCCCAAGTACAATTTGGGAACGAGATGAAAAATTCCGACCTGGTTAGCGGGGACGTTTCACTTTCTCAAATAGTTTCACTTTCTTGAACCGCCGTTTCCCCACCTGCAACGTATAAGGTTTATCTCTCGCGGTCAGCTCTTTCTTGATATCCGTTACCTTTTCCCCGTCCACCTGGACCGCGGACTGGATTATTAGACGCTGGGCTGCAGAGGTGCTGTCTGTCATCATCGACAATACCATGGCCTTCGGGAGCCACAGCTTCGAGCCTGGAGCCTCCAGGGTCACTTCTTCGATATCCTCCGGCAATCCTCCATCACGGACTTCAATGAACTCTTGCGCGGTGTGTTCTGCCTTGTCTCTCCCATGGTAGCGGGCCACTATTTCTTTGGCTAAATCTATTTGGGCCTGGCGGGGGTCCTTCTTTCCTTGCGATAAGTTTTCTTTTAGATTGGCCAACTCATTAGGGGTAATATCAGTTAAAAGCTCATAATAACGAAGCATCAATTCAGGGGAAATATGCATGAGTTTGTTATAAATCTCTTTGGGTGCCTCGTCGATCCCCACGTAGTTCCCCAGGGATTTGCTCATCTTCTGCACCCCGTCCAGCCCTTCCAGCAGCGGCACGGTGATCACCACCTGGGGCTGCTGGCCGTATTCCCGCTGCAAGTCCCGGCCCACCAGGAGGTTAAAGGTCTGGTCGGTGCCCCCCAACTCCACGTCGGCCTGCAGGGCTACCGAGTCATAGCCCTGGATCAGGGGATAGAGAAACTCGTGGATGCTGATGGGGGTCTGCGAGGCATAGCGCTTATGAAAATCCTCCCGCTCCAGCATCCGGGCCACGGTGTGGCGGGCCGCCAGTTTGATCAGGTCCTGGGCGGACATTTGCTTCATCCAGCGGCTGTTGAAGTCGATGCCGGTCTTCTCCTTATCCAGGATCTTGAAGATCTGGCGCTGGTAGGTGGCGGCGTTGGCCTTGACCTCTTCTTCCGTAAGGGGCGGGCGGGTTTCGGTCTTGCCCGAGGGGTCACCGATCAGACCGGTGAAATCCCCGATGAGGAAGATCACCTGGTGGCCCAGGTCCTGGAAGTGTTTGAGCTTCTGGATGAGCACCGTGTGCCCCAGGTGCAGGTCCGGGGCGGTGGGATCGAAGCCGGCCTTGACCCGCAAGGGCTTGCCTGTGGCGATGGCCTCTTTAAGCCGCGCCTTCAGCTCCTCTTCCCGGATGATCTCCTGGCAGCCCTGCTTAATCAGAGCCAGTTGTTCCTCTAAAGATTTCACCAAATGAAGTCTCCGCATCTATGCCTGGCCGATTTTCAGAAAAACGGCTGGCGCTCGCCTCTTGATTTTCCAGGGGGCTTAGGGAGTCACCCGGATCCGCCCCGCGCCTGTGCCACTGACCTCGCCGATGATGGCCGCCTCCGCTACCCCCCGCTCCTTAAGCCGGCTCAGCAGCAAATCGCCGTGGTGCGGCGCCACCGCGATGAACAGGCCGCCGGAGGTCTGGGCGTCGCTCAAGAGGTCCGCCATTACCGGGTCCACCCCGGGGTCGAGGGTCAGGTGCTTTTCGCAGAAGCGGCGGTTGGCGTGGCTGCCCGCCGGCACCAGGCCCATGGCGGCGTACTCCCGGGCCCAGGAAAGGACCGGCACCCGGCCGGCAAAAATGGTGAACTCCACCCGGGAGGCCCGGGCCATCTCCAGGCCGTGTCCCAGGAGGCCGAAGCCGGTGATGTCGGTGACCGCATGCACCTCCAGGCCTTCCAAGGCCTCGGCCGCGGCCCGGTTGAGGGCGGCCATCACCCGGATGGCCATTCTCTCGGCTTCCCGGGAGGCCAGGCGGGCCTTCAGGGCGGTGGCGATGATGCCGGTGCCCAGGGGCTTGGTGAGCAGCAGCAAGTCCCGGGGGCGGGCCCCGGCCTTGGTGTAGATTCGCTCCGGATGCACCAACCCGGTGACCGCCAGGCCGTATTTCATCTCCGGGTCTTCGACGCTGTGGCCCCCCACCAGCAAGGCCCCGGCTTCGTGCACCTTGTCCAGGCCACCCCGGAGCACCGCCTTGAGGGTATCCGGCGACTCGCTCATCAGGGGAAAGCAGGCGATATTCAGGGCTATTAGAGGCCGGCCCCCCATGGCGTAGATGTCGGAGAGGGCGTTGGCCGCGGCGATGGCCCCGAACTCATAGGGATCGTTGACGATGGGGGTAAAGAAATCCACCGTCTGGATCAGGGCCAGCTCCGGGGTCAGACGATAGACCCCGGCGTCGTCCGCCGCCTCCAATCCCACCAGGAGATCGGCATGGCTCTTAAAGGGCAGGCTCTTTAAGACGTCCTCCAGGACCCCCGGAGGTATCTTGGAGGCTCAGCCCGCAGCCCGCACCTGCTCCACCAGGGGTTTTGGTTTCTCTTCTGCCATGGGCCTCTAGTTAACCGGATAATGTCCCGGTTCTGACTTTTTCGCTAGGGTGAACCGGTTTCCTGCATCATGGCGTAGGGCCTGGGTAACCCCGTCGCCACCGGTGTTTGCCGGTAAGCTGACCGCTAAAACCCCAGCCAGCGCACTTCCCGATCCTTGCGGGGCGGCACCGGCGGTTCCTTGGCCGGAAAGCCGATGGGGGTGATGGCCAGCAGTTGCCGCTCGTTTTTCCCCAGGAATTTCAGGATTTCGTCTTCCAGGTAATTAGCCCCGGTCATCCAGCAGGTGCCCAGGCCTTCGGCTTCTGCCGCCAGCAGCAGGGTTTGCATGAGGGCGGCGCCGCTCTGGAGGTTGGCCATATTCATGCCGGGGTGGGGGTCCTTGAAGATGGTCACCGCGATGACCACCGGGGCGCCCCCCAGGTTCTTGAAGAACTTCATCACCAGTTCCGTGTCTATTCCAGGGATGTTGGCCTTCTTCAATTCGGGCAGCAGATATTTGATGGCCTGGCTCACCAGGGCCACGAATTCGTCCCGGACCCGGCCGGCCATCACGCATAGGTCCCAGCCCTGGAGATTGATGCCGGAGGGAGCCCACAGGGCGGCCTCGACTATCCGTTCCAGGACTTGCCGGGGCGGCGGGTCCGGTTTGTACAAGCGATGGCTGCGACGATGGTGAATGGCTTTGTAGATGTCCATGGACTCTCCTCTGGCAGGCCGTTAACTCCTCTTTATCGGGGCTCATACTTGAATAAAATTTTTTGGGATAGAGTTTGATAAACTGGACAAGATTCGGCAGCCTGTAGCAACTCTTGCCTTTGGCCTTCGGTGATGGGTCCGTCCAATTCCAATCCATATTCGAAAACCCCCTCCCCGGTAACCTGGCGATTCAAGGAGACCTCGGTCGCCATGCCGGCAAGGGGAATATTATGGCGGGTAGCATACATCCTTAGCCAGATATTTAGGCAGCTAGCCAAAGCGGCTTCCAACAGCTCGAGGGGCCGGAAGCCGGCGTCGCCGCCACCTTTCTCCGCCGGAACGTCGCAAGAGCCTTTATGCCTGCCATTGGTAAAGAAGGTCTCGAAATTCGTTTCTTTGCTATGGCATTTTATCAAGGGTTGGCGCCTCGCCTTCCGCCTGTCTCCCCAAACCCCGGTAAACCCCGGCTTCCTCCAGCCTGTCCCGCTTTTCGCAGCCCTGGGCGTAGATGGCGCATTTGCGGGCCAGCGTCCGCCGGGCCGCCAGGGCCTCTGGGGCCGGCAGCCCCGGGTCATCCAGGAGTTTGAGGAGGGCCCGGATGCGAAAACGGTCCAGGCCCCATTGGGCGGAGAGCTGGTCGTCGCGGCCGCCCCGCTTGATGACCAGGGCCTCCGGCAGCAGTCCGATCTGGTAGCGCCAACTGAGGCGCAACCAGAGGTCGTAGTCTTCGGCGGCGGGGAGATTCTCATCGAAGCCGCCGTGTTTCTGAAAAACAGTCCGGTGCAGGATCACCGCCGAGGGGCTCACCAGGCAGCGCTCCAGGGATTGGAAAAAGATCCAGCCCCCGATTTTCCGATGGCTCCGGGGTTGGTTGACCTTAAGCCCCCGCCGCTCCCAGGTCTCTTCGGTTTGGCAGAGGACGAGTTCCGGAAGCCCTGCCAGATAAGCCATCTGCCGGGCCAGTTTTTCCGGCCGCCACAAGTCGTCGGAGTCGAGGAAGGCCAGCCACTGCCCCCGGGCCGCGGAGATGCCAAGATTCCTGGCTGCCGCCACCCCGAGGCGGGAAGGGGAGCGCAGCAATCTTATCCGGGACCCAAAAGCGGCCAGGGCCTCCGCGGTGCCGTCCCTGGAGGCGTCATCCACCACCAGGACTTCAAAATCCCGCCAGGTCTGGGCCAGCACCGAGGCCACCGCCTCTTTAACCAGGGGCGCCCGGTTGTAAGTGGGGATGATGACGCTGAGGCCAGGCTGGGCCGCCATGGTGAGAAGGTAATCAAAAATCCGGGAAAATACAAGGGTGAAATGGTTCCGGGGCCGGTAGCGCCCTTTATCATTTGTCGCCCTGGCCGGTCTATGGTAATTTATCAAGAGAAATTAGCGTGAGCAGGAGTGCCCATGTCGCCCCGTTATCAACCCCGCCGCCTGGAGGCCAAATGGCAGGAGATTTGGCAGGCGCGGCGGCTCTATGAGGCCCGCGAAGACCCCAGCCGCCCCAAGTATTACGTCCTGGAGATGTTTCCTTACCCATCCGGGCGCATCCACATGGGGCACGTGCGCAATTACACCATCGGCGACGTGGTGGCTCGCTACAAACGGATGCGGGGGTTCAACGTGCTGCACCCCATGGGCTGGGACGCCTTCGGCCTGCCGGCGGAAAACGCCGCCCTGGCCCGGGGGCTCCACCCGGCCAGGTGGACCTCTGAGAATATCGCCTACATGCGCGGCCAGCTCCAGGCCCTGGGCTATAGCTATGATTGGCCCCGGGAGCTGGCCACCTGCGACCCGGAATATTATCGTTGGGAACAGTTGGTCTTCATCGAGATGTACCAAAGGGGGCTGGCCTACAAACGGCTGGCCCCGGTCAACTGGTGCCCCAAGTGCGCCACGGTGCTGGCCAATGAGCAGGTGGAAAATGGCCGCTGCTGGCGTTGCGACTCCCCGGTGCACTTGAAGGAGTTGGACCAGTGGTTCTTTAAGATCACCGCCTACGCCGAGGAGCTGCTGGCCGACCTGGATCAGCTCTCGCACTGGCCCGAGCGGGTGGCCACCATGCAGCGCAACTGGATCGGCAAGTCCCAGGGGGCGGAGATCCAATTCCCCCTGGAGGGCGGCGGCGAGCCCATCAAGGTCTTCACCACCCGGGCGGACACCCTGTTCGGCGCCACCTTCATGAGCCTGGCCCCGGAGCACCCCCTGGCCCTGGAACTGGCCCGGGGCGCCGCCCAGGAGGCGGAGGTGCGCGCCTTTGTCGATTTTTGGTCTGCGCAGAATCGCAGCCGCGGGGCCCTGGAAGAGATCACCAAGGAAGGGGTCGCCACCGGGCGCTACTGCCTGAACCCGGTCACCGGCTGGAAGATGCCCATTTACGTGGCCAACTTCGTCCTGATGGGCTACGGCACCGGCGCGGTGATGGCGGTGCCGGCCCACGACCAGCGGGATTTTGAGTTCGCCCAAAAGTACCATCTCCCCATCCGGGTGGTGGTCCAGCCACCTCTTACAAAAAATACGAAAAATACGAAAAATACCAAAAATGAGAAACAGCCGGCCGCAGGGCTGACCGGGGCCTATGAAGAGGACGGCGTCCTGGTGGACTCCGGGGATTTTAGCGGCATGGCCAGCGCCCGGGCCCGGGAGGCCATCGCCAACTACCTGGAAACGAAGGGCCTGGGGAAACCGGCGGTGCACTTCCGCCTGCGGGACTGGCTGATCTCCCGGCAGCGCTACTGGGGAGCGCCCATTCCCATTATTTATTGTGAAAAATGCGGGATGGTGCCGGTGCCGGCGGCCGAGCTGCCCGTGGTCCTGCCCCTGGACGTGCGGATCACCGGGGAGGGCGGCTCGCCCCTGGCGCTATCGCCCGACTTCTATGAGGTCTCCTGCCCCGGCTGCGGCGGTCCGGCCCGCCGGGAAGTGGACACCATGGACACCTTTGTGGAGTCCTCCTGGTATTTCCTGCGCTACGCCTGCCCCGACTATCGGGAGGGCATCCTGGACAAGGCCCGGGTGGACTATTGGCTGCCGGTGGATCAGTACATCGGCGGCATCGAACACGCGGTGCTGCACCTGCTCTACGCCCGCTTCTTCACCAAGGTCCTGCGGGACCTGGGGCTGGTGCAAATCGACGAACCATTCCAGCGCCTCCTCACCCAGGGAATGGTCCTCAAAGACGGGGCCAAGATGGCCAAATCCAAGGACAACGTGGTGGATCCGGAGTACCTGATCGAGGAATACGGCACCGACACCACCCGCCTCTTTCTGCTATTCGCCGCGCCTCCGGAAAGAGACCTGGAGTGGAGCGACCAGGGGGTGGCCGGCTGCCACCGCTTCCTGCACCGCCTCTGGAACCTGGTCAACTCGCTGCTGCCGGAAATTGCTAATGTTCGATCCTACCAAGGCGTTGGCGAGGATATCCCGCCTAACCTCTGGGATTTCCGGCATAAATTGCATAAAACAATAAAAAAAGTTACGGATGATATCGAGGACTCATTCCACTTTAACACCGCAATCGCTTCCATAATGGAATTAGTAAATACTTTCTATCTGGCAATGGAGGATATCCCTAGAGATAAAGATGATCCAGTCATTCAAGAAGTTTTTCGGGAGGCTATTGAGAGCATCATTTTACTAGTAAGTCCCATGGTGCCGCACATTGCTGAGGAATTATGGCAGTTAGTCGGCCAGAGCGATTCCTTGCAGACCTGCTGTTGGCCTGAGGGGCAGACTAAGGCGTTGGCAGAGCCTCATTATGAGGTGATCGTTCAGGTAAATGGCAAGGTCCGAGGGCGCATTAAAGTTCATATTTCTGACCACAGAAATGTGAATGAGGCGAAAATATTAAGTGATCCGGCTATCCGGAAATGGGGAACTGACGTCCATAAAAAGGTAGTTTGGGCTCGTAATGGTAAGCTGGTCAATATCGTTGTCTAAGTACGAAAGTTCATAAATCCGCTAACGTATTTTTATTTGAAAAGGGAATAGATTACTTTTCCCCTCACCCTATCTGTCTCGCCCATTGGGAGAGAGGGAAAAAGATGGAGCCTAGTTGATGCTCCAGTCATTAGCCTTGGCGAATAATTCCCTCTCCCCCCGCTTGCGGGGGGAGAGGGTCGGGGTGAGGGGGGAAAGATAAAATACATAACCATATTTTTGAACTCAATTACTAAGGAACGAGAGGTATGATGGCCCGTCAGGTTTGTGCTTTTATATGCTTGGTCTGTGCCATTTCGGGCTGCGGTTATCATCCCCTGGGGGCCGAACCTATCGGCGGCACCACCCGTACCCTGGCCGTGCCCCTGTTTACCAACCGCTCCACCGAGGTGGGACTGGAAGCCATTATGGCCAACGCCCTGATCCGCACCTTCACCCAGACCCGGGCGGTCAAGGTTACCCCCTATGAAGATCGGGCTGACCTGGTCCTGGATGGCAAGGTCCAGTCGGTGGACAACACCTCGGTGGCCTATTCCAGCGTCACCCAGTCCACGGTACGGCGGGTGATAGTGCGGGTGGAGCTGACCCTGCGGCAGC
>Ga0208687_1001253_pt1 | contig 11971 bp, 10 predicted proteins | sample June2015DPH_6_10_FD_184695 | JGI IMG/M metagenome (GOLD analysis project Ga0208687, IMG submission 184695) | Peatland microbial communities from SPRUCE experiment site at the Marcell Experimental Forest, Minnesota, USA - June2015DPH_6_100... | ecosystem: Environmental > Terrestrial > Soil >...
CGCTCCGTAATCTGAACCTAAAGTCTAAGTTTCGGCGGCCCCACCAAACTCTATACCACAATCGACCAACTCGGGGACAGACGCAACACCAAAATGCACGCTCTTGGAAATGAGCCCGATACAAATCCTGGTGCTCTGGTGGATGAAGCGGATCCTAGTCGTGAACCTCTTCCTTGACCCTAAACGTAAGTTAAGTTTCAACAAACTCGTAACACGAGTCAAGACACTTGGTGCAGAAGTTTCAATTTCTGACCATACAAGTTTACCCGCCCTTGACCCATCCCAGCTCCTTAGCTACGACGGTATCATACTGAGCGGCACAGAAGCATTATTCACGCGCACAGCCGACCGGAAGGAATTCGGGGATCTCTTCGCCTTTCTTCCTAGAATCGAGGTCCCGACATTGGGAATATGCGGAGGTCATCAAGCGCTAGCGATCGCTTATGGTGGTGAAGTGGCTAAGTCAGGCCGTCATGTTGATGGTTTTCGGACGGTTGAACTTGAAGACAAGAATCACCTCTTGGCGGGGTTGCCATCAAAGATCAGGGTGGTGCAAAGTCACTATGAGGAAGTGAAGCGCCTGCCACCGGGTTTCGTGCGAATAGCCAGATCTAAAGAAACGAAAAATGAGGCGATGAAGCATGAGCAGAAACCCTTGTACGGCGTACAGTTCCATCCAGAGAGATGGAACGAAGAGAACTTGGCAGGCAAGCGAATCCTAGAGAACTTCATCGAAAAAATCGCTACTAAACTGTGATCGGAACCAAGTCGCGTTAGCTGTTTGGCCCATTACGCGATGTCTTCATCGAAGTAAGGGTTCGAAGGGCTAAGCAAGTACGTGAAGGCCGCTGCGATGGCCATGAATAACCCGGAGATTAGGAAGGTTAGGTAGAATCCCGTGTAGAAGGATATGAATCCTGAGATGAATGAGCCTATCATTGTCGCGAACCCTACTAGGGCGCTGTATATCCCCAAAGCGGAGCCCTGCCCACTCCGGCCCAATGTGTTGAAGACCATCACATTAGACGCCGCATAGTAGACTGCATAGGCAAGTCCCCCGGCCAACGTATAGAACACCAGCGTATACGCCAAAAATGGAAGCCCTGTGAAGAAGATGGCGGAGGCGCCTATAATCAAATAGCTAACCGACCGCAGCACAAGCCCCCCGAAAGCACTCTGCCTCAAGTTTTGCTGGTTCATACGCTTCCCGTAGTAGCTAAACGAAATTGTTTGAACAATCATGGCGATTAGGTTTACAAGGAAAACTTCACTCTTTGAAACATTGGCGTTGTAAAGCGAAGGAACGAGGGACGTGTTGAATATTCCACTAGCGAAGTAGAATGCTGCAATAGAGCTGTAAAGCAGAACGGGCTCCCGGGTCAATGGAGACCTTCCGCCCTTGAAGAATCGCCTGAAATCCATCAAGCTCGGTATCTTCAAGAAGAATAACGGCAACGCTAAGAGCCGTTGGAAGAAACTCCGGCTGAACATTACAATCATCTCACGCTCAAAAACGAAGCCAGGCTCCCTGATCATAACCGCCGCCATTGCGGCCGAGAGCACTGAGAGCCACGTTAGCGGGACAACGAGAAGGGTGAATGGCAGGAAATCACCCCACGCAACCCCAAGCACCAATCCAACGACTACCCCGACACTCGAGATCATCGATAAGCGGGCAAAGACAAGCGCCCAACGAGACTTTCGCTGACTTTCCATTATGAGCATGTTCAACGGCGTCGCAGCCGCAGATGAGACGAGCGAGAAGATTGAGTAAAGAACTTCCACTCCATAGATCGTTCTAGCAAATAGAAATAAGATGAGCGTTCCTGCAACAGCCGCGTAACTCAGGACTATGATTGGTTTTCTTCTATCAGACCGGTCTGTTGCAAACCCCCAGATTATTGAGGCCGGGATCGTTACAGCGTTGAACAATGTAGTTGCGAGCGCAATATCGATCACTGTCCCATGAAGCGTCAAAATGTACAATTGAACGAATGTTGATACGGGCCCAATTGCGATGTTAATCGGTAGAGTGGAGTAAATCCAATCGTCCTTAACATCCTTTGATTTTACGTTGTCATTTGAGGAAGCCAAGCTGAATCCCTCGGCCGGCCCGACCAAACCAGTGGTGGCTCTTGGCGGCGAGCCAACAAGTTATGTCTGTCTTTTTACCGTGCTGCTTCTGAATCGAAATGGAATCCATCTTCTTTACGAATCCCCTTCTCCCAAACGGGGCAAACGGGGCATTGTTTGAGTACTAGCCTGCAACGAGTTAACCGAAGCTTTCGTGCGCATTATACCACAAGAATTTAATGTCCAACTGGACAGTTTGCGGCTTGCGCAAATTAGATTGGCTGAGAAATCGCAAACGAGTTACGCAAGCTCTTTGAATTTGGTACCACTCGAATGAGATGTGTCTATGGAATCGCCTGAAGTGCCCAGCCGTAACCTTCTAGCGGTTGATGGGTTGAGCATGGATTACGCGACGGTCGACGGACGGGTGCGTGTTCTTGAGAATGTCTCATTGCACATCGAGAAAGGGGAGATAGTTGGGATTGTGGGTGAGAGCGGGTCTGGCAAGACGACACTTGGATTAGCTATAATCGGCCTTCTAGACACGCCGCCCGCAGAAATCATCAATGGCTCCATAGCCTTCGAAGGAAACGACATGCGCGCGTTGAACCCTGTTGAGCTATCACGCTACCGTGGAACAGGAATAGGCATGGTGTTCCAAGAATCCCTCGCAGCTCTAAATCCAGTTTACAGAACTGATACACAGCTTAAGGAGTCCATCGAAATTCTTCAAAGAACTCTCAAGTTGAATCTTTCAGCTAAAGATGAAACGAAAATGATGGTGGAGATCCTGAATGATTTGCGCCTCGACAAACCTGAGTGGGTCCTGAAGAAATACCCCCACGAACTTTCCGGCGGAATGAGGCAGCGGGTCTCGATAGCAATGGCCATAGTGGAAAAGCCGAAACTTCTGATATTGGATGAGGTGACTACTGGGCTTGACGTGTACGTCCAGAACAGAATACTGAACATTCTGAAGGATTTGAATCGGCGAACAGGAACCGCAATGATATTCATCACCCACGACTTGATGGTCGCCTCACAGATTTGCGACAGATTGTACGTGATGTATGCAGGGAGAGTGATGGAGGAGGGCAGTACAGAGCGTATATTGGATGCACCGGCGCATCCTTACACTCAGAAACTCTTCGCAGCGATACCGCAGGGGTTTGTTGATTCCCCGCCGTTGCCCGCTCCTACCGGTGAAGCGCCAGACCTCAGGAGCTTACCCACAGGCTGCAAATTCCACCCGAGGTGTCCATTCGTGATGCAGAAATGCAAAGAGACTGAGCCGCCCGTTTTTGAGACCGATGATGACCGCAACGCCTCATGCTGGTTGCTAGAGAAGAAATGAGCAACATCCTCGAAGTGAACAACCTCACAGTTTCCTTCATCGTTAGGGGAGGGAACCTATTGTTGTTCGAGAGAGGATCCGGAATGATGAACGTAGTTAACGATGTCTCCTTCCATGTCAGGGAGGGTGAGACTTTTGGTTTGGGTGGCGAGACCGGTTCAGGTAAGTCAATAATAGCTTGGGTTCTGGTTGGCCTGTTCAAGCCAAGGTCTGGGTCCGTAAAGTTACTGGGTAAGGAGATAAACTTCCGAAAGAAGACGGACGTGACTTACCTTAGGCGAAATGTCGGAATAGTCTTTCAAGACCCGGTCGGGTCTCTAAACCCGCGTTTGCGTGTTAAGGAAATCATAAAAGAGGCCTTAGTGGCGTCGAAGACTTTCGATAGGCGAGATTATGATAGCAGAATAGAAGAAACCATTGATCTGGTGGGTTTGAGAAAGAGCAGTCTCGATGCTTACCCGAGGGAGCTCAGCGGTGGTGAGAAGCAACGGGTAAGCATTGCTAGAGCTATCGGTGTGCCGAAAAAAATGTTGGTGCTCGACGAACCTACGAGTTCATTGGACGTATCCGTCCAGGCCCAAGTTTTGAACACATTGAAAGAGCTGAAGTCAAAGTTGCATCTCTCCTACTTCTTCATAACGCATGACATCAACGTCATGAAATACATGAGCGATTCGCTTGGAATCCTCTATTATGGCAAGCTCCTGGAAGTGGGACGGACCTATGATGTTGTAACAAATCCTAAGCATCCATTCACAGTGAGACTGATGTCGAACGTCCCAGGACTCAGGCGTGCTGAACATAAAGAGGAAGAAGATTTGGGTGAGCGGGGATCGTCACCGACCGGGTGCGTGTACAGCAAGGTTTGTCCACATGTCTTTGAAAAATGCAGTAATTCTCCACCAATGATTAGTTTGGGTTCCGACCATTTTGCCGCTTGCTTCCTTCACGATAAGAGTAGTTGACGTGTTCACTGCTTTGTCGATTCCTGTTGCTGAATCTCGCCCGCCTTTCTGAAGGCTCTTCCCTTGAAGAGAATATACGGTCTGACTTTCACGTCAGAAGCTTCTCTGGCGCCGTCGCCCAGGAAGCTAAAACCGACCACGAGAAGCATTGTTACGAAGGCTGGAAAGAGGGCCTGCCACGGGTAACTATAAAGCCCATAACTGATCGAGCCGACCATTACGCCAAGCTCAGGGGTATTCGGTGGAATCCCGATCCCCAAGAAGCCGAGTATGGATACTTCGAGCAGAGCGGTTCCGATGTCAAGAGTAGCGTACGTTAGGACAGATGGCAAGATGTTTGGTAGGATGCCTTTGAAGATTATGTGGCTGAAAGACGAATTCAACGCTTTCGAGATCGCGATGAAATCTTCCGCAACCACCTCGAGTACCCCCCCTCTAACTAACCTCACATAGGGAGGCCACCAAACGAATACGAAGGCCAGCATCGCGTTGATTAGACCTGCCCCTAACGTTGCGGCGACTGCCAACACCATTATGATGGTAGGAAAGGCCAAGAAGAGGTCGGTTACTCGCATGATGACCTCGTCGACGACGCCTCCTAAGTAGCCCGCTGCCATACCGAGGAGGATTCCCAATACCGACGAGAGCAGGACGATAGCGATCGGCAAGCCCAAGTCGATGGGCAAGGCAGCGATGACTCGAGAGAATATGTCTCTTCCCTGGAAGTCTGTGCCAAACAGGTGGGTAAAGCTCGGCGGCAAATTGGAATCCTGAAGATTCAGCGCATATGGACTGTAAGGAGTGATTCGCCCGCCAAAAATCACGAAACCTGCAGCTAAGCTGACAGATATGATTACGATGGCCAAGCCTAAGGACGAGAGCCGGTTGGATAGGACCAGTTGTCTGAACTTAAGTGATTGCAGCGTCGTGACCTCCGATTAGGATTCGAGGATCAAGAAGCGAGTAGGCAACGTCCGCTACGAAGTTAGCCGCAATTACACCGAAAGTGAATACTACGACGATGGGAATCAAAACAGGATAATCATTACTGAAAATCGCCTGGTAAGCGAACTGGCCTAAACCGGGCCACGCGAATAACTCCTCCACAACCAGAGTACTCGTTAAGACCCAACCAAAGATTACAGCGCTGATACTTGTGGCGTCGATCAAAGCATTTCGTAGAATGTGCTTGCGCCTAACTTCGTCTTCATTCAATCCCTTTGCCCGTGCAGTCTTCACATGCGTTGACCAACGCACGTTTAGGATTGAGGACCGAACTGCTCTGGAGATTAGACCAAAATTCACGAAGGCAAGAGCCGTGGCCGGAAGAATCAAGTGTTGAAGCCCTGACAGAAACGCGGCCGCGTTAAATCCAAGAAGTGCGTCGATCAAGAAAATGCCCGTTACGGGTTCGGGTGGCGCGATAGATAACGAGTACATCCCGCCTGATGGAAACACGGGGATGTAAGTAGCGAAAAAGAGGATGGCAAGGATTGCTGCCAAATACATTGGCGTCGACCAAGAAACTAAGTAGATCACCCTAGCAATTGAGTCGCCAAGAGTGCTGAAGTGCATTCCCGCAAAGTATCCTAATCCTATCCCAGCTATGACCAGGATGACGAATGAGAACAGAACTAGTTCAAGGGTGTTTGGCAGGTAGAATCGGATTTCAGAGAGAATTGTTTGGCCAGTTAACGGATCGATGCCGAAGTTCCCGGTGAATAGGTCTCGCATGAAATAGTAATACTGCGAGTACAGTGGCTCATTCAAGTGGTATCTCGCTACTACAGCCAGAATCGTGGACTCACGGGCCCTCGGCCCCGCCCACAATCGTGCAGGGTCTGGGTTGAGGATGTGCGAGATGAAGAAAATGATTGTAACGGTTCCGATGGCTACGAGTAGCGAGCCCACTATTCTTTTTCCAAGAACGGGAAGAAAATCTTTGAAGTAGACCAGAACCAGTCATCTATGAGCTAAAATGTATTGTATTGTAAAACATGAAGTATCCCATGCCTGAGCCGGCAGGGTTAGGAATCATTCCGACGACGTCGCTTCTATTCGCCGCCAAGAAGTACGGCACGTATAGCCAAATGTTCGTGTAGTCATAATACATGGCTCGGGTAATTTGTTGAAAGTTTTGAATTATTGTGTTTTCGTCTAATGCGGTTGCTGCTGATGTCGTCCAACCCGCAACGGTCTGGTTGGAGAATCCGGAGAATCCTACTTGGCCAGTTGTAGTTAAAGCGGACACGTAATCTATGCTCGCGGTGTAGTCTTCGCTATAGTAGCTTATGCCGAATGGGTAAGCGGTACTGTTAACGTTTCCAGTCGAGGTTACCACATTGGCGTACTGCTTGAACGTGAGAGGACTGAGAGTAACTGTAATGCCCACTACCTGGAGCTCAGACGATATGATTTGTGCAGTTTGAGTTTCAGGTGAACTGTCAGCGTCGTATAGGAAGTTCACTGATGGAAAAGATTTCCCGCCGGGATTAAGAGATGTTCCGTTTGGCAGGGAAGACTTGTAGCCGGCTTGCGCAAGCAACGATGCAGCCTTGGTCGGATCGAATTGATAGGGCTGCAAGCCCGCTGTGGATTGATCGTAGTCAGGGAAGCCTGGGGGAACAGGACCAATCCATTGAGTCGCCAGATCATCGTATACTGAATGAATTATGGATTTGTAATCGATGGCGTAGGAGATAGCTTCTCTAACTCGCCGGTCTTGAAATGGCGGGAAGGCGTACGGATCCATGTAAACGAAAATTATGCTTGCGGCCGAACCGAAAGCAGTGGGCAGGATAGTCGTTGTGATGCCTGTCGCCTGTTTCAGAACGCCGTTCTGGGTCGGAGGCGCGATGATCATTTGAGCAGTGTTAGATTCCAAATCAGCAATCATTGCGGATGTAGCTTTGTAGTAGAAGCTAATCGTGTCGAGGATCGCCGGCTGAATTGCATAATTGCTTTCAGATGATGAAACATTAGTTCCCCAATAATTCTGACTTTTGATCAGTGTGATGCTCTGCCCCTGAACCCAAGACTGCAACTTATAGAAGCTGGTTCCGATAACATGGGTTTCCATGTAATTGTTTGGTTGCCCTGCAACCACGCCGCCGTTCGCTTCCACAACGCTCGGGTCGACGGCCATAGCCATTGGCGTAATGAGAGTAGCGAGAAATGCGGAATACGGTGCATTCCCATTGTAGCCGTATCCGAGGTGGATTACCAGTTGATCGGGCGAAGCGGCTTGTATCGATTGGTTTGGATAACTCATGTAGCTAAGATCTTTGGGTGTAGGGTTAGTGTAGTTTATGGAATTTAGTATGCTATCGGTTATGTTGAACCCTGCACCGTTAGTTGCAGCCAAATTTTGACCAAGAATCCAAGCAGGTGATTGATTCATGATTAGCGTCCTGTACATTGAGAACCACATCACGAACGCGTTGAACGGATCCCCATTGCTGAAGGTCACTCCTGGCCTAAGGGAAAATGTGTAAGTCATCCCGTCGGATGAAACTGTCCAATTCTCAGCGAGAACACCTATGTACGTAGTATAGCTAGTGCCATTCGGCGCTAATAGCCCCTGGTAGATTTGCTCAACGATTTCCCATCCGGGGGTCGTATAGGAAACTGCGGGGTCCATCGAATCAGGCTGGCTCTCCTCCTCCACAACTAACGAGGTAGGCGCCTGGCTGGTTGTACTAGTGGTTCCGGGCCTGGTTGAAGAGTAGAAGTATACACCTCCGGCAATCACGAGCAGTAAGACCACGATTACTAAGATGCCCTGCATCTTTCCGATAGCAGCCCTGCCCAATCGAAACTTCATCTGCAGAATTTGCTCCATTTACTAGCGAAGATATGTGCTGGCAATCTTTAACGTTTAGGGTTCCGTTAACTGGTCGGCTCATGAAGCCTCGACGCGTTAACTCGCTTCCATCGACTTTCAGGATTACCTACTGCGGGTTCCTGTACCATCGCTTCAACTGGAAGCGCGATTGGCGCGAACCTCATGCCTCTCGCCAAAATGTTTCTGGCGGCGTTTACGTCACGGTCTACGCTCGCCCCGCACGACGGACATCTCAGCGTTCGGTTCTCTTCGGGTGTTCTCGCCATGCGAGACCCACATATCGAACACTTCGCTGATGTCCCAGGCGGATGAACATAGATGACCGGCAAACCTTCCCAGCGGGCTTTATACTCGATCTGACGTTGCAACTCCGCATACGACCAAGAGTTCATCCGGCCGCGATACCGTCGGCCTTGGCGGTTTCCACGTTGATACAGTTTCCGAAGGCCAGTGAGCCGCTCCATCACGAGGCCGAAATCGCGGTCCTTGGCTTATTGCACGATCATTTTCGATGCATGGTGGAGAATCCGATTCACCTTCTCCCGCTGCTTCAAACCATACTTGTTGGTGATTTCGCGGCGGATGCGCACATCGTTTCGCCTCATGCGGGAGCGAGTCTCACGATAAGTGGCCTTTACCCGTGTCGCCTCGGAGAGGTCATGCTTCACGATCGAACCGTCCGTTGCGGCCAATGTGACATTGTTCAGGTTCCGGTCGACACCTATGAAGCCATCCGGCTTGACATCCTCGACCTGCTTCGCATATGTCAGCGATAACTTATCTTGGGTCAACGTGACCGAACGAACCGCGTGCTTTCGAATGGTTGCTTGAACATGCGGTGTTAGAGGAATTCTGATCGGTTCCCTTGGATGATAGGGCAGGAACAAGCAGCCATCCTTAATCTTGAATCCGTAGCATGTGGTCAACCGCAACCGCCGAACGTACCGGCTGGTTGGCTTCTGGCCATGTCGAGCCATCCTGCGATAATTTCGCAAGATGCCGGTTGCACCACTGATGGCGCAGAGCTTGTAGTAGCTCATAGCATCGTAGGCTGCAAGTTGTTTGTACGCTTTCAGGGACAAAGACTTGAGGCTCGTGACATTCTCGTCCAAACCGACCTGTGTACAGGTGTTCATCATCTGGCGGAACTCGTCAAGCATCCGTAGAATCTCGGGGCTAATCGTGTAGTGTTGTTGAACTGATTTGACCGCCCGCATAACATACCCTCAACTTTCAATTTCTTTTAGGCATGAGAGGTCAGTGAAAGCAATGAGCTGACAAGTTAACAGAGCCACGTTTAGCCTTTAGTTTTGCCGACTGATTATAGATTGAGTTAATTTGGCCCGCCGTCGCGCTTAGGTGTAACTAATACCCTCACCTCGGCCCTATTGTTCGATCGATTTGTTTCCAAGAAATCACGAACGTTTCCTGGGTGGATGTCAGCTCTCACCGAAGAACAGCCAGCGTATTGGCTGGCCGACTTTTGCAAACGCTCCGTTCAAATGCCACATTAGTTCAAATGGTATTGAATTGAGTAGTTTATAGTTGAACAGTTCAAATTTATCCGGAATTCCTTAGATTCGATTTTTCCTCGACACTTTGCAGTCAGAAAACGCAATTTTGAGGTCAAAAAATGTGAAAAACGAGCGAAAAAACCATAATACCGATTTATATGGTAGAACAAGGCAAATTTTGTATAAGCGAGTTGATAGAAATGGAAGTCCTCCTAGATCGCCGCGAAGAACGAAAGCTTCTCGGCGTGATTAATCCGATTCCGGAGGTCGCCTCGCTAGAAAGGTCGAGGCAGCTGTACGAGCAGGCCAGAATCTACATGCCTGCCGGAGCGTCATCAAACGTCCGAGTTCACATGCATGATCCCTTTCCAATTCTATTCAAGAATGGTGAAGGACCAAGGGTTTGGGACGTGGACGGGAACAAGTACATTGATTACCTCATGGCCTACGGCGCCCTGATTCTCGGCCACAAGCACCCCAAGGTGATCTCTGCAATTCAGAAGCAACTCCAAGAAGGCACCATGTTCGGGACGACAACCGAACTGGAAATTGAGGTGGCTAAGATGGTTACCAGCGCAGTCCCATGCGCAGAAATGGTCACTTTCGCGAACACAGGCACCGAAGCAACAATGGAAGCCCTGCGGATTGCAAGAGCAGTCACCGGGAAGGATAAGCTGATCAAATTCGAAGGCCATTACCATGGCCACCATGATTCCGTTCTCTTCAGCGTGGACTCGCCCTCTCCGGTCTCAGGGTTAGAATCGAGCCCAACAAGACTAGCTTACTTCCCTGGAATCCCCGACGAGGTCTCGAAGACTGTCATCGTAGCGCCCTGGAACAATCTGACCTCCCTAGAACGCATACTCAAGAAACACAGCAGCGACGTGGCAGCAATCATCACTGAACCGGTGATGGCAAACCAAGGCGTCATTCCCCCCGATCCTGAATACCTCAAGCACCTCCGCGAACTGACCATCAAGTATGATGTCTTGCTCATCTTCGACGAAGTCCTAACAGGTTTCCGTGTCGCGAGAGGCGGTGCGCAAGAATTGTACGGCGTAGTACCCGATCTCGCATGCTTCGCTAAAGCACTTGGAGGCGGTGCCCCCGTGGCCGCAGTTGCTGGGAAAAGGGAGTTCATGAGCATGATTGGGCCTGGAAGAATAGGCTTCGGCGGAACATACAACGCCAACCCACTCTCGCTCGCCGCTTCAAAAGCAACCCTGCAGACGTTGATGGAAAACGATGGCGAAGCTTTCCGTCTAATGGCAGCCAACGGTGCAAAACTGAAGGAAGGCCTATCTTCTAAAATCCGGGAGGCAGGTTACCAAGCGGTCGTTAACAATGTCGGCCCGTTGCTCTCCATATACTTCACAAAACTTCGTAAAGTGTCCACCTATCGACAATCAGCCCAATCGGACCAGGAGAAGTACAAACGCTTCAGAGAAGAGATGGTGAAACGCGGCGTCTACATGCATCCCGATGGACTTGAACGCATCTCGCTCTCAGCGGTCCACACAGAACGCGAAATTGAAGAAACACTGACCGCCGCGGAGGAATCCCTCAAAGCCCTCCGCACCCACCCAGTTTCCTAACCCTCAAATCCAGAACCGTACAGAACTCTTCACCGGCGGTTATCTCGCAGCTTTAAACCGATGCTGCTCGCAGTGAAAACCAGAGCCTTATTCCGAAGGTACCGCGCTCAGAGAAAACGGAGATATGAGCGAGGTGAGCAGGGGTCGTGTTCTGCCATTGTTTACGGATTTGATATTTGTAATACTCGCCTTCTACTTTCTGGTGGGTTATGCTCATTCATTTTTCTTCAATCTCCAACTTCCGTCCTCATTCTTGCTATATCAAACGTTCTTCCTGATCTATCTGATAACGGGCCTCGCTTTGCTTGTTATGAGAAAGAGCCTGATTGTTTTTTCGTCTAGGATTTCTGACTATGTTTACACACTCGTCGCGTTAGTTTCGCCTATGTTCTTCCATCCAGTGGTTGGCACGAAGGGGTCACTTGTCGGTGAGCTGTTTGTTTTTGGGGGGGCAGTTCTTACCGTTGGAGCAATCTTCTCGTTGAATAACAGTTTCGGGATTGGCCCTGAAAACCGGGGTATCAAAATGAATGGTATGTATCGCATCGTGCGGCACCCGATGTATTCGGGCTACCTTCTCGCCGAAGTTGGTTTTGTCTTCAGTAATCTTTCACTCTTCAACCTGC
>Ga0208687_1001261_pt1 | contig 11914 bp, 9 predicted proteins | sample June2015DPH_6_10_FD_184695 | JGI IMG/M metagenome (GOLD analysis project Ga0208687, IMG submission 184695) | Peatland microbial communities from SPRUCE experiment site at the Marcell Experimental Forest, Minnesota, USA - June2015DPH_6_100... | ecosystem: Environmental > Terrestrial > Soil >...
GAGTTCGTCTCGGTCCCCAAGGACTGGAGCGACGAGGAGATAAAGTCCGAGCTGGAGGAATGGTGCTCTCAGTTCGGCTGCTGGCACATGAGCGAGAGCATGATGAGGTACGGGTGGAACGACAAGAAGGATTTTGGGAACAGAAAGTAGGCCAGATGCTCTGCCGGAACTGCGTCGAGATGCTTGCCGGACGCCAGCCGAACGCCCCTCCCCCGAGGCCGCGGAGGATGCCGACCGAACGGTGCGAGAGGTGCTTCAACCGGATAGGAACGAACGGTTGTAACTTATTGAAAACAAGCACTATCCGAGGAGCCAGCGCTGCTGTCTCAAGCCCGCGCTGAACGGCCTGTTGGCCGTGATGAGCGGTGCCCACTCCGCGAATTCCTGCCCGTAGCTCTGCGCCAGCGACAAGTACAATGACGACTTGTTGATGTCCAGGCTGACGCCGTTCAGGCTGTAGCTGAACTCGTCCGCCGCCCACCTCGCCCCCTCGGCGCTCAGGCACGACGCCGCCGCCCCCACCGCCGCGCACTTCCCCCAGTCGGCTGGCACGGAATCCAGGGTGTAGCTGGTCAGGTTCTTGGGGTTCCAGGTGTTCAGCTTGGATATCGCTATGTCCAGCATCCTCAGTATGGTGGGGTCGAGCCATATGTACCCCACCCGGCTGGTGTAGCCCGCCACGACCTTGCCCGGCGTCGGCGGCCTGAAGTGGTAGTTCCTGTCCGGGTTGGTGTCGCTCAGCAGCTCCCTCACGTACATGATGGCGGGGGCGTACTTGTTCGTGGTGGCGGGCCTCGGGGCGATTATCGCCGAGGCCGCCTCGAACGAGGCGCTCGCCGGGTCCACGGTCTGCACGACGAAGTCCTCGTACACCCGGCTCTCCGGCTGCCCGTGGTACTGCACGAGGTACCACACCAGGCGGAACACGCCCTTCCAGATCGTGGGCACGGTCAGGTTCACGAAATAGGCCCCCTGCGAGCTCCGCGCGGGGACCAGCTTGGGCTGGGTCACGAGGGCGAGGCTGGTGTCCGTGGCGGCCGCCATGTGGGTCGGCTGCTCCAGGTCGAAGTCGTAGGCCCGCTGGCCGAACGTCGGCACCCTGTCCGAGACCTGGAATATGGTGTAGGCTATGACGGCGGGGTCTATCAGCGCCCCGTTCGAGTCCCTCACCAGGATGCTGAGGTCGCCCGGCCCGAGGGCTTTCCCCTGAGTTACGGTCTGCATTCTCCCTCCCCTGCCTAAGGAAACGGATAGTCCTTTGGTAAGCCGGTCCCGAAAATTGACTATGCCCCATATTCTATAGCGGGGGAACCCCTGCGGCGGAAGGCGTTTCCCGCCCTGGCGGCGGGACGAGAGGCACCATGAAGAGCTACGACTTCAAGTGTTCCAAGTGCGGGATAGACCTGGAGGTGCGCATGCCGATGGCGACCGCGACCTTCGAGGATCGCCCCTGCCCGGCGAAGTGCGGCGGGAGATGCACCTACCAGGTGTCGGGCGCTCCGGCGGTCGGCACGGCCAACATGACGAACCCGTCCTTCGACGTGGTGGTGGGGAAGGATGCGGAGAAGAGGTGGGAGGGAATCCACGACAGGCAGAAGGCCCGGGAAAAGGTCCGTCGGGAACTCTACGGGGACCAGAAGGTGGTCAGGGCGCTCCGGGCGACCGGGACGGGAAAATCCGACTACGAGCCCATCGAGGGAGCGTCCGTACGTGCCGTGGAGATTCCCGATTTTGCGCAGGAGAAGGCTTGAATCCATAGGCATAGCGGAAGAAAACAGACTTTCGCTTCTATTTGGTGAAAGCAGGGTTTTAGCAGGAGCCCGTTCGGCGGCTTGATAGTCGAAACTTAAGGAGAAACGTCATGGCACTATTCGGATCGTATGCCCCGCCTGGAGTCTACACGAGCGTCGTCATCAGCGGAGGGGGGCAGCCCCTCTTCGGCAGCGCCCGCATCCCCGTCATCATCGGGGAAGGGCAGGAGTTCTTCGCCCAGGACAACGTCGAGCTGCACCGCGGCTCCTCGCCCGTGGCGGACGACCAGGTCGTGAACGAGAACATCTCCGACCAGGTGAAGGCCATCACCAACCAGTTCCAGGCCACCTACTTCCCCGTGGTCACGGGGGACGGGACCGGCACGGTGACGGACGACCCGTCCAAGATGCAGGTCGTGGTGGAGGGGATACCCGCCACCGTCATCTCCCTCGACGGGGAGTCGGGGGCCTTCGTCACGCAGGAGCTCGTCACCCCCGGCCAGAACGTCGAGATCACCTACTACTTCAAGAGGACCGACACGCTCGTCCCCAACGAGGACCTGTCGGCTCAGATCCCGGCCTTCTCGTCCCTCACGGTATGGGACTCGACCCATGCCGTCAGCACCATCCTCGGCACCACCCTGCCGGGGGCCGTGGGCAACGAGGTCACCCTGGCCCTGACGGACGACTACCTGAACTCGCCCCCGGGGACCGGCGTGTCCGACGCCCTGGCCGTGAGCGGTGCGGGGACCGACTCCATCTCCATCGACATCCGCAAGACCGACGGTAACGTCCGGGACATCGAGGACCTCTACAGCCTCGTCCAGGCCGGGATACCGACCCTGGATGCGGGCTACCTGACGGCGACCGTCCCGGCCCCCGTCACCACCTCCCCGCCCACCGCCTTCCCGCTCAGCACCATGGTGGCGACGCACTTCTCCGGCGGCGCGGGCCCGAACAGCAACACGGTCTTCAAGGTCAAGCACGTCCCCATCGTGGACGGCAGCAACGGGGGCGTCGTCACCACCGACCCGACCAAGGTCGCCATGCTCGTCAACGGGGCGAGCGCCAAGGTCCGGGCGGTCGACGGCGTCCACGGGCTGGTGACCCTGCTCAACCCGGTGACGTACGGCTCCACGCTTGCCGCCACCTACTACACCAACACCTACCAGAACACCTACGACCTGCTGCCGGCCAGCAACGTGGCCAGCATCACGGAAGTCGGGCTGGGGCCGGACCGCAGCGACTTCACCGAGGACACCGACTTCGTCCTCGGCACCGATGCCAACGGCAACGGCACGATCAACTGGGGGGCCAGCACCACCACGGACGTCGGCATCTCCACGACCGGCTACACCCCGTTCGGCCCGGCGCAGATCACCACCGCGCTGGTGGACGAGAAGGTCTACCTCCGCCCGTGCCACGGCTCGGTCAACGGCAGCAACCTGGCCTTCGTCCTTCCGGACGTGCCGGTCGACGGCAGCGGGCTGTCCCGCCCGACCGACGACCCCGGCAAGATCGCCGTGTACGTCGGGGCCGACCCGGTATCGGCCCTCACCGCAGGGGCGGTAAGGGTCGTCTCCCTCTCGGGGAGCACGGGGGCGTTCTCCCTCTACGTCCCGCCAACGGCGGGGCAGGGCGTGTACGCCACCTACTGGCGCAACACCCTGAACGACCACAGCTACACCGTGGCGGTCAAGAGCCCCGGCATCCCGGGGCAGGGCACCTATTCCATCAAGGACGAGATCGGGCGCGTCCTGCCCGTGGCGACCAACGGGACCAACATAGTCACCGACACCAACTTCAACACCACCGGCATCGTATGGCCGAGCGCCTTCTCCGACCTCTGGGCCGAGCCCGGGTCGATTGACGAGGTCGTGACGCTGGCCTTCCAGGACGACGGCCTGTCCAACATCAGCATCCCCGCCACGCAGGCGACGCTGACCGCCCAGGGGATCGTCTTCACGGCATCGTCCCCCGGGGCGGCCGGGAATTCCGTCCAGGTCGCCTTCGACACCACGGGAAGCGGGGCACCCCTCGTCAACGGGAGCAAGGTGACGATAAGGGGGTCCATCACCCAGGCCGCCGCGGCGGCGCAGTTCCCCGTGACCGTGTCGGGAATCAGCATACTCGCATCGCTCGCGCCCGGCAACACGGGATCCGTCCTGGTGCAGACGGCCGCCCCCCTGAACCTGTCGGACGGGCAGGACGCCGTCACCGAGCCGTACGCCGACCGCTACCTGGTCACGTCCTCGGCGGCCCCCAAGGGCTCCGCGGGCACGGGGTACCTCGGGCAGACCTACATCGACGCCAGCACGGCGCTCAAGTTCACCATCGTCGACCCGCAGGAGGCGCTCGGCTACGGCTACACCACGCTTCCCTCCCCGCAGTACGCCTTCCGTCCGGGGGACACGCTGACCTTCGTCATCAGCAGCGAGGCCGTCCGCCACACCGGGTCGGCATACTTCCCCTACGGCAACGCGGAGCCGAACAACCTCGTCGCCATCCCGGGCCTCACGACCAAGGTGGCCACGAACTTCGGGGCCAACGTCGGGGACACCGCCATAATCGACACCTTCAACAAGTCGGGGAACGAGCCGCTGGTGGGCGAGTTCTACTACGTGTCGTTCACGGTCGCCAAGGCCGCCTCCGACATGACCATCAAGCTCTACGACACGCCGGAGGACGCCTACGCCGTCTACGGGCAGCCCAGCACGGTCAACCGGGTGTCCCTGGGAATCCAGCTCCTCACGCAGAACGGGGCCCAGCAGTTCGGGGTCATCCAGGTGCCGAAGCAGGCCGGGTTCAACACGGCCTCGGACGCGGACTTCATCTCCGCCATACAAAGCCTTGCCGTGGCGCTGCCGGGAAGCACGCAGAAGGCGGCCGTCGTCGTGCCCCTGAGCACGAGCACGTCGGTCCATCAGTTCCTCAGCAGGTTCCTCATCACGCAGGCGGGCGTCAGGAACAAGGGCGAGGCCATCGGCTTCGTGGGGTACAGCCTCTACACCGACGCCAGCACGGCGCGTGCCAACGCCCGGGCAGTCAAGAACGCCCGCATGATCGCCATCGGGATGCCCGCCGCGGCGGTGGTGCTCACCGACTCCCAGACCGGGGTCGGCATCGAGTACTCCGTGTCGGGCGAGTTCATGGCGGCGGCGCTGGCGGGCCTCAACCTCAACCCGTCGAACGACGTGGCCACGACGCTGACCGAACAGTCCCTCGTCGGGTTCTCCAGGCTGCTCGTCCAGTACGACGACACGACCATGAACCTGATGGCGGCCGACGGCCTGGTCTGCCTGACCAACAACAACGGGGCGCTCTTCGTCCGGCACTACAAGAGCACGGACCCGAGCAACCCCATCACGTCCGAACCGACCTGCACGACAATCACGGACTACGTCTGCCAGTTGTTCAGGGCCGACTTCAAGCAGTTCATCGGGCGCAAGCTGGTGGACGGGCTGGTCACGGATATCAGCACCGTTGGCTACTCCCGGCTGAAGTCGCTCGTCAACAACCAGATCATCTCCGGGTACAAGGACCTCGTCGTGGTCGAGGACCCGGAAGATCCGACCACGGTGGACGTCACGGTGACGTTCAAGCCCATGTTCTCGTTGCTCTACATCAGCGTGACCTTCACGGTCACGACGAGCCTGTAAGGAAAAGAGGGGGAAAAGGTAGGTGCCTTTTCCCCCTCGAAAAGGTGAGGGAATGCAAATAAACCCTGTAGTCACGCAGGCCAGCGGGGTCATCATGATAAGCCTCCAGGCCCTGTTTATAGGGGACCCGGCCGACGCCTCGGACAAGGCCAAGATCGCCGGGCTGGGGGACCCGCAGGTTTCCCTCGTGGGGAACGGGACCTTCACCGACCCGTCCAACCCGTCCTTCACCTTCACCTTCCCATCCACCCAGGATTATGTCGGGATAACGACGGAGATGTCGGGGAGCCAAGTGAGGTTCATGCTGGCCCTCCCGCAGCCGCCCCCCGGGAATCCGAACCAGCCTGCGCCGACGCAGGGCCCGCTCGACTGCATAACGCCGAACCCGAGCCAAGCGGCGATAGTATGGTACAACGCCATGATCTCGGCGATCAGGGCCGCCATGACGGCGCTAAGGAACCAGTCGCTGGTCCCGGTATTGCCTCCGGCGACCATTTAGGAGAGAAGGATGAAATCCAACCTGATAGCCCGCCGTAAGAAGGCAAAGCTGCTGGTCAGCCTCGACACGCTCAGGCAGGCCGTCCAGGAAGCCTACAAGCTGGAGCCCATCCTCCAGTCGACCAACGACGCCCGCTTGGAGCAGCTCCATGCCGCCACCGCATGGCTTTCCGACATCCTTGCACTGGGTACGGACGCGGAAAGGTCCCTGGACGACGCCGCAAGCCCCCGGTATGCCCAGACCGCCAAGAAATACGTGAACTGGATCGGTCAGCTTGCCGGGCAGTTCCGCACCACCGTGAAGCAGACGGAAATGCCGCCCAAGGCCCCGCAGAACGTGGCGGCGTCCTCCGGTGGCGACCTGTGGGTCACCGACAGGGACAAGGAAGACAAGGCCAAGGCCCCGGAGAAGGCTGAGGTGCCGCGCTTGGCGACGAAAAAGACTGCGCAGCCCGCGGCACCGGGCGCGGCCCCCGCAGCGACGCCGCCTCCTCCTCCGCCGGTGCCAGCGGCCGGGCCCGACGGATCGGTGGACGTCCACCAGATGTCCAGCGATGCGCTCAGCAAGGTAGTCAAGGCCCTGGCTGACGTGGAGCTCAACGACAAGGCCGCCCTGGCGCTCGTCGAGCAGGCCGCCAAGGAGCTCAAGGGACGCCCCGTGGAGGCCGCCCCCGAGCCCGCCCCGAAGAAGACGGCCAGCGACATTCCCGGCGATCCGTTGGGGCAGGGGGAATTCCCGTTTGTCGAGGTCCTGGTAAGCATGGGATGGAGCGACGAGGGCGACCCCGGCGTGTTCATGAAGGACGACAGCCGGGTTGAGATACGGGTCGACCACTATGGGTACCAGGTCGAGGTGGATGGGCAGGTCACCGAGGCCGGGTCGGACCCGGAGGAGCTCCACAGGATCGTCGAGGACTTCGACGAGCTGGGCGGCGCGGACGCCCTCGCGAACCGTGGAAAGATCGGAAGCATCAAGGACTTCGGAGGCCTCAACATGGCACCGGCAGAGAAGGAGGCGGCCGGGAAGGTCGCCGTCGCCCCGCCCGGGGCGGAGCACGCCGTGAAGGAGATGAAGAAGGACCCCGACATCGACAACCCGTTCGCGCTTGCATGGTACATGAAGAACAAGGGGGACAAGTTCAAGGGGAGCAGCTTCAAGGAGGCCCAGGCGGCGATGCGCAAGGAGCTTGCCGACCAGTACCTCAAGCTCGCCACCGGTCAGGGCGGCTCCTGGTTCGTCCACAACCAGGACACCCTGAAGGTCACGGAGGATGGCGGGCGTACGCCGGAAATAGCCGAGGCGCACGGGCTGGAGGACGAGGGCCCGGCAAAGCTGGACCGTCCCGCGACCGAGCTGCCGTCCAAGTTCGCGGCGGACACGATGTATTGCACGAAATGCCACAAGGATGCCCACACGAGGACGTCCGGGGGGCTGACCCGCTGCACTGATTGCGGGAGCGTCCTGTTCACCAGCCCCGAGGCGCAGGGGGGAAACATCTCGGCGACGGGCAAGAACGTTGTCGCCGCCGACGAGGTCAGCGCCTCCAAGGCGCTCAAGCAGGTGGAGAAGCTGGCCGACCGGCTCAAGGAGATGTACCTCGACGCCAAGGAGATAACCGAGGCCAACGACTCCCGGCCCGTCCGGGAGGCGGTAGAAGCCATCTACCGGGCATACGACCTGCTCGGGCAGGCCGCCAAGGTCCTGGGCAAGCAGCAGATGCAGGAGCAGGCCGAGGAGGACGCCGTCAAGCAGAAGGAGAAGGGAAAGAAGAAGGGGTCGCTCCTCGATAGCCTCGTCCTGGCCGGCATCGAAGGAGGGCCCGATGCGCCTTCTGCGCCGGGCAGGCTTTGACCATGCATACTCCTTCGAGGAGTACCGCGACGTCCCCTGCTACGAATGCGGGCACGAGGGGATGGAGCACGAGGAGGACGAGCAGGGGAACCTGGGCACCTGCTCCGCGGGCACCGACGCCACCGGGCGGACCGGGCCGTGCGACTGCGGGGGGTACCAGCCGGACGAAAGCATGGGCGAGCCGGTGATCTGCCCGCGCTGCCATCAGCCGGTGCACAAGGACGAAGGCTGCGGATGCAGGTGGACGCAGCGGTAAGCGCAAGAAAAGGGACTTTCGGGGATTTGAGTAGGATGCCGCCCGTATAGGTCGGCTTTCAGGAGGAAGACAATGGCGCAGGGTGGTTACATCTATCAGCAGGGGGCGAGCCCCCAGACGGAAGCCGTCATCAGCTCCCGCTTCAAAATCTTCACCGACGTTGTGGGCGTCGGGAAGTTCGTGAAGCTGGGCGTGACGTCCTCCTTCCAGATTTCCGAGACGCGCACGGTCGAGGCCATCCGCGGGCTGGGCTACGGCGACCAGATCGCCGAGCTGGTGCCCGGCGTCACCGAGCCGCTGAGCATCACCATCCAGCGCACGTGCCTCTACCTGGCCAACATCATGCAGGTGCTGGGCTACAAGGCGGGCGTGAGCGGCGGCGTGCGCTCCATCCGCCACCACAGGTGGCCCTTCGACATCAAGACCGAGATCGTGTTCAGCCAGCTCGCCTCCGAGGATCCCGCCAACGCGGCCGGGACGGGCGGGGGGACCCCCGACCTCACCAAGGCCGACATCCCGAACGAGGGCGGCCTCAACAACCTCGGCAACCCGGGCCTGTTCGCCGTGGCCACGGTGTACGAGGGCTGCTGGATCAGCAACTACACGACGGGGTACGCCATCGAGACCGCCGCCGTGAACGAGAACGTCACCGTGTCGGTGACGGACATCTTCGACGTGTCCGGCACGGTCTACGGCGAGTTCCTGGACAGCGGCATGAACGCTGGCGACGACACCGGGCGCAGCCTGCTGTACTCGATTTCGTAGGGCCGGGCCCCTAGTCAAGGACGGGACGGGCACACGGCCCGCATCCTGGCCATGAGCATCCTGCACCTCCTCGACGGATGCCTGGTGAGGAACCCCGTCCTCCTCCCCCTCTCGTAGGGAATGCGCTCGTCCTTCCACTGCCCTGCCGTGGGGTCGGCTATCCTTCCGTCGTCCCTGGCCAGGAACCAGTGGGTCCATCCCGGGCCGCTCAGGACCACCGGGACGTATCCCCTTTGCCTTCCCCATATGTGGAACAGGGCCTCGGCGGCCAGGTAGCAGTGCCCGAAGGTGAAGTGGTCGTCCGGCTTCCTTTTCTCCAGCCATTCCGGGCTCATCAGGTCGTCCGACAGGGCTTCCTGGACGGCCCGCATGGCGCTTCTCTTGGTCAGGGTGCTCATGGGCTCATTGGATGCAATACCGGTTTTTCGTCAGAAATCCGTGTCTATCCGATGCTTTATGTGAAAGGCGAATATGGCCTCCAGCTCCCTCTTGCTCAAGAAGTCCGACCTGCTCCCGGTTCCCGGAATCGGGGAAGGGGTGGGGGGCATCGACCTCGTCACCAAGGAAAACCTCATAGACGACCCGGGGTACGCCGCCCGCCAGCACCATGCCGACCCGGAATATGATATGCCGTTCGGCCAGAAGGGGACGGAGGCGGAGGGCACCAAGCACGGGTCCGCCAAGCACGCCGACTCCTCCGTCTGCGTCTGCGGGCACATGTGGCACGAGCACTGGGACAAGGGGGACTTCGGCTGCAAGAGCGAGGGGCGCGGCTGCGAGTGCAAGGGGTTCAAGGCGAAGGCGGCCTCCCGGCCCTCGGAGCCGTCCTACAGGGCGGCCGAGGTCCTTGCCCATTTCGGCAGGATACGGAAGGGGAGCATCCGCAGGACGGCGCTGGCCCTCGACCGCATGGCCGCCGAGGACGCCAGGGACTCCGCCCATGACCAATCTAAGTCCGTCGAGGAGCTTACCAAGAGGGTGACGCCCTCCAGCCCGCTCCTCAAGGAGCCGGACCCCGAGACCGCCACGTTCTTCAAGGAGAGCGAAGAGGGCATCAAGCAGGGCGGCGACGTACCGTTCAGCGCCGACCCGGACCTGGTTGCCTACATAAGGAGCAAGGGCATGGACCCGTCCTGGATTCCGGTCGAGCGCCTGCCCGGCAAGCGGATGAAGGACTATCCCATAACCAGGGCGATCCTGGAATGGGAGAAGTCGACGGGGAAGCATTTCGGGGACCCCGCCCTGACCGACGCCGAACGGGAAAGGCTGACGAAGTGGGGCGGGGGGAAGAAAGAAAAGGTAGATACCATTTCTTTCCAGGAAACGGAGGATCAGGGCATCGTTCCCCTGGACGAGGACATCGGCGTCGCCTTCGACAGGGAGGAGCTCAGGGAGGCGATGAAGTGGGTATTGCACACGCTGACCCCCCGCGAGCAGAAAGTCATCGAAAGGCGGTTCAACCTGGACGGAAGGGGCGGGGCCACCTTTGAGGAAATAGGGAATGAGTTTGCGGTTAACAAGGAGCGGATACGCCAGATCGAGGCGAAGGCCCTGCGCAAGCTGCGCCATCCATCCAGGAGCAGGCGCTTGCGCCCGTTCGTCTCGGCCCTCCTCCAGGCCACCACGAAATCCTACGGCGCTGGCACCCCCATCGGCGGGACGGCGAACGGCGTGGGCCAGCCCGCGCCCGGCGACCAGCCCACCCATCCCGCCTCGTTCCAGCAGCCCGCCCAGCAGCCAGCCCAACAGAGTGCCCAGCATCCCGCCGGGCCCGTGCAGCAAGAACAACAGGAACAGCAGCAGGGGCGGCCCTACCAGCGAGGCCAATCCCTGTCGGTCGATCCCAACGCCCCGCCTGGCGTTCCGCAGGACGTCGCCGACCAGGACAGCATGGTCAGCGAGATAGTCAGGCAGCTCCAGGAGAAGATGTCGGCCCTGGAGTCGAAGGTGGAAATCCACGAGTCCCCCGACCTGCTGCCGCCCCGCACCGAGCTCAGGAAGCATCTCGACCCGTCGCTCGTGGACGAGGAGGACAGGATTCCCATCCCGGTGAGCAAGAGGGCGGGCAGTGCCGAGGAGGACGACGAGGACGACGAGGACGACAGGGGGCCGATATCCGACCTCGGCACCCTGTACGGGAGGCCGATAGGGGAGACGGATGCCCCGGCCCCTTCCGGACCGCAGGTGCATTGCCCCATTTGCTGGCAGAACCAGACGGGTTGGACGGACGAGGAAATCCGGCAGCATGCCCAGAGCTGCGGGAAGGCCTCGGGGCCGTCCGGGCCGCCCAAGAAGGACGTCGATCCGGAAAAGCTCAGGGGGTTCGTCGACAAGTGGAGGGGGTCGGGCTCCCCAGGCCCCCCCGCCCCAGCCGGGGGCGGGGAGCTCAGCGACCTCGTGGAGAGGGGCACCCACGACCGGTGCCAGGAACCGGGATGCGGGGCGATAATAAGCAAGCCGCACATGAAGGACCACATGCGGACCTTCCATCCCCATGCCGACCCGGCGTCGTACCTGGACCTCACCGACGAGGACAGGAGGTTCCTCCGGGAGATGAGGGTAAGGGGGGCCAAGAAGGCATCCGACTGGGACCCCATCGGGGCGAAGAAGCAGTACGACGAGGCATGCAGGCTGTGGGACGAGGGCAGGCAGGACGATGCCATGGCAGCCCTGCGCTCCTCCGTCCGCCTCAATCCCTACCATGGTCCCGCCCACTTCAGGCTCGGCGTGGCCCTCGCCCAGGAGGGGGACGAGGAGGAGGCGCTTGCCGAGCTGGGCCTGGCGCTCAAGGCAAAGCCCAGGAACACGTGGGCCTACCATGCCATCGTGACGGAGATGGACAGGAAGGGCGACCTGGAGGGGCTGCCACAGTCCGTGAAGAAGTTCATCGGCGACAACATGGTCTCCAAGCAGGCGGGACTAAGCAAGTCGGCCCCGAGGCCCGTGGGCGGGAAGCTCGCCGTCCAGACCGAGGAAGGGGTCAACGAGGCGTGCCCGAACTGCCACGGCCAGAAGACCAAGCCCGTCGACGACCCGGAGGTGGAGGGCGGAAACCTAGTGGAATGCCTGACTTGCGGGGCATTCTTCGCCAAGTAGGGATCACGGCGGCTACGCAAGCTTATATTAGGGAACC
>Ga0208687_1001264_pt1 | contig 11895 bp, 12 predicted proteins | sample June2015DPH_6_10_FD_184695 | JGI IMG/M metagenome (GOLD analysis project Ga0208687, IMG submission 184695) | Peatland microbial communities from SPRUCE experiment site at the Marcell Experimental Forest, Minnesota, USA - June2015DPH_6_100... | ecosystem: Environmental > Terrestrial > Soil >...
CAAGGATATATGACGCTTGCCGTAGACCTCTACCGGGGCAAGGTGGCCTACGATCCCAACCTCGCTCACGAACTCTCGCGCGGCCTGCCCCAGGACCAGGCCATTCGCGACTTGAAAGCCGCCTTCAACTACCTGGCCTCCCGGCCCGATGTCCGGAAAGATAAGATCGGCTCGGTGGGCTGGTGCATGGGGGGCGGTTTTTCTCTTCTGCTGGCAGTCAATGAATCCAAGCTCGCCGCCTGCGTCGTAAATTATGGCTCCATGCCTACGGACAAAGATGAGCTTCAACGAATCCAGGCGCCCGTGCTGGGGAATTTTGGAGCCGAGGACCGGGGCATCCCCCCCAGCGCCGTTGGGGCATTTGAAGATGCGATGAAAGCCGCGCATAAGTCAATCGACGTGAAGATCTATGATGGCGCCGGCCACGCCTTCGAGAACCCCAACAACAAGCTGGGATATCGTGAAGCCGCCGCCAACGATGCCTGGGCCCGCACGCTCGACTTCTTAAACCGCACCCTCAAGGGAAAGTAGGCAGTAAGCAGTAAGCAGAAGGCAGTGGCCATTAGAGGGTAGGTCTGGCCGGAAAGGTTGCCCTCTCCGACGTAGCGCGGACCTGATTTTGAGGTCCTCGGTTCGTTGAACAAGTGAAAGCTGCAAACCTGCAAATCAGATCACGCTTCCGGGGATGTTCCGAAACGAGGCTGTTGGGTGTACGCTCCCACCTGCCCGAGATTCCAGAATAACAATCCGGGTCTATCATCGGCACTGAGTGCGACACAGCAATGGTTGAACCACTTTCACTTACCCCCATAATCCGTGGAGAGTAGGTGTCGTATATGGAACAAATTGCCAGCACGCAAGATTATCGTCCGGTCTGGTTGTGGGCCCTCCGGATCTCTGCAATTATTGCACTCCTGCCTCTTCTGGCTGCGGCGATGATTGTCCCCTTCGACTGGATCCCCCAGGCCATTCCCTACTTGAAAGGGGGGCGGACACTCATCGGACTGGCTTTAGTTTTGTTGCTTCCGGTCTCTGTTCTCTTGCCTTATTTGATCATTCTCTGGCGCGTCCGCAACAAGCCCACGACGGAAAACGGGTTGTCGCTGGCCATAATCGTGGGCTCGTGGTGGTACACCTTCTGTTCCGCGCTTACCTTTACCTGGTTCATTGACCCCCCAACTCTGAAAGCCAATCCGTCAAAGGGGGAGGTGGAACTGATCTATATGTTCGTCGGCATTTGGCTTGTTGTCGGAGTCCCACACTTCGTGCTGCTGATGAGCGCGATGAGGACTGCCGGATTCCCAAAGTATGTCAGGTCCGCACAAATCGAACCGAATATTGGGTCGCGTTGGCTTCAAGTAGCGCGCATAGCTGTGATCGCCTCAATGGTGTTCTTGCTACTTCCGAGTCTATTTCTGTCCCCGATCTTGAAGCGGACCATTCCAACGAGCGGACTTATTTCAATGGGGCTAATGGTCCTGGCGTCAGAGGTTCCGTATCTATTCATTATCAGTCGGCCTCGTGCGTACCCGCTGGAGGGACTCGTCACTGACCTAGGAACCGGCCTGGCTAGTGGTTGGATCGCCCTGTTCGCGATGGCCGCATTGTGTTGCGCCTTCGTCCTACGTCACTGCCATTGGGACTGGACCCTACCAGCTTTCTGGGCGCCCTTCGGGATAACGCAAACCTGCCTGTTGGTGAGCTCTTTAAGATTACGGCACTTAAGCCAGAAGACCGGGGGCGTGGGGCGACCGGTCTTTTGGAATACGCTGATTCCAACTGTCTGTTTTGGTTTGTTCCTAGTTGTGATTGTGTTCTACAGTGCAAGCGTATGACGCGTCCCTTCCTCTCCCAACGTGGCTGGCCGCAAGTGGCGTATGTAGCGGTTTGTGATGTGTGGGACTCGCCTAATCGCAAGCAACACAAGCATCCCGATGCGCGTCCTACCCGCAGCACGACATTGGACATCCTCAGCCCCCAAAGAGGGTGTGTGAACCCTCTCAAACCCGAACGGCTCCATCGCCATGTTGCACGCGCAACCTGCGCCTTTCAGGAACACAAATAGTCAGTTCTCCATGATTTCCTGCCGGGTTGGCCGACGTACTGACACGTCGTTGTGGCAAACCGGAGAGCGAGTATAATCACTTCGACATAGGGGGTGCTTCTTACTGTTACTTTGTAATTCGAGGAGATCCGATGCCCAGTCAAGTTTTCTTCGGTTCCGCTCGCCAAGCCCGTCTGGAGGCTAAGGAAACATTGCCCGCCAAGCTCGACTTGATCCTGGAGCGGCTGCGGGTGCGCGACCGGGTCAAGGGAGAGACGGTCGCCATCAAGATGCACACGGGTAATAATATCGGTTACTCGACGGTGCACCCGCTCTTTGTGCGCAAGGTAGTCCAGGCAGTGAAGGACGGCGGCGGCAAGCCATTTGTTACGGATGTGAACTGGGACGTCCGCGGCGCTGAAGAGCGCGGTTATTCTTCGGAAACGCTGGGTTGCCCGGTTTACCCGGCAGGGGGGCCGGATGAGAAATACTCTTACGCCCACCAGCGTCCATACAAGAGCATTCAGGAGTGGAAACTTGGCGGGCTGATCCAGGATGCTACGTTCCTCATCAACTTGGCGCACGCAAAAGGGCATCCGACCTGCGGGTACGGCGGGGCGTTCAAGAACCTGGCGCTGGGCTGCATGGTCGGCCAGACACGCAGCGCGATGCACGACGCAATGCATTTTGACCGCTACTGGTTTGCCGACAAATGCCCCGACGAGGCAGCGCGCCGCCGCATCATCGAGGTCTGCCCGCATCTGGCCATTGTCGAGGACAAGAAAAACCCCACCGAACTGCACCTGCACATCGAACAGTGTAATCAATGCGGGCGCTGCGTGCAGGCAGCCCCGCCCGGCAGCCTGAAGATTGACCCGGTTAATTTCCACACCTTCCAGGAAGCCTGCGCCATCAGTGTCAGCATCACACTTTCCACCTTCGCGCCGGATAAGGCCACCCACATCGTCCTGGCAACTCACATCACGCCGGTGTGTGACTGCTTTGGGTTTACGAGCATGCCTATCCTCCCGGACGCGGGAGTCTTTGGCTCGGACGACATCGTAGCGCTCGACCAGGCCGTGCTGGATGTCACGGGACGGACGCGCCTCATGGAGGAAAACATCCCCACTTCGATGGAAGTCCACACGCGCGAAGGTCATCCACTGCGCTGGCTGCACGGCCCGCACAAGGATCCATACTTGGTGACAAAGTTCGGGGAACAACTTGGGCTGGGTAGGCGCGATTACGAATTGATTGATGTGCTGCCCGTCGAGCAAATCACCCGCGCGCCGCTCGCCCACATTCCGGCGGCCTAAGGGCAGGTTTCAGGGGGCAGGTGCTGGGGCAATTCTCAATTGTGAATTGTGAATAATGCGCACTGCCAGCCGCTTACTGCCTACCTTCAGTGCGCCGAGGTCCGCGGCTCTTTCCTCACCTACCACTTACTATCTACGGGCGGCTGAAATAGACGACAGGGCAAACGAGGTCCTCGTGGAGAAGATTCCTCATCGGGGCGGCTTCTACGAGTAATCGTGCTGGAGAATCTCCGCAAGCGGGAGCGAAAACCCAGGCAGCAACTCGGGGTCGTCAAAGGCGTGGCCCGCGTCTGCACTGCGGACTTCCGGTTCGAGCTTGCCGGGAACGTAACGGTAGGCGAGGCGTGTGTTCGGGTAGAGGAGCCAGACGGCCCTAGTTCCGGCGGCGAGGTATTGCGTCACCTTCAGGATCAAGTCGTCGGCGCGGTCGTTTTCGGAGACGATTTCAATCACGAGATCGGGGGAAAGCGGCACAGGGACCTTATGGCGATCAATGCCCCGCAGGCGCTCAGCACTAATGAAGGCCACCTCGGGACGGCGGACTACATCGTGGGCGAGCTTCATGTCGGTCTCACTGGTCACCCCGCCTAGCTTCTGGCTCTTCACGAATGCCCTCAGCCGGGCGTTGAGCTCGTCACGGATTTCATTGTGGAAGGAGCTCGATGAAGGCGTGACGATCAGTTTCCCCTCACTCAACTCGTACCGCACGCCCTCGGGTTCCTCGAGCGCGGCATATTCTTCGATGGTAAGCAAGGTCTTAGTAGCCATTCCCAGCCTCTATTGCTTTCACAATATCACAGGCGCGAGCATTTTTCAGCCCTACAAGCAGGCTAGCGCCGGCCACGCGCCTCGAAGGCCATCCCGAAAGCGTCTCCGTCGGTCGGCACGGAGGCTTCAGGGTGGTGCTCCAAGACAGCGCGGAAGCCCTGGCTGCTGCTGCCCCGTTCCGGGCTCGCTGCGATCTCTGATCTCAGATGCTTTTCTGGGCCGATGCAAGTTCGCAGAAATTGTTGGTCGAGCGACCGCGACAAAGCTTCCGGGCCCCAGAGTAATTCGGGCGTAGCCATCGAATTCCCTTAGACCGTCTTTGCCGGCGCGGCGGGGATGTTGGGGAGCGGCTTGCCTTCACCCGGGCCGTGCAGTTTCTCGCAGGGCTTCTTGCGGCGAGACAAGTGGAGATAATCCAGCACTAGCCGGCGCTTGAGATGCTGGATAGCCTTGGCCGGGTCGACGCCCTTGGGGCAGGCGCGCGAGCACTCGCCGGCGTAGTGGCAGCGGAACGCGCCGTGCGCGCTGCCCGTTAGCTTACTGCGGTCGCGCCGTCCGTCGTCGCGCGTGTCGCGGTTATAGCGCTGCGCCGCCGCTAAAGGCATGGGCCCCAAGTACCGCGCGTCGGTGGCCAAGGTGGGGCAGGCAGCCATGCAGCAGCCACACTTGATGCAGTAAGTGAACTGGAGATAGGCTTCGAGTTCCTTTGGAGACTGGTAGAACTCCCCTGCCGGGTCATTGATCTCCGCTTCATCCGCACGCACGATGTAAGGCTTGAGCGAACGGTGTTTGTCAAACATGGTCAGGAGATCGGGGACCAGATCACGGATGATCTCGAAATTAGGCAACGGCCCCACGGTGAGATCCGTAGTCGCGATGTGCAGAATCTGGGTGTTGCAGGCCAGCGTCGGCTGCCCGTTCAGCATCATGCCACACGACCCGCAGACGCCCATGCGGCACGAATAACGCCAGGCCAGCGTTGCGTCCAGGTTGTCCTTGATGTAGTGCAGGCCGTCCAGCACCGTCATGCCTTCGCGCACCGGTATGGTGTAAGTCTTCACGTAGGGCGCGCGGTCGCTTTCAGGATTGTAGCGCGTAATGTGAAAATTGATCTGTCGTACGGTTTTGCTGTTTTCCGGCATGGCTACCCCCTTCCTCCTGCTATGGCGATGGCGTGCGTTGCGATGGCTGCCCACGTGCCCAGGCCAAACAGCCCCAGTCCTACAACTAGAAAGACGAAGGTGATGGCCTTTTCGACAGCGGGCTTGAGCGTCAACTCGAACAAAATGGTCCGCAGGCCATAGAGACCGTGGTAAAGCGCCACCCCGAGCAGGAGGACGTAAGTGACGGTGAAGAACAGCTTGCCATCCCGAAACAGGCTGTTCGCTTTTGAGACCGCCTCACCGGTGAAAGGCGCAAACAGGTGAGTGATCCCGCCCACGTGCATGATGAGCATGTGGAGGCCGAGCAGGAAAAGAATCACCACTCCCGCCGCCATGTGCCAGGTCCAGTATTTCGTTTCGCGCATTTCTCCTCCTCCTGCTTGACCCAGGGTTGCGTCAAGGTCCCAACCCCTCACCTGCCCTCGTTCCTCGGGCACCCTCTCCCCAAGGGAGAGGGCTGCCATTGTCGATTTCAACCCTCTCCCGAGGGCAGAAGGCCGCCATTGTCGTTTTCTATCCTCCCCCAAAGGGGACGCCCGCCATCGTCGATTTCTTCCCTCTCCCAAGGGGAGAGGGTGGACCGCGACCGGCGCTTTCACCAGCCGGCGCGGGCCGGGTGAGGGGTCCTTTTCGAGCGAAGGCGACTTTGACGCACCCCTCCTATTTCGTCAAACCCAAGAGTTCATAGCCGCCCGCCGCGAGCAGAATCGCCGCCAAAATCATCATGGCGATGAGTAAGGGCCGCTGAACGTCCAGCGACGTCTTGTAGGGATAGACAGGCTCGATGGGCTTGCCCACCGCGAATCCGAGTTCCACAAGCACCAGACGGATGCCGTTCATGGCGTGGTAGGCGAAAGCCGCGAAAACCAGAAACTCCCCGAACTTGAAGAGAGGCTGGTGAAAGATTCCCCCCTCGACCCACAAGTAGACGCCCTTGGCGCGCAGGCTCGTAACCACAACGTGCATCAAGAAGTAGCAAAGAATGCCCAGGCCGGTGAGGCGATGCAGTATGTAAGCGTAACGCTCGATGCCCCAACGCCCACCCCCGAGCCATCCCCACAGCCCGAGCCGGTTATCGTGCCTTTTAATCTGGGCCATACTTGACTCCTTCCCCTCGACAACGGCCACCATCGAACACCCGACATTAAACATTTGCTTTTCGTGGCATCGACTGAATTATGAATTCCGAATTATGAATTATGAAAGGCAGAAATCCACACTTGCGTCATGACTCCCCATCCCGACTTCATAATTCAGCATTCATAATTCAGAATTCACCATTCACTATTTACTATTCGCCATGCATCGCCATTTTCAGTCCCGCAGTTCAGTACTTCCGCTCCACCGGCTTCCAGTTGGTAATAGTCACGGGCTTATATTCCAGCCGCGGAGTGCCGCCGGTGTAGTAAACCATAGAGTGGCCCAGGAACTTCTCGTCGTCTCGTTGGGAGAAATCCCTCCGGGCGTGAGCTCCACGGGATTCCTCGCGCGCCAGACCCGCGAAGAGCAGCACCTCGGCCAACTCCAGCATATTTTCGGTCTCGAGCGCCTGGATGAGGTTGGTATTGTAGATGCGGCTTTTGTCCCGAATGCCGATTTTCCGGAAGCGCTGTCTCAACTCGGCAATCTTGTCCAAGCCCTCCTTCATGGACGCGCCGGTGCGGTAGACACCCGCGTGCTTATCCATGAGCGTTCGCAGTTCCCGGCGGATGTGGGCCGGATTCTCCGTTCCACTCTGCTTGAGTAGCCCGTCGAAAATGCGTTTCTCTTCTTCCCCGGCCAGGTCTTCCGGCATCGGGCTCAGCTTGGCGCCTTGCGTGAGGTACTTCGCGATCTCACCGCCCGTGATGCCGCCCCACACGAGGCATTCGGCGGTGGAGTTGCACCCGAGGCGGTTGGCGCCGTGCATGGAGTGGCAGGCCACCTCACCGGCGGCCCAGATGTTTTCCACCTTCGTCTGGCCGTCGATGTCGGCCTCGATTCCGCCCATCGAGTAGTGCGCCACGGGCCGGATGGGGACGGGCGTGGTGATCGGGTCGATGCCCAGAAACTTCATGCACACTTCCCGTATCAAGGGCAGGCGCTTGTTGATTCGCTCGGCGCCCAGGTGAGTCAAATCGAGCTGGATGTAATCGAGCCCGTCGGCTCCCGGGAAGCCGCGCCCCTCGAGGATTTCCGTCATCTCCGAACGGGAAACGATGTCACGCGGGGCCAGCTCCATCATCTTGGGCGCATACTTCTCCATGAAGCGCTCGCCTTTATTGTTACGCAGGTAGCCGCCTTCACCGCGGCAGCCCTCCGTCATCAGGATGCCGGAAGGCACGAGCCCCGTCGGGTGAAACTGCAAGAACTCAGGATCCTCCAAGGCCAGACCCGCCCGGTAGGCGATGGCCTGTCCATCGCCCGTCACGGTTTGAGAGTAGGTGGTGAATCCATAAAGGTTCCCCAACCCTCCGGAAGCAATCAGGAGAGCCTTGCCGCGCAAGACGTAAAACTCGCCGCTCGGTAGATCGTAGAGCGTAAGCCCGGCGAAGCGTCCGCCTTCGAGGAGCAATGAGGTGACGAAGCATTCGTCGTAGCGCTTGAAGTTGTGGTATTTGACGAGGGTGTCGTAGAGGGCCTGCATCTCGAAGAAGCCGGTCTTGTCTGCCGCCATGCACGCCCGCGGAAAAGAATGCCCTCCGAACGGCCTCTGCATGATTCGCCCGTCCTCGCGGCGGGACCAGGGGACTCCCCAGTGCTCGAGGAGGCGGATTTCAATCGGGGAGGTTCGCACAAATCGCTCCACTGTGTCCTGGTCCGCAAGGAAATCGGACCCTTTTACGGTGTCCCAGGCGTGCAATTCGAGGCTGTCACCTTCCTGGGGGCGGATCACCGCGGCCGTGCCACCTTCGGCACACACGGAATGCGAGCGCATGACCTGCACTTTCGACACGATAGCGATGTCGGCGCTGCCCCGCGTTTTGATGCAGAGCTCGACCGCGGCGCGCAGCCCGGCGAGTCCGGTCCCCAAGATCAAGACATCATGAGTTATTTGCTGCATGCTTCATGTGCTCCTTCGAGACGAGAAGTCGCTCGCCCTCGTGATCCAATCGTCTGACCGCCTCCTGAAGTGTCAACCAGTGCACTGACATCACTTCTTCCGAACTTTGAAACTGAGACTCGCCGATGGGTCTCATATTCCAGAAGCGAACTACCTTGGTGATTTCTCCCGTGTCATAACACACCCAACCGGCATGGCTCTCAACTTCTACATTGAAACCCGTCTCTTCCCCAACCTCTCTGATCGCGCATTGCATCCATGATTCGCCCGGCTGCACTTTACCCTTGGGTAGTGTCCAATCCCCATGGCGTCTTCTATGAATAACTATCAGCTCGCGTCCCACGGTCGCTTGCCGCCAGATGAGGCCACCGGATGCTGCTACGATTCTTACTGGTTGGTCAGGAAACTTCATTAGGCTGTACCCCCACGCCTACTCTCACTCAACGCACCATCAACGTTACATCCCTCAGGTGGGACACGTGGAGTCCCGCTCGCTCGCACTCGCGACAAAGCCGGTCGTCCGTTGTCAAAACGAGAGAGCCCTCCTTGGCATGGAGCCGCGCCAGTCCCATTAGGCTTACATCCACCGGACCTAGCCTCGTCAACAAAGCAAGCCCCATCTCGCCAGCGGAGGCCATTTCCACAAGCTTCACAACTTCCTCGTCCATGCCCATTTCCCGAAACTCTTCATAAACGCGATTCCAAAGCCTCACTTGACCCGTAGGTTCAGTTTTCCGTATCCAATAGTTCAGCTCCGCGACAACGGAGGCGCTGGTTGTCTTCTTCATGAAGGAGGCGATGAATTTGTTGCACCGGCCGTAAGACTCGGGATCGCTGACAAGCTGCAAGTCATCCCGCAGCCGCTCGAACCCATATTGTTCAACGGCGTGAAACGTCACCATCTCGCGGATGGGCCCCGTGTCAAGAATCAGCAACTCGCGCTTGTCTGTCGTTCTAATCGATGAAGGCATCCGCACGGTGGCTTACGCTTCTGTCTACGGGAATTGGGGCGGCGGGAATGTCGTACGTGCGGCAGAGCAACTGACGATGGCTCTCCAAATCGTGCAGCAGTTTGTCAGCAACGTCCTTGAGGGCAGCACACGCTTGTAGGAGGGCTTGGAAGGACTGGCGTTGACCGTAGGCTTCGAACTTTTCCGCTGAAAGGTCAAACTTACCTCGATACTCCTCCCAAAACTTCTGCGTCATGTAATGAGCAGGCAGAACGTCTATCCGATTGACGAGGAATTCAGCGACCGCCCTAGGAAGGCTTTCTCTCATCGACTCGATATACGGGTACAGAGGATTGACGCCAGCGTTTGACTCGTACTGTTCCAGCGAGTCTTTCATCTGCTTCAGAAACAGGTCGGAGCGCATCAGGCCATCCGAGAACCGGCTCGCGCTTGATTCCAACTCCGTGAGCACCCGGTCATGCCCCTCGAACTTTTCTCGGAAACCCGGGTTCAGTGGGTCGTCCATAAAATCCTTGTAGTTGGGGCGCTGAGAGATGCCGACGTAGTCGCATATGGGATGAATGTACTCGCACTTCCTTGAGTAGAAGCGCCAACTCAGGTCCCCTTTACTCAGCAGGAAAATCTCACGCCCCAAGTTCTCGATGAGGGGATTCAACACGGCATAGACCCAAGCCTCCACGCGCTTCGAGTGTTGGGGGGGTGCCGCGACGTTTGGAACCATGACAAGCCTACATTACCATAGAGGCGGGCGACGCAGGTATCGCTTTTTCGTGTCTGCGAGTCTCGGAGTGTACACCCAAATTGGTAACGGAAGGAACACCGCATCAACGTGTGTTTTTGGCAAGCCCGCATTATCAGAACGAGGCCCGGTGGCCGCAGGGGTTTTCTCTCTTCCCTCTTCGAAGGCTGGAAGCACTGTGTTATCCTTCTGCCGAAAGCCACAGACAACAAGGGGAGGCGACTCATGGACGCAAAATCCGCAGCGCGAGAACGTTTCGAATCCGCCCGCGACGGGCTGATCGAGCTCAGCCACCGCATCCACGCCCATCCCGAGCTGGGCTTTGAGGAAGAGCAAGCTTCTTCCTGGCTCTGTGAGTTGCTGGCCGACGCCGGCTTCGCAGTGGAAAAGGGCATTTGCGATCTCCCCACGGCGTTCCGTGCCCGCGCCGGATCAGGTCCTTTGCACATCGGCATTTGCGCCGAATACGATTGCCTGCCCGGGATAGGCCACGCCTGCGGCCACAATATTATCGCCGCCTCGGCCGTTGGCGCAGCGCTTGCCGCGGCCAAAGTGGCGGACGAGGTGGGCCTCACGGTCAGCGTCATCGGGACGCCTGCCGAAGAAGTGGGCAACGCTGGCGGAAAGATTCTGCTGCTCGAGCGCGGCGCTTTTGAGGGCATTCATGCCGCCATGATGGTGCACCCGGGGCCCTTTGATATGCTCCGGCCGAAGATCATCGCCGCTTCCATGTTTGAGGTTTATTACACCGGGAAGGAGTCCCACGCGTCGGCTTTTCCGGAGCTGGGCGTGAACGCAGCGGATGCGCTTACCATCGCGCAAACAGCGCTGGGCCTGCTGCGCCAGCATATCCGCTCCACAGATCGAATCCACGGCATTGTGACCAATGGTGGCGCTGCCCCGAACGTCGTTCCCGCCCACACTTCGGCCAAGTACATCATTCGCTCCGAGACCCTGGATCAACTGACCGAATTGCGGCCCAGGGTTTACCGCTGCTTTGAGGCCGGAGCCCTGGCTACGGGCGCGAAAATTGCGATCACCGGTGGCGACAAGCCTTACGCCGAGATGCGGCACGACGAGGCCATGGCGGCGCTTTACCGCAGGAATTCCGAAGCACTGGGGCGGCCCTTCCCTGATCTCGGCGAATGGGAAAAGCGGCCTACCGGTTCCACCGACATGGGCAACGTCTCTCTGGCGATGCCCTCAATCCATCCCATGATCGGCATCAATTCCCTGCCTTCCGTCAACCACCAGCCGGAATTCGCCGCCCACTGCGTCACTCCGGACGCGGACAAGGCGCTAGGGGACGGCGCCCTGGCTATGGCATGGACCTGCATCGACTTGGCGACGAACCCTGAGAGCCGGGAAGGCTTGATGGCTCGCCGGTGACGCAGCCTTGACCTGTTCTCGAAAGCATTTGGTTAAAAGACTGAAACTCTTAACTGGACAGCTTCGTCTGAGACCATATATATCAAGACGACCCTCTGGAAAGGGGCTGGGATGGGACATAGGAACGTTGGATTGCATGTGACAGCCCTCGTGGTGCTGTCGCTACTGTTATTTCCCCCGGGCCGGTTGCTGGCCCAAATCCCTTCCGGCACGCTTCGTGGCCAAGTGTCCGATCCCTCCGGCGGCGCCGTGCCAGGCGCCAGCGTAGAGGCGGTCTCTTCCTCCGGGCAAACCAGCTCCGGGGTTGCGACGAGCGACGGGAGCTATGAGATCCGGGGACTCGCGCCGGGGAAGTACGCGGTGCGAGCTCAGGCCAAGGGCTTCGCTGTTTTTGAGCAGCAGAGCGTGGAGATTGTCGCCGGTCAGGGCAAAAAGCTTGACATCGCCCTCCAAATCGCCGAG
>Ga0208687_1001277_pt1 | contig 11709 bp, 7 predicted proteins | sample June2015DPH_6_10_FD_184695 | JGI IMG/M metagenome (GOLD analysis project Ga0208687, IMG submission 184695) | Peatland microbial communities from SPRUCE experiment site at the Marcell Experimental Forest, Minnesota, USA - June2015DPH_6_100... | ecosystem: Environmental > Terrestrial > Soil >...
GGTTTCATCGTGCCGTCGAGCAACGAGCCCTCGTCGAAGCCGCTCACCTGGCAGCCGGTGATGGTGACGTTCTCCGTCGCGCGGACATAGCCGAGCCCGAAGCACGCTTTCAGGCAGATGCCGTCGTCATACGGCGAGTTGACCGTGCAGTTGGAGACGCGGACATTCCGGCAGCAGTCGATGTCCATGCCGTCGCGATTGGTGTCGATCTTCAGGTTGTCGATCGTGAAGTTGTCGGTGCCGATGGCGAGAATGCCGAAGTGACCGCCGTGGTAGATGGTGAAATCGCGCAGGATGACGTTGCGGCAGTTCTTGAGCGCGATCGCCTTGTTGCCGATGCCAACCGCGAGCGTGTCGCGTGGACTTGGATAGCCGAAGGGGATCGTCGCGGTGCCTTCGTCCAGCGGCGGAAGCGTCGGCCGGGGCGGCCGCGGTTCGCCCGGCAGCGGATCCTTGCGACCATACCCGCGGCTCAGGCCTTTGCCGAAAATCCTTCCCGGGCCGAGAATCGAGACGTTTTCCAGATTCTCGCCCCAGATGAGGCTGTTGTGCCAGTGGGTGTGGCCGAAGTCCTGGTACTTGTCCCACGCGTTCGGCTCGGGCGCGTCGTAGCCGCCCGGCGTGCCGGCCGGCGGCGGGTCGGCGGCGAGGATTGTGGCGCCCTGGTCGAGATACAACGCGACGTTGCTCTTCAGGTGGATCGAGTAGCTCGCATACGTGCCGGCGGGAAAAACCACCGTGCCGCCCCCTGCGGCCGCCGCGGCGTCGATCGCCTTGTTGATCGCATCGGTGTCGAGCACCTTGCCATCGCCGGTGGCGCCGTACGCGCGGACATCGTAGGTGCGGGTCGCCGGTGGCGACAGCGTGCTGCAGCCGGCCAGCCCGGCGCCGAGCAGCAGCAGGACCAATAAGTGACGAAGACGGGACGATGAGAAATGCATGGGAAGAACGTGGAAAAATTCCGCGCAATTGCCAGTCACGAATCAAGCCCGGGGTCAGCGCGCATCGCCGCGCTCATCCGGGAGCGGGTCTTCCTCCGGCACGGTGCCGTCGGGACGCGTGATGATGAAATGGCCGCGCAGGCGGATATCTTCCGACGAGACGCCGATCATCACGGTGAAACGCCCTGGCTCGACGGTCCAGTGGTTGCTGCGGTCGTACAGCGCGAGATGCTCCGGCTCGAGCGTGAAGGCCACCGGGCGCGTTTCGCCCGGCGCCAGACGCACGCGCGCGAACCCGCGCAGCACCTTGTCGAAGGTCGTCACGCTGCTGTAGTCGTCGCGGAGGTAAAGCTGCACGACCTCGTCGCCGGGGCGCGCCCCCGCGTTGGTCACCTCGCAGGTCACCGCAATCCGGCGGTCCGCCGGTGTCGCCGGGGTCGCTGACCCCGCTCCGGCTTCAACGAGGCCGGCTTCAGGCAAGCGTTCCGGCACGATACGCAGATTGGCATAGGCGAAGGTCGTGTAGCTCAGGCCGAAGCCGAAGGGAAAGAGCGGACCGGTGACCTGCCCGGCGTCGCGTGCCTGCGAACCGGGATGCGCCGGGAAATTCAACGGGATCTGGCCCACGCTGCGGGGGAAGGTGATCGGCAGGCGCCCGGCGGGATTGTAGTCGCCGAAGAGCACGTCGGCCATGGCGTTGCCGCCCTCCTCGCCCGGGAACCACAGCTCCAGGATGGCCGGCACGTGGCGAACCGGCCAGTTGATGCTTTGCGGCCGGCCGCTGGCGACCACCAGCACGACGGGCGTGCCCGTGGCCTGAATGGCCTCGATGAGCTCCTCCTGATAGCCGGGCAGGTTGAGACTGATGCGGCTGGCCGACTCGCGGGAGATCGCGTCGTTTTCACCGACCACCACGATGGCCACGTCGGCGCCCTTGGCCGCGGCCGCGGCCTCCTCGAGGCCGGCGCGCACCCGGGCGGACGGCGGCTCCTTGTACACGTCGCTCTCCGGGAAATGCTCGTCCACCACGTCGCAGCCTTTCACATAACGAAGCTCGCATTGAGACCCGAGTTTCTGCCGGAGACCGTCAAGCACGGTCACAAAGTTGAGGCGCTGGGGCGCGTAGCGGCTGCACCACGCGTTGTGGTCGTCGGCCAGCGGACCGGCGACGAGGATGGTGCGCAGGTCCTTGCGCAGCGGCAGCAGGCCGCCTTCGTTTTTGAGCAGGACAATCGACTCGCGCGCCGCGCGGGCGGCGACGGCGAGATGCTCCGGTGCGCGCACGATGCGGTCGGCCGCGGCGGGATCGGCGACGTAGGGCTGGTCGAAGAGGCCGAGCCAGTATTTCACCCGGAGGATATCGCGCACTCGCGCGTCGATGACGTCCATTGACAGCCGGCCTTCGCGCACGAGCTGGCGGAGCGGTTCCGCGTAGTCCTGGGGCGGTGTGAAGTTGGTGCGGATGTTCAGGCCGGCCTCGACCGCCTGGCGGATGGCGTCGGCCTCGGTCGGTGCGACCCGGTGCTTGCGATGGATGAATTCGACGGCGCCACTGTCGGAGACCACGTAGCCCTTGAAACCCCACTCGCGCCGGAGGATGTCCGTCAGGAACAGGCTGCTGCCCTCGACCGGGATGCCGTCGTAGTCGTTGTAGGAAGCCATGACGCCGAGCGCGCCGGCGTCACGCACGGCGCGACGGAACGGCTGCAGGAAGATGGTCTGCACATCGCGCCACGTGACCTGCGGGTCGGTGCGGGCCTCGCCGTCGCGCCCGCCCTTCGGGACGCTGTAGACGGCGAAGTGCTTGAGGGTGGCAACGACGCGCTGTTCCTGGATGCCGCGCACCTCCTCGAAGCCGAGCTCGCCGGTGAGGAACGGGTCCTCCGAGTAAGCCTCGGTGGTGCGGCCCCAGCGCGGATCGCGCGGCAGCTCGAGCACGGGCGAATAGACGTTGGTGTAGCCGAGGGCGCGCCCCTCGCGGCCGGTGATGCGGCCGATCTCGCGCACGAGTTCGCGGTCGAAGGTGGCGCCGACGCCGAGCTCCGCGGGAAAACTGGTGGCCCGGGTGTGCATGAGGCCGCGGATGCCCTCGTTGGTGAAATCGGCGGGGACGCCGAGACGGGTCTGCTCGATGAAGAAGCGCTGCACCTCGTTCAGGGCGCGGGCGTGCAGGGAATACGGCAGATCGTATTTCGGCAGCGTAAGGGGGCGGCCGTCGACCCCGGTGTTGCCGTTCATGTGCTCGTCAATGTTGCCGATGCCGTCCTTCCAGAACGCCGTCTTCCACGCCTCGGTCGGCAGCTCATCCTGGAGCACGCGGGGAAAGCCGTAGAGCGTCACCATCTGCGCGGTCTTTTCCTCAAGGGTCATGCGCGCGAGGAGGTCGGTGATGCGCGCCTCGACATCGAGCGCCGGATCCTCGTAGGGATCCTTCACGCCGTTCTTGTTCAGGTCGATCCAGCCGTCGTGGTAGATGGACGCCAGCGGATTTTCGCGGATGAAGATGCCGGCGGCCGGCGGAGCAGCCTGCAGGCGCAGCACGATCAGACTCAGACAGGCCAAGTGGACAACAGATCGGGGCGGCATGCCGTTACCGTGCCTCACGGAAGGAGGGCGTGTCAGCTTTTTTCCGCGCCGGCGATGCCGGTCCGGCTGAGGCTGACGGAGCCGCCCCGCCCGCGCGAAGGAGCTTGAATCCATCCTGCACGGATGAGGCGAGCTTGTTTTCCGGAGAACTCTCCGGACGCAATGTCAACTAATAGTTGACATTGATTTTTTGGCCAGACTGCCAATCCGCGGCGAGGAAGTGTGAGGGATGCGAGGGTGCGCGGTGTGATTTCACCGCGGCGCCGGCCTCACGGGATCCGCCAGCCGGGCAGGCACGGACGCAGGTACCACAACATGGCGGTGAACATCCGCCAGGCGTCGTCCGTGGGGATGCCCACCAGCGGATCGGCGAGCAGCGCCTGGAACGCGAGGTCGACGTCCCGCGCCAGCGCGGCGCGCAGCGTGAGCGCCTGCACGTCGATGATGCGGCGCACGAGCGCCCGCGGGCCGGGCGGCAGGGGATTCGCGACCACCGGCATGGCCCGGTCGCGGCGCAGCTGGGCGTAGGTCTCGACCACGGCGCCGGGCGGCGCATCGATCATCTGGCCGCGGTTGGGCAGGTTGACGTTCGTGTCGAGCGGCTGCAGGCCGAGCAGGGCCTCGATCATGCGCACGCCCTCCTCCTCGCTGGGTTGGATGGCCCGCTGCGAATAGAAGCTGAGCGGCCGGTCGGATTCACGGCTGCGGGCGATGCGGTACCAATAGGGCGTGAGGATCACGCCCCAGCGGTGCAGGTTCTCCTCGCTGGTCGCATACCACGGCACGAACTCGACCAGATGGCGGTCGCCGGCGGAGCCGAGCGCGCCGAAGCGGCGAAAGAGGTCGAGGGCGACGAGGCCCGAGTATTCGAACCAGCGCTCCTCCCGCCTGAGCTGCAGGGCGTAGGCGCGCCGCGAGCGGAAGCAGGCGGGGTTGTTCACCATGTCGCGCAGCATCGGAAACAGGTCGCGTCCCTCCCACGTCGCCGCCGTGGTCCACGTGAAGTGGTTCACTCCCGCGATGTCGAGGCGGATGGCTTGGCGCGGCGGGCGCGGCACGCCGAACCTCTGCGCCAAATAGCGGGCGAGGTCGTGCTGGGTGTGAAACACTTCGTGGCAGCAGCCGAAGGCCTTGATCGCCGGCGCGGCCGCATAAAGCGCCGCGGTGCACAGCGTCATCGGATTGGTGTAGTTGATCACCCAGGCCCGCGGGCAGTGCTCGGCGATGGCCCGGCCAAATGCGCTGTAGAGCGGGACGGCCCGCAGCGCGCGGGCGATGCCGCCCGGTCCCGTCGTGTCTCCCACCGGCTGCAGGATCCCGTGCCGCGCCGGGATCACGATGTCGGCATAGCGCATCTCCGTCGGTCCCGGTTCGATCGAGAGCACGACAAAATCCGCCCCCTTGAGCGCGTCCGCCAGCCGGCGGACCGCCCGCACCCGGAACCGCGTGACCGCTTCGGGGCGTCCATAAATGCGCCCGGCCACGGCGACGTTGCGCACGGCCGCCGCATGGTCGAGATCGTACAGGTCGATTTGCCCCGTGAGTCGCGGGGTCAGGGCCAGTTCGGTGATCAGGTCGCGCGCCCAATACCGGCTGCCGCCGCCGATGTAGGCGATTTTGATTTCAACGGGGTTCATGCTGGAAGGCCCGCAGTCAACCGCGCCCGCCCCGCCGGCTCAAGCGCGGTTTAATCTGACCGTCATACCATCCGGCCAAGCGGACGAACGGCTGCCGTGACGCCGGCTGGATGAGTACACACCAACCGAAAGCCCGCGTCCACCCAACGGTCGGCTTAGAGAAGATGACGTAAGGCGAACGCCTTGCCTGATCCGCTTTTCAGATATTCTTCGAATGCAACCGCCTTCTGTTCGCCGGGAAAGGCGACATAACAGATCAAATGCCAAGGACGGAAACGCGCGGTGTGAATCGATCTTCCCGAGTTGTGGTCGAGAAGTCTGGAACGGAGATCACCAGTCTGTCCGATGTAATGCCGATTCCGATCATGGACGCTTTCGATGAGGTAGACGTAGTGCATAGGGGCCGTGTTACCTCGCTGATGCTGAAGGTAATGTCCTCCTTCGCGCAAGGCTACGGAGGACAGCCTCCGCCTGCGTGCGTTCTTCGGCTCACATCAGCCGCCGTATGCTCAAGGCTGGCCTGCCAGCCGTAGCCCAAAGGGCGGAGGCTGGTGCCCGGAGTCGGGGTCGAACCGACACTCCTTTTGAGGGAACGGGATTTTGAGTCCCGCGCGTCTGCCAGTTCCGCCATCCGGGCGGGCCAGAGAGGCGAACGGTAGGCCGGCGGATATCGAAGTAAACGCTTTTTTCCCACCCGCCGGCCTGCCGCCTGCCTCGGGGCGGCACTGCCTCGGCCACGCCCGCCTCCCATCCCCCAGGGAGTAAGCGTCCGCTTTTTTCGGAGCTTTTTGAACGCTCCGGCCACCGTTGCGTCTATCTCTGCGCAAGAGAGATTAAGAGCCAAGGCTCTTGATTCTTCCATCTAGTTTGTAGTTTGCTAAGTCGGCAAGGGCGCTCTGCTGGTTCAGCAGGGCGCCCTTTTTTTGCCGTGCGCCCGGCCGGGCTGCGCCCCGGCACGGCCAGCGCACGACTGGCGTTCTTGCCGGCACTCCTCCCTTGCCAGCCGCCGTCCTCCTTTCGAAACTCATGGCCCCATGCCTGACTTCCGCGTCTACTGCCAGCCGCCCGAGTTCGAGCCATCTGAAATCCGCCTGTCCGGCGACGAGAGCCATCATCTGGTGGCCGTCAGCCGCGCGCGGGAGGGCGACACCGTCGTGGCCTTCGATGGCCGCGGTAACGAATGGATCTGTTCCCTCGTCGATGACCAAAAGCACGAAGCGGTGCTCAAGGTGCGCTTCCACCAGAAGGCCAAACCCCTCCCCTATGAAATCACGCTCGGCCAGGCGCTGCCCAAGGGCCAGTTCATGGACGCGATCGTGCGCAAGGCCACGGAACTCGGTGCCGCTCGCATCGCGCCGCTGGAGAGCGAGCGCACGGTGGTGCACCTTGACGACGATCGCTCCGATCGGAAAATCGAGAAATGGCAGCTCGCCGCCATTGAGGCTGCCAAGCAGTGCGGGAATCCTTTTGTGCCGGAAATCCTGCCCCTGCAGACCGCGACCGCCTGCATGGAGACGAGCCGCGGCTACGATCTGAAGCTCATCGCCAGCCTGCAGCCCGGCGCCAAATCGCTGAAAAGCGTGCTCGCTTCCCACGTCTCCGCCACCGGCTCTCCGCCGCGCAAGGTGCTCTGGCTGGTCGGTCCCGAGGGCGACTTCACTCCGGCGGAAATGAGCCGGTCGAAGACGGCGGGCTTCGAGCCGATTACGCTCGGACCGCTGGTACTCCGCTGCGAAACCGCCGCCGTCTACGCGCTCAGCGTGCTCAGTTACGAGCTGCAAAACACCGGGGGCTGAGAACGGCGGCGGGCATCCCCTGACGGGCTTGACCGCCTTGCTGCGCTCGCTTTTCCGACCGTCCGGGTTTCCTTTGCCTTCCTCGTTTCGTCCTCTTCCCTCTTTCCTCTCACCTCCTTCCTCCTTTTCCCGATGTCTGTCGACCACCGCATTCCCGTCACCGTGCTCACCGGCTTTCTTGGCGCCGGCAAGACGACGCTGCTGAATCGTATCCTCACCGAGCAACACGGGCGCAAGGTCGCCGTCATCGAAAATGAGTTCGGCGAGGTCGGCGTCGACAACCAGCTCGTCATCCAGGCCGACGAGGAAATCTTCGCCATGAACAACGGCTGCCTCTGCTGCACCGTGCGCGGCGACCTGCTCCGCATCCTCGGCCGGCTCCTCAAGCGCAAGGACCGGCTCGACAGCGTGCTCATCGAGACCACCGGCCTGGCCAACCCGGGCCCCGTGGCGCAGACGTTTTTCAGCGACCCCGAGATCCGCGACGCCTACCGGCTCGACGGCATTGTCACCGTCGTCGACGCCAAGCACATCGGGCAGCATTTCACCGACGGCAAGGAGACAAAGGAGCAGATCGCCTTCGCCGACGTCCTGCTCCTCAACAAGACCGACCTCATCGGTGCCGCCGACCTCGACCGGCTCGAAACGCGCCTGCACCGCATGAACACGGCGGCCCGGATCCACCGCACCCGCAACTGCGATCTGCCCATCGCCCGCGTGCTTGACGTCGGCGGCTTCAACCTCAGCCGGGCCACCGACCTCGATCCCCGCTTCCTTGAGCCCGAGTATCCCTTTGAGTGGGCAGGTGTCTATGAGTTCGCCGCCGGCACCTACGAGCTTTGCATCGGCCACCACGACGGCCACGATCACGCGCGCGACCATGAGCATGGCGAGGACAAGCATCATCACCATGGCCAGGCAGACGAGTTTGATATCGCCCTGCTGCCTTTGGGCCTGCCGGCGGAAGTCTCCTTTCCAGACAACTCGAGCGCCGCCCTGGCCGCCATAGCCTCGGCGACGGCGGCCGCGCGCGACACCGCGGTGCAGGTGTTTTCCGATCGGGAAACTCTCCGCCAAGCCGGCGAAACCGTCGGGCCCGGCATCACCCTTCAGCGCCTGAAACTCGACGACGGACATGGCGATTTCCCCGTCACGATCACCGCCGCGGGCCGCTACATGCTGTTCACGGCCCACGACGTGCCCACGCACCTCCATGCGGCGGACCAATCACTCGTCCGCTACGTCCATGATCAAACGTTCCGTCACGAGCACAGCCACGACGAGGACGTCACCTCCGTCGGCATCACCATACCCGGCGAACTCGACGCCAAACGCCTCAACGATTGGATCGGCGGCCTGCTCGCGAAAAAAGGTCAGGACATCTTCCGCTGCAAAGGCGTGCTCGCGGTGCGCGGCTCGGACAAGCGGCTGGTATTCCAAGGCGTGCACATGACGTTCGACGCCAAGTTCGACCAGCCCTGGGGCGGCGCCCCGCGCACCAACATCTTCGTCTTCATCGGCCGCAACCTCAACCGCGAGGAGCTGGTCAACGGCTTCCGCGCCTGCCTCACGGCAGGCTGATTCAAGAAGCAAGCTTCAAAATTGAAGATCGTGACACGTCACCTTCAGCACCCGCCTCCACCGATCTCTTCCTACCTGGATCTTGAACCTTGAATCGCGAAAGGCGCGATGAACCTCGCAAAAGCCTGGGCCGCGCAGCTTGAAGACTACGTGATTGACCTCGCGTGGTCACCGGACGGTCGCGTGCTCGCCGCAGCGTCCGCCGCCGGACCGGTCGCGCTGTTCGAGGCCGCGAACGGAGCCAAGCGACACGAGTTGCCCGGCCATGTGGACGGCACGAATGCCGTCGCCTTCGCGCCGGCATCACCGGGGTCAGAAGTCAGAGATCAGCAGTCAGGCGCATCAAATCTGACCTCTGACCTCTGGCCTCTGACCTCCGGGCTCCTGGCGAGTGCCGGACAGGACGGTTGCGTGCGGCTCTGGGATGCCAACACCGGCCGGCAGACCGTTGAAACTGAAATCGCGCCTGCCGCCTGGGTCGAGCACCTGGCGTGGAGGCCGATGGTAGGGCGCGTTATCCCTAACGCGCCGACTGTCATTGAAGAAACACGGCGGGCTAAGGATAGCCCGCCCTACCTGGCGGCTGCAGCCGGCCGAAAGCTCTCTTTCCTGCGCAGGGACGGTTCCATCGCGCACACCTTCAAAGACGCGCCAAAGACGTTGTCCGCCCTGGCGTGGCATCCGCAGGGTGGTTGTATCGCCGTGGCGTACTTCGGCGGCGTGTGCCTGTGGGACGCGAACGATTTTCATGCCCGGCGTGAGTACGCCTATGGCGGCGCGATTCCCGCGCTGGTCTGGTCGCCCGACGGCCGCTGGCTCGTGGCCGGCGCGCAGGACAACGCCGTGCATCTCTGGCGGCCGGAGGAGGACCAGGAATTCCACATGAGCGGCTATGAGACCACGGTGCGCGAGCTCTCCTTTAGTCATGACAGCCGCTGGCTGGCCACCGGCGGCGCGCGCGACGCCTGCGTGTGGGATTGCTCGGGCGCCGGCCCCGAGGGCCGCGAGCCGCTCGCCCTGCCCCACTCCGATCGCGTCTGCGCCGTCGCCTTTCAAAATTCCCACGGACTGCTGGCCACCGCCGCGAACGACCATGATGTCAGCCTGTGGACCCCCACCCGCCGCCAGCCGCTCGTCGCCACCGCCAAGCTGACCGCACCTGCTTCAAAGTTTGCGTGGAGTCCGGACGACACGCTGCTGGCGATCGGCTCGCAGAAAGGCGGCGTGCTGGTGCTCAACGTGGAAAACTGAGTGAGGTTCATTCAAAAGCCGGGAAACCAAGAATTCATGCCAGACTCCTTGCCTTGTGGCTTCTGAATTTCCAAGGCGTCTTGCCGGCTCCTGTCCCGGCACGGTGCGATGAAGAAAGGCGTGCGCGGCGGGCGCCGGCGTGTTTGCTTCACGGGTGATGTCTGCGCCGCCTTCGCTGCTGGAGATTTTCCTCACCGCCCTGCGGCTGGGCTGCACGTCGTTTGGCGGGCCGGTCGCGCACCTCGGCTATTTTCGCAAGGAATACGTCGAGCGCCGCCGCTGGCTCGACGACGCTCATTACGCCGATCTGGTCGCACTCTGCCAGTTCCTGCCCGGTCCGGCGAGCAGCCAGGTGGGCTTCGGCATCGGCTGTCTGCAGCGCGGCCTGGCCGGCGGGCTCGCGGCGTGGCTCGGGTTCACGCTGCCCTCGACCGTGCTCATGATCGCGTTCGCCTACGGCGTGACGACGCTCGGCGCGCTCGGCGCCGCGGGCTGGCCGGCGGGCTCGCGGCGTGGCTCGGGTTCACGCTGCCCTCGACCGTGCTCATGATCGCGTTCGCCTACGGCGTGACGACGCTCGGCGCGCTCGGCGCCGCGGGCTGGCTGCCGGGCTTGAAGGCGGCGGCGGTCGCGGTCGTCGCGCAGGCGGTCTGGAGCATGGCGGTCAACCTGTGCCCGGACCGGTCGCGCGCGACCCTGGCGCTTGGTGCGGCGGTGACGCTGCTGCTCCTGCCCGCGGCGTGGAGCCAGGTGGGCGTGATCGCCCTGGGTGGCGCACTGGGCTGGTGGCTGTTTCGCGAAGCGACGGATGGTCTGGCGGGACCGATTGCGGTCACGACGCGCCGGCGGGCGGGAGTGCCGTGGCTCGCGACGTTCCTTCTGCTGCTGATTGGACTGCCGCTGCTGGCGCGGGTGACAGCTCACCCTTGGCTGGTGGTGTTTGACCGATTTTATCGCGTCGGCTCACTCGTATTCGGCGGCGGGCACGTGATCCTGCCGCTCCTCGAGCGCGAGGTGGTGGCGCCCGGCTGGCTCACTCACGACCAGTTTCTCGCCGGCTATGGCGCGGCGCAGGCATTGCCCGGACCGCTCTTCACGCTCTGCGCCTACCTGGGCGTCCTGATGCATGTCGGCCCGGGTGGCTGGCTGGGCGGCCTGTGGGCGGTGGCGGCCATTTTTGCACCCTCGGTTTTGCTCGTCACCGGCGCCCTGCCCTTCTGGCAGACGCTGCGGCGACAGCCCGGCGCCCAAGCCGCGCTGCGCGGCGCCAACGCGGCGGTGGTCGGCGTGCTGCTCGCGGCGTTCTATAATCCCGTATGGACGGCCGGCGTCACCGGCGCGCGCAGCGCGGCGCTGGCCTTCATGGCCTTCGCAGCGTTACAGGTGTGGAAACTGCCGCCATGGGCGGTCGTCATCGCCGCCGCGGGCCTGGGCCAGACTTTCCTCTGAAATCGTCAGCCCCCGGCGCCGCGCTGCCATTCCGGGGAAACTTTTGCCCGACGAAGGCGTCAAAAGGGCGTGCGCCTCATGCCCCTCTCTGGTTCAGTCTGGTTCTGTCGCAGTTTACGCGGGCTGCCGCTGACGCTGCTTCTCCTTGGCTTCGCCGCCTGCGAGGGCGAACGCCCCCACCGCCCGCCGCCCGGCGCCATGGGATCCAATGACGGCAGCGGTCGGGCCGCCATCCAGCGGATGGAGGCGCGGGGCATGTTTTTCGATGGGCAGATCGAGATCGAGGCCATGCTTGCCCCTGCCGGAATGAAATGGTCCCGCGATGCTGAATCCGGGGGCGGCGGCGGAAGCAGCCGCCAGGGGAGCGGTGGTGGTTTTAAAGGAGGCTTTGGCATGGGCGGTGGTGGCGGCGGCGGCATGGGCCCCGACCGCCGCCGCGGCCGGGGCCATGGTGGCGGCGGGGGAAGC
>Ga0208687_1001281_pt1 | contig 11694 bp, 17 predicted proteins | sample June2015DPH_6_10_FD_184695 | JGI IMG/M metagenome (GOLD analysis project Ga0208687, IMG submission 184695) | Peatland microbial communities from SPRUCE experiment site at the Marcell Experimental Forest, Minnesota, USA - June2015DPH_6_100... | ecosystem: Environmental > Terrestrial > Soil >...
CGTCAAGGATGGTGGTGCGATGGACGAGTTCGGATTGGGTGTTCATCTTGATGGCCATGTGCGTGCTCCTATCCCGAGGTGCTGATGACAGCCCGCCCCGGCGTGGCGTTGCCGATCCCCTTCTGTTTGGCTTTGGGATTCTGCTTCGCCGTCTGCGGCCTGCCCTGCGGCTTCTTACCTTCACCTTCCATGCCGGGCGGCGGCACCAGCCCTTCAGCCTCGGCCAGCTTCTTCAGTTCGCCTTGCGCAATCAGCTTCTCGCGCAGGAACGACACGTACTTTTCCTTGATGGTCGAGCCGTCGAGGGTGCCCCACTGGATGTCGAACTTGTTGCCCAAGGTCTCCGGGTCAACCGGGAACACGTCTGGCCCCTTGCCCATCAGCGCGAGGATATTCAGGCGTTCGCGGTTCTGCGCGATCTCGTGCAGCGAGTGCGGCACCACGATGTATTCGAGGTTGTCGGCGAAGGTGCGAGCGCGTTCGGTCTGGTCGAAGGCGGAAGGCACAGGAGTGTTGACCGCAACGCCATCCACGATGTCGTCCTTGGTATCCGGCTCGCCCGGCAAGTGCGACGGGACGAGTGAGGCTGCGTCGTAGTCGAATACCATCTGCGGGATTTGATCGACACCGACATGCTGGATGACCACGCCTGTGGGCATGTATTGCAGGACGTTGTACTTGGTCATCTCACCGAGTTCGCGCAGGCCGCGCTCCATGGCCCGCGAGGTGCCGATGACGACCGGGCCTTCGGCTTCAAGCAGCTTCTCAGGAGATTGAATGTTGGCGCGCAGCTTTTGTAAGGCTTGGATTTGGTCGAGGCCGAGCGAGCGGTTGATAGACTGCTGGAGGGTCTCCAGAGTCTTGAATTCCTGCTCGGGAATGGAGTAGCACCATTCCGGCATGATCGGCTTCATTACAGGTTCTTTGAGATCGCCGTCCACGCCAAAGGTTTCGTTGCAAGCGAACGGGTCAATGCCTTCAGCCTGCTTGGAAGTGAGCTTCGCGCCTTTGTCGCCGGTGGTGATGTCGGTGTTGTAAGACTTTGACATGTTCACGCGGGCCATGGCGATGCGGTACATCGAGCGCAGGAGGTCGTCGATGGCGTACTGGAGTTCGGCGGTCGAGGTAAACAGAGAAGTGCCGGTGCCGTCCCATGGACGGTCGCGGAGATAGAACGGAATGAGTGGAACTTGGCCGTGCCAGTTGAATCCCGGCCCGTCGTACATGAGGGCGCCGTCGCAGGACAGCATGAGGCGGCGGCGAGGATAGACGCGGCAGTCTTCGACTTCGGCGGGGCGGGTAACGCTGCGCCCGCCCTCCCAGCGGGTGATCTCCTGCCCCACGAAGGGCACGGTGTAGAACCACGAGGTGCCGGGCTGGCCCATGGGCAGCGGCAGAAGCTTGTCATTCTCGCCCCACGGCTTGTCGTTGATGCGCAGGTCGAGCACATAGGTGGCGAAGATGTCGGTGTACTGCTCGATGTCTTTGGACATAGAATGGAGTGCCCAGCGGGAGGCGCGGTATTCAGAGCGGCCAGTCTGACCGCCTTTGAGGTATTTCTCTTTGGCGAAGGGACGCAGCTTGTCTTGGAAGGCGGGGAATAAGGCATGGGCTTCGGCTACGCCTTGCATCCGGGCGGTGGTGACGACATAGGCCCGCTGGTAGTCGCGGTTCTTGGGAAGCTGCACCGGCAAGACATCGAGTTGCGAGAGTGCATCGAAGGTGAACGCGCCTTTGCCCATGCCAAACATGCCGCGTGAGTAGCCGGGTGAGATGGCCCCCATGCCGGTAAGGCCGCCGAACTGAAGCGCGTCCCGCAGCGAGCGATCAACGAAGTATTTGAGGTAGATGACCTGCGCGACCTTGTTCATCATGTCGGCGTGTTCGGTGAAGGCGGAATTGTGCGTCTGGTAGCCAGCGAAGGACAGCCGGATGTTGGCGAGGGTTTCGATAATCTCATCAAAGGCGCGGGGCAGGTCGCCGGAAGTCAGGCTGCTCCACTGGCCGCTAAGCGTAGAGCCTGACTTGCCGTTCAGGATGTCAATGCCCATCTGGATATCGGTCTGCGAGGTCTGGTCTTGCACCCAGGTGGTGCCGTCGTCGATGGCCTGCTTGACCCAGCCGAGTTTCTTGGAGTCAGGCCACTCGAAGGGCGGGCATTGCCAGTCCTTAAGGTTATCACGCATTGGGTATCCTCTCCTTACCGCGTTTCAAAGCCGCATAAAGTTCAGCTTGCAGTTCATGCAATCTCTTACTTATCCGCCGCACCTCCTGAGATGTAGGCGGCACTTCATTGAGTCGGTGCGCTGCGGTCAAACGCCACGCTGTCTTATTAGAGCTAAATTCAACTGGCTGGCCGTACCCGCACCACTTGCAGTGCATGTACCTAAGTGGCGATAGATAATTATATGGCCTCCAGCGTTGCGTAACTGGATAAGGAGATATATAAGGTGCATAGTGTAAATCAACGTGATGCAAAAGGCGCATCAAGACACAATATAGGTAATACCACAAGATCTTACGGAAAGACTGCCATGCATCTCTCGCGCCTATGTTCAAAGGGTTATCCCTCATTATGAGAGTCCTTCATTGTGGAAGTTGGCATAGCGCAGGTGTCACCCTCACGCACACACATGTCGGTGATGCCCTTAGAACGGGGTTTATAGACCATATAGGGAATGTCGTCAAAATGCAGCAAACGGCGAGTTTGATCGACTATATTCTCATCTTCCATTACGCGACCTCCACTTTCTTAGGCGCAGGCGCGAGCGGCTGCTCGTGCTCCTGCATGAAGGCGACACCATAGACCGAGTTGCGCTGCAAGATGTCTTCTTTGCGGTCGAGGATAGTCAGACACTGCTTGATGAAGTCGCGCTCGGCGTTGGAGCAATCGAGCGAGAGCAGGCGGCGGTTAAGGTTGGCGCGCATATCGGCCAACCGGCGCTCGCGCTGGCGGAATAGCGCCTCATTCATCTTTTCGGCGGCTTCGCGTTCCTGCGCGTCCATGCGCTTCCAGAAGCGCTCGACGTCAGGCACGGTGTCGGCGCATTTCAGCGTGTATCCGGGCGCGAGGCGCGACTGCGGAGAGGCGATGTGAACATGGCCAGCGGCGTTCTCGGCGTAGAACACCGAATCGGCACCGAGGTAGGCACGGCGTGCAGGGCTCATTGGAATACCCATTGAAGCAGTTTCCTTACTTTCATATCCGGCATCCACCTTCCCACTGCAGGGCGAGAGCGAGTGACCTCTAAATTATGCTGCTGATTTGTATGCCGAGGGGGACCGAAGCATTGCCTGCATAATCCATTACTGTATGCTGGAACCAACTCACTTCTCCTGTCCCAATGGGAAGTACAAAAGCCTACGGGCATCTTATTACCGGGCATCGAATCCCTCCGCTGGATATACCACCTGCTCTTGAACCGTAAGTAGCAAAGCATCGCACTTAGGGCAGAACAGCTCACAGCATAGCCGATTATTCGGCCCAACATACCGAGTGAGCTTGGCTATCGCGGGCACATCGCAATTTTCACACCGTAAGGCTTCACTACTGAGCATCGAAACCCTCCGCTATCTGGCTGTACGTTACGCCGAGTGGCATCGGCATGTCCATATCAATCGGTGGCAGGTGGCCTTCCTCGCTGACCAGCTTGGCCTTGACCCGCTGCGCGATGGAGTTCAGATCGTTGCCGATGACGTAGGCGATGGCGTCGGCGAAGATGCGGTCATCGTGCTTGCCGCTCTCGTGGTCCCAGCGGGTTTTGCCGCTGTCGGCCTGGTCGATCTGGAAGGCTGGCATCTCGTGGCGCAGCAGATACGGCGAGTTTACGATGAGCCAGCCATTCTCCACTGCCTGCTTGTAGATGTCGAGCAGGAAGGCGCGCGCCCAGGCGCTGAAAGTGTACCAGCCGAGCTTCTTGGAGTGGCGGGCATCCCACTTGGGGTTCTTGCCGTCCTTGCGCGCCATCTTGTAGTGGCGCTTGTAGCCGCACAGCAGCATCTGAAGCTGACAGACATCGCCGAGGCCCTTGCGGACCTGCTCGACGGCGACTAAGGGCTCAGGGTAGGTGGTCATCTCTTGGGAGTAGAGAGTGGCGACGGCGAGCACGAAGGCGGCCATTTCGGCAGCGGAGATGCGGCTAGAGGCGAACTCAGCGACCTGGATGTCCGGGTCGTGGCCGGTCAGGGTTCGGCGGTGGACACTGATGACACTGTTATCCAGCCCAGTTCCTGAGCCGGTGTCAACGCCGATTGTGTAGTCGTAGTCGGGCTCGGGCCACTCGAAGACGAGGAGCTTCCCGTCGGGACTGAAGTCGCGGGCAAGAAGATTATCAGGGCACTTGAGAGGGATGAACTCCCAGACCATCTCTCGCGGCTCGCTGCCGTGGATGGTCTGAATGTTGCCTTGTCGGGATACACGGAATCTTTCTGCTGCATAGTCCACATCTTCTGCCCTCGGCTGATGCTTCTCCATGATCTGCTCGCCGGTGATGGCCCACAGGGTAACCGGGAAGCGCTTCTGATACAGGGCTTCCGTTGCTTCCAGATCGAACACCAAGTCCTTCTTAGGCTGCAAGGCTTCAATGTCGTCGCAGCACATTTCCTGGAGCCAGCCCTTGGCGTTGTGCTTGGCAGCGTGCTCCATGTAGTTGACTTCCCAGAACCAGGCTTGCTGGCGAGGCAGTCGGTAGTCACTGCCTAGCATCTCGCGCATCATCGGTGTGGTGTGGACGTAGGCAGCGCATTTGTCCATCATGCGCTCGGTGATGGTCTGAGGGAGCCAGTCAGCGGGGACAGGCTTCTCACGCAGCCAAGTCTCGGTAGGGTAGAGGTCGGTAGCAAGGAACCACGGAAAGAAGACCGGCTGGAGCCGTGCGCCCACCTGCTTACCGAAGTTCTCTTTGGAATAGTGCCAAGTGTCAGGCCACCAGCCGACGTTGCCACTGCCAGTAGACTCCAGAATCAAGAACACACGGGGTGAGGGATGGATAGCTTTGAACAGGGAGTTCTCGATGATGATGTGAGCACGAGGCCAATCGGCGACTTCTGAGAGATGGATGACGGTAGGAGTATCGCCACGGGCCACGCCTAGCAGGGTACGTCCGGTGTAGATAGAGAGACGGGTGGCGTTGCCTCCGAAGGCCATTAGAGAGCCAGCGCGGTCGGAGGTCGGAGGCGCCTGCATCCAGTATGGCATCTCATTGTAGCCCAACTGGAACATGCCGACCATGCGCTCGGCCTGATCGCTGACGGATGAGCCCGCGCCTGCATTGACGCCAAAGCCGAAGTTTACGCGGTGCAGAATGGCCATTTCAACTTCGGTGCTGACGCCTACCTGACGGCCCTTTAGGTAAATCTGCTCAATGCCGAAGTTCAGGTCTTCGCGCTCGCCCCACAGTTGCACCATCATCTCTTGGCACTTGCGGCGTTCAAAGCGGCGGATGGTGTTCTCGGCATCTTTGATGAAGGCGTAGCGGGTTGACCAATAGCGATAATCGCAGGCAGCGAGGTTGTATTCGTTGCGAATCCACGAGAGTTCGTCGTAGTTGAACTCGCGAATTTGGAACTCCTTGCCTTTGGCGTCGGTGCGCTGGAGGGTGCGGACGTGGGCGTTGAAGGATTCGACGGCAGCGACGGTGTGGTAAGTAGGCGACCATCCGGTCTTGCGGACGATGGCCTCGATGCGCTCCTGTACCTTCGCGTTAGAATACATCGTCTAGCACCTCAACTGCCTGCTCTTGCAGTTGCGCTACATTGTCAGGAAGATCATGCCCCGCTACTGCCGGGAGCTTCTTCATCTCGCCAGAACCGAGCGCGCCCGCTTCATGGAGATCGCGCAGGGTACGTTCCTGATCCCAAGTGCCAGGCACCGTCGCATCAGGCAGTGCCAACGCCTCCTGCCTCGCGTTAACCTGAATGGCGATCTGCGAGCCTTTGGGCACTGGGATAACGCCGCCGGCCTTAAGCATAGCCAGCCGGTCGTCAATACCCTTGTCAGTCAAGGCCATCTTCAGCGATTTGCGCGTGACTTTCGTGACCCCGGTAGCGATGAGGATTTTACGGGCGTCTTCCTCCCATTCGAGAATAGCTTCAGAAGCGACCCCATAGAGGCGTGTTGTTCCAATATCGGCAGCAACCGCAATTTCCTCCCATCTGAGATGACGAAGGTCGAGAGCTGAGCGTGAGTCGTAAACCCCAAGGAACGCAATAGCATCATCGTTTTCGTAGGCGCGCAAGGCTGCGAGCACGGCCTTGAGACCACCCGGAGCTTGCTTGAGTTTGTTGGTGACACTAGGTTCGCCCTCTATGGCAGCCTTGAGATCACGCTCGCAGTCGGCCTCGCCGGAACGCCGCGCGAACCACTCTGCCAGACGGCGAAAGGCGGCAGCGCGAGTCGAGAACGGGGGCTGGGCGGGATGCTTCATGCGACTACTTGAACTCGGTGACCGTTTGGGCAGACCGCAATTTTCTGCCCTGCGGCGACTGTCATGTGAACATCGTTTTCAGGAGAGTTGCTCTGCTTTTCAGGAGTACACATTGAACAATAGACCCGATAACTATAGCCCGAATGAGTCTTGCTACGCGAGCCATTGCGCTTGTTAATTTCCTGGCGCTTCTTCAGGTTCCCGCCATGGCTTGCCATCACTCGCCGTCCTTCGCCTTATTCTTGGGAATGGCCGCGCCATGCGCCATCTCGCCCTTGCCGGGATGCGGCGGCAGCTTGAATTTGCCCTTGGCGTCACGGCCCCGGTAGGACTTGTAGACCTCGCGGGTGCCGCCTTCAGGAGTGGTAACCTGCATAGGCACTGGCTGGTCAGTCTCCCTGCGGACCTCGTTAGGAGCGATAAGAGGGCGCTCGACGGTGACCGTGGCGGTGGCCAGCGTCGGCGCCTCGATCAAAGCCTGCGACTGACGCTCGCTGATGAGCGGGCGGTCCCGGCCTTCGTCGCTCGGTGTCCTGATCTGCAAGGTAGCGTTCATCACGTAGCCGGGGAATGACTTGTGGGGCGCAAAGTAGTCATCGCGCAGCAGGGCATAGCGGATGTCGTAGAGGATAGCTTCGATGACTTCGGTGCCCGAGAGGGGCTTGGGAAGGACAGTTTCCATGTCAGTTAGGCTCCTTGTCGAGAAATTCCTTTACCATGCCAAAAATCTCAAGCGCACAGTTAAGGCTCATATTGTATTTATTCATCAACTCCGCTATAAGAATTCCTTTAGGAGAGATGATATACATACCTTCATCATGTTCAAGAGGTACGGTCTCCATGTCAAATGCTCCAGGCGCGGTCACGCGCTTCGTTGGTGTTGATGCATGTTTGGTAAAGGGTCAGCAGGCGGCTCAAGGTCGAGTACCGAGGCCGCTTGTGCCCGAGTTCAATGTGCTGGAGGGTGCGCCGAGAGATGCCAATATGGCGCTCCACCGCGCTTTGGCTAAGCAGAGCGCGCTGGCGCAACGAGCGAAGGTATGCAGGGGTATAGAGAGTGGGCAGCAGCTTCATATTTACCTACAATCACAGTCGTGTGGATACCAACCTGATTTATCTTGAAGGCTGGCGCACCATACGGCGTGAGCGTAGCCTATATACTTCGCCTCATGATCACTCGTTTCCACCGCTCGGTGATCCCCGGACGTGTCAATGGGAGGGGCGGCATAGGCCGTTTCATGGGGCATCACCTGCCTTTCATGCTTCATCGCTGTCCCTCCACCATCAGCGGGTCAGTCTCCTTGGGTTCTTCATCGTCCGGCGGGTCAGGGAGTTCAGGCTCCTGGGAGTCGCGGCCCTGCGGCTGTGCCGGGCGCACTTCGTCCCAATAGCTGCTCTGGCAGTTACGCTTGCCACAACGCACAGGGTAGGCGCGCCCGGAGCGCTGCACCCAATCGCCACCACAGCGCTCGCAGTGCCACTTGTCGCCTTTGGCCATCGCTTCCCCTTACAATGAATCGTGCGGCCTATTCCACGCTCTTAGGGCGGTTCGACATCGGTGGTCACTCTACCGGTTAGGGTCATCCCCGTTTTTGTTCGCCTTTAACGACCCCGCCACCTGTCGGTGAAACCCGCCGCACGAACCTGTTATGGGAGCACGATGTTTAGCTGGTTCGGCAGCAGTGCCGGAACCTGGAACGTGATGAGCACGTTATCGCTCAGGACGGTTCCGGGATTGCTCACCGAGTCGGTTGCGGTGACAGTGATGACTTCGGGAACGGTGTTGGGATACACGAATGTCCCATCGCCGTTGTCCTGCAAGGTCGCGGCCCCGCCGGTCTGAGCATAGACAACGCTGCCCTGCGCATAGGCGAAAGGCGCCGGTGGGCTTACCAGTGTGTCGAACTCGGTTGCCTTTAGTGATGTCAGCGTGCCAATCGGATAGGTCTTGGGTAATGCCATGTTAGTCGCTCCTGGTGGAAGGTTGATGATGAGTTGGTTTGGACTAAGCAACAGCCCCCGCATGAGCACGTCGCGGATGCCCCGCAACTCGCGCTCGATGCCCTGAAGCACCCGCAGTAGCTGCTTATGCCAACTCCACATACCCCTCACCCTAACACCCGTAGAGCCACATGTCAAGGGAAATCTCTCTGGCGGTCCTGCGCCTACTGTAGAGCTACATGCTGGTTACCACCTAGTACATAGCGGGGAGGCGGCGAAACACGCCGAAGCCGCCGCGCCGCCCCAGCACGGACAAAGGCGGCACCATCGTGCTATTGGTAGGCACGAAGGTGGCGGTCGAGGGCGGAGGAGGGACAAGAGGCGGAGCGCTAGGACGGGGCGGGCAGCCAGCGATCGCGCAGCAGCTCCCCGCGATCCGCCCTAGCGCTCCCCCTGGCGGGACTACCGCCAGCGCCGGGCAGACCGTGCTAGTGTCCCAAAACGCTACATGTCCCAAAATGACACATGTCCCATTATGGGACACTATGTAAATGCTACACTCGCGGCTCGCCCCAGCACTGCACCGACGTGATATCAGTCTGCTAGTGAGGAGCTAGCGCGGTGATAGCGCGATGGCATCCCACTAAAGATTTGCGGAGGAGGTTACTAACGGGGGATGACAGGCGGGGTGGAGGGTGCGAGACTGAGACCGTAACGCAGCACACGCGGCACCGCTGCAGAAAGCAGGGAGCAGATGGCACACAAGACACGCATTGATGTTCTGGTACGCGACTAAGGAACAATTGCACAATTGATTCCGCTCACGGCGGCAGCTCGCAACTGGATTGAGGATAACTGCAACACAGAATCATGGCAATGGCTTGGTGACGCGCTATGTATCGAGCCCCGCTATGCTGTAGCGGTCACTGAGGGATTGCGTGAGAACGGTTACACGGTCGCACAAGCCTAGTCACTGACGGTCCCACTGCTAGCCAGTGGTGCCGTGAATGTCTAAGCATAGGGAGGGAATATGGCATCACAAGAATACACGCATTTGACGCTGACAGGGTACTACGCGGGCAGGACGTTATGTGGGGCCGCGAAGTCGCCCAACGTGGCGCACTACCACGCAATGTATGCTCCGTTGACCATCATCAATGCTGACACAACTTGCCCAAATTGCCGCGAGATTTGGAATGACGACACTGACGAGTTGCTACTTGAGGACGCGATAACGGCGGTGACGCCATGACCGCCGCCCGCTATCAGTTGCGCTGTGCCTGGGGCTGCTACCTCGCCGGGATCGCAGTGGTAGCCTGGGTGGTATGGCAGTATGCGGAGTGGGCGATACATGCGCCGTGGGTGAGATAAGGAGGATGTGATGAGCAAATGTACTCGGAGTTTAGAACGCGCCAGTGCTCACTTGCAAGCTGCTATTAACGCTGCTCCCCAAGGTGAAGCATGGGAAATGACGCAAATTATGAGTGCAATACTCCGCGAACTCAGTAGGCTAACAGAACTGTCGTGTAAGCCTGTAGATGTGCGGGAAATCTTACAGCGCAAATAGCGTCTTGCGCTCGCGGCATGGTGTGAGTGCTGCGAGTGGAGGGCACTAACATGAAAGGTACGATTACAATTCACGGCGAGACTGGTCACATGGCCGTCAACGTCAAAACACATGGCATGAGGTTTGCTGATGTAGAAGGTGCAACTGAGCAGCAACAGGAGATCGCCTTTGAGATAGCAGCCGAGTCATTCTGGTCACAAGCTGAGGACGAGGCGAAGCAATGTGGATTCGGCGGAGTCGAAGCAGAAGGCCGGATGTCAGGATGGTGTGTTCCACACTTTGGTGATGTGAAGGTAAATCGTTATCCATCGTTGGAAATTAAGACGGACTGCCAGCGCTTCCTGAAATTTCAGAAGCGAATCGAACGGCTACTGTCCGAAGTACCCGATGAGTACCAGTATCGCTTGAATGATCTCGTAATGTCAGAGCGCACCGAGCAGCAAGAGTCAGAGCGCATCGTGCGGCAGTTCTGTGAAGCGATGTAGCTGTGTGCAGTCTGCCTGGGCATGACTGGCGATAGGTGCCCAGGCAGTTCAACCGTATCGCCACCAACCGGCAGCGGAGATGCTGCAACCCGTGGGAGGGAGACATTATGAGACCTATAACTGAAAAGCAGAGGGAAAAGTACCTGCGAGCTGCTGACTTTTACAATCACAGCCAGCCAACTTGGGAGAATCAACTGTGGCATGCTCGCAAGCTGCTGCAAGAGAAGGGAATCGAAGCCGTAGATAACCCGCATGGCATGATTGGCAGGACATGCGGCTGTGGGAGTTGCTTTTGCTGTGCCGCTGCGAAAGTAGTAAAGCAGTATCAGCAAGCAATGCGTGACGCCGAAACCTGTTCTTCTGAGGAATTAGAAGCGGCTGCGCGATTCCGGCTGTGACTTCCTACCCACGGAACCGAGTTAGGCGGCGCTCAGTGAACAAGGCCGCCACACTTGGAGGATGATATGAGCACATTAGAGATGTACCACAGGTTACAAGAGCAATCTAACGCTGCATACAAGCGAGCTTGCGCTGCGTGTGACGCCTGTGACTACGATACATTCCAAGCAGAAACAATCGAATCTTGGCGGTATGCAAACGAGGCTCACGATCTATTTGAGAAACTTGATTCTAACCAACAGCAGATTGAGCAAAATCGAGCATTCACATCTATGGCTGAAGGTTTCGTTCGCGGACTATTCGGTGGCAGAGTAGCCTGACCGCCATGACCGCAATCGCACATCCCGAAGTCGAGCAGACGCGGGCGCTGTGGCGGCAGTACCGCAAGGTTTGCCACCAGATTGGCTATCCTGTATCACGGCGAGATGATGGGGAGTGCGTGGGTCGCGTGATTCGCCTGCTGCGCAAGCAATATCGCCTGTTGGGAGAGCTGCTGGGCGAGAGCAAAGGCGAAGGCTATTAAAGTTCGCTGTAAGTTCGCACCGGGGAGGGTGCGTAAGGCATGATGACGACACAATTACAGGTTCGTAAGGCATTCTGGGATGCTTGGCGACAGGGTGAATTCGCGGGGCTTAGTGTAACGCCCAAGCGCATTCGGAATTACTCAGGCAACGGCAAGATGCACAACACTGACACTCGCTGTGCTTTCGTTGACTTCGTGGACTCGTTAAATAAGTCCGGCGAACTCGCAGGTCGTGTCCTAATTTGGTTTTTTAGTCCGTTTAGGTCGGGAGGCTGGCGATGCTGCTCTTTTAAGCAATGCAGTTCGTTCCTGTTTTTCTCGTGCTTCTCGTTCGTTTGGCTGCTCACAGGGATG
>Ga0208687_1001282_pt1 | contig 11694 bp, 21 predicted proteins | sample June2015DPH_6_10_FD_184695 | JGI IMG/M metagenome (GOLD analysis project Ga0208687, IMG submission 184695) | Peatland microbial communities from SPRUCE experiment site at the Marcell Experimental Forest, Minnesota, USA - June2015DPH_6_100... | ecosystem: Environmental > Terrestrial > Soil >...
TCCCGGGCCTGATACACCCGGGATTTTTTTCCTTCTTTTTATCGTCTGAAAAACGAATTAGTACATATTATGTACTAAATACTGAACAAATTAAATCACCCCGAAGAAATGAAATTTTACGTCAGAGATTAATTAGTACATGATATGTACTAAATAGAGTTTATAAAATCCACGACGTTAAAAATGGGGGGAATTAGTACATACCATGTACTAAGTCGGGGTTCTAAAATTCCGAATAAGATACTCATTTTTGATAGAGGTTATCATTTTTGAGTGAGAAAAACGGGTATATCTATATATATATGTACTTACACTATGATTAAATGGCTTTTTTTTATTAAGCATAACAACAACACATTCTCTATACTACTTTTTCACGAGCCTGACAAGTCCCGAATTAGTACATAGTGTGTACTAATTGAAAAAAGAGAAACTATAAGAATAAGAATATCTTATTATTCTTCCATGACTGAAACCGAAGTCACTCATATGACCTGTCATAAATGCAGGTATGAATGGGATACGAAATCACAGATGTATATTGTCAGTTGCCCTCGATGCGGGGCCAAGGTTCGCCGGATCACTCCCCCGAAGGTGGCCGTGAATGGCACGAGGACGTAAACCGGCGACCGGTAAGGTATCTCAAATCCATCTTATCATTCCGGAAGATGTTCAGGATTATATGGCCCGCATGGGATCCATGGATTCAACATCGAAAATTAAATGTCTGTTGACAAAAGCAATTCAGGATCGGATACCAAAAACCGAGATCGAACTCAAAGGCAAAATGTTCGAACTGGAACGAGCTCGTAGGAATATCGGAAATACAACCCGAGAATGCACAGCTCGATTACTTGAATTGGGTTGGAGTAGTGACGATATTGATAAATTGTATGACGAGATCAATACCGAGCTCAAAAAGGAAGAAGTATGACGGATGATCTACACGAAGGCGATAAGACCGGACAATGGCGCGACTTCCTCAAACTAAAATACAAAACGCAGATGGCGAAGATCAGCCGGGAATATCCGCATAAACGATCGCTGACTATTGACTACCGCGAGATCGAGAAATGGGGTGTTGATGGGATTCATCTCGCCGATGAACTTGTCGATAATCCTGGGAAGGTCCTTGAGGATATCCATGATTCAATTGTCGGAAACGAATTGATCCGGACCAAAGAGGGGAAGGTCCCGAAGATCTTCCATGTCCGGTTTACAAACCTACCGAAAAAGACACGGATCCGGGATATCCGAGCGGAGAATGTGAACCGGTTCGTTACGACGGAAGGGTTGATCATGTCCGTGTCGGAAGTCCGGCCCCGTATTGTTGAAGGCGTGTTCCGGTGTCCTGCCGGTCATTTCTCAGTTGTCCGGCAAAGGTTCGGGAAGTTCGTTGAGCCGGAAACGTGTCTTACGGATGGATGCCGGTTTAAGAGACTCGATCTGATGCCGAAACGATCAGCATTTGAGGATAGCCAATTTTCCAGCATCCAAGAAGATCTCGAAGGACAACGGGCCGGAGAACAGCCGCAGCAGCTCGCGCTCGATATCGCTGATGATCTTGTCGGTATTCTGGCTCTGGGAGACCGGGTGATCATCAATGGGATCCTGCGTTCACAGCAAAGGAATGTCAAAGGCGAGAAGTCAACCATCTTTGATTTATTTCTTGAAGTCAACTCGATTGAACGCGAGGGGAAAGATTACGGGGAGATCCAGATTACGGAGGAGGAGGAATCTGAGATCATCAAGATCAGTAAATCGCCGGATCTACTGACCACGATCTCACAAAGTATCTTACCGGCGATCTCGGGCTTTGAAGAGGAGAAGAAAGGACTTACCCTATCCCTGTTCGCCGCACCTATGGCAATCGCACCGGGTGGAAAGCGGTTACGCGGATCGATTCATGTGTTCCTAGCCGGCGACCCCGGCATCTCAAAGACCACGTTGCTGATGATGCTCCGCGATATCACGCCTCGATCAGTTTACATCTCTGGGAAAGGTGCGACCGGTGCGGGCCTGACATTTGCCATGGTACAGGATAAAACCGGTGATGGGAGATGGCGGATCGTAGGTGGTGCGGCTCCCCGGGCAAACGGATCGAACCTATATGCGGATGAGCTGGGACTGATGGAGAAAGACGATATCAAGTCTCTGACCGAGTTCATGGAGACCCAGATCATCACCGTGGACAAAGCCGGTATCCATGCGACTCTGAAAGCTGAGGAAGGCGTGACAATCGCGATCAATCCGAAAGGTGGACGATTCGATATGAAAATGCCCCTCGCTGACCAGATCGATCCAAAGATCCCCCCGCAGATCTTGAGCCGGTGCGATCTGATTTATCTTCTTCCGGATGTACCGACAGAGACCAAAGATCGGAAGGAAGCTGAGGATATTCTGGGACTCTGGCAAGGTAAGATGGTTCTGACCGAGATCCAGATACCGGCTGATCTCCTGCAGAAGTATATCGCGTATGCCAAGCGCAGGAAGGTCCCGGTCCTGAACGATGCCGCGCTCCGGATAATTGCTGATAAGTTCGTCGAAGTCCGGAAAGGGTCCGGAGAGGGAACGATTACCGTAACGAAGCGAGCCCTGGAAACATTTGTCCGGCTGGCAACCGCTCACGCGATCATGCGGTTCGGGAACGAGGTTGCCGTTCAGGACGCGGAGATTGCGATCAAAGTTCTGGACTATTCGCTGCGGCAGACTTGCCTTGATGTTTCGACCGGTAGACTAGATTCCGATAAGCCGACCGGGCACACCAAGGAGCGCCGGGAACTGTCAACGGAAATCATCAAGACAATTACCGATCAGGGAGGCAAAGCATCAATGGAAGTAATTACGCGGGAAGTCGTTATGCGCGTACCGAATATGACGGAAGCCAAGGTTAAGAGTACGGTTGAGCAAATGTACCGGGAAAATATGCTCTGTGAAGCTGGAATAGGCAAGTTCCGGGCGGTATAATGATGGAGCCGACCACGGGATTACTGCAGGTGATCTGATGAAAGCACCTTTCCACAAAGAAACAATGAGTTATTCACAGTTAAAAGAAAAATACGGTCTTTCGGTTACGTGCCTATTTAAGATCGTCACAAGGAAGACGTGGCATCATGTCATTTAAGGGGGTGGTACAGGGAAAGGGGCTTAAGGCTCCTTTCCCGTATTATTTTGGCGGTAAATCAACCGTAGCACCAAAAGTCTGGGCCGCACTTGGGCAGCCAAAACATTACATCGAACCGTTTTTCGGCTCCGGTGCCGTGCTGTTGAACCGTCCCGACTACAATCCGCAGAAGCACATGGAAACGATCTGCGATAAAGACGGCTTCGTGGCAAATGCCTGGCGCGGAATGCAGTTCGCCCCGGACGAGCTCGCGAAAGTCTGCGACTGGCCGGTAAACCATGCGGACCTGAACGCCCGGAGAAAGTACCTGAACGATCATTCGGATCTCCTTTTGAAACTCTGCGATGATCCGGAATATTACGACGCAAAGATGGCGGGGTACTGGATTTGGGCGATGAGTTGCTGGATCGGGTCCGGACTTGTGCGACCAAAGGCGATGCCCGATGTGACGAATGCAAAAGGAGTACACAAAACAACCGTGGCGGGAAAACGCCCTCACCTATCCCATGATGGCAGGGGTATAGCGCAGGACCTCACCAAGAACCGGCCCCAAGTGGCCCTGCAGGGGGGTATCCATGCGCTTTGTCAAGTGCCCCCAGTATCCCGTGAAGGTCGGGGAATTAACCAGCAGATCCCAGAACTCCGCGACGGAAAAGGCGTCAATAACCAGATCCCGCTCCTCAATCACGAGACCGGCGTCTGCCGGCGGCCCACATTCGGAGCATCCGGAGCTCACGGCGTCCACAAGATCTCTCTCGTAGAAGAAGATCCGGTTGCCCCTCTTGATGTCCGGGATCCCTATACTCCCGGCTTGTATGACTGGTTCCGCGAGCTCTCGGAGCGCCTGCGAAGGGTCCGGGTAGTCTGCGGAGACTGGACCCGCGTATGTGGTGGCGACTGGCAGGACGACCGTGGCACCTGCGGCATGTTCCTGGACCCTCCCTATGATCCGGAGAAATGCAACCGCGACCCGAAGATCTACACCGAAGAATCCGCTACCGTGGCAAATGATGTCCGGGATTGGTGCATTCCCCGTGGTGAGCGGAAGACGTACCGGATCGTGCTGGCCGGCTATTACGACGAGCACAAGATTCTCGAAGAAGAGCACGGGTGGACCGTCCACAAGTGGAGCGCTCACGGAGGATTTGCGAATCGCGGGAAAGGCAAGTCTCAAGGAGAAGTCAATCGGCACAAGGAAGCGCTGTTCTTCTCTCCGCATTGCCATGAATCGGGATTAAAGAGGTTTGAATGAGCCGGACACCGGGCAACGTATCGGATGCATCAATCCTTTACGCCTTCACCGTTCCGCGCACAATGCAGCAGGCCCGGGACTATTCCCCCGTAGGTGTCCGGGCGTTACGGTATCGGGTCAAGGCGCTGGTCGAGCAGGGCGAGATCCGGATTGTGCCGAACCTGCACGATATGCGGGTGCCGGTCTATGTTGCAGCAGAAAAGCGGGAAGTAAATATTTAATACCATTCCCCTCATAAAGGATAATCACGATGAAACAACCAGCAAAACCGAAGAGAGGAAAACCGCTCGGGCATCGGAGCATTGAGGGATTGCACGACCGGATCCTTGCGCTCCTGGAAGACGACAAGACGGACTGGACGGCGTACTCGATCGGGAAAGAGTTGAAAGTCCCCCGTCCGACGATTGACACATACCTTGGCGATCTCGTCCAGCAGAGGAAAGTTTCCGAGCGGCACATTGCGGGCATTACTCTTTTCAAGCTCCGTAAAATCTCGAAACAATAAGTTTATTATCTTTTACGTTAATATCAGTAATTGTGCCAACCAAAACGGCATAAGTGTTTTCTCATGCAGAGTTCTCTCGAAATACCCGGTACTCACAAAGAATGGTTTCGCTGCGATCAGTGCGAGTTCCCGTGTGAGTGTATTGAGACCGTCCGTGATGGATGCCTGCCGCGCAATCCTCCGATGGGATGCCAGAGGTTCCCGAGCCGGACACCTGCATGGAAACGCATTGAGTAAAAGGAGTGTGATAATCACGGTGAATAAATCAGTCGAGACAAGAGTAACAATTTCCGTTAAAGACGGGACTGACAAGCATGTGAAGAGCGTGAGCAACAAGGATGTGGACCTTACCGGTGCGATGGAAGATCCCCGGTTCCAGATCAAGGTACTCGAGGCAGCGATCGCTACCATCAAAGGCGAGATGCAGCAGACCACGCTACCGGTCGATGAGAAAAAGACCGAAGTCAAGACCGGCAGCAAGGAAGCCAAAGACGCTGCGAAGAAAGTCAACGAGGCCAAGAAGTAGCCCGGGACGGACCGGCTCAATACCGGTTCGTCTCAATTCCCATAAGGAGGGAAATTTTCATGGAAGAACAGATTATTCGACACATTCACGAAAACAAGGAGAACCGTCCGGACTCGCTGGAGATCGGGACACCCGGGAAAGGTGGCGCAGTAAAGATCACGTTCAATGCCTCACATCCGGCAGCAGAGACAGCGACCCTGATCGACAATGCGTTTGAAGCCCGGGCATATGCCAAGAAACTTCTCGCGCTGCAGGAAGTCACACCATGACTGAGAAGAAAGAAGCGGTTCAGATCGTCGCAAAGTTCGTCAAGATTAGCGGCGTCATGGTGTTCCTTGAAGAGCCGGGCAAAGAGGAGTATGCCTTGCCGGCTGATCTCAAGATCTGCAAGGTCATCAAAGACGGGGACAAGATCCATGCCGGAGAGTCTTACACATGGAAGATTGTTGAGGACGGCAAAGGCAACCGTTCGATACTGACAGCCGGCCCCGCAGACGGATTCCAACCAGCGTCACAGTTGCCAAAGAGGGATTCAAAAGAGATCCTGCAGCAGAATCTTGATGAGAAGCGGAAGGAGCCGAAGAAGGCAGCACCGGCCACTCCGCAGAAAGTCGATGAATCAATTGGTCTACCGGAAGAGTGCCAGACCTGCGTATACGTCCATGACTGCCCGACACTGAAACCCCGCGAGAACTGCAAGCAGGCGATGGGTCACAAGCTCAAGGATGACGCGGAAGGCGATGCACGGTTGGAAGAGAATGCTGCGTATGCCGCGCAGCTTGTCGCGGAGAAGGAAGAGAAAGACCGGCAGAAGGCCATTTCCGCGCAGAAAGCACCGGCACAGCGGGCAGTAGTGATCCACCCAGAAATCGTGAAAGAAAGTGCCTTGGCGACCGTTTCTCATGCACTTCCGCAAAGCGATTGTCAGCACATGGGGATTGCCAAGACCTATACGGACGAAGACCTGCTGCTGATCCGGAATATTGCCGCCAAGAACTGCACCGAGCCGGAGTTCAAGTTGCTGATGTACATGGCAAAGACCTACGGACTTGACCCCCTGCTCAAAGAGATCTGGTGTGTGAAGCGGAACGAGAGTGCACCGGCGCTCATATTTGCCGGACGGGATGGATTCTTACGGATCGCTCATGAATCTGGTCAGTTTGATGGACTGCAATCGGGTGTCATCTATGAATCCAAAACCGTTGATGCAGGAAAGCCAACAGAGAGACAGATCAATGTACCGGTCTCTGCGTGGTGCAAGGTCTGGCGCAAGGATATGATCCATGAGTTTATATCCGACGTTCCATTCTCGGAATATAACACTGGGTTCAGCGTGTGGAAGACCAATCCCTCGGCCATGATCCTTAAGGTCGCGGAAGCTGTCTGCCTCCGGAAAGCATTCACCATTGCCGGTATCTACTCGCCGGAAGAGATCGATACGGAGCACCGATGACCGCGAACACCCCCAAGAGCCGGAAGGCCAAGGGCCGGCTCCTTCAGAAAGAGGTAGCGTATCAGATCGCTACCAGCCTGCCCGGCATCGGCAGCGAAGATGTGAAACCTGCGATCATGGGCGAGCGGGGCATGGACGTGAAGTTATCCAGCCGGGCCCGTGACCTCTTCCCCTACGCGATTGAGTGCAAGGCGCAGGAATCGTTGAACGTCTGGCAGGCCATGGAGCAGGCCCGGGTCAATGCCGAGAAGGAAAAACTGATCCCGCTGCTGGTGTTCAAGCGCAACCGTTCGGATATATACGTCTGCCTGCGGTTCGCTGACTTCATGGGGTTGGTGACAAAAGGAGCGATCAAAAAATGACAACTGATGGAAATTTGGCTGTAAATATCAGCCAAGAAATCTATGAAGAGTTCTGCGAAGCCTCATCAAAATTCCCTGAATTTGCATCAGACCATGAAGGATATGCCGTCATTCTTGAAGAAATGGATGAGCTCTGGGAAGCTGTAAAACTCAATAACAAACGTCACCCAGAACGAGATGAGAAAATGAGGAAAGAATGCATCCAAGTAGGTGCAATGGCTCTGCGTTTCATTCATGATATGGAGATTAGGAAAAGAAAATGACCGTCTTCCTCTGTAAGGACTGTGGCAAGACCTTCATTATCGATCTCGAAAAGCATCAGATCAACTCTGCATTATGGCAGACCTGTCCGGACTGTCTCGGGAAGATCCAGCGCGGGGATGAGATGGTGAGTGATGCAGTTAAGAAAGACACTGAGCCGGAGGTCTGGTTTACATGAGGTCATATCACGGATGGATTCACATTGATCATTGCTTGAGAATGCTCCGGAAACATGCGGATCTTGCGGAACATTTTGACGAAGTAGTAGCCGCCTTGATGTTCCATGATTTTATCTATGAGACAAAAAGACCAGATAAAGAGAACGTAAAGGAAAGCGCGATTGAATGCCGAAAACTTCTCTCTTCCATGATCTCGGAAAAAGAGAAGATGGATCGGATCATGGGATGTATTTGTGCCACCACTCATAATAGAGAGCCATGCACAAAAGACGAGGCCCTGACAATGGACATAGATCTCTCCATGCTTCAAGCGTACACTCCCGAAGCAATTGAGTTCATGATCCGGAAAGAATACGAATGGGTACCGCTTCTGGAATATACCAGAGCACGAAAGAATATTCTTATCGGGTTGTATCTCCGTGATTACATCTATCACACTGACACGTTCAGGAAACTATATGAAGAGGATACAAAACGCAGGCTCATTAAGATGATCCGGGTCAACAACATGCGTGTTGTTGTTGCAGGAACGTTCGATCTGTTTCATCACGGTCACAAATTGCTCTTGAGGGCCGCGCTGAAACTTGCAGGAAATACTTCTACAAGCCGAATAACCATTGGTCTGACTTCGGATGCAATGGCATCTGCCAAATCTCATGCGGTTGAACCGTTCGATATCCGTAAACGTTCAATCTCGAATTTTATATCTCGACATCAGGTAATCACTCAGTGGGAGATTGTTCCACTTGAAGATTCAATGGGAGATGCCGCGACAAATCCCGATTATGATGTTCTGGTAGCAAGCAAAGAAACCGAGGCAGGAGCGATTCGAATCAACGAACTAAGGAAGAAAAACGGTCTTGCCCCGCTAATTATTCACCTGATTGAAGTTATCCGCGATGAAAATGGTGAGAGGATATCAAGCACTAAATTACGTCAAACAAGAGGGTGCTTATGACAGTCTCTGACGAGTATCTTGAGAAGGTCCGATCAGTACTGACAACCGAGTGGCAATCCACGATTGATATCGCGCATTGGGCGGAAGTGTCAACCGGTGAGACAAGACGGATCCTGAAAGAACTCCAGCAGCGTGGGAAGGTTGAGTATATGTGGGATGGACTGATCGGGAAGGCATACTGGCGGCTTCCCTGCGGTGAGATGTTTCACAAGGCATCGGAGGAGGTTAATCCGTGCCAGACTTGAACGCTTCAATCAAAGCGAAGAATACCGAGATGCATCGATGGTGGCGGGATCCCCGGCACATTGCCGCGCGGAAAGCAGAGATTGAGAAACACCCGCTCTGTTCCCGGTGCGGCAGGAAAGCGACCCTGATCCTCCACGAGTCGCCCGGGGATTATGAGCACGGATTCGAGCATTACGTTGAGCTGATCGAGAAAGGAGACCGACCGACCGGATGCTCGATGTGCAATCGCATGGAAAGATCGGGTAGAAGGCCATGTCCGGATTGCGTGACCAAACATAAGCAGGACCCGGAAGCGAAGATCCACTACATCACTCAGGCGCAGGAGGTATGCCGGTACTGCGAGCCGGACTATGATCCGGAGAAAGGTAAGGTCAGCAAAGAGAAGTCAACCCACTTGAAGAAAGATATCGGACGGTCGCAGTATAACCGGGCGCACCCGTTCGTTAAGATGCCCGTGAACGGCAAATGGGTAAAAGTCCCGAGGTAAAATTATGAAAGTTATATTTGACATTCCAGAGAACACAATGAAACTTCTGTTGAAACAGTCAGATATCGACAAAGAAAAGGCGTATGCCAAAGCCGGAGGAATACAGGCATATATGGCATTCTACCGGCACGAACCGACATTTGAAGGATGGATGTTACAATCCCTTCTGGAGAGATGTGAATGACAGAAAAAGAACGTATCAACCTGAACATTTGTGTACAGTGCGAACATGAGAAAACCTGTTTCCCGATCCTTCATTTCCTTCACCGGATTACCGGTAAGGTATGTCGTCAGGGGCGTAAACGGAAGGAATGCCGGCAGAAACAAACAGAGTTACCGATCGAGAAGGACAAGCCATGACCGAAGGTTCCTGCTCCCTCTGCGGATCGTGCTGCCGGCAGATCGTGATGGTAATCAAAGGACTGCATCCGAATTACCTCAAGTACCTCCGTGCCCATGGATTCAAGGAAGATCAGGGATTCGTCCTGATCCCGCACGATTGCCAGCATCTCAAACTTGTTTCTTTTGAAGACCCGGGAGAGATCACATACTTCTGCGACATCCACGACTCACCGGAGTTCCCGCGTTTATGCAGGCTCTACCACGGCCAGAAGCAGATCGGCAGGTTCCCGATATACCGGCCTCCGGGCTGTTCGATGGTAATCCGGTAACTTCAACTCTTTTTAACAAATGAAAATGTTTTAATCCTTAAACGTTCTTTAAGAATATGTATGTCTGGTGGAATACAGTTCCCAACGCCCGGATGCCCATTCTGTAAGGCACGGTCTGACAGGATCGAGATCCGGAAAGTCGGTATTGTAGGAGAAGTCGTTAAAGCGCCGTCACGTAAGGGCAAGACCGCGCAGACCGTTCCCTTAGTGCTGTATCAGTGCATGGGATGTAAGGCCGTGATGTTGTCGGAAGGCGAGCTCAAGCCGACTGGTAACCCTCTGGCGCTGATCCCAAAGATGCCGGAGTCACAGCGCGGAGAGGAGGAGGAAGAGGAATGACGGAATTACGCACAATCCTACCGGGTGCACTCAAGGAGATCTTGAGAAAGCATCTTGCATGGTTGAATGATGACCCTGAAGGAGAAAAAGCCAACCTCCGCCATGCCGACCTCAGCTATGCCGACCTCCGCTATGCCAACCTCCGCCATGCCAACCTCCGCCATGCCAACCTCCGCCATGCCGACCTCAGCTATGCCGACCTCAGCTCTGCCGACCTCCGCTATGCCGACCTCAGCTCTGCCGACCTCCGCTATGCCGACCTCAGCTCTGCCGACCTCAGCTATGCCGACCTCAGCTCTGCCGACCTCCGCCATGCCAACCTCCGCCATGCCGACCTCAGCTATGCCGACCTCGATATGTCGGTGTTCCCCCTATGGTGCGGATCGCTCGGTATCAAAGTTGATATACGGCTGAGTGCACAGATCGCATACCACTTCTGCCGGTTTGAAACCGATGATGAAGAAGTCAAGGCAGCTCAGCAGGCGATCAAGACCCTTGCCAATAAATTCCATCGTATCGGAAACGATGTGGAGGAGATACCATGAAGTGTACGGATTGTAAACTGTTCCTACGCGGAATGATCGGATGCTCGAAGAATACCGAAGCGTGGAACAAGGCAAAGGAACTCTATCCGGTGTCACTGATAGATATCGATGGTGAAGAGATGGATACGAACGAACAGGCCCGACTCCGGTATATTGACACTGTGGCCGGTAGATGTCAGGAGTTCGTATACAATGACGCCCTTGACCACCCACTTCAGGAGCCAGCACATGGCTGAGATTGTTGTACGTGGAGATCAGACCCTTTCTCAAGAGGGGGATAATCAGATCGTATTATCGACAGATTCCGATGAACACCTTGGCCAGATCTGGTATGAGATCATAGGAGCGCGAGCATAATGTGTCACGCCTTTTCATGTATTATTGACCGTGATAAGAACGTGACATGGAAATTTGGCACCGACTCACACGATGCGTTACTCAAGATTGCCGGTATTGCAGATGACACCCTTGATCCCGTGCTGATCAAGTTCTGCCGAGTAGAGATCGCTCCGAAAAACGACAACTATCTTGATCCCGATAAATGGGTGTTTAATATTGATATGGACGTGACACCGAAATGGTGGACGCTCGCACACAAGAAAGCCTGTATGAAGGCACATGAAGAGTGGAAAGATCAACTCTACAAGATCCTTGTCCGGAAAGCGATTGTGCACCCATTCAAGATCACACCCCCAAAGAAGATCACCGATAAACATATCGCTCTCTTGAAGGAATGGGCCAGCGTGAGGGCCAGCGTGAGGGCCAGCGTGGGGGACATCGTGTGGG
>Ga0208687_1001286_pt1 | contig 11643 bp, 13 predicted proteins | sample June2015DPH_6_10_FD_184695 | JGI IMG/M metagenome (GOLD analysis project Ga0208687, IMG submission 184695) | Peatland microbial communities from SPRUCE experiment site at the Marcell Experimental Forest, Minnesota, USA - June2015DPH_6_100... | ecosystem: Environmental > Terrestrial > Soil >...
AAGAACATCAACACCGCGCGATGAAAATTCGGCCAACTTGGCGAAATCGGTCGGCCAATTATCCACCGGGGTCTGGTCGAACTTGTAATCGCCAGTATGGATGATAAGCCCGGCGGGAGTGGTAATTCCCAGCCCGATAGCATCCGGAATGGAATGACAAACGTGAAAGGTCTCAATCTGGAAAGGGCCAATATGGAAGGTCTCACCGGCCTGGATAGTATGCAGGTCGGCTTTCCCAGCCAGACCGTTACGCGCCAACTTGACTTCGATCAGGCCGCGTGTAAGAGGCGTAGCGTAGACCGGGGCTGTGACTGCAGCCAACAGGTGCTGGATGCATCCGATATGATCTTCGTGTCCGTGGGTAATAACAATCCCGAGAACCTGAGTGGCATGGTCCAGGAGATATTTAAAATCGGGGATGATATAGTCCACCCCAAGCATGTCATTGTCGGGGAACATCAAACCAGCATCGACAATCAGGATTTGACCGTTGTACTCGTACACCATCATGTTTTTGCCGACCTCGCCCAGGCCGCCGATGGGGATGATGCGCAGTTTTTCTTGATTATTGTTCATGGAAATTCCTTTTGAATTAATAGATATTGTCCCACCCAGTGTCATGCAGTAAATAAAAACACAAAACACCCCGGGAAAAATAGAGGAGTTGGGAAGAACAGTTAAATTATGTACTTACAAACTGCCATATATGGCAGTAAAAGTCAACATTGTGAGGTCAGTATAGCAGGACAGGGTCAGATTGTCAAATCAGAGATGGGGAGGAGCTAACACTGTGCCGGATGTGTGCACATCGTTGACCACCTGGAATACTTGTCGGAGATCACCACTTACAAAGGTATAGAGGTATTTTGGGGGGAATTAATTCAGGGTAGATAATTCTTAGAAAATCCCTTTGTATTATTTGCCCACCGTTAATTATTAATTTAGAACCTTTTTACCGTGGTTACCGTGGATTATATTATTTATTTTTTACAATTGGCGTAAATTTACGATAATTTGAGTAATAATCCAAAAGGATATTTCCGAAACATACCCGCACTTTGTGTAGGATTTGAGCCTCGAACCTAGCGGTTAAAGGTTCAAATCCTATACAAGGCACACGATAATGGATAGAGGCTTTTTGGGGGAAGCACAAAGGGTTCACCCAATCTGAAGTCACCATTCAGCTCTTAACTATGCCTCTTGCCCGGTTGTACCCAATAATTTAGAAGTTTTCTTGTCCCGTTGGTGATTTTATCGTATCATCTTTCTGCAAGAACACAAATGCCCATTGGAGGCTTCCCAGCTGGTTGGCCCAATAGTGCGCTTTAGAAAACCCTACTTCTTTAAGTAACTTAACAACTTCCTGCCCTGTATCTAAAATAAAGATATCTGGTTTAGCAAATTTCATCTTTGCACAATAATTCTCATAGGCTAAAAGGCCACGGCGTTGGAATAGCCAGGAACATCAGAGCAGAGGCGGCTAGAGCAATATCTTTCATAAAATTTATCATTTCTCCCATTTTTGCTTGTGGGTCGCTAACAGACCAAAAGTTGTGCATCATAAAAGCGACCGGGACCAGGAAGACAACGATCATAATAGCTCCAATATACGGTTGGTATCCCAGCAAAATGCTCAAGCTGCCCAATAGAAGCAAGAGTCCGCTTCCACCGACTGCCAGCTTGGGTGCTGGAACGCCTTTGGATGCTGCATAACCGCTCATCATTTTGATTCCCATAAAATGGTGTACCGCACTATATAGGTAATATCCTCCGAGGATAATTCTCCCGATCAAAAAAGCGATAGCCATGATAGATCTCCTTTAGTGTATGTTTGAAAAATGTTTTTCTGAATTCCACGTCAACATAAAATTCCCTCCATTTATTTCCAACTGGCGAATAATATTGGGGAAATATTCTATATTGTACCATTTTCGTCACCACCTTGATATGAATCGCATTGCCTCAAGTTAAATGTGACTATTGAAAGTATCGTTGCCTCATAAAGAATGTTACTCTACGGCAGAAGCTTTTGCAATGCCGGAGGAGAACATGATGAGTCAACGCAGCAAGCGAGAGTTATTAGAAGAGATCCGTCCGAGATATCTAAAAGCAAAGAGATCCGAGAAGGCAACCATATTGGATGAATTTGTAGCTGTAACGAGCTACCATCGTAAATATGCGACCCGGATCCTGAAACATGGTCGGCCTCGGCAGAGTGGCAAGAAACACGGTTTCCACAAGATCTACCAGGGTGAAGTGGTGGTGGCGTTGGAGCAGATCTGGGAAGTATGCGGGCGGATCTGCTCGAAGCGACTACAGCCATTCCTGCCGGAGATGGTGAAGGTACTGGAGCGGTGCGGCGAGTTGCGCCTGACTGAGCAGACGAAAATGCTCTTGTTGCAAATGAGCCGTTCAACGATCGATCGCTGTCTGGGCCCGGTCCGCTTTGAGCATCCGTCGCACGGCCTGAGCACCACCAAACCCGGCAGCCTGCTCAAGAAGGCCATCCCGGTACGCACCTACACTCCCTGGGATGAAGACCAGCCCGGCTTCCTGGAAATTGACCTGGTAGCGCACTGTGGAGGCACCATGGAAGGCCAATTTCTCTATACTTTGACCTGTGTGGACCTTTCCACCGGCTGGATCGAGTGCCTGGCCGTCCGTCGACGCACCCAACAGGCTGTTTTCGAAGCCATCCAGGCCATGCGCACCTACCTACCTTTCCTCTTGCTCGGCATAGACTCTGACAATGGCAGCGAGTTCATCAACGACCTGCTCTACCAGTACTGTCTTTCCGAAAAGATAACCTTTACTCGTTCTCGTCCTTATCAGAAGAATGACCAGGCTCATGTCGAGCAGAAGAATTGGTCTGTCGTTCGTCGCCTCATCGGCTATGACCGCTTCGAAACTGAAGAAGAGTACCTGCTCTTACAAAGCATCTACGCAGACCTGCGCTTATATGCCAACTTCTTCCAGCCCGTTTTGAAACTGGTCTCGAAAGAACATGTGGACAAAAAACTTGTCAAACGCTATGATACGGCTGCGACCCCGTTTCAGCGTATCCTGGCCGCCAAAGAAATACCCCTCGAAACCAAGGCTCGCCTGACCAATTTGTATGTCCAGCTCAACCCGGTCCAGCTCAGAACTTCGATCGACGAGAAAGTCGCCAAACTTTGGAAGATCTCATGGTAACATTTGGTCTTGAGGCAACGATACATCGAAAGTAACATTTGGTCTTGAGGCATCACGGGTTATCCCAGAGATTACGTATATCAAACCCTGCCATCTGATGCCTGAAAGAATGGTTGCATAATGCTACCAGACGAGGTAGAATGATTTTAAAGGAGTAATAAATATGCCTACCCTCCATGTGCGTAGTGTCCCCGAAGATTTGTATGACCGGGTGCGGCAACTGGCACAATTGCGCAGCCGCTCGCTTGGCGCGCAGGTTGTTACAATGCTTTATGAAGCGCTCGATGAAGAAGAACAACGTAAAGATCTGACGGGTGCCCTGGCATCCATCCGCCGCCGTCGTTTTGCACCTCCCAAGAAGGCTGCTTCCAGCCTTGACCTTTTGCGCGAGGACCGCCAGCGATGACAGATGCACCACTCCGGCTTGTTGTTGACGCTAGCGTAGGGATCAAGTTGTTCGTTGAAGAGGACTACTCAGACAAAGTACACACCCTGTTCGAGCAGCTAGCTATAGACATCCCTGCAATTCTTTATGTGCCCGATCTGTTCTACATCGAATGCACAAATATCCTCCTGAAATACACCCGCCGTTTTGGACGTTCCCAGGAGGATTCGAGAGCCGACCTGGTGGACCTGGGCCGATTATCCCTGCGGGTTGTTCCCACGGCAGAGTTGATGGTAGATGCTTTGCTGCTTGCGGCGGAACAGAAGATCACTGCTTACGACGCCTGTTATGCAGTCTTGGCTTCCCGTCTTGCCCTACCCATGGTAACTGCAGACAAGCCGCTGGCAAAAGCCGTTCAGGCGTTCTGGATCGGCGATTTAGAACTTTGAACAATCGCAGGAAAATAATATATGCCTGCTTTCCCCAACCACCTTCCCTAACTGGCAGTCGTCCAGTGGTAAGCGCGCCTTTGCCGATCATTTGGCGGTATAATCGTTTTACGGATATTGTTCGATAAAGGAGTAGTAAAAATGGAAAACTTAACAACCATTTCTTCAAAATTCCAGATTGTAATTCCGCGGGCTGTTCGGGAACAGTTCCATTTGAAGCCGGGGCAAAAAATCATGTTCATTCCCTATCAGAAAAGCATCCGCCTGGTGATTGTGCCACCTATTAAAGAAGCACTTGGAATGTTCAAGGGGATGAATACTGACAATCTGAGAGAAGAAGAAGACGAGGAACGCTAATGAATGTTGTTGATTCATCTGGTTGGGTGGAGTACTTTACGAAAGGAGAAACTGCCGAATTCTTCATCCCGCCCATTCAGGATTTGGAAAATTTGCTGGTTCCCTCCATTTGCATTTACGAAGTATTCAAACGCCTCATTAAGGATATGGGAGATGAGAGTGCCCTGCAGGCTGTCGGGATCATGTCCTATGGGCGCGAAGTTGGGCTGGATCGCAAAATTGCCATCGATGCCGCTCAAATTTCACTTGATTTAAAACTAGCCATGGCAGACATCATTATCCTGGCCACTGCCCGTACACACGCTGCCACCCTCTGGACACAGGATGCCCATTTCAAAGATATCAAAGGCGTGAAGTATATTGAGAAGAAAGGCTAATTGGAAAATGTCAGAGTAAGTTTGAGTCTTTGCTATACGGCGATTAAACATAAAGCGAAGTGGTCAAGGCGGTGTGATATTCCCAAGCAGTGTGTTTTTGGGCCTGCACTGCAGCTGATGTAAATCCTGCTTTTCATATTTCGGCCTTCTCTTCCTCTTGGAATGCAGTGCGGATAGCTTCCCGTCCAATCGTTTGATAAGCTGCCCTCAGCAGAGACTCGATCCCCGGCTCCGGGATAAAAGCTGCCTCGCCTAGTCGCTTAAGTAGTGGCATTTCCACCGCCGGCGGGCGAATGCTGACCGGGATATTCTCCAGCGGCATGCCCAATTCCCAGAAATGTTCCAGACAACCTTCCAGCGGAATGGCAATCTCCGATTCGGCAGGTTCTTCAGTGAGCATTTCCATTTGCCCGGCGCGGCGCTGACGCAGGGCTTGTAGGATCTGCTCCTGTGTCCGTCCGCGTAAGCGGAAGAGCAGGAAGGGGTCCTCGTCGAAGCGCTCGCCCAGGATGTAATGAGTGGCGGCGATATGTTTGCACGGGTTGGCGTAATCCGGGCAGGAACAATCGGTGATCAGGTCGCCGCGTTTGGCCGGGAAAAGACTCACCCCGGCGGCGCTGAAGGCCTGCTCGATCTCCTGCGGCATTTCCCCTGCCAGCAGTTGGGCGGTGAAGAGAGCCTGTTCTGCCAGCGCGTCGATCACCTTGTCCCATTGAGAATCGGTCAATGGAGCGATCTGGATATTGATCTGATAAGGCTTCCTCTGCGAGCCTTGGACACGCGCCGCGATACCGGCTTTGGTTTCCTCGATGGACAGCACCTGTCCCATGCGGGCATACCTGCGCCCACGCAAGAGTCGCCCCGAATCCACCAGCCGTTCCAGCGCGGCGATCCATTGTTCCGCCCACCAGCTTTTGGCAAAAGATCCGCGCTGGCTGCGGGCTTTGATGCCGTCTTTGGCTTCCTTTGGTTTGGTTGGCTTGAAGTAGTAATAACTCATGCTACTGTCTCCTCAGCATCACCAAGTTCCGCAGCTCATCCGTGCTCAGTTCGGTCAGCCAGCTCTCCCCGCTGCCCACCACCGCCTGCGCCAACCCTTTTTTACTCTCGATCATATCGTCGATCATTTCTTCCAATGTGCCGGTCGTGACGAATTTATGTACCTGCACGTTGCGCTTCTGCCCAATGCGGAAGGCGCGGTCGGTGGCCTGGTCCTCCACGGCCGGATTCCACCAGCGGTCGAAGTGGAAGACGTGGTTGGCACGCGTCAGGTTGAGCCCGGTTCCGCCGGCTTTGATGGATAGGATGAAGATCGGCGGAGCATGCTCATCCTCCTGGAAGCGGCTCACCATTTGGTCGCGCATTTTCACCGGTGTTCCGCCGTACAGGAACTGCGTGGACGCGCCGGTGGATTTTGGCAGAAAAGCTGCCAGCAGCGCGCCCATTTCGGCGAACTGGGTAAAGATCAGCGCCCGATCGCCCTCTGCGAGCACCTCTTCCAGGAGCTCCTGCAGGCGTTCCAGTTTGCCGCTGCGCCCGTCCAGCGCAGAGTCGGTGGCATTCTTACCGGTCTGGTGCAGGTATTGCACTGGGTGGTTGCAGATCTGCTTCAACTGCATCAACATGCTCAGCACCAGTCCGCGCCGTTCGATGCCTTCTTTCTCCTCGATCTTCCTCATCACATCCTTGACAACTGCCTCGTAAAGTGTGGCCTGTTCCTCGGTCAGGGTACAATAGACCTTCGTCTCCACCTTAGCAGGCAGGTCCGAGATCACGGTTGGGTCGGTCTTAACGCGCCGCAGGATGAACGGGTTGACCATCTGCTTTAGTTGCTTCAATGCCTGTTCATCCTGGTAACGCTCAATAGGCAGGGCGAAGTTACTGCGGAATTTTTCACGCGTCCCCAGATAACCGGGGTTCAGGAAGTGCATGATGGACCATAACTCCGAAAGCCGGTTTTCCACCGGCGTACCGGTCAACGCCACCCGGAACTCCGACTGCACCTTGCGCACTGCCTGAGTCTGTTTCGCGGATGGGTTCTTGATGTTCTGCGCCTCGTCCAGGATGACTGCCAGCCAAGCCATGGACTGGATGGTCTCTGCGTCCAACCGCATCAGCGGATAACTTGTCATGACTATATCCATGCCCCGGACAGCTTTCCGGAACGAACTACCTCTCAGCCTATCCGTTCCCCGATGTACATACGCGTTAAGGCCAGGGGCGAATCTGTCAAGCTCTCTCTCCCAATTGGTTACCACTGATGTGGGACACACAAGCAGGGCCGGCGCAGGCAGGCTGCCGCGCGTTTCTTTTTCCTGCAGCAACAATGCAATCATCTGGATGGTTTTTCCCAGGCCCATATCATCCGCCAGGCAGGCGCCCAGTCCCCACTGGCGGTGGAAACTCAACCACGAGTACCCAAAGAGCTGGTAAGCGCGCAACTCGCCATGCAGGCCGGCCGGCTGGGCCAGTTGGCTCATCTTCCCGGAGGCCGAGAAGCGTTCCAGCCATTCCCCTAGCCAGCCTTCGGGGATGACTTCTTCGATGGGCAATCCGCCCTTTTCTGTTTCGCCGCCCAGGCTGTATTGCAGTGCTTCCAGCAGCCCAATCTCACCGGCGGTTTGCTGTTTATCCCAGAACTGGATGGCGGCTTCGATTTGCCCTGGCTCCAGCGTTACCCACTGGCCACGCACCTGTATCAACGGCGATTTGAGCGCCGCCAGTGCCTGGAACTCCTGCTCGGTCAGGGTTGTCCCGCCCAGCGAGAGCTGCCACTCGTAGCTGACCAGGTTCTCCAATGTCATCAATCCTTTAGCAACAGCATCCTTGCCTTTCTGGGATTTCAGCTTGACTTTCAATCCCAGCCGCGCTCCCGGACGGTTCCACCAGGGTGGCACAAGCAGGCCAAACCCGGCGCTTTCCAGGATGGGAGCTGTCTCGCGCAGGAAGGCATAGGCTCCCTGCGCGTCAAGCGCCAGGCCAGAGGGCCGTTTGTTCTTCAGACTTTGTGCCACCGGCGGGAACAGGCGTGCGACATACCCTAATCCGGCCAATAATTTTTCCTGTGGGTTCTCGAATTTGCGTCCCAGCTTACTGATGATGCTGCCGGTCTTCTTCCAAACCTGTTCTGCGGGGATGAGCAGGCTGGGGTCATCGCTGGCCTGCAACAGGTAATGCAATTGCCAGGCATCGTTCTGCTGGACGGGGGTTTCGATTCGCAAGGTAATCCGGAAAGCCGCGTCCCCGGCAACGTGCAGGTTGCGCATCCAGGCCCTGTGGCTGGAGGCCAGGCTCTGTAACTGGGCCTGTGAGGCTTTAACGATCGGGTTTTGACTGAACAATGCTTCGATCCAGCGGTAGGCAAGACTGTCTTCTCCCCGGGATGATACCGGGATGGCAGGCTTTTCCCAATGGCGGGCTAAGGCATCACAGGTGGTATTGAGAAAGCTGGTGAGCAGGCTTCTCGGAGAAAGTTTTTCCTCTTCGGAGAAAACTTGTGCGCGGCATACAGGCGGCATGGCGGCTTCCAATTGCGCCAAGCGTTGGCTGTCGTGCGGGCCGTCGAGCACCGGCAGCCAACGAGCGTGGAAGATCTTGCCATCTGGATCTGCCGGAACCAGTACGGGGAGGAACTTGTGCATTGCCAGTGTCTCCAGCACCAGGGCGGCCGCGCGGCTCCAGAAATGAAAACTGGCTGCTAATCCGAAATGTATTTCGGTCTCATCCCGGTTGGCCGATAGACTCAGTAAGGCAGGCACCGCCTCGGCCGGCGCCAGCCAGATCCCATGTACGATCCATGGAGCTAAAGAAGGAGGTGTTTCCTTATCCAGCTCCCAGGCGTGTGATAATTCAGGGGATGGCAGGGGGCCAGTGCGGGTGGTTGGCAGGCGTAAGGTAGACGCGCTCTCTTTTCCGGTCAGGCCGGTGGCTGCCCGTAATTCTGGAATGGGCGCACAAAAAGGGTGATTTCTGGGTTTGGGATTCTTTGCCAGCCGGCCGCGCCGACCGACCGGAGGCTCGGCGTCACCTGTCTCGGCCCAGAACAAAATACCGCCTGTTTCAGCCGGAGTCGGCGGCGGTTGCCAATGTGCGTGGAGAATGAGCATGACCGTCCTTCTGTTGGAGGATGTTGCCTATTTTGCCCTGTTATGACTGTTTTGAAAATACAGGTTTTATTTTAATTGAAATGTACTGACCATAAGTCATGCTCAATGAGCATTTCTTTTGAACAGAGAAATTAAAATCCATATCATTCCAATAGTTGGTTCAGGTTCTCCCGGGTCAATAGAGCGCTTTCCTGCTGTGAAAGAAGGAAAGGTTCCACATCCGCCTGGACCTGCTCCCAAGAAATATCCTTCAGACGGGTGCGCAGGGTTTCGCGCCACGTTTCCTGGATCAGGCGCGGCCCGCTCCAGCCGGTTTGCGTCAGGGCATTGTTGAGCAAGGTCAGATTGGGAGCTGGCCAATCCGGGGAACTCAGGTACCAGATCAGGTCATACAGGTCACGGCCTTTCAGGTATGGCCGTTGCAGCAAGGCGTGCAGTTTCCCGGCCAGCAGGGAAGCCCGATCGTGATGCTGAAGGTTGAACAGCACGTGGCGGCGAACCAGTGTGGTTTCCAGGCTGGCTCCCTGTGGCGGGCGGGTATCCACTTCGATTTTTACGGCCAAGACTTCATCCTTGTGGGGGGACAATCCCAGATCGAAGAACAATCCAGGGAAACGGATGAAAGCATTCTGAACCGTTTTCTGGTCGCTGACTTTTAGGGATAATGCATAGCCCTGGGCTTCCAGATCGCGGCGGATGCTCTGGAGATAAGTGCGGAAATCGTAATCCTGGGCGTTGCCATCCAGGGCAAAGTCCAGGTCTTCGGAATAGCGCTGGCTGTTATACAGGAAGCGCAGCGCCGTCCCGCCGTGGAAAGCCAGCGGGACCATCGCACCGGCACGCTGCATGCTCTGCAAGATCAAGGCTTGCAGGTACTCGCGTGCCTGGTTGCGGGCTTGCAGTGGATTGGGGGTGTTAGATAACAACGAGAGCAGGTGTTCTTTCATGACAGATTCCCTGGGGTTGAATTATTCGAGATTCAATCGGTTGTGTAAGTTGACGCTTCATTTTCGGTGAGCGTCAAGATCCTGGCTGCGGCGCGCAGCCACTTGGGTTTCCCGGCGCGGCCGGCCAGTGTCTGCAGACGTTGTGGGTCGAGCCGCTCCAGGTTTTGCAGGCGCAGCCCAGCTAGGTAGGCCGGGTCATCCCCATTGGGGGTCAGGTGAACCAGATCCAGGAGCGCCTTTTCAGGAAAGGCAATAAAGGCCTCCTGGCCGGGTACGAAGTTTACCTGCTGGTAACCAAAAAACAGATGGATGGTGAGATGCTGGAAGCGGAAATCACCCAGGGCGTTGCGCCAGTGGGCCGGACGTTGGGTGGTTACACTGAGCGTCTGCACCACATACTCCGGGATCAATCCATAGTAAGCCAGTGCAGATTGCAGGCTAATGTAGGAGCCTGGTAACAGGGAATTGGCAATCAGGAAGGGGTGGGGAGGTGTCTGCTGGTAGGGTTCAGCCAGAGAATACAGCCCACGTCGCAACTGGATCACTCGGCCGGCCTTCACCCAGCGTGAGAGTTGGCGACGCACGTCAGTGGGATCAACAGCACCGGCCAGGAGCAATCCGGTCTCGAATAAAGACTGTTTGGATGCGGAAGCCAGTAACTCATCAAATCTCATACGATTATTATGCCATGAATGGCAAATTGTTGCAATGTATATACTATCGCTGTGTTTGTAACATGAGCGGTGGCCGAATTTGAGAAATTGGTAGAACAAACGCTTTTTACGCTAGAAGCTCAACATCAATTTGATTTGGTTCCTGCAAGCATCAAGCCAGACTGCATGCCCAGCTAGGTTTTGTACCCTGTGGACATCTCTGAGTCACATAGGCTGCCACCGCAATGTAAAGACCGCCACACGGGGATTAACCCATGCGGCGGCGTGCTGCTGGCCTAACCAGCCACCTTGCTGCCAGTGGGATTCTGCACCCACATCTCCCGCCGGGGGGCGGGACGCTGCTTGTCCTTGGCGCCTAAAGACTAACCTGGCTCCAAAGCGGCTTATTCATTCACCTTACGCCATGGCATTGCGATGATTATACACAAATCAGCCCGAACGATGGATGGTTATCACGCTGATCATAACATACATCAAACCCTGCCGTCTGTTGCTTGAATGGGTGGTCGCATAATGCCCCCAGAGGCAGTAGAATCATTGGAAAGGAATTAAAAATATGCCTTCTTTTCATGTGCGTAGTGTTCCCGAAGATTTGTATGACCGGGTTCGACAACTGGCGCAATTGCGCAACTGCTCGCTTGGTACACAGATTGTCACAATGCTTTATGAAGCTCTTGATGAAGAAGAACAACACAAAAATCAGACAAGTGCCCTGGCTTCCATCCGCCGTCGTGGATTTGCGCCTCCCAAGAAAGCTGCATCGATCCTTGACCTTTTGCACGAGGATCGCAAACGATGACAGATGCACCACTTTGGGTCATTGTTGACGCCAGTGTCGGGATCAAGTTGTTCGTTGAAGAGGACTACTCCGATAAAATGCATAGCCTGTTCAAGCAGTCAGCCAGTGACATCCCTGCAATTCTTTATGTGCCTGATTTATTCTACAATGAATGACAAATATCATCCCGAAATATACCAGGACCTCTTACAAATAGGCTTTTAGATATTCCGTAAAGTTGGAGTGAAACGACTCGACCCAAGCCTGCACAAAAACTGCCGATTCGAATAAAGGCACCAAGTCAGCCGCCAAATTCCTCCCCTTGATACTTGCTACTTTGCTATTCAGTGCTAGCAAGGCAGTCTTGATTGTGTAACG
>Ga0208687_1001288_pt1 | contig 11613 bp, 12 predicted proteins | sample June2015DPH_6_10_FD_184695 | JGI IMG/M metagenome (GOLD analysis project Ga0208687, IMG submission 184695) | Peatland microbial communities from SPRUCE experiment site at the Marcell Experimental Forest, Minnesota, USA - June2015DPH_6_100... | ecosystem: Environmental > Terrestrial > Soil >...
CACGGGACGCACGGGCCGCACGGGACGCACGGGACGCACGGGACGCACGGGACGCTGCACCACTTCGTTTTGCGAAGTGGTGCATCCAAGGGCGCGGATGGTGGTGGTATAACTGGGAAATTTCTTGGATCGCTACTATGGAATTCGGCGCTGTTCAACGCAATGATACTAAGGTATCTGCATGGTCGAATCCGTTGTTAGGAGCATTTTTGAACGGATGTTGGCTGCTTTTTTGGACTTCTGATACTCTTTATTGGGTATCTAAACCAACCGTTCATACTGAGCAAACAAATGGTTCACGCAGACTTCACAATGATTCCTATGCGGCTCTGGAATCCGATGTAGAGAATCTTTATTTCATGCACGGTGTATTAGTACCTGCATTTGTTGTCGTAAGGCCAGATTGGATTACGATAAAACATATTCGTGACGAACAAAACGCGGAAGTTCGACGTGTAATGATTGAGCGGATGGGATGGGATAAGTTTTGCTCAGAAGCAAAAATGAATGTTTTGCATGAAGATAAACTTGAATCAAATTTCCCTTCTATTCCTATGTCTGAAATGGTTTCTGAAGGGGCTAGGCTTGTCACTTCTTATCGACCGGGAGTAGAGATAGCACAACTTCTCGAAGCAGATAGGATAGTGGATTTTGAGGATCGTCCCTTGCGATTCGTAAGACTCACTGACCCATCAACGGGAAGACAATACACCCTCCGCGTTCTCCACTCACACACGCGATGCTATGAAGCCGTGGGTTGGACTTTTGGCAAGACAGAAGAGCAATATAAGAATGGACGGTTTATCCGTCATGGGGATGTATTTCTTGATCCTTTGTCTGGCGGTCCTACAGCGCAGTCGCATAGCTAACGGATGCGCTCAACATTAACCCTTAAACCCAATTGGAGAAACCAAAAATGAGCAAAATTCCAACAAATGCAAAACGTATTCCTATGCGCCCTTTGGCACTAGGAGAAGCGACAGGTCATCACCATAGTCTTTGCACTATCGACGAAACTCCAGTCGATGACGTATGTGAAATGTACGAATTGGACGGAAAAACATACGTTCGAGTAACAGCAAAAGGTGTGGTTTTGACCCACCAAGAACACAAGTCACAAGCAGTTCCTCCTGGAGAATATGAAATCACAATCCAACAAGAACAGACCGATTGGGGAACGCAAAAGGTTGTTGACTAATTGAGTGGGGTTCACTACTTATAGGTTGTGGACCCTAAAAGCTGATGAGTTGCTGTGGTCAAATCCAATCCGTAGCACTTTCCGAGCGTGAAGTAACGTGCAAGAACTGCGGCACAATCCACGACAGGGATATAAACGCCGCAAGGAACATCAAAGAGTTGGGACGCCGACTCTGGTTGGGAGCAGACAGTAAGCCTTCTTCGGAAGCAGTCTGCGTTTGACCGCCGAATCCCACGTATTCATACGTGGGAGTGCGTCAAAATCATACACTTTTAAGTTGATATGGTGCAAGCGGAGGGATTCTCACCCTCATCTTCAGGTGTAAGAGACCTGCATTCTAAAAGTTGAACTACGCTTGCATGGTAGGGGATGTAGGTGCCGAGCCTACCCGTCGCTCTAATCTGGAGCTTTCGGAACGCTATAAGGGTTCCCCGCACAGCCGATGCTATCCCCCAAAACTGGTAGCGCGTTAGGAGAATGATTCCTATAGGCAGGGCTATGAATCCTACCGTCTCACCAGAGATACGCGCCAAAACTTAGTGGCAGGGGATACAGGACTCGAACCCGTAAATTCTGCTCTGGAGGCAGACGTTTTGCCAATTAGACTAATCCCCTGTAAATCATTTTCAAAGATCGTTCCAAAAAAGAACCACCGCCTAAGCGATGGTCTGGTAGTACCAAAACAAAACCAGACCTAAAACACGATTCCCCAGATGACCCGCTTGGTCATTCTGGTTATCCCGTGTTTGGTGGTCCTAGTCTGCATTTCAATTCCTTTTCGAGGGGTTTCCCGCTCTAGCCATTCTTTAGCCGAGGCTGCGGCGTAGCTCCTGTCTGAGGCATTCTCAGAATATCCTAGTCGCGTAGGAAAAGTCAAGCTCAAAAACTCTTTTCCAGCAATTCTTTTCTTTTAATCGACTCAACAGCGTACAGTCCAGCCCACTGCAAGTCCCTCTCAGTGATCCCAGCGCCCTCAAGTGATCCGTAGGACCATGCACCGTGAGAGAACTCGTCAACAGAGATGCTAATGCTTCCTAGCGGCGTACCTTGCCTTAGCGTGACGGTGTGATTCCCGCAAGGCTGTAGCGTTTTCCCGTCTGTCCAAATCTCCGCTTCTCCAGTCCATCCACACTGGTCTGCATCCTCTTTCCAGTATATTTGCAAGGACGGATAGGACGCATTCTCCATTCGAGTTCTTGTTACCAACTCTCTGCTCATTTTTCTCCTATCGCAACACAAAAAATCTATACGTCAACAAAAGCGTTGTCAGATGAACAGCCTGATCGAACCCTATCAGCGTAAAGATTCAATTTTTTCGTGTCCTCTACCATTTTATATCTTCCTTCATAATAAAAATCTCCTCCTAATTTATGAGCTTCTTCTTTGGTTAGATCAACATAATCTCCAATTCTCATCTGATGAAAAATACTATCTTCTTTTTCTGGTAAATTCATAATTGCAACTAAAGTTGGAGCTTGTTTGGGATTAGGATAATACAGGAGCTTTTTCTTTGTTTTCTTAGATTTACCATCTCCTAGTCGCATAGGAATCTCCAAATTAAAAGAGCGGGCAAGTATCCTATGCCCGCCCCTAGTTGAATACGATTTTCAAGTCGTAGTGCGGTATTTCAATGCTTCCACATCATCAGCCCGGAATGCTTATTCTAATATCAACGCTCTACCTCTGAGCTACGGGTGCATAGCGTACTGTTTCCAGTAGCAAATTGGTTTGGAGCACCCGAAGGGATTTGAACCCCTGTCTTCGATTGATTGTCATTCCGTTGACTTTGTTTCTGCAAGCCGCAGATTGAGTCTATTGGGTGATAGCCTTAACACGAGTTTTTAGATACTCGTGGCTTAACCTCATCCTTAGTCTTCAGTCTGAGCCTTGGGAACCTCTCACGAGGCCACCCAATCTATTAGGAAAGTGGAGCAAACACAAACTCCAATAGCTTCTTTCCAATCTTGTGCGTTTTTGCGTCAACTTCAATGTCGTTTGCTCTTGACCGCGCCTGAGTAATTGCACGGAACAGAGCCTCACTACGCTCCAGCAAGTCGGCTTTCAAAGCAGGAGTAATAAGTGAAGACCACTCCAACTCTTGAATTGTACCAACCTTCACATCCTTTGTCACTAGCTGGACTTGCGCAGGATGCTCTTTTGTTGCCGGAGAAAGAGTCAAAGGTTCCTGCACCTTTTGGGTACTCGACTTTAACACTTCACGCGCCTTGTAGATACCCGCTTCACGGCTCATATCCTGCTCAAAACCCTTTGCAGGATCGAGCGTAGGAATCGTGTGGATAAACTCAGAGATTTCCTTGACGCGCTTCTCAAGTTGAAGCAACGCCGTTGCCGGTACATCCTTGAGAAGAACCTTCCCGTCTTCCAAGATTACATCGGCCTTGGCTGTCGTATTAGCTACGTCAATCGCATAGGACGCATCTACAGCCTTAACGATGATATTTGACAGCCAATCTACTTCTTTTTGCACTGTCGTTTGAATGTCGCTTTGTTCTCGCGTCTCACTCGGAGCGCCTTCCGCCAGCGGCGTAAAGGTGACCAGTTTTTGTGCGAATAGGTGACGCTTCTTTTCCAATGTGGATTGAAGCTCTGTCCGGCACTTCTGTGCCTGACCCTTCAAATTGGCGTCAACCGCCAAAAGTTCATGCAACTTAGCCATTAGTCTCTCCCGATGATTTTACCTGCTAATACAGGAAAAACACTAAACCCATCATACCAAATATCACGCGCTTTTGCAATAGGTATTTTGAATTATTTTCAAAAAATAGGGCCACGATATTCTGTAGCCCCTCGCTCAAAGTGTTGGTTAAACTTCTTGCAACGACTCATACTCCATGCGTTCATACTGCTGGATATAATCAATTACAGCCTCGCTCCAGCCGTCGATATGAACCCACTCACCGTAACCAATTCCGTTCTTCGCAGAGGCCACATTGATTAGATAGTTGTTCTTTCCGAAAGGCTTTGCGCTTGCTGGCTTGTTGACCAGATCGCAATCCTGCTCATCGGTAATGACGATAATCCTATCCGCTTTGCCGTTTTCTGCGTTGCGGACGTGTTCTATTACCTGCTTCAAAAAGATTCCTCCACCACCAATCTTACGGCTGGTTTGCTCGTAAGAAAGAAGGTCACGAAGTCCAAATCCACGGCGCGGAGGAACTATCATTGTTGCATGGATACGTCGGCCATCGTCTCCAGCCGTTGCATAGACAGATACATCTTCGCAAACCTCACGCAAGAGCATTGCCAATGCAGCAGCCGCACTCAAACGATCTAGCTCAGACTTTCCCGAAATTCCACCGTGCATCGATCCAGAGCAATCGACAATCAAAACCGTCTTTCCTGTCAACTTCTCTTGGCTTTCAAGACAACGGAACATAGCCTGTTCCAATTGAGGTTCCAACTGAGGAGCATACTTTGCCGCAGTAATGAAGCGGAAAGGAAGAACACGCTCAGTCTTCATCGTAGACAGACCTTTGCGAATTGCCTCAATATCTACTCCAGACTGCTGCATATTCCGCAGATTACGGAGCAAAGCTAAAGCACCCAACTTTTCCTCTGCCAACAAGCGAGAGAAAGTATCCTTCTTGTTCGCACCTCCGCTCAACTGTACTTCCCAAGTATCGGGAGATTCCAGAGTCTTGTCCACAATTTTCTTCCATAGTTCGGCTTGTGACTGATCCTTTGGCTTTGCGTGGCTCAGGAAAAGAACATCCCTCAACTTCACAGCGGAATTGTCGCTGTTCCACTTACCCAATGCGTAGGCATCGAACTTCTGAAAAGCCGCGCTCAGTCCGAGCTTAACCTGATGTGGGAGCATGGCCTTCTTTCCGTTCAACTTCCAATACAGAGAAATCAACTCTCCCATTTCGTCAGGACGCTGTACAACGTGTGCAATTGCTCCGGCCACTACCTTTCGCGTCGCCTCTGTATTAGCGCGAATAAGAGAAACCAATAGCAACAGAGGAACATGACGCAACTTCATCTTTGTGCGGGCTTCGTATGCAATGTTTGCCACAGTATCCGCACCGTTCTTTTGCTTCAAAATTTCAGCAGTTGTTTCCTGAATCCGCTTTGCGATAGACTGACCATCCTCATAAAACTCGTCCTCCCATAACAAACAGGACATAACACTTCGCCGCAACTGATCGACGGGGTTAGTAAACACCGCCACTGCGCCACCGTGCGTGTAGATGAGCGCCTTCTTTTCAGCAACATTAGTACGCATTGAAACACCTCTCCCTTTGAAATAGAAAAGCCCCTGCCGAAGCAGAGGCTCTCTGTTAGTATCTGGAGGAACAAACGAGACGGTAACAATGCGTCCTGCCATTAGACGACCGGGGAAGTCGATTCGTTATTGGTTCCCCAGACGGGACTCGAACCCGTATCTCACTCGCCAAATGAGAAGTAACCGTTCCCTATCACCATCCAGAACTTAGAGAGCCGATAACATTTGCAAGGGTAGCCGACCAATCGGCAGGTCGGAATTGATTCCAACCTTGGACTCGAACCAAGAAGTAACCCTTACGACCAATACGGCTCATACTTGAATCTATGAGGAACAATCGCTCCAGTATACTGCCTTTCGGCATTCGGCTGCTCTACCAACTGAGCTACTTCCCCGAAGAGAAGATGGGACTCGAACCCACGACCCGCTGATTAAGAAGTAACTGAAACTTTCACCATCATAGAACTTAAAGAGGAGGAACAAACGTCACGGTATTTATTCCTATCAAGAGAAGTAACCGTAACTACACCATCCTCTATCCCTACCCCTATACATCAGGGAAACTCAAAACTTCGCAGTGGATAAAGCTGGCGGCTATAGGCGTTAGAACTCATCCTTTTCCATCGGATCGCCACTGCCTTGTTCTTTCTACCACTGTTATTCCTACCGCCGTAGGAAACTAATTCGTTTGACGTTTTTCCTGTTAAACTACCCAAACTCGGCTTGACGTTAGTCTGGCGTCGGACCTTGAACCCAACATCTTCAAACGAAACTCAAAACATTAGCCGGACTTACGTTCGGTATCAGACGATAAGGCTAGACTCATAAATCCAATCTATCGTCTTTCTGTTATGAACCTTACTATATGATCCCTTACGGTGTTTTCAATACCTTCAGAGTAGTAAGATTCCAGCCTTCCCATGAACTGCCGACCAAACTCAAACTTTTGCAGTAATTAGGTCTCTCTCCTAATATCCCATATCGGTCGTTGGCGCGTGTTATCCGATGCCCGATCCTCTAAGATGTTGAGGTATGCCTACCTCACTTAGATTACATCATCGAAACGCTGAGTGTCATATAGCCACTCCGTTACCGCAAACTCAAACTATTCCTGATCGAGTCTTGGATTTCAGGACTAACCCATTGACCCTTAACTTCAAACTCACAAAATCAATATTACAACACATCTTTCCGTTTTGCAAGCATTATTTGCAAGTATTTTTAACTATTTTACTGCTTGCGTTTCTTGGTACGCGGTAGAGGATTTGAACCCCTATAATTCGTTCCGAAGACGAGTGTCCTATCCGTTGGACGAACCGCGCATACTCAAGCTATGGTGGGACCGGAAAGGATCGAACTTTCTACCCCCAGTTCCGCAAACTGGTGCTCTAATCCAAATGAGCTACGGCCCCACATTCAAAAATGGTCCAGGTTGCAAGATTCGAACTTGCGGCCCTTCCGCCCCAAACGGAATGCGCTGACCAGACTGCGCTAAACCTGGATAAAACTCGTTACTAAAGGAAACCGCACAAAACTGTAATAACGATTCCCTTATTATCACTTCCTTATTAAGATGGTGGCACTGGCGGCTATCGAGACCGCGACACCTGCGGCTTCAACGCAGTGTTCTACCTTTCTGAACTACAGTGCCAAAACTGGTGGAGCTAAGGAGAATCGAACTCCTGATCTCCTCTATGCGATAGAGGCGCTTTCCCAAGCTAAGCTATAGCCCCAAAACATTGGTGGAGACGGGCAGAGTCGAACTGCCGATTTCTGGTTGCAGGCCAGATGTGTTCCCGCTAGCACTACGCCCCCACTACCTATTACCAAATATCCCATGCAACCGTCTTCTTCACATCAGGAATTTCTTTCTCCTGTGCAAGCGCCACAGTCGCAGCACGACGATACTTGCGATTTCGTATCCTTGCCCATTCCTTGCGCCCCGGCCAAGAACCACCATAAGCGCCAGGATAACCGCAATTATCACGCCACGATTCACGCTTATCTTTCTGAATCGGATACGGCATCGTGTTAATCGTTCTGGACATATTTTACTCCTAAAACCTTGGGGGGATGTGAGAGATTTGAACTCTCGAATACTGGTTCCACAGGCCAGCGCAATAGACCACTCTGCCAACATCCCCACAAATGGAGCCGAATAACGGTCTTGAACCGTTCACCTGCGCGTTACAAGTGCGCCGCTCTACCAGATGAGCTAATTCGGCCTTAAACTGTTAAGCAAACTGCAACTTTGTTTCACCCTTAGAGTCGGCATACAAATACCGCTCCCACTCCTTAGTTTGCAATGCCATAGTCCGTAGTATAGCACGGCCCGTATGCACTGTCGCGGGTAATGGCCTATGTAGTAAAGGCATTCCTGCTTCTTCTGGAGTCCTATCATCCTTCTTCCAGTTGCATCCACGGCAGCAAGTCACCTGATTTTGCCAATCTGACTTGCCTCCACGCGACTTAGGAAAAATGTGATCCAACGTCAAATCCTCACCTTTCAGCTTAACTCCGCAATACTGACAGGTGTGGTTATCACGCAAGTAAATGTTCTTCCTCGTAACAATTTGGAGGCGAATAGGAATATGTTTGTAAACTCGCAAACGAATAACACTCGGCAAGTAGATTCCAGGGTAAACCTCAGTATCCGTTGACAGTTCACAAACAGCTTTCCCTTTAGTGAGTAACGTCAGCGATCTTTTCGCACTAACTATTCTGATGGCTTCATAGCTTGCATTCAAGACTAGAACGGGTTTACGCATCAAGTTACTCATCGTCCTACTCGCCTTCCTCAAAAGTGGAGCCGGTAACAGGATTCTCACCCGTGTATTCACCTGTACGAAAGGTGCGCTCTGACTCAGCCATACCGGCGTTTTTCTTACGTCTTGCAATCACTACTTTGTGTACCGTCTTGAAGTCGGCATCCATAAGTATCATTCGGTGTTCCATGTCGGCTTCCCTTTCAATCTCTGTATTTCTCTGCTACTTGTCCATCTGGATTCAGATAACCAATTTTAATCAGGAACTGCCCGGCTTTTTCTGGGGTATTGCACTCGCGCTCAATCTTCTCGGCAGCGGCTTTGAATTTCAAGAACTCTTTATGGCTCATCGTTTCCTCCGCAGCTTAAACAAAGTTGCACTCTCGCACATCCTCTGTTACACTGTAACGAGGGGTAGACCCCGTAGCTCAGACGGAGCGGTTCCTGTGTTTTCCCTAACTGCGGCAGTTTCCTTTTCCGGGGATGCCAAAGTTCGGGTCTGGATAGCCTTAACTTCTTTGAAGTCGTGGCTCATTAACATCATTCTGTGAGTCGTGGCTTCCCTTTCTTATTAGTTCAATTTCCACTTCAAAACCCAATCTCTCTGCAAAACTAATTAACCTAGTGACGCTAAACCTCGAAATCTGTCCATTCCTCAGGCAGGATTCTGACCTGCATTACCCGAATTAACAGTTCGGTGTCTTCACAGTTAGACGACCGTGGAACATTTTTTACGACCACCATTTGCAAGCCCCAACTTCCACTGATGATTTACCGAACAAGATCGAGAGCAGTGATTATTACTAGCTTTCTTTCGAGAAATCTCGTTTCGTTTCTCAATCAAAAATATCTTTCCGCACCAAGAACATTCCATCTCAACATATTGAATCGGCCCTAGTCTCTCTTTGTTGTGTCTTGTGCTGTACATACCTCTATCTTGCAATTCCAAATTCTCAAAGCGATTATCTCTCCTTTGATGGTTTTTATGATGGATTAACATTGGCTCAATAACTAGATTTCCCGTGTTTTTCCACCATACTAAATGATGCTCGTAGACGTATTTTCCACGATACAGTCGTCCCGGATACCCATCCGGAGCTAACACCAGTTCATACGGTCCATTCTTCATGAACTCATATTAACACAAGCACTACCGTTAAATCAAATCTTTCCCACAAAAGCAAGAGACCCAAAGTTTTATCTCTGGGCCTCTTTAGTTTTCTTCGCTATGCGATGAAAAATCCTATTGAGACCCCACTTTTCTTGCACGATTACCCTGCGGTTGTGTGGCCGCTGGCGTTGGTGCGAAATGGAAGCGATTCAGTCTCAAGAGTCAAATGTACCAAAGTCCGTTGGGGTTGTCAAGCACTTTTTCAAATCAAAATCAAAGCCGTTCCACACCCGCTACAAAACTTGTTCACAGATTTGTTGACCTTTCCACACGTCACACACTCTGGTTTCCTGTCCACCGTTATAGGAGTTTCAACCACCACTCCACCAACTTCACCGCGAAGCTGAAGAATAATCACGGTGCTGTTTGATTCCAACGGGAATCCTGTCGCGCTATGGAATTGCTGGTTACTCTCACTCCCCGGTACGGTGATTCCTGCATCGTTAAAAGATCGAAATCCGCTGCGTTCTACGTTTCCTACGCTCTGTCCTTGAATACCACCAAGAGAGCGTGTAGGAGTTGAAGACATCTTTCTTGCACGTCCTGAATATCCTGGTCGATTAGAATATGATGCTGATCCTGTACTACAAGTAACACTTCTATTCCACCACGGACGACGCGGCCAGTATGGATCATAAGGCGGATAATACGGACGCGGGACAGGATAGAATTCATCCACATACTTTTTGCGGATGATTGTTTCAGTTATTTCCTGTTTCTCCTGTTCTGCCCAAAATTCCGCACGAATCAAACCATCGTCTTCTTTGATTCCGCGATGTTCCTCAACTCCTGCCGTCCGTTCAATGAACCTAAATTTGTTGCCAGATGAGAGATTGTTATTTCGGATAAACCTCTCTAGCGTAAGAGAAGAGTTTGGTTGGAGGATGAGGCGCGTTCCTTCCGTTGCATCCTGTCCGTCTACGGATACTTTTACCATAGCGCGACGGGAGTTCAAATTTTTCAAAAGGATTTCGTACTCTACCCCAAATGGGAGAGTAACAAGGTTGGATTGTTCTCTGAGGATTTTTCCGTTGACTTTGACGGCGACGACAAAACGATTTTGATACATCATGGTTTACCTTTCACGGCCCGCCGACTAGAGGCCCAAGTTAAAGACGGCTAGATTTACGTGCATACGATCACGGTGGGTTCGTTGACGTTTAACCAAATTCCAGATGTGGCACCAAAAATGGCGTCCCAGAGGGGAATCGAACCCCCGGCACCCGCTGTGAAAGAGCGGTGAAAAATACCAGCATCTTCTACTGGGACAAATTTGCGGGAGTCAGCCGGAATCGAACCAACTAGCTCCGAAGATTAAGTCTTCGGCGGGGAACCAACCCCTGTGCCCCTCCCATAAACTATGGCGGTCACGACGAGGGTTAAACTCGCTCCGTCCACCGTGACAAGGTGGTGTCCTATCATTAGACGACGTGACCAAACTTTCTGCCTTGGAGTTAGGAGGGTGACTATGGAACCCTTAGCTTAATTGTAGCAGTCCTAATCAGCTACTCCAATGTTAATCAAAACCTAGCGGGTCGGCCTCGCCCGTTCCCCGCTTCTCCCGTTCTATATGCAGGAGTACAATTGATTCATCATATCCGGGAATCGAACCCGGTTCGGTTTTAGCCTTTCGGCCCTTGCAAGTTCCGATGGACCATTATTCCTATGATGAAACTGGTTGCCAGGGGAGGACTCGAACCTCCGATCTCTAACTTATGAGGATAGCGAGATGGCCGCTTCTCTACCCGGCGTCAAAACTTGGCCCATTTTCTTTTGAAATAGGACTCCACCAAAGACACTACGCTGTTGACTCTACAACGCATGAAAGGAAGACTCGTAGACATTTAAGGGGTCCGTCTTGAGCCTCACCGTCATCCAGACCCAAACAAAGATTACATCCATCCTACGCGCTTGTCAAGAACTTTCTTCTGCGCTAGGATTTTCAAACGGTTAGGGGTGTACCACTACAGCACACCCCCTGTTGTCTGTTAAAACACTCCGCTGCACTCATCTACCTTGCTATTGTAGATGCTGACCGTGAAATCAGAGCAGTTGCAGAATGTGATTTGAACCGGATCATCGTAGAGAGGACTCTCTTCGTCAAAATCATCCTCGTTGTCCTCTGGTTCTACCCCTACAAAAAACGATACATGGCCGGTTTCAGGAACGTCTTGCTTCTTTTCAGGCTTGGGATCGGTTGGCTTATTGGTTGCGTTCGTCTCCGGCTTAGGCT
>Ga0208687_1001296_pt1 | contig 11584 bp, 24 predicted proteins | sample June2015DPH_6_10_FD_184695 | JGI IMG/M metagenome (GOLD analysis project Ga0208687, IMG submission 184695) | Peatland microbial communities from SPRUCE experiment site at the Marcell Experimental Forest, Minnesota, USA - June2015DPH_6_100... | ecosystem: Environmental > Terrestrial > Soil >...
TGAACCGAAAGCTGATTGGCATGTCTGGAAATAATTTCCGCCGAGATCGTAGACATTACCTGCACCGCTGCCGCCCGATTGCACGAAAACTTTGTGTGAATTTCCGCCATTGACAAAGCTGTCGCGGAAGGTCATCACGCAACCACCCTTGACGTCGATGCCATCGTAATCGGCACCGCCGTATGGCGAAATGCTCATAGCGTTGAACTCTAGATAGCTTGTGCCATCACACGACAGGACGGGACCGCCATAGAGAGAACCGCCGCTAAACCGTACCCATGCGCCGGTAAAGACATGGCAGGGTGGAGAATCGCATTCGTCACCAACATGATTTTTGACTTCGATTGGATTGGCTGCTTCGCTCAAATTGGTAGCGAAGCCGCCCCCGATCCATTCATCCGACTGATTGGAATTGCCGAAATAGTTCGAACTGTAACTCGCGCTGCTATGGTCGCTACGCGATGAGAATCCGGTTCCGCCAGTAATGAAATTTTCTTCGATCGTAGACCCAGTTGTTGCGATATACGATTCAAGCAGCGGAGAAGCTTGAGAAGTTTTCCAGGCCGGTCCGAACATAATGATGCGCTTTACATGAATGTCCCTGCCATTCGAGGCGTTAACGAAACCGCAACAAGTTGAGTTCACAAATCCTGGCACTGCCCCGCCGATTCCATCGACAACAAAATCTGAGATGGTGTAATCGTTATAGGAGTACTCGAAAACTAGCCCACTCGTTGTACCGGCCTCGGTGAAATCAGGACCGGGATAGAACTTAGTTCCAGATCCCGAGCCGATAAAACTTATTCCTGTATCACCCTGTGTACCAGCCGTGATGTTAAGCACCGCCGAATTGACCTTGTAGTTTCCCGGTCCCGTACGAATCACAACACGATATGGAAAGTTTGGACTCACACTCGAAGCGATGATTCCGTTCACCGCTGTAAGAGCTAAGGCATAAGCCTGTGCTGCGGCAAAAACTGAAGTTTGATCTGCGGTATACCAGGCACAGGAACCAGGATTGATCGTACTGGGAACCGTGCCTGAGATCGTAATGCTCGATGGAGAACCGACTGCGGTGATCGTGCCGATGCCATTGCCAGAAGAGATCGCTGAGGCGTGCGAACTTGTATTCGCCCCGTAAATCTTTTTTCCGATGTCGGCCGAAGTCCACGGTGCATCTGTCGCATCGGTGACGGTCGAGCTGCTGGCTGTCCATACACACGAGCCACTCGCTCTCAAGTCAGGATTTGCCTGAAAGCAATTCGTCTGACTGCCGCAGTTCTCCGAGACATAAACGTCATTCATGTTCGGCGCGACTTGCTGCGATGGCACGCCAGCACCGGAACCGCCGACCGCAGTCCATGTACAGGACGTCCCTGCAACGGTTGAATAGTAAAGCGTCGAGTTGTCCATCGCGTAATACTGCTGTCCGGTTGACGAACAAAATGTCGGCCGATTCGCTAGAAGACCAATGTTCGGTGGCTGGGGATATACTTGGGCACGCGCGGTGAGCGGAAGGCAAAGCAGAAAAACCAGAAAAAGAAAGATGCGTTTCATCAACGCACCATGATTCCGGCGGCGCATTTCGGAGTTGTCCCGCCAGTTGAGGCCATCTTCGCTCTCACGAATTGATAATTCACATTCGAGAGCGAGCGCGACTCGCCGGCCGTGTTCGTGCTTTGATCGATCGTCGTATAGGCCGAATCTTGATCGATGTCCGCGCCTTGCAAGAGCGCAGTCACAGTCGATGGTGAGCCGGTGTACTCCGTGAACCAAGTGATGCCGCGTTGCGTGTTTTCCGATCCCGATCCGGATTGTACGGAGAACTGCAAACCGGCGGCCGCCGTCCCAGGAAGGGCTTCCATGGTCACTGGAACCGGAACACTTGCTTGACCGGCATCCGGAGTCGTCGCGATCGTATTGCTCGTGAGTGCGAACGTCACAGTGCCGACGCCGGTTTGCGAGTTGATCGAAACGGAAGCGAGCGCGACGTTCGAGACATTGAAGTTCGGCGCGCCGCCCGACGTTGGCGTCTGAGTGCCGCGCACAGAAATCAGAGATCCGACCGCGGGGATGTTGCCCTCGACCATTTGCACGCCGAGAGTTGCGACGTTTGAGCCGTTGATCGCAACGCTCGTCACGAGCATCCGAGCCGTCGGCCCGCTCGCAAGACTTCCGGTTGAGTAACCGTTTATTCCAGGCAAAAGCATCGGCGGGACACCGTCGAGCGGTGAAACGATGTATGCGGGCATTCGATCAACCTCTCGCGCGAAAGTGTAGTTCGGAATGCCGCAAAGCGTCAATCGGTTTCCTTAGATACGGTCATCTGGTAGTGTTTTCCGGGCACAAGCGGATAAGTGATCGTGATCGAACGTGCGCCGGTGACCTTCATCAAAAAAACTAACAAGAGTCGCGTGAGTGCATCTCTCATTGTTTCGGCGCAATCGAGAAGGCGTGCTTTCGGCCCAAAAACGCGCCCAGGAGAAATAGCGTCATCATCGTGAGCATGTTGCCTTCGGTGTAAGCCAGAGTTGGCGCGTAAAGCGTGCGGACGTCATTGATGAGCGCGACCAGGTCTTCGCGCGTGACGTTCGCGAACTTTCGAGCCCCGTGATGGATCGCCCTCGCCGGCCCGATCTCGTCGAACATTTCCTGAAGAAGTTTTTCCGTCCTTGCACTCATAGGCCAAGTCTCTCGCCTTCTCGATCGATCACTTTCTCGATTAGAAGGGCGAGCATCTCTTCGGAGTCGCGCCCTTCATCCAGCTCGCGCATGAGTTCAATGACCGCGATCATCGCTATCTGTGCTTCCTTGTAGTCGAGTCCTGAACGAAAACTTAACGAAACAATGAACCTGATTCCATCGGCGATTCTTACTTTCTGAATGTTTGTCAAAGAACTTCTTCCTTGAGAGTCCAGACCTTGCGCTTGCCGCGCGGGCCTTTTTTGGACCAGCCGTGCAGCAGGATAACACCGCCGGCCCCTTTCCACTTCATCGCGAGCGGCTCCATCGCGATCTTCGCTTGCCGGGCGCGCATGTTGCCGCTGCTCGTCACTTGTACGAGAGCGATCTCGCCTTCGACTTCACCTTCCGCTGGCAGAGCGGCAAGTAAGTCTCCGAACCCAAAAGCATCTTTCGTGATCGGAAACGGCGATGCTGGCATGTGAAGCCGTTGCTCGACGCGGCAGACAATGTAGCCATGCTTCCGAAGATAGGCGGTGCTGCGAGCGCTTGGCGTCATATTCTCAGCCAGATCCTTTCTCCGACGGCGGCGCGGAATCGGTTTGCGGCGTAGCGTTGACGTCTTCGGATCTCGGCGTCGCTGATGTGGGGAGTTGGATCTCGGAGATCGCGGTCATTAGCTTCGGCGCAATCCGCGGCGCTGGCGTGGCCGTCACCCGAATGAGCGTTGTTCGGCAGTCGTTGCATTCCCAGGCCGCCCCGCTCTCCGCTCTTAAGAACTCGATCATCTCTCGATGGCAAAATGGGCATATCGGCATCATTCCTCGGCCTCGACTTCTTCCGGTGTGATTGTGGTTGGGAGCCCTTTGCGAGCTCCCACCCGGTAGATCTTTTTCAACAAGGCATCGGTGTCGCGTAAGCTGTTCATTCCATGGCCGAAAGCGGAGTTATCCACAAGATCTTGTGATTTTCTCGCGCCTGGGTGGGCTTGACGAGAATCTCTCCCCTCGCCAGAATAAGGCTTAGTTTGCTTTCGTTTTCTCTGAGACATTCGACCCCACTCTTTGAGCCACAAGTTTCCGGATCTCTTCAACCACCACCAAAGGCTCTAGCTGGACACGCTCAACTGGAAAGCGAAATGTCTCGAACCCTAAACGCGAGAGAACCCCATCTCGTAACTTATCGCGGAGTAGATCGTGCTGCTTTCCATCGACCTCAATGACGAGTTTAAGTTGAGGACAGTAGAAGTCGGCAATCCAGCCGCGCATCGGGGCTTGCCTTCGGAACTTAACGCCAAGCTGCCGACGTCGAAGATAACCCCAAAGCATCGCCTCGGTGCGCGTTGGATGTCTGCGCATTTGCCGAGCCTTCTGTTTCTTCCATTCCGGCATCGTGCTTCTTAGACTCATGGCCGCCTGTTAGTATCCTGTGCAAATGATGGAAAACTACTCGGCCTCAGTCTCTTGCTTCTTGACACGGACTTTCACGCCTTCCTTCTCGAAAGTCCGCTCGACCTTAATCCCGTTCCGCTGGTACTTGTTGCGTCTGAGGTTCTTCATAATCGAGAGAAGCTTCTGTTTCGCCGGCACTTCTTGAGCGGTGAGAGCCTGGCGCTGGTCCCGGATCGCGGCATAGTCGAGTGCCGCGTTCTCGATCGAGTCGATCTTGTCGTCTTCCATGCCAGGGAGCTTCTTCTGTCGTGGCCGTTTGACGGTCACGGCCTTCGGTCGTCCTCGCTTCTTTTTCTCAGCCATTCACTTTCCTCCTATTCGTCGCTTGCTCCTTCATCGTCGCCCATCGGCAATTTGACGGCTCATAATTGCCCTGTGGGTTCGGAAACCGATCGATGGAATATTTCGCGCGCTGGCCTTTGCGTCCTTGCGGTCGTCGTCCCATGTCCGCAAGGAAGTTCTCGAAGCGCCGCCAGCGATCACAGACACGGATGCCCCGCGCACCATAACTCTTCCAGCTCGAAGCCTTCGGATTCGTGCATCGTTGAACCATTGCCGCCCAAAGATCGTACTCTACGCTTCGCTGGCCGTGGACGGCTTCACCGTGCGTGAGATGGTATTCCCTAGCCGCTTGTCGTTGCCGCTCAGACACCTAGCGCATCCAATCCGGGAGCTCACCTTCACCCTCGAAGATGCGGCTCGCGATCTCAGTCGTCGTTAGCTTCTTGAGTGTGGCGAGGAACTCTTCGGCGACGATGTGCCGCGCGACCGTGAGGTTCTTCACTTGCGCAAGGATCCTTTCCCACTCGCCGGCGACTTGGCGGAAGAGATCGTTGGTTCCACAATCGACCGTGAACTTCGTCTGAGTGCCTGGCGCGAGCTTGGCCTCTTTCACTTTCACGAGATCGATGATGTGAATACTCTGGTTGCTTTTGCCTTGCTCGATCCAGTCGTTGAGTAGCCGGTAGCCTTCGGTGACGGTGCATGTGTGCGTGGTGTTCTCGGTGTGGTTGACGATCGTGACTTTGCGGCCGCCTTCTTTCTTGCCGATGCGGATCTTGAACTCTTCACGCTCTTCGAGGACGGTCGCCATCAGCGTTTGCGTTCCATCGTCACACCTTCGGATAACGCCGGGTAAACTTAACGCCACGAGTCTTCAAAAGATATTTGAGATCTTCGAGCTCGTTGCCGTTCACTCGGATCTCGAACTTCGGTGCCCGTATATACAAGCCTAGGAGTTGTTTCAGCTCGGCCTTGATCTCACTGTTGCCTTCGATTAGCGCTTCCTGGTCGGTGTCGTTCCAAAACCATGTTAATTCGCGCTCGTAGGCTGGCGCTTTCGATGCCGGCGGCGCGGGCCTGGGACTTGGCGGGGGAGCTTGTGCGGGAGCCGGCGCGCGCGGCGGTAGAGCGGCCGCCGGCCGATTCTCTACAGCTTCGCGTTGCCGCGGTGTCATCTTGGCGTCGCTTCGGAGCTTTTGCTCATAGTGCGCAACGAGCTCCTTGAACGGGAGCTGAGAATCTTTATCGAGGCGTGCGAGCTCAACGGCGTGCTCGTAGAGATCTGCGCCTTCTTCGAGCGATTCGACTCCTGGCGCGATCGTAATCATCCGCCGGCCGCCTGGTGTGACCGTGGCATAGCCGACCAGGCCATCGAGCTCGGACTCATCGAGCATGTGGAGCCCGCAGATCGAGAGCGTGCCGCGGCGCTTGGCCTTCGTCTCGGCCTTCATCATCACGTTTGCGAGCTCTCGGCCGTTCAGATCTACAAGCTGTTTTTGCTGGCTATTGCCGACGCGCTTCCACCTCTTGAGCGGCACGATCCCGATCGCGGTGTCTGTGCGGCCGTCCAGGGTGAAGAGATCGACCTCGACGTTATAGAACTCGCCTTCGCGGTAGCGTCGTGCGCGCGGCCGGATCCCGACCTTGTGGATCTTCCGGAGCTGAGCCGCGCAGTCCGCGCGAGCGTAGAGGACCATCTTGCCCTGGGGAGCTTGCTGTTGTTGCGGATTGTCCGGAACGTCATCCTCATCCCGATTGGTGAAAACAATATACTCGAATGGCCGCGTGAGGGGATTTAGGCCCAAACTTTTGCACAGTGTCCGGTAGTACTGTAACCGCTCTTCAACCGAGAGCGGCGTGAGATCTCCGACGATGAGGCACTTCTCGACCGTCTCGCTAACCGTGAGCGGCGCGCGCGGGACGATCGCCTTCGATCGTGGCCGGCGCGCTAAGTGTTTCGGCTTAACTCTTTTTGCGTGGTGCTTCTTGGCTCTGGCGCGCGCTGACTTTAGAGCTCCCACTGTTACTCTCTTCATCTTGTTCGGGCTCCTGGATCCGCTCATATTTGAAGTTCGGCTTGATCTGTGAGTTGAGGAACTTCCCTCGGCTGTCGGCCTTCACGAGATCGTCGTACGTGCGCCGGTTCACGTCGAAGTATGCACCTGTGCTGCCGTTCGGCCAGCGAACTTCCAGCCGGCCGAAGCTGATACCATCGACGACCTTCTCTTCGATGAAGCGATAGAAGAACTTCATGCTGCTCTTCGCGTCGTGCCATTCTGAGTTCATCGTTCCCCCTCAAAAACCGTCATTTTGGCCTCAGTTGATGCCAATTTCTGTACCGTCGTGCCTGTTTTTGCCCTATGTTGCGGTGTTGCGGTTCCGGTTCCATAAAGGGTTAGGGAGCCGCCGGCCGGTTAGGCCGGGACCGCGAGCTCTCGGTCCGTCTTCGAGGTTCGTCGGCTGGCACAAGTGCCTTGCGTTCTGGTATTCCACTCTGCCCGGCTTCTGCCCGATCGAAGAAGCGACGCGGCTCCATAGTTCTACTCGAAGTCTTTGTCGTTGATGATCGCCACATCGCCCACGATCTGATGCGTCGTTCCCGGTTTGCAACGAAGGTGATAGAGCTCGGTTGCCTTTTTGTTGACCGGCTTCCGTGGACGGATGCATTTAATCTCGAAGTTACCGTTGCCGTGGTTGACTGTTTCGGTGTCGTAGCCTTCATCATCGACCATCATCACAATCTGCCGGTCACGATCCAGGATGACGCAGTCGCAAAGCTGAGCCCCGATCGCCGCATAGATCCCTTCGAGCGTAGCCGCGTTGCTGACAAGCTCTTCGCTGCCATCGGTGCGAATGAGAAGATACGTGCCGGGCTTGATGTGGGGGATCTTCATCCTAGATGCTCTCTTCGGAGTAGACTTCAATCCCAGGAATCAGCGCTTCGGCTTTCGTCTTGTCCTTCACCGAGCGGACCAGCTCGCCGATCGCCGTCTCATTGCCTTGCACGTAGATTCGCTTTGTGCTGTCCTTGAGAAGCGCGTCGATGAGATCGTGTTCGCCGTTCTTCTTCCAGCGCCACTTCCAATTCGTGCGGCCCTTAATGCCGGCGACTTTCGGGATGGCCGCCTCGACCTTGACGACTGGCGTCGGCGCCTTCTTCGCTTCCTCTTCCGCGGCCGCGGCGGATTGAACGGCGGCCTCGGCTTCGGCGCCGGCGGCCTTCAATAGACGTGCCGCTTCACGTTTGCCGATCGAGCCTTCTTTCAGCCGCGCGTTGACGTCGGCGATCGTGGCCTTCTTCTTCTCGGCCGCTTCTTTCTCGGCCGCCCTGCGATCCTCTTCCGCCTTCTGTAGCTTCGCGCGATCGGCTTCTTCCTGTTGACGCTTTTGATCGGCTTCTTTTATGCGCTTCTCTTCGACGCGATAGTCCTCGGCCTTCTTCTCAGCGATCGCGACGACGGCCTCAGCCTCGATGACGTGGCCTTTGAGCTCGTTCTGAATCGTGGCGAGATGTTCCTTCGCCGAGCGGATCGTGCCGGCGAAGACCTCTTGCCAGCGCTTAATAAAGCCGCGGCCTTCGATCACGAGGTTGCAAACTTGTACATACTCCTGGGGAGTCTTCACCTGGATCGCGTTCGCTCGTTCGCGAAGCGAATCGATATTGCTCTGTGTGGCCTTGACGATCTCAGCGGAAACGGTGACGGTTGACGGTGCCTGGGGAGCTGTTCCCATTGTCGCTATTCTCCTGTGTGTGCTTCGGGGGTTCATCCTGGTCCTGCAATTCACGTTCCAAACCGTAAAACCTGAGCGCGGTGTGTACGCGGTCCATCGGCCAGTCGAGCCGATTGAGCTCCTGTAGGAAGGTGAGCATGTCGCCGCTTTTGAGAAGCTGGTCCTCGGCCGATCGTTTCCGCCCGTGGACGTTTGCGTGGATGCAAATGAGGTTGATTCGAGCGTGAGGATCCTTGCCGCTCTTGATTGCTAGGCGCTCGGCGACGATGTGGTCGACGACGCGATTAAGATAAGTGATTCTTTTCCCGTTGCGGACTGTGGCGAAGTATTGGCCTGTGACTTCACACTGAGTCGTAAGAGCGAGCTCGCGCTTCTTATCCCATCCGAGCTTCTTCGGCTTGTTGAGCTGGTACTTCTTCGTCTTGGGAGCTTTTAGCCGGCGCGGGCAAATGCGGTGCCGATACTGAATCTCGCCGCGGCGGATCCGCTCGATCGTTCCCGGCCCTGGCCGGATAGAGCCGTTGCACTTTGAACAAAGCATAATTAGATTCCTGGAAATCGCCAGTGAATGACGTCGCCCCGCAAGGGAAACTCGCGGCGATCGTCCTGCCAGAACTTCATCATGTCGGCGAAACTTTCAAAGCCATCGCGTTGAGCGAATGCCTCGATCTCGTCCTCACTGAGTTTCTGGCCGCCGATCCAGATGACGGCCTTCGGTTCCGGGATACGCTTATTCCAGCCGGTCACAAAGATCTCGATGTCGTCGACACGCACGCACTTCGTCACTAGGATGCGCCGTGCTCTCTTAGTTCGGAGCCCTTCATACAGGTAGAGCATATCGCCAGCCTTGGATGGATACTTCCGCTTGGCGCGGATCGTGTGAGTCTTTTCGCCGCTCTCAATGAACGGCACGAAACGTTTTTTGAAGTTATAAAGCCCCATCTACTTTTTCCGGAAGTCCTCGGCCGCCGGGCAATCGGCGAAGTGCGGCTGTAGCTTCTCCATGCGGTTCCCTTCCTTGAGCGTCCCGACGATAACCGTGCTCATCGGGATCTTCTTTCCGCCTGGCGTGATGTACCAAGAGATTCGCTCACCGCATCCATGTCCGCGACAAATGCCTTCGTCATCATAAACAAATCCTGCGTCCCTAAGTTCGCCCGACGTCACCGGATACTTGATGGGGTTCTTCACATCGTCACCTGTGCCGTCCTGTACTTCTCTTGGTCGGCCTTGAGCGCGAGCTCGACGTCGTGCAGATTTCGGAGTGCGCGTGCATAGACCGCGATCGTGTTCCCGCGCGGCTCGCGCTGAAAGAGGATGATGTTTCCGCCGACGAGATCGCAACCATTCTGGATCCCGACATAGATCCCGCCGGCCTTCTCGACGAGCCCGCGATAGAACTGTTCGGAGTGTTCGCTCATTAGAATCCTCGAATCAAAAGAAACAGGAATCCTAGCGCCATGATGAACAGTATCCAGGCGCCCACGCGCGGCCAGGGATGGCGCATTGCTAGATAGGAAGGCGTTCGATCGAACGGAAAACCGATTTCGACGTATCCGTCCTCGCATTTGCCGCATCCACCGCCCTGACAGTGATCGCACGGGACTCTATAGGTGATCGGGTTCATGGGTTCACCTTTCCCTTGTAGTATGCACGTACCGCTCTCTGAAGCTCTGCCGTGAAGCTACGGCCCGCTTTGATTGCCTTGATCTTCACGGCCTCTGCTAGCTTCTTTTCCAATGGCAAGTAGAAGATGTGCGGTTTTGTCATAGTTCCCTTCCGAGTGCTACGTTATCAAGATGACACAAGTTTAGGCAATGGTACTTCCGCTCTATAGATTTTACAAGCCCTTGTTAGTTACACTAGGGCCGTTGAAAGTACAGGAGAACGCACTCACATGCACTTGAAAAAGAGCGAATGGATCTTCTTCATCGTCTGGATCGTGGCTGTCTCTTGGTTCTTTTTGCACTATCACTTAATCAACTTATAAGGAGAAGCCGATGGAATGTCTCATTTGCGGTTCTATCGATCTCAAGGTTGTCAACGGTCGTAAGCGTTGTAACAACTGTCTCGAATGGCAAGATGGGCACGGTGCGATGGTCTATCAGGTAATCGATTTGAACACCGACGAATCGCATGGTACTTACCCGACCTTGGAACAAGCCCGCGGTTGCGTGGCCTTCGACAGGCTCACAGCCTATTCGATCTGGAAGGATAACGTGCGCGTCGAGTGCTGTGATCCGTATGAATCCGAGCTGACCTATCTCAACTATGCTCACAACCGAAAGCTCTCACCGCACATCAGCGCCGAGCAATGGGAACCGATCTACGGCCCGACGACGATGACGATGGAAGCACGCTATCAGCGCGAACTCGTAGCCGAGCGGCGACTGGTTGAGCGTGCCTGTAAAATCGAGACAAAACGTCAAGCCCGGAGCTGACGCCGATGCTGCCTGATTGGGCCTTATTCATGCTAGCCTTCGTTCTGTTCGTGCTGCTTTTGAAATTTGCTTTTGGAGGGCAGAAATGAAGACCGAGCCGCGAGAGGATGCGCCCGTGCCAACCAAGGAACATCTGCAAATAGCAAAGCGCTGGCTTACAACCTGCTCGGATCATCGTGGTGAGCAGATCATCTCGCTCGCTGAATTGCTGGCGGAACGCGAGCGGGCGGTGCGGCTAACCGAGCAGCAAATCCGCGATGCCCTAACTTCTTGGCACATTGACTGCGGAAACTGGCAATTGGTGGGGATTACGAAAATGCTGAATGCGGACCTCTCCACATCAGCGCAGCCAGCAGCCGGGCAGGAAACGGAGGAAACGTGATGAACGGATGGCTCTGGTCGCTGCTAGCCTACGCTGGATTGTGGATTGCTTTGAACGCTCTGGTCTGGTTGCTGAACTGGCGGCGCGTCGAGATAGTCGATGGTCCCGGAGTCCGGGAGCTTTGCCATCAGCCGAGCGAACTCTTCCTGGCTATGTCCGACGAAGTTTTGCTCCTGGATTGTGCCGACGACCGTACACCCTCGTGTGTTCTTCGGGATGTTGCCGGGATGGATTTCGATCCCGGTGAAGCCCGGCACTCCCTGAATTAACACGACCTCGAAGCCATGTTCCGGGCTCATCACCTTCCGCCAGAAAAATGAGCCGGCCGGGATCGCGTAGGGTTTCTGCGCGACGCCGCCGATCATCGGCGCGTAGATCTTGTTTCGCGGTTCCAGCGTGTAGCACTCGAAGACGCCATCGAGGGACATCTTTCCCGGAGTGGACTGCGGAGTAAGCGGCTCGCGTTGAACGGTGATGTTCACTTCGACTCAATCGTCCTGGCTCGAAGTCTTGCGAAGCATCGTGATTATTCCCTTGAGTTCTGCGGTGACCTGCTGTAGCTGGCTGACTTCTTCCCAACTTCGGATCGCCGCACTGTGCAGGTCGTTGAACCG
>Ga0208687_1001302_pt1 | contig 11546 bp, 17 predicted proteins | sample June2015DPH_6_10_FD_184695 | JGI IMG/M metagenome (GOLD analysis project Ga0208687, IMG submission 184695) | Peatland microbial communities from SPRUCE experiment site at the Marcell Experimental Forest, Minnesota, USA - June2015DPH_6_100... | ecosystem: Environmental > Terrestrial > Soil >...
GGTGATTGTACAGAGGCTCGGCCACTAATGAGACGCATAACTCCAGAGTGGATTCATCAGAAGTCAATGTGGCTATTGGCAAGCCCAGACCATTGGAAAGTGAAAAATGACCCACATCCTTTTTCTTCCAAGTCTCCGACGCGAATTTATATTTATTACGCAAGCCCGTTTTATAAACGGAAGTTTATTTATTGGGGCCAACCCGCGAACTGGATGAAAGAAACTCTCTGTCGAATTGACGATGATAGGCATCGTCTAACTAACATTCTATTGGCCGAATGGGACAAAGAGGATTATGTAATGCTCCTTTCCAGAAATTATATAGTTGGAAGGGACGGGCCAACTTTTATACACCCAATTCTCTTTGGATTTTATCACCCGCAATATAAGGGGAATTTAAACTTTCCACTAGTATGGGGCGACCTCGCTCAATACAAATGGAAGCGTTTTGAAGATAAATATCGGTTTTCGCCTGTATTGAGTGTGCAGAAGAGAGAAGGAGAGGATTATCACCCTTAATGGAATACCGCGACATTAAAAGAGATTTCTTCCGAGACAAATTGTTCAGCCATCCGGGGGATTATAGTATGGTCCCCGAGAGGTTGGTGAAACGGTGGGAAGATTTGTGGATGAATCCGATTTCGTTGACTTGTATTCCTTCGAATCCTCGGTTGATGAATCACTATGCACTTGGGGCAGACCCAGAATTTAGTTTGATTTCAAAGGGAACATACTATAAAGCAACTGACTTTGGTTTATCGGCAGGTCGGGCATTTGGTGCAGATAATAATGGACGGCTTGTGGAGTTGAGACCAATGCCCAGTAAATTTGCATTGGATGTGGCGGCTTCACTTCTTGCTGAGTTGCAGTGGGCTGCGCGATTAACAAATGGCTTATCTTCACTCGATTGGATTTCAGTTCCTTATGACCAACAAGATGGCTTGGGCGGCCATGTTCACTTTGCTCGAAAGCGTTGCGAAGAGGACCGCGATACGGATGTGATGGGCTTGAATAACATTTTCGCTTTACTAATGAAAGCGGGAATTTTCAATCAGAAACTCTGTGAGTTGCGATTGAATCGTGCCCATTATGGAAAGTATGGTGATGTGCGAGTCCAAAATCACGGATACGAGTATCGAACCTTCCCAACGTGGTTGAATAGCCCGTGGCTCGCGTTCCTTGCACTGGTGCTTGCAAAGATTAGTGTGTATGACCCGACACTCGCAAGGAGTTTGGCAGCGCATGGTTGCGACAATGAAGTTGCTGCTAAGTCTACTATTTTCAATCTCTTACGGTATTATCAGACTTTTGATGATGACGTGAGAATTGCGTTCAACGCCTACAAAGTTCATGGATTCCCACAGCACACGAGTTTGGATTTTAAATCGGAGTGGGGAATTCGAGCAGATAAAATAGTTTCTGAACCAATGATTTGGTATCCCGCAATGATGGAGCCGGATGCTTTGCATCGACAAGCTGTATTTGATTATTTGGTTTCAAAGAAGCCGATTGACTTTTTTAAAGTGGAACCAAATTGGGAAGGGCATCACATTCCCGAGGGCTACTTTTCCCTATTTGAAACGAGTTCTACATTGCGTCAAGTTGGAATTGGAGAGATTATTTCAAATCTAGTGTGCCCGAAAGTTCAACCTGTGTGTCTCCAAACTCGGGAGCCAGATGATTTGTTGCAGATTTGGGTGCCACTTGAATATCCTGTTGAACTGAAACAGATTGAAAAGAATGCTTCGTGTCTTTTCTCTCAAAGAAAGTTTGATATTGATGTGAGAAAGAAAAACATTCCTGATATTCGTATCGGGTCTGGAAAGCGGCTTCGTGAGGGGGAAAATGTTGATATGATGCGAGCCTTCCTGTTAGGCGGATGCTTTCCGTGTTGGACTACCAATGCAGTGGATAAAGATTCTATCTCTATTTGGCAAAGACATGTAAGTGATGGGGTGACAAAGTTGAGGGGTTGTGAAATCTAAAATAGAAAGAAGGTGGTGAACCTTGTGCGGCATAGCGGGTCTTAAAAGAATGGGTGAAGAACCCATCACTGAACGGATGATTCGTCTGTTCTTGACTGGACTGGAACATCGTGGAAATGATGCGACTGGCATTGCTCTGCAACTGCCAAGTGGCGAACTTCACATGATGAAGGTGAACATTCCTGCGTGGAATTTCTGCTCAAGGGATGATTATAAAGAGTTTTGTGATGAATGGTTGCCACAGAATCCCGTTACAGTTTTGCTGCATACTCGCGCAGCTTCACAGGGCAATCCTAACGAACCCAAGAACAATCATCCAATGTATAAAGATGCGGGGATGGCGATTCACAATGGAATTATTCGGAATGATAACGAGTTATTCAAAAAGTGGGGTCTCGAACGGTATGCGGAAACGGATTCTGATTTGGTTCGGGCAATCGTGGATAAGTGGGGTATCACAGAAGAGTCAATCTCCCGGTTGAATCAGATTCGTGGGACTGCCGCAGTTGCGGTGATTCATCCCGAGTATCCTGGTAAGTTATTGCTTGGTAGGTCTGGTTCGCCTCTTACAATCGCTTCAAATGATAACTTCTTTGTTTGGGCCAGTGAAAAGAACATTATCCATCGAGCCATGAGGCCTTGGGTTGAGAGGATGGGGATTGCGTTTCAAAAGCAGTCGCTTGATTTGGGGTTCAGTTCGTTTCCTGATAATACTTGTTGGTTACTTGGGGATGAATTAGAGTTTCATGGCGAGATGAGGACCACTTATGGCACTTATCAAGAGCCGTGTCGAAGAGTTTATGTTGGTTGGAAAGGCCGTCAAGACCAATGGAAGGAAGAGTTGGAGCGCGAGAAGGCGAGAGCTTCCAGTTATAGTCCAAGTGGTAAGGTTGTGAACATCACTTATGAAAACGCTGATAAACCAATGCGCCTCAAAATCAATTGTCCGCACTGCAATAAAGCGTTGGTTCTCAAACCAGAACAACAGAACATGGACCGCAAGTATCTCTCATGTCCAATCAAGCTTGGCGGGTGTGGGAAGAGTCTTGAAGAAATGAAGAAGGAGGCAGTAAATTGATTAATGACAAAAGGAGGAAGCCATGAATCTCATTGAAGGGTTGCGGGAGTTAGCAAACGACATGAATTGCCAGCCCTATGCAGGGGACGGATACGCAGCGCACATCGAAGCACGTTGTCCACGATGCCGACTCCTCGCCCTTGTCGCACATCCTGCTGGCAATTTAGAAGACCAAGTAAGCATTCTGCGGACAACGTGTGACGCGCACATTCACACAATTGAGGACATGCAACTAGAGATAGATGAACTCAAGGCCGCGCATCCCGTGGGGTTGAGCGGGAAGGGGGACAAGTGAAAATCTGGCTCAAAACAAAAGACTTCAAACGTAAAGTCGGTGGCTCTGCCGCGATAGAGACCCATTTGGTGGGGTGTGGTTTACGAGTTCATCGCAGTGAGTTCCGCCCCAAACTCTTCGATGCCGTTGTGTGTTGGGGAAGAAGCGACGATAACGGGAAACCTTGTTTGAACGCTAACTGCCATAGGTTCAATAAGATGAGGCACCTTCAAAAGTTTATAGATGCGGATATTCTCGCCCCTGAGCCGTACCATGTGTTAACGGACTATTTGGATTTCTATAAAAAGGGAACTATCGCCCTAGCGCGAAACATTTCCCACCAAAAGGGTCTCGACATTATCGTGTGCAAAACACGGGAAGAACTTGAACGCGCAATGCAAGACCGCGACTTTTGGGTTGAGTGGATTCCCACTCGAACTGAGTATCGAGTTTGGGTATTCCATGATAAAGTTCTGGCGGTTTATGAGAAGCAGTTTAAGGGTGATGAGGAATACAAGGGGTACATGCGGAACCGCAGATTCGGATTCAAGTTTGTGTCTCGAAACATGGAGGGCATTGATGGGATGCGGGAACTTGAGAAATGCTCGATTGCGGCTGTAAAGTGTCTCGACCTTGATTTTGGTGCTGTAGATGTGATTCGCGGGAAGGATGGGAAGTTTTATGTACTTGAGGTGAATACTGCGCCGAACATTGACTCTCCCGAGAGGAAGAGTGGGATTGAGTTGGCAAGGTGTATTCAGGAATGGGTGGAAAATGTCTAGTCGAATCCGCATATTTGCGACGCACCCGCAATATGGGGTATTCACCGGACCCGCCGCAAAGCATAAAATTGCAGATTCAGCGGGTATGTTTTGGCAAGCTGACCATCATAGAGACAAAACTATTAATCATCGTGCAAAACGAATTGGCGAGCAACTGGGTTGGACCGTCAAACTCTTTCGTGTTCCAAAGGGCGTCAAGCTCGCAAAGACTGAGTGGGGAAGGTTTCTCGCGTCGAAAGGATTGTTCCCTTATAGGGAGAGAAGGGGGCATAATAAAGTACCTGTGCAAGTAGTGGCCGTCCATCCTAATTGGGCGCAACCAGGCGTGATTTGGCAAAATGTGGGCGGAATACAATATCAAGTTCCGTATCAAAATGCTGTTCAAGCTCAGCTTAATCAAAGACATGACAACTTGTTGCGAGCGATGGTAGGACCGTTTGCAGGCATGGGTGTCGCACAGGCTCCTCAACCACAACCAGAGCCTCGCTTCAATCACGAAGCGGGTGAATGGGAACTAATTGCACCAATTCATTACCTTGATGCTGAACCCCCAGAGCCCCCAGAGGCATTCATTTGATGCTAATCAACAAATTCACAATTGGCGCTGACCCGGAGTTTGCGGTTCTTCGAGATTCAAAAGTGGTGAATGTGGGTGATATTAAAGGGCCACGACTTCATTCTGACCATCTTGGAGATGTATTGGAGTTTACCCCGGCCCCCGCGAAGAGCGCGTTTATTCTCATTAAGAACATCAATTCTATTTTGAAAGAGGACGATTACATTAAGCATTTAGATAGAAAGATTAAGTTGGTTGGCGGCGCAGTTGTCAAATCAAATCGGCGGTTAGTGACTCTTGGAGGGCACATTCACTTTTCTGCCCCGATAAATATAGACTTAGAAGCTCTCAATCGCGCTACTAACATTTTAGAACGTCTTGATATTCTTCCGAAAGAGGATTCTTATCGCCGCCGCAGAAGTGGGATGGGTAATGGATATGGAGCATGGGGGGACCTTCGAGAATCTAATAATGGACGTACAATGGAGTATCGAACAATGTGTTCTTGGCTTCACCATCCATTCGCGGCGTTTCTTTGTTTGACCTTTGGAAAGCTGGCTGTGGCACAACCGGGAGCCGTCCTCAGTAGTCTTATTGTGGAAAAGGCAAGTTATCAGACCTTAGAAAAATCCCTGCGCCTCTTTAATGACGCCGATGCTCAACGTGCGATTGAGAAACTCTTTGAGAAGAAAGTAGATTTGACAGCCAAGATTGATGTGGACATCCGAGACAGTTGGAAGAACATTTCAAAGCTTTATAGGAGGGCCGCAGCGTGACTGTCAGCATTATCTATCCTGACCTGTCCGAGATTGGGGGGATTGGACACCCCAGTGCGGGCAACATGAGGAGCATTTTAGAAAGGGATGTCCCACAAATCAAAACTCCCGCAGCGATTATTTATCTTGCGAATATGGAGAACGCGATTAAAACCGTCTTAGCGGAAAATGAATGGGTTCATCTTCGCCGTACTTTGAACTGGCATAATTTACATGGTGGGGATAATTTAATAGATTTGTGGTATAAGGCATTTCCCTTCAAGACTTTAGTGGGTCCAGTAGATTATTGGAGCCGCCAATATCCAAAACATTGGTCTTCAAGATTTGGATGTGGAGCAGGGTATGAAGAAGGTTTCCCCCGATTGAATGACCACTGTGCGGCCAGCAACGCCTATTTGATGCTCTTTCGAGTAAAGAAAGACATGCTGACTGACAGGAAGTTGAGTCGCTTTAAAGACATTCGGTATACTTGTGTCTTTCAAACTGACACGGCCTACTATTTTGCTAATGGATTCCCCCCAACAAGGTGGAAAGGTAAGGATTGGGAACGCTCTTATTGGAAGCGCACGAAACATTACGATTGCAAAAAGCATTGCGAAATCCCTGAATACTAAAAGGAGCCAAGTGAAAACTACAAAAGTAAAGCTGGGTACGTGTGTTATTGTTTATTGGATGGATAGCAACTTTGTAAAGGGATGGTTTCAAGGCCATGAAGAAACTGCTCTCCTTCCAATAGTCAAGACGATTGGATGGGTGACGATGTGTACGGATGCACTATTGGAGATTGCCAGTACACAAGTGATTGATGGTGCGAAGTTGAATCCTCTTGCGATTCCAAAAGGGGCGATTTTGAAGATGGAGAAGGTGAAATTGTGATTACTGCAAAAGATTTAAGTATCTGGTTCTCCTTTTTAAAGGGGATTCCCAAAGGGGATAGACGAGCTATAAAACGATTACTTCAAGATGATATGTGGCGAGAGTTCCTCTACGATTCTTTTGAATTAGAGATGTTTCCTAATGCTCCTTGGTTGAATACGGAGACTATTGATGAACATTGATAACAGTAAGTACGCAAAGTTCCGCTTCTGTCCTTGGGCTTATTTTGAAGCTTATGAACGCGATGGCACAGGTGTGGAGCAAATTCCCCCTCCCGGTGAGGTCTACAGTTCATTGGAGTTCGGTGCTCGAATGCACGAACTCCTCCAAGAGCATTACACTGGCAATCTAATCTATCCCGAAAGCTCTAACGAAGTCTTAGAGATGGAAGCCCAAGTAATGATTGCGGCTTATAAAGCGAAGTATCCACAAGAGGAATTTGAGATTGTGGATGTAGAAAGACCGTTTATTGTGCAGTTGCCAGATTTTTGCCCACAATGCTATAGACAGGACAATTTTCCCTCAGAAAGCTGGTCTGATTCGGTCTATTGCAACTACTGCGATGGACCTCCATTCGAGAAAGGAAGGCACAACCTTGTTGGAAAAATTGACTTGGCATTCAAAGTTGCGGGTGTTCTTAACATCATGGACCACAAGACGGAGAAGCGTGGCGCGAAGTCCAATCTCCCACAAAAGTGGGGTGCGAAGGACCAAGCCTCTCTATATTTATGGGCCGCGTCCCGAATCTACCCAGAACTCTGGGACCCGAATCAAAGCCGATTCTATGTGAATGTGCTTACAAGACAGTCGGATAAGGGACAGGTTGGGCCAACTTTTCCTGAGAGGATGCCTTTGGAGAGGTGTCAGCGAGAGCTTGATTGTGCCATTCGGGATATTGTAATGGTTGCGGATGACATCGAGCGGTACAAACAAATCTTTGGTGATAAAGAGTGGCCCGCGAATCGAGAGAATTGCTATTCATTTTATCCCTGCGAGTATTCAAGTCTCCATAGGTATGGTGAGGATGTCAGTGAAATACTGAAGTATAGATTCAAGTCCCGAGAGGAATATCTCCACCTAGATGGCATTCCTATCATACAATAAAGAACGTCTCGAATTTTGGATGCGGATAATCCGCACAAGTGCGGCTTTCATTAGTTCGCTTGTGAATATCTATATCTTTTGGAAAGTGTTTATGCGCCATTAGGTCGCGTGCGCGATTAAATAAAAAGGACGCCCGCGTGTTTTAAGTTTCGTAAAACTGATTCTGCCAATTGAACGCGGTGGAACAGTAAGATTGAGAGGATAAGAAAACAATGCGCTTCAAAATAGTAATTCCAATTCTAGCAGTTCTATTAGGGGGCGCGTCTAGCGCTTTCGCGTGGCCTGCTTGTGGAGGGAACTGGGATGTTGTGCCTACCGGAACCGTGGGAACGGCATCGTCCGGTTATGGTGCAGTAGTAACGGAAGGTGGCTTCACTTATCGGTGTACAGACCCCTCAAAGACAATTGGCAGTGTCAATACAAATACCAACTCGAATACAAGTGCAGGCGGGAATGCCACCGGAGGGTCCACAGGACCTATTTCCAATGTGAATACTGCTCAGGGCGGGGCGGGTGGCAATGCCACAGCCACGGGTGGACAAGGTGGCGCTGGTGGTCAAGGCGGGTCGGCTCAGTCTGTCTCGGGAAGTAGCGGCTCTGGAAACTCCACTAACGTCAATGAAGTCACTAACATTCCTCGTCAAACTCCAATGGCCTATGCGCCTGACAATCTCAATACTTCTCCGTGCGTCAAGGGCTTCTCGGGCGGTGGCGCTGGCCCTATGGGAGCCATGAGTTTTGGGTTCTCAAAGACAGACAAGGGTTGTGATAGTCGGCAAACGGCGGTAATCTTCCACGGTTTGCATAATGACTTTGCTGCCGCGAAGATTTTGTGCAGCACGGATGCTGCGAAGCGTGCCCATTTGACACTCGAAGAATGTCAACGATGGGCGGTCCTGCCGTAAAAAATCGGACGCGGATTTTTGAAAAATTTTTGTATCCTTTATATTGGCGCTTTTGAAAAGTTTCCTTAGCAGAGAGGAAAGCGGAGGTGGGAGACTGTGCCGAGGCATCACGGTCTCTCACCCTGCGGGGTTTTGAATTTGTACCTCGTTGTAATTACCACGTTGTAAATTCTACGGAAAGTCAAGGAAAACTATGTCTAACCTAATAATCTTACCGAAGTGTGAAGTATGCGGAGCGCGTGGTTGCCAAATTATGCATTCCGCGAACGAAAAAGAAGTCAGTTCTTTGTCTCAGTCTTCCTACCCTGAAAGGAAGTATTTTAGAAACCCCAAAGACCCGATAGTTCAGGAAACTGGAATTGTAGATGACTTTTTCAATTCATCTTATGAACCCGAAGATGATTACAGTGAGGATTCAAAGCTATGAACCTCAACGAATCTTATACAACTTGGGTGAATAATCCAACTCCTGAAAACTATGAAGTCTTTGGGCACGACCTTCTCTCTTACATAAAGGGTCGAATAAGGAAAGTCAGGAGGCTCCCTTATGACCTAAAAGTGGAAATGCCCGTTGATGTTGTTATTAGAGTGCTCGCTGAAATTCAACAATATGATGCCGCAAAATCCCCCTTTTCTGTTTGGGTTAATTACAAAATCGAACATGTAGTCGCGGATTTAACCACAGCCTATTTTGATAGGCGAGAACATGGTCTATTCGACAATCGCGAAGCTCCCGATGATTATAGGGGAATTGAGGCTAAAATCCTCCTCAAACGGCTTATGGAGACCCTTTCGGTGGGTGAACAGCAATTAGTTCATCTACAATTGGAGGGTCTTGAAGACCACGAAATTGCGGAGAAGCTCCAAATTCCCATTGGAACAGTTAAATCAAGGTGGCATTATCTCAAGAAAAAGTTGCAAAAAGCCTCAAAATAGGTGAACCTTTCACACGTTTTTCCTGTACTACAGGGTGTAAGGTAGTTTGAGAAAGAACTACCTTTTGGAGCCTGTTTGATGCTCGATTGCATAGACGCTCTGGGGGCGTAACAGGTCAATAACCAGACGCCCCCGAATGTATTGAAAATAAAAGGGTTAAATGAAATCTTATACCCCTGGAACTATGTCTCCTGCGTATATTGAAGCTTTGAGGCAATGGCAGCTAAAGTTCTTAGAATCAATCACTTGCAGTGAAGAGGATGCGAAACGGTATAGAGAGATGTACCCTGATTGGGTAGCTATTGGAGAGAGGGAAAAACTTGGGCCTCGTCGTTAAGAATACAAAGGACTTAGTTAAGCCCGAAGACTTCAAGTTGAAAATCTTGATTTACGGCTTAAATGGCACGGGCAAAACTACGTTCCTCTCGACTGTCCCTCATGTGGGCATTGGCGCATCAGAGACAGGCCACGGCAAGGGTTTGATAGGAGTCGCTACCAAGGGACTCGATTATGTGGAGTTGAACTCCTACGAGGATTTTGAGCAGTTTTGCGCTCTAGCAGTCTTTAAAGAGAAGGAAGCAATAGGGTTAGATAGCCTTTCGGATGTGGTTAAGACCTACGTGAGAGCCAAGGCCCTCTCGTTTCCCCGGCAGAAGGGTGATTCGCTAAAGCGGCAGGCAGGATGCCCAGAAATTGACGATTATGGCGTCATGGGGGAATTGACCAGGAAGAACCTTCGTAAGCTTATTGACCAGCCTAAGCACATTATCGTCACTGCCGCGTTACGGATTGATAAGCCTGACCCGGAGACAGGCCAAGGTGAGATGCTGATAGGGCCGGACCTCGCTGGGCAAATGTTCCTCGGTTCAACTGCAATGTTCGATTTGGTTCTCTGCACTCGAACCCGTTCTCTTTTGAAAGATAAGAATGACCCGAAATCCCGCTACGTCCAGTATTATTATGTAACCGCGAATCCCGGTACAGGTATCATTGCGAAGAACAGATTGGGAGTTGAGGGCGGGAAATCATTCCTTCCAACTGAGATTATCTTCGACCCAGTGAACGACCAAGGAACCTTCCCGTGGCTTCTGAATAAAGCACAAGAAGCTTATAGAGATTATGTTGCAAAGCAGGGGGTGAAAGTTGCCTAAGCAATACGTCGCCATGCGCGACAAATTCAAGAGCGAAGGGATGTCTGACGCGGCAGCTAAGACTAAAGCTGCGAAGATTTACAATGCTGTTCCAGCACATAAAAAGCATCCAGTGACAAGGAAATCCGATTAAAAAGTTTAGCGTGGGCGAGTAACCAATAAATCCGTGCAACGCCTGACCCTGCGACACGGTGGTGGAAAGTCCCCTGTAGGGGTGACTCGGTGAAAGCCCACGCTATTGTTGTCTCTAAAATGAAAAAGAAACTCAAATACTGGTACGAATTCTTCTTCAGTGAATGTGTTCTTTGTGGACACCAGCGCAACTATAAATATCGCCACTACACACCCAAACCTAAAGACCCCACAAAGAGATATCATTTTGACCAATTTGTTTGCGGAGACCATTTTTGTTAAGGCCACCCACCCACAAAGGGTCCAATCTAAATCGAGAGGATAATGAATGAGTTTTGAAACAGTAATTCTAGCAGACATAAAACTGGAGAAACGTGAACAGCCCCCAGTGGGCACTTATGTTTTCCAGTTGCTCCCTACAGCCGAAGTTCGGACTAATAAGTTCACTGGTGCCCTAGAGTTGAATCTCTCTGCTGCTATTGCAGAGGGTGATTATAAAGGTCGCCGGGTATTTTGGACCTATCCAGACCCGGAAGCGACGGGACAAGATGGTAAGCCTTTCGCTTGGAGTGCCCAAGCGATGAAGAAGCTCGAAGTCGTTATTGGCGAAGATGCCCTTGATGGAGAAGCTTCGAAGGACTATTTCAACCGCGTTGCTGCGAGTGGAAATGCCCGCTTCACAGCATACTTTGGCCCCAATGCCAAGCATCCATACACTCCTGCTGGAGCGGATGAACCAAATAATGAGTTGAACATCTTTACAGTCAAGCCATCAGCCTAATTAGATAACCACAATTGAAGGGCCATCTCGAAAGGGGTGGCCCATTTTCTCTCAGGAGGGGCCTTGAAATCGAATTATGGTCGTTGGTCTTTAGCCCGCACAGCAATCACCTTCGGTTGCTATCTTCTCTTAGGTCTAGCATGGCTTATCTTTTATCATGGTCACATGAAGTGAGACACTTCTTCTCAGGCATCTATCTCGATTTGTGGG
>Ga0208687_1001308_pt1 | contig 11503 bp, 11 predicted proteins | sample June2015DPH_6_10_FD_184695 | JGI IMG/M metagenome (GOLD analysis project Ga0208687, IMG submission 184695) | Peatland microbial communities from SPRUCE experiment site at the Marcell Experimental Forest, Minnesota, USA - June2015DPH_6_100... | ecosystem: Environmental > Terrestrial > Soil >...
CAGCGAACACTCGCGTTCGCAAAGGTGAATCAGGCGCCCGTACTGGTCCCCAAGAATCTGGATTTCAATGTGGCGGGGGCGGTCGAGATATTTCTCGATGTAAACCGAGGGGTCGTTGAAGGCGTTTTGCGCTTCCGAGCGCGCTGTGTCGCAGGCGGATTCAAGCTCGGCGGGGGAACGCACAAGACGCAATCCCTTGCCTCCCCCTCCCCCCGAGGCCTTGAGCATCACCGGATAGCCGATTTCGTCCGCAATGCGATGCGCTTCCTCGAGGCTTTCCAGGTTGCGCTCGGCCCCGGGGACCACCGGCAAGCCTGCCCGGATCACGGCCTGCCGCGCCTTGGTCTTGGAGCCCATCAACTCCATCGCGGCCACCGGCGGTCCAATGAATACCACCCCCGCATCCGCGCAGGCGCGGGCAAACTCCGGGCTCTCTGCCAGGAAGCCGTAACCGGGGTGGAGTGCCTCTGCGCCGCTTCGTTGGGCGGCGTCAAGAAGGCGGTCGATTCGAAGGTAACTTTCGGCGGAGGGAGCCGGCCCGATGTGAAAAGCCTGGTCGGCATAGCGGACGTGCAGCGATTTGCGGTCCACGTCGGAATAGACCGCCACCGTGCAGATTCCCATTTCGCGGCAGGCGCGCATCACGCGCACCGCAATCTCGCCACGGTTGGCTATCAGGATCTTGTGAAACATTGCTCCTTTATCGCAGCCCTCCCTCTGACCTTGCGGCTTGTAGGTGATGGCCTTGCTCCTTGCCTGCGAGACCAAGCATCAATTGCAAGAGGCTGCTTACCAAGCGGTACGTCATTATACTTCCTGGAAGGGGGCGCAAACCACTCCAGTTTTTGCAGATCCGACTCCCCTCCTCAGTTGAGGAGGGGGCAGGGGGTGGTGCAGCACTGTGGTTGTTTCCGCAGTCCTCAAGCCGGTTGGGTCCTTTGTTTTCAACAACATTCTCGCTTTCGAGGCGTAACCACTTTTGTTTTCAATAACATTCCCGCTTTTCCCCCGCCTGTTAAACGCCGACCCTTTGTTTTCATAGACATTCCCGCCTCGTTCGTTCACTTTTTAAAGTTACTAATTCTTTCTTTCCCTGCCGGCGGTGACATCATGTCGTAGACTACGGTACAGGCCAAGAGTCCCGCCAACTCGAACTCCCCTCAAATGCAGTAGGCAGTCGGCAGTAAGCAGAAGGCAGCCGGCGGAAGGCAGATGCTCTTCGTCCTCACTCCTGACCTCTGACTCCTGACACCTGTTCTTCTGGCACCGGCCTTTCCGTCCCCAGCCCCTAGCTCCCAGTCCCAGCAACTGACACTTGAAACCTGGCACCTGGAACCTGCTTTCCCACTTTGATCGGGGTTTTTTGCACTCAAGAAACAGTTCGTTTTGCGCTCCTGAGAACGCTAAGTCCTGCCTTTTCAATAGATCCTTAGCTTCGTTCCCTCTATTTAGTATCTTTTTTGTATTTTCGCCCCATTTCCCACCCGTACCGGGTCGATTTAGAGCCCCTTCCAAGTGGTCTGGTGGTTCGTTCATCATACGTCAACCACACTAGGCTACTATACTTCCGGCTCCGTGTCAAGATAAAAAACCTCCGGCTTCTTCCCGACCTGGGAGCGGGTTGGAGCGGAACGGGGCCTCTCAATTTCCGAATTCGGGTTCAAGATGCTCGGACCCTGTGCCAGGTGTTCTTTTCCTGGTACATCACCGCGCACCATCACAGCGGCCTCGGCCTGACAACACCGGCGATGGTCCATGGCGGCGAAGTGGAAGCCGTCACGCAGGTACGCGAGCTAACCTTGTCGGCAGCCTTCGGGCTCACCCGGAGCGCTTTGTCCCGCGAACGCCACGGCCACCGGTCGTGCCGGAAGCGGCCTGGACCAACAAACCGAAGACCAATTCGAGTAGATCTGAAGCTTGCGCCCTCGCAGAAAACACTCTGATTCGGAGGGTGCAGGGAGAGGGGACAATGTGAGATCGCCGATCCTGCGGCATCCTGGAAGCTGATTTTCTCGATCCAGCCCCACGCCCGCCTGGGAACGACACTGAGTTCGTTCGGGAGGTGTCTCAAAATTATTGACGCGTTCCGTTATCCTGCCTAGCATTTCAGGGAACGCACGAACGCTGCTGCCCTTTCGGTGAACTCCGCTAACACCCAACGAGGAGGGCTGCGCTCGATGCTCGTGTGGCCGTCGAAATCCCCAAAGATTTCTTGCATGCCTTTTGACATCCGATGCAGGCGGCGGCCATCGCAGTTCTTACCGGGCGAACTAATCCGGACGGCCTCTCGCAGCAGTCTGCTCCCCGGTCCCCCTTTAACTAACACTAGGCGTTGCCGCTGATCTGCTAAAACCTCGGGATGCATGACGTGAAAGTTACTTCCGAACAGCCGAGGAAGTTCGCGCCTCGCAAAACTCGTGGCAGTGCCCGCTCGCGTGACCTCAAAATAGCCGATGATATACAACGCGGGCTCGCACTCGAAGTCCCAGCCTTTTAGGCCGGCATAAAAAACGAGCAGGTCTCCTTTGACGAGTGTGCGAAGAGACGACTTAGGAGTTGTCGGGTCACCGTATGTGTACGTCTTGAATTCGGGGTCATAATGGATGGCTTGCGTGGAAATCCTTTCACGGCGGGAGGCCGGGAAGTAATCAATGAGGAAGCGGCCATGCCTGCCCTTAGTATTTCCGTAGGTTCTCACGTCCACGCCCCAGCCGTCCGGGATTGGTATGTACTCGAACGAACCGTCCTTGAACAGGGCGCCGTGGATGCCTCCGCTTCCCGTGTCGATCCCAACCCGGAGCAGAACTACCTGCATCTTCTCACTCGTCCTCCCGCCTTTTCTTCCCGGAGTCTTTTGGTGAGCTTTCTGACTTCCTTGAGACAATTATGGAATATGCTGCGCGCTCCATCAAAATGATCCAGTACTTGGGCTGTCTGCCTCTCGTTGAGGATCTTTCGGCGGTGTCTGAAATTGCGTTTTGCTGGAAGCGGGAAAGCGTCGTCAAACGAGTACAGCTTCATGTCCCCGAGCACGGCGTAGAATCCGCCTGGACGAAATTCATAGTCCTTCTTGACCAAATACCCCACGATGCAGGACTTCCCAAAGTGCCGGGATTTACGTCTCATGCATCTCGTGACAAGGAATAGGTACTTTTCACAGCTTCTCAGGAAGCCTCTGATATTCGGTTGCATACACTTCTGGCAGTAATTCTCGGCTTGCCTTTCCAAATACGGTTCCGTCTTATTTCCTTGATGACACTCGTCCAAGACATCACGAACCGGTAACTCAGACGAAGGCGAATGATAGAAATAATGCATCCGCCCGGTTTCGTCCAGGTCGTGAAGGTTGACCCTCATATCGTCAATTCTGCTGGCGGTGTGACGCTTGCAGCCCATATACGTTCCCTTGCTAACTCCTTGTCCGCAAATAGACTTTCCGTTCTGAATCGAGTGGCGTAAAGGGGGTTATGCGCCCCATTGCACATGCACGGGCCGCATATTCTCTGAAAAACGAGACCTCTCGCTACGTGCCCTCGCCTGCCACTCCCTAAGCAGGGGCAGGAGGCAACTTCGCAGCCCGTTTAGGCGAAACATAGACGCCTTGGAGAAGAATCTCGATTACATCGAACGCCGCATCTATCTCCGTTTCCGTGTGCTTTTTCACCTCGTGAGCTGCCTTGTTGCCCATAAATCGCAGGCTGTGAAGGATTTTTGCTCCGTCGGCTGTGATCAGGCCCAATGAAGCCAAACTGTCGATTTTTTGCTTAAGGTCTTTTCCTGTGGATGATTTCTGCATGCAGACCGCTTCGACAATTGCCCGAAGGCCAATACCCGCTAAGATGGGGAGGCCATTGCACAAAGCAGAGTGCGTCTCTGTGTAGATTTCAAGAAGCGGGTGGGGCAGTTCGTACACCCCACGCATCCGCGGTCTGCCCTGAACTCGGGCGGGATAAAGCTTTCGCGTCGGACGTAGCTCCGCATCGCCGTCCGCAAGGAAAACCGCGTCTTCGCTGCATCTGGATTCGTGGCAAAAGCTCACATCCTTACATCCTTGGCATTGCACAGTCCAGTAATCTTCCCGGACCTGTATGTCACCCTCCTCACTCTCATCTTCAGAGGAAACAGCCGTCAGTATCTTGTGTGAGGTAACGGTGTTGCAGTATGCACAAGGAATCCACAGCTCTTTACCGCTTGGTTTCTCAACGGCAACCTTGGCCCTCTCAGTCAACCCAATCTCCCTCCAGCCGGTTCAGCATAGAACAGCCAATGACACCAAACCCATTGACCCACAAGGAACCTGCGTCTCCCGACATGATAGGACATCTACGAACATTGTCAAGCAGAGGCTAATGCCAGCTTTCACGGGTTGCGACGAGGCGATCCGATGGAGGAGGGCATCGTTAGGAGAGCAGGCGGAGGAGGACGCAGACGAATAAGGGGGCCGATGCGCGCTGCAGATTGATCCTGCTTGGCGGGACTGCCGCCCAATGGGAACACTCGCATCTGAGGGAAGAAGGCGTGGACCCGCAGAACATGTCTGCGCTGGCCTTCTACGCCGACGAATGCGGCAATGCTTGGCGGCAACGAGGAAATCACATATAGAATTTTAGTTGTGGCAGTGGTTCTCTATCGCCCGGAATCTCTTTTAAAATATCACCCACGAGCCGGGAGAACCTGATCGTAACAGGAAGCAATCCGCCGAAGCGAGCGGAGTTCCAATTCATTTTGGTTAGCACAAGAATTTCTTTAAGGAGCGTCTCCCTAGGGGTGTCATATCCTAGGTGGTCCGATATTAGGATTGGCGACGGGACGTGCATGCTGTGGAATTGACCCAGGGAAGAAATGAAACCCGTTGTGTAAAGGAAGTCGACATCACCAACTGCAGCATGTGTCCCCCGGAGCGGCGGATATTTATTAACTGTGATCAATCGGAATGAATTTTGGGGGTGAAGCGACACGAGGTCATACTTATCTACCCGGGTTCGTAAATATTCTTCAAACCCCGCTTTCTCTTCAGTCCACCACTTTGAAGTTTTATGAACGACGACTCGCTTCGGAGCTTGCTTCATTTCCTCATGATATCTTTTCAAAACTAACTCCATAAGCAAGTAAGCCTGTTCAAGCTTTAAGTGGGGGGATTTCGTTTTGTTTTTGTTCGAATCCCATTCGAAATCAGGACCGCGAAGCACTAACCCGTCTCCGTTCTCATCGAAGGCTTGAACCGTGCTCGTCTGCATGGTTGGAGCCTCAGAACCAAGCGAATGATAGAAGCTCACCCCCACGTAACAACTTCCGGGTAACAACCCTACCGGTCCCCAGGGTACTCCGCCCGCTTTGAAATACAAGCCTGTGAAGAAGTTCCACGCGATTTTAGACGGGTGGTCCTCATCCAGTCCTTCAATTGTTCTCTGCTTAATCAACTGCGTGGGCATTCGATATTTCATGGCAGCGGCTTTGATAGCCCTCCGCAGATCGCGGTGGACATGTCCTGTCTTCGCGTCTTTGTAGTCTACAACCCTGCATTTACCCCTCAATGAATCCGGAATCGCGATCACAACGTATTCCGGGGCTTGGTCCTTTTGTGCAAGAATCCGCAATTTGTCTTCGAGGAGTTGAACTGCTCGCTCGAATCGAGTGCGTGCAGGGCGGGTCTGCGATATGGATTCGAGCTCCGTGTGAGTAATCTGTTCGTTCCATTTCCCGTCATACTCCACCTTCGAGAAAAATCCGCGATCCTCGTCAAAGCCAGGAAACTCGGGATGTTTTTCGTCACCTCTAACACCCTTCGCGGCCTCTTCGATCCACTTCGCTGCTTTATCGATTGTTTCCGCTGAGCCAATGAAGCCAGCACGAATCCGAGTCGGATGACGTCTTTGCGGAGCGAAGGATTTCGGACCAAATCTCGCAATGCCACCCTTTGGATCGACGTGGTAGCGTCCGCCTGCAAAAGCTAGTGGCGCCTCCTCAAGGTAACGACTGGTGATTGTTGGAGTGGCCCAGTCCGAGTTCTTATGCAGTCGAGTCTTCATCGCTGTCCAAGTCCTCCTCTGCTGCCTCTTCCTCGTCCCTGTCGCCATTCGCTTCCTCAGACTCTTCGAACAATGCAGCCTTTTCAGCGGAAGAGAAGAGATCCTCTTCATATTCCACGTTCGCGAACTGTTTTGCATATTCCTCAGGTATGCCGGGCCACTCCACTGCGGAAGACATCATGGTTGTCGAAAGGACAAGGTTTTGACCTGGGCCAAAGTGAAGGACTATCCTCGGCCTCCCGTCGCTCAGGTAGTCCCGCCAGAAATTAATTTCCTCTAAGAGGTCGTAGTTGAACATACGGGCCTTGATTCGTGTCACGTTCCGGCCGACAAGTTCGCTCTCTATCGGCTCAATGCCATCTTTCGTCAACCGCATTTCCGGCCGAACACTCAAGCACCAATGGTTCTGGTCAAGGCGCATAAACCTGAGCGCCACGGCTAGGTGGTTCCATCGCGGGCGGGGCAGTCCTGTTCTTTTGCTGATCGGTTGCCAAACGACCTTTCGTGACGTCAGGGCCTTTTGATTTAGGGGCCGATACGCGATTTCAAGTTCCTTTCCCTTTTCATCAGCTTGAAAATAATACCGACGATGAACCTTATCCAGCCTGAGACCTTTCCGGCCTGTAAGTTTGTTTAAAGACCGATTGAGAAGGTCTACATACCATCTCTGGCGGTCAGGGTCAGTCCACCAAGAATGACTCTCCCACCTCTTTGCTTTACTAGGGTCTACTATTTGTGAGAAAGGCCCATCAGTCTTCCTGAGGTCATTGAACGCATAGAGCGTGTTCCCCCGAATTAGAATGGGGCATAGTTCGTTTGATGGAGGGCCTTTAGACAACCCCTGACTGATTCTAGGTTCCTCGCCGTCGTGAAAACCCGAGTCTAATCCGAATACATAGCGGGGCATCGCTAGAACCGGAAGTAGTGTGCTGTAGACCGTCTCTTTGAATCGTTTCGCTGATTGAGGAGGTTCTGGCGTCTCTCCCAGCCCGAGATCGACTGCTGTAGCTGGAACCCTTGATTCGTGGTCTTCTTTGTATTGGCGTAGACGCTCAACTGTGTAGTATTGAGGCTTATCGTCAATAATCCTATGATGCTTTGGACATAAGAGCATGAGGTTAGTGTGGTCGTCTCGCTTTTCCTGTGGCAGGGGATCATACCCGCGAGGACCATCAAGCGTTTCGGCTACAATGTGAGCAATCTGGCCTGTAATGGTGGGATTCTCAGGGTCCGGACCCGGATCTACAAGGACGTCATCGCAACCAGGAAAAGCACATCGATTACCTGCTCGAAGTAATAGGATTTTCAGCTCTTTAGTTGACGGGGCCACGGAACATTCTACCTCTTGTCGGCATGATACGCCTTCGGAAGATTATTTGCACTCATATAGGCGACAAGCGGGTGGCGCGTATAGGTCGCCGTTTGGCATGTACACGATCATGGCACCCCGGAGTGCCGCTCCCGGGGCACCTGTTCATTCTAGCGCAATTGCCAAGACGTCGCATAAATCACAAAACGACGTACGCGCCACTCGCCCAGAACTTCAATAGGGCAGGCGATTCCCCCGGCGTCGGCCTGTTTGTCTTTGTGAGACGGATAACTTAGGACTATAATCCCGCTAGGAAGCTCATCGAGGAGCCGCTGAAGACGAGGGATCAAAGATGTTGACAAGCAAAGGCCGTGCTGGGGGCAAGAAAGGGAACAGCGCCAAACCCGCAGAACCGTATCGCCACCCGGAAGCGGAAAGCCCTATGCGCCCGGATGTGGGAACGCAGGCGCAGTTCAAGAAGAAAAAGCCGCCGGTCACTTACCGCTATGACTCCTCGCTTTCCCCGGCGCTCGACTGGGACGGGCAGAATTCGGCGCGTGAGTTGGGCGAGCAACAGTTGTCAGTCATCGGTTCTCAGTTGTCAGTACTGAGGGAAGAACTTGTAGCGCAGCGCTCGTCTTCCAGCCCGCCGCGGCGGGCGACATAAGCCCGCAGGGAGCATCGGGCAGCGTCCCGAGCCGCGCTGATGCCGCCCCTTGCGGGGCTTGACACCGTTCTGGAGCCTTCTCCGTTCCCACGGCTTTCGAAGCCGTGAAAAAATCGGATTGGCCATTTGTAGCGGCGCTCTATGAGCGCCGAAGTCATTGATTCTAAGACGCGGCGGTCATAGACCGCCGCTACAGCGCGATTTTTTCACACCTTCTTTCGCCGTGGGCTAAAGGCTGTCGCCCGCCTAGGCGGGCTTCGGACGATCTCGAAGTGCCCGAATTGACACCCCTTTTCTTTGCGGCTATGCTGAGCAATGGCTCCCCTGCGCGCATCTAATCTTATGCGGCCCGTTGCGCGTCGAGAGCGCTTCTCCGGAAATTGGACTAGCCTCCACAGCAAGGGTTTCGATGGTGGAAGATGCGGTGGGGTGAGGAGTCGGAAGGTTTATGGGATTGTTTTCGACTAGCAGGATGCTGAAAAACCCGTCTAGCCTGTCATTCCGAGGAGTCCCGCGTCCGCGGGACGACGAGGAATCTCGCAAGTCCTTCGTTTCCAGAGCGAGATTCCTCCCCTTCGCTGCGCTCAGGGTCGGAATGACAATGTTCACAAAGATTTTTCAGCATCCTGCCAGCATGAGCAATCGCTTTCGCACCTTGTTCCGTCTGGTTGCGCTACCGCTTCTCCAGGCGCCGGAAGAGGCATTGATGGGAGGCCAGGCGGTCATCGAAGGCGTCATGATGCGCTCCCCGCACAGCTATGCCGTGGCGGTGCGCCAGCCCAGCGGCGGGATTGCGGTGGCAAAAGACTACCTGGAAAAGCCTTCTGAAAAGCACCCCTGGCTGAAATACCCGCTCCTGCGCGGGTTGGGGGTCCTGGGCCAGGCAATGGTGCTCGGAATCCGAGCCTTGCGCTACTCCGCTGAACAAGCGCTCGAGGAAGAGGGGAAGCCGGCCGAAAAAGAAAAGAAAGTCGAGTTGAGCAACTGGCTTCTGGCGGCGAACCTGGCGTTCTCTCTGGGCTTCTTCATTTTTTTCTACAAGTATGTGCCGCTTTCTCTGGCAACAATCATCAGCCGCCGGTACCCGGTAACGGGCAACCTGCTGATATTTAATCTGCTGGACGGAACAATTCGCATTCTCTTATTCCTTGGGTTCCTCTTTTTCATGTCGCAATGGAAGGAAATCCGGCGGTTATTTGAGTACCACGGGGCGGAGCATAAGGTGGTGTGGGCGTACGAGCAGCGCGGGGCCATTGACGTGGCAACGGCGCGCGCGTGTACACGCTTTCATCCGCGTTGCGGGACCAGCTTTCTACTGGTGGTGATGGCCATCGCCATGGTCCTTTACATGTTCCTGCCCTTTCGCTCCTTCGCCATGCGATTCGTGGGCCGGCTCGCGCTCCTGCCGGTGATCGTCGGCGTCTCCTACGAATTCATCCGCTTTGCGGCAAAATCGCAGGGAAGGCTCTGGCGCTGGGCGGCGCAGCCCGGGCTGTGGTTGCAACGTGTCACCACGCGCGAGCCCGACGACCGCCAACTCGAAACCGCCATCCAGGCCATCGAGACCGCCATGGAGCTTGAGAAGGCGCGCGGTGGGGAGTTTTTCGTCGCTTAGAACTAGTTGTCAGTGGTCAGTTGTCAGTAGTCAGTTGTCCGTTGTCAGTTGCCGGGCGTCAGTTGAGCCGCCAGTGGGGAGTGGCGGGGAATACAGAGATCGAGGATTGCTCCAACCTCCCAATTACTCCAGCCTCCCGCCTCGCCACTGACGACTGACAACTGACGACTCTTTTCGGTGAGCCATGCATTTCTCAGAGAAACTAGCAGAAATCGAAACCAAGTATGACGAGTTAACGGCGCAACTCGGAGACCCTGCCGTGTTGGCGGACCAAACCCTGTACCAGAAGACCGCCAAAGCACACTCCGAGCTCGGCGAGCTTGTCGAGAAGTACCGCGAGTGGAAAAGCATCCGGAAGTGGCTGGTAGAAACCAAGGCGCTGCTCGAGGAGGCCTCCACCGACGCCGAGATGAAAGCCCTGGCGCATGAAGAACTCGCAGACTTGGAGAAGCGGCAGACGAAGGTGGAAGAGGAACTCAGAATCCTGCTGCTTCCCAAAGATCCGAACGACGAGAAGAACGTGGTGGTGGAAATCCGCGCCGGCACGGGTGGGGATGAGGCGACGCTCTTTGCGCAGGAAATCTTCCGCATGTATGACCGCTACGCTGAATCACAGGGCTGGCGGGTGGAAGTCCTCTCGACGAGCCTCTCAGGCATCGGCGGCCTGAAGGAAGTCATCGCTCTGATCGAAGGGCAAAAGGTTTATAGCAAGCTCAAGTATGAAAGCGGCGTGCACCGCGTGCAGCGTGTCCCGGCCACCGAGCAGCAGGGACGCGTCCATACCTCGGCCATCACGGTAGCGGTGCTCCCGGAAGCCGACGAAGTGGAAATCGAGATTGACCCCAAAGATATTCGCATCGATACATTCTGCTCTTCCGGGCCGGGCGGCCAATCGGTGAATACGACTTACTCCGCGGTGCGCATCACGCACCTGCCGACCGGCATGGCGGTTTCCTGCCAGGATGAGAAGTCGCAGATCAAGAACCGCTCCAAAGCGCTTCGCGTGCTCCGCTCCAGGCTCTACGAAATGAAGCTTCAGGAGCAGCAGAAACAGATCACGGAAGAGCGCCGCTCCATGGTCGGCACCGGCGACCGCAGTGAGAAAATCCGAACCTACAACTTCCCTCAGAATCGCCTCACCGAGCACCGCATCGGCCTGACCATTCACCAGCTTGACCGAGTCATGAACGGAAAGCTCGACAACATCATTGAGGCGCTGAGCGCCTACTACCAGGCCGAGAAGTTGAAGCAAGTGACCGTAGCAGCGTGAAGAACAGTTGTCAGTCGTCAGTTGTCAGTCGTCAGTTGAATAAACGGGGCAGGAGGCTGGGGCAACTCTGAATCTTGAATTCTGTACCACTAGTTTTCATCTTCTTGTCGTGCGGCGAAGATTTCTCTGTGTACTCCTTGGTCAGAAGAGCGTCAACACAGAGGCCACTGAGACGCTCAGTGTGCTCTGTGTTAAGGCTTGAGAGGCACGGAGGACGCGGAGAGTGTCGTTTTGGTTTCGGCCAAGAGCCGCGCTGTATTACTCATTTCCCTCTCCCCACTGCCGACTGCCTACTGCTTACTGCTTACTGCCTACTGCTTACTGCCTACTGCCTACTGCTTACTGCCTACTGCCTACTGCTTTTAGTCCGCCATGCAGCTCCGTACCGCTCTCACGACCGGCCTCGAGACGCTCCTCGAACACCAGGTCCCTTCCGCACAGCTTGCCGCTGAACTGTTGCTGATGCACATCCTCCATTGCGACCGCGCTTTTCTTCACTCCAACGCCGAGATGAACCTGCCGCCGGAGAAAACCGAGCGCTACTTCCTGCTGATTGACGAGCGAACCACCGGCAAGCCGACGCAATACATCACCGGCCACCAGGAGTTCTGGG
>Ga0208687_1001314_pt1 | contig 11483 bp, 9 predicted proteins | sample June2015DPH_6_10_FD_184695 | JGI IMG/M metagenome (GOLD analysis project Ga0208687, IMG submission 184695) | Peatland microbial communities from SPRUCE experiment site at the Marcell Experimental Forest, Minnesota, USA - June2015DPH_6_100... | ecosystem: Environmental > Terrestrial > Soil >...
TGCGCGAGGCGCATCGCCGCATCTGGGTCGAGTCCATAGTCTGGTGCATAGACGGACAGCAACGCCTGTGCACAGTTAAAGCCCTGACTATAAAGGGCAACTGCCTCGTCCGCTTTGGTCATAGTCGACCATCGCCGAGCAACGACAAATGGAGCTTTGCGGCCTCTTCGGGCGTATCGGGTACCTTTAGCGGGTTGACGCACCACTTGGCAACGAATCTAGTCATATCTTTCACTCCCCCAATATTTCTGTCCGTTCACAATAAGAACCTCGCCAACTGAAGTCTGCGCTCAAATGCACAGAAACCTGAGCTAAAGCGCGCGAGGCGACGTGTATCGGATGCACGGCGGAAAAAACCCCCTAAAACGAACACCCAAGCCACGGTGATATCCGTGCTGAGCTGTGGCATTGGCTTATTTGTCGATTGGGGTAGTTGGGGCGTGAGACGATAAGGCTGGGGACGTTATTCCACTGTGCTGCTCGATCGCGAAACCGGTTTGCACACACAATCAGCGTTTAACGTGCAAATCCACATCCACCTAATGCCTCATACACACATCGCACACCTGCTCAGACAGCGGATGCCTGGAGTGCGGCCACCAGACTCGGGGTGGAGCGCGCGAAGCCTGTATTAGGCTCCGGTCGCTATGCCGAATTTAGAGGTGTTCAGATGTTAATCAGTAGTCGGAGCCTCCATCATACTCGAATTCTTATACAACTTGAACAGAGGAGCAGCTGCTTGCTAAGCGGGCTCATCGGGCAAGCTATTTAACGTCAATAAACGATGAACGGAGATTATGGACTTTGGACAATATATCAAGTTTGCCAATGAACACCCCCTCTGCGCTGTCGCAACCGTCGACAACGATCAGCCGCATGTACGGAGGTTTGGCATGTGGTTTGCCGATACGAACGGCTTTTACTTCTCTACCGGTAAGATGAAAGAAGTCTACCGACAACTCTCGATGAACCCGAAAGTAGAACTGTCCTTCTACGCGCCACCTGAAACCCCGGCAGGACAGGGTTCCTCAGTGGACATTGGAACGGAGATGCGTGTTACCGGCACAGCCGAATTTATAGATGACCCGGCGATGAAAGACCGCCTCTTAACCGACAGGCCGTTTCTGCGTCCGATTGCCGACAACGTGGCGATAGTGCACGTCAAAGACGGTGAAGCGTGGCTTTGGACCTGGGAGAACAACATGCGTGAATCGACCATAGAGCGAGCTCGCTTTTAATTGAAAGCTGTTTGACAACTGAGCGTATCAAGGAATATGGGGAGGGGGGCAACGAAGCATGATAACCAAAAGGGACGATAGGCGATACAGATTTGCCCTTGCCATGGCCTCACATAGGACTCTGTGGGCTCGGATAGCGTTTAAGCAAGTGGCAAAAGCGCATACATTCGACCATAAGTATGTGACTCAAATCATGCGGGCAACCGACTCTCCCGAAACGGCATTAGAACACATCAAAACATATTTTGAAGGCCAATCTCGCGTCTACTGGGCGAACGCACTCAGAATCGTGTGGAAAGAGACTGGAAAAGCGGCTATCGCGGCCACGCACGACCTCCTTACCGGGGGGGATTTTCTAAGGGATTATTCCGCGATCACAAACCAAGATCCGGCTGTCGAGAGAGTTCAAGCGGCATGGGATCTATTCGTCGAGAACAAGATCACGTCGAGGGCGAACAAGGTCGTCGAAGTCACCGATACGGCTTATGCACAAATCCAAGACGTCATGGCTCAAGGCGGCAAGGATGGATTGACTCACCACGAGATCGGACAGCAAATTGAGTCTATTATGGGTGAGACGTGGAAGGCCCCAGGAGAGACAATCTCACGCACCGAAGTCAATTCGGCAATGAACGCGGCAATGCTGGAGGATGCGAGAGTAATGGCCCCCAATCTAAACAAGGTTTGGGCGTGTGCGTTCTTGAACAGCCGTCAAGATCACATGGACGCCGACGGTCAATCAGTCCCTCAGTCAGAGCCGTTTATAGTCGGCGGCGAGGCTATGATGGAGCCCGGAGATGATTCGGCAAGCGCCGATCAAATAGTCAATTGTGCTTGCACGATGTTCTTTGAGCGTCCAGAGGAAGCCCCCGACTAAGGAGTAAAACCGAGTCGCTGACCTAGGCCTAAGATTTTGTATTTTTTAGCTCCTATTAGCATCCACAAGACGGAGCCGTATTAGGCTCCGGTTGCCTATTGAGCTCGTCTACAACTTGAAAGAAAAGATGCTTTCGCGTTGCCGCAGCTGCTTCTACTGTCGATGTTGTTGCGCGCACGTGCGGAGCACTGAGCCGGTTAAGCTTTCGACTCACGTCGTGCTCACGCAGCCACAGTGATGGATACGGAGAGACCACCAGGTCAAGCAAAGACTTAATCGCGTTTTTCGTCCGTTCCGTTTTGGTTACCATCGCGCGCACCTCTACTTGAAATTGCACAGAGAGGTTTCTTAAGGGCGCGTGAGGTGCGCGCTGCGTGCGAAAACGTGACATAACATCGGTGTCACACCTAGGCGTGTAAGAGGAGATCGGAAGCGTTTCGCGCTTCCGTTCTTCTTTTTCGGCAACTAAAAGCAGCGGACGTTATATCGCTGAAGTAACAGGCTAAAATAGGGTTTTCTGCAGCGTACAGGTAAGGAGCCTGTATTAGGCTCCGGTTGTTGCGTCGAATTCGACCGTCAAAGCGTCATGCGGAATGACCCGTCTATCAATAATCGTTCCTAGAACCAGGCGCTTATGTAAGGGACTAAAATACGAGTGAGGTCTTTCTTTCTCCTGGCCATCATTCACGCGCTGCTGAAGCACGCAACGAGCGCATCGAGTGCCTGCGCATCATCCAGGCCAGCTTTATACTCGAGAAACACTGTTAGAAATAGGTTACGGAAGCTGAGGAAAATATGAAATAAGCATGGATGTAACAACAAGCATAATTGCACTGGTTGTTCTGGCAGTAGCATACATCATAGCTTCTCTTAGCTATCCGATGCTGGCAGGAGGCGCAGCATATAGTCCTACTCCGAGGGAGATTGCAGCTGAGGCCCTTACACTGGCAGACCTTAAGAAAGACGAAGTCTTCTACGACCTTGGATGTGGAACAGGAGAAGCCCTTATAGAAGCCTCAAAGGTATGCGATCATGTGACGGGAGTTGAGATAGAGCCTATTCGATGGTTTATAGCCAAGCTCAGAGCAAGAAAAGCCCAAGTCATCCTGGGAAACCTTTTCAAGCAAGACATTTCTGACGCTGATGTCATATTCATATTCCAATACGAAGGAAGGATAAACAACAGAATCGCGATGAAAATAAAGGCTGAAACACGAAGTGAAACAAGGATCATAAGCTATTGGCACCGAATGGAAAATATGAAGCTCGTTAAAAGCCAAAACAAGATTTTTATTTACAAGACATGAAAGGTTCTGTCAACTCTTTAACAGGGCGTACGCTGCCACCAGAGGGCATTGTATTGTTTCTGCTACGGTGGGGGCGTTGGCTGGCTTGTTCTGTTCTGAGTGCGGCACGAAATAAAAAAAGAGCGGTCGTAATTTCTTTTGGCAGACCGATTCGCGCGTGACGGACTGACGGCCAATGCCGTCGCCTGAAAGGGGGCACGGACGCGTTTTTCGCGCTTCTGCTTCTTCTTTTAGTCGAAAAGGCAGGTCTGAGCAATTCTTGTTAGAAAAGAGAGCAGCTAGAACGGTACTCATTTTACGATCCCTCATACGCCCAGCTGTATTCGTGCTGTTAGTGCAACTTAACCTGTATCTTCTTGATAATCTGCCTTACCTGATGCCGGGCGCCCCTCCTTATTCGTTTCCTAAACGACCGGACAAAGTAATAACTCAGCGGTGATGCAGATTTTAGATCAGTCCAAGAGATATCACTGCGACCCTAATATGATAAGCACTACTGATATGTCTAAAACAGGTGAAGCCCAACCACTGGCTGCAGCAGCCCCCCGGAATGAGTACACCGCCTTGAATGAACCGCGACTGCCAAAACAGTATGATCGGGATCTGAATGACGTAAACGGTGTACACATTTTTGGCAAGGGTTGCCTTGATGCGCCCGGTTACATTCCATCGATGTTTAAAAACGATGAGCATACACGAGCAGATGCCGATGGTTGGGAACGCTCCCACAATAAAGCTACAAGCGAGCCGACTGTGAAGCTTTTAGCGTCAAAAGCCAGCGATGAGCCCAGCATTTTAGCGCCATTTTTTTAGCCTAATTTTTCGTACATCCAGTTCATAATAGTGTCAAATGTGTCACGGGTGAACCCCATGTGTCCAGCCTTATAAAATCTAGCGCATTTTGGACTGCCATGTTCAAGAAGCAAATAGTAGTCTTTGATTGGAAACACGGAATCATGTATTCCATTGATAAGTAACAGGGGTGCGCTTGGCTTATCTAAGATGCCTTGTTTAAGAAGGGAGAGTTTAGGTGCGTATTCTACCCATTCCTTGTAACCGGGCAATCCAAAGGCGTAAGTGATAGTTTCGAAGAATTCAAACGGGTATTCTCCTCTGTCTTGCTTTTGGATCCAGTCCAGCTCGAAAGCATAGTGGACAGGTCCACCTTGACTTACAGCGCAGGCTATTTTATCTTTGTAAATATGGGCAACCTTGACTGCCCAATAACCGCCAGTACTGTAACCCCAGACTCCAATCCGATGCGAGTCCAGGGTCTCATTCGTCCCAATCCAGTCGAAGACTGCTCCGAATAGTCTTTCCGCATCTTCTGAGCCTTTGAGTGGCGAGTCACCAACACCAGGCCCATCAATTGCACAAGTGGCTAAACCATGCGCCAGAGCAGGATCATTTAACTGTTCTTCCTTGAAACCGTCGATTCCACCCCAGCTTACAAGCACGGGAAATGGCGCCGAGACCTTTTTTGGTAATCGCAAATAAGCAACAATCTTGCTACCTTCCCCCGTTTTTCCGGTAAATGGTATCTCAACACGTTCCAGTGGAAAGTCAAAGAATTGCGAAGCCTTAAAGAGCATCTCCTGTGACTTCCTGTAAGCTTGCTTTTTTCCGTCAGAATTAATGGTTGGGTACCGAGCAAGTCTGTAGTATTGGTAGGCTCGGAGATAGTTTTCTTTGGCATTTTGGGCATCGCCTGCTTTTTCCGCTTGGGCTGCTTTTTCTTCATACGGTTTGGCTATCGAGCTCCACGCGGCTGCCCACTTGTCTCTGTCATAAGACGTGAGAGTAGTCATCACCCGTTCTACGTCTTCGTATACCGCATAAGTGAAGGGGTAAATCCTCATTTTTACTCTAGGGCCCCACATTGCCCATAACTCGTTCATTGGGCGAACATACTTTGAATTATGCATTTTTTCACCAAATAGATCAGGTCGTTTGCTAGTTATACCTGCTTGCCGAGCATACTACGCCATTTTCCTGTTTTTTCGTGCTTTTCTTGCTTTCTTAGTAGTTGTTCCAAGCAGGTGTAGTAGTAGCCATCCGATTATACGAGCGCACGCGGCTCCATCAAGTTAGACTATGAAATAGGGGAAAGAACCTCTTTTACCGTATTTCAAACGTCTGATTGATCTTTTTACTTCTGAGTTGAGAAAGCGACTTCAGCCTAGCTCTTCATGTATACGTCGTAAACGTGCTCAGGCGTGGATGCTTGTAAAATCGGCAATCGACTCCAGAAACCCCGTGAGTGAGTATGTAGTTCTTGTTCGACTGATCCCACTGCAATATATCTCTCTGCTGCCCCCAAACCTATGATGAGCTGCAGTAATGGATAAATATCAAGTCAAGAAAGTACACGCCCTATTTCTAACCCAAAGAATTTAATCTGCGATCTTCGCGCTAATCTGCGATCTTCGCGCCTAGTATCTTCACCTCTTTCGCCGGTCGGTCCATAGCGCCAGTCTTCACTTTGCCCATCTCCTCCACCACGTCCATTCCCTCAACAACCTTGCCGAAGACCGGATGAGCTTTGTCCAGGTAGTTGTTGTTTACCAGGTTGATGAAGAACTGGCTGCCGCCCGTGTTCGGACCGGCGTTGGCCATGGCTATGGTCCCCCGATCGTTGCGGTTGTGATCAGTGAACTCATCCTTGATAGCGTAACCCGGTCCACCCCGGCCAGTGCCCGTGGGGTCCCCGCCCTGGATCATGAAGCCGTCGATGATCCGGTGGAAGATGGTGCCGTCGTAGAATCCCTTCTCCACCAGCTTTCGGAAGTTGCCCGCGGTAATGGGCATATCATCATAAAGCTCCAGGGCGATGTCCCCCATGCTGGTGTTAAATAATACCTTGGTCCTGCCTGCCTGTGAAGTGCCTTCTGCCATGTCCTCATCCCTCAATCATATACCTTGAATTCTCCATTTCTGGTTGATGAATCGTCTTTCGGATTATCGATATAAAAAACTAAGGGACGACGTTGGCCCGGATCATCCTCACTTCCTGCAGGTCCTGATCATTTAGCCTTGGATAAACTGCCGTCGTGTTAATACTGTAATCTTGTGAGTTAACCAAACCGTTCTCGACGAAAGGAAGCTGTTGAGTTCCTTCCTCGTGTACTTGAATTCCAGCGTAGCAAGTGTTTCCGCTGCGGCGAAGATTTTAATTCTGCAACCGAAATATTATTTTCTACAGCTTGAAACTGGACACCGCCGTCCCTAAGCAGTCGAGGCTCCGGCCCGGGTCCAAATCCCGACTCGCGCGCTCCTTTTTTGCTTTGTGACTCAGTGTAGCTTGCGCCTCGAAAAATAGTTGATTTAAGCTCGTTAATCTCTGATTCCAATGCATTAAGCCGCTTAGCCATATGTTTTTGTTCAAAATTCGCACAAAATTTGTCAACAGATTCGCCAGCAGTTATCACAAAAGCAGGTTCTCCTCCGTGCTCTGTTTGGTAGATTTTTGCCGTCTTTCCGATCAGACCTCTAAACCGCTGTTTACCGTGACGCGATTCAAATACCGCAACGTTTATTGGAATCGAGCGTATACTACCGAGTTCAAAAAACGGTGGTATAATGAAATACACACATAAGCGTAATTGTACAAGTATCGCCTTGGCAGCCCTCATGCTCGTCTCGCTCTGTGCGGTCTGTACGAGCACGCTTAGCGTGAGTGCGGCACGGAGCAGTGCAAACGTTCAAGCTCCTGCTCTGGTCGGCGCCTCTCTCGGCGAAGCACCTGCCGTATGCGCGCCTGATGCAAACAGCCTAGCCCTCTTTGTGAGAGGTACGAACGGCGCCCTCTGGTATAAGCACTGGGATGGCACGACCTGGTCGACGTCGATGTCTCTCGGCGGGGTTCTGACCTCGTCACCCGCTGCGACGTCACCAGGCAATGGTCAGGTAAACGTCTTTGTCCGCGGCACCAACGGCGCCCTCTATGAGAAGACTACCACGGATGGAGGGACCTCCTGGTCCAACTGGGTCTCTCTCGGCGGGCAGATTCCTGCCGGTACAGCACCAGCGGCTTGCTCATGGGGCTCAGGTCGTCTCGACCTCTTTGTACAAGGTATGAACGGCGCCCTGTATCATAAATCATATAGCGGCAGCACGTGGTCCAGCTGGGAAAACCTCGGCGGATACCTGACTTCGTCACCCGCTGCGACGTCACCAGGCAATGGTCAGGTAAACGTCTTTGTCCGCGGCCGCGACGGCACCATGTATCAGCGCTATTGGCCTAATGCTGGAAGCTGGTCCAACTGGGTCTCTCTCGGCGGGCAGATTCCTGCCGGTACAGCACCAGCGGCTTGCTCATGGGGCTCAGGTCGTCTCGACCTCTTTGTACAAGGTATGAACGGCGCCCTGTATCATAAATCATGTACCGGCAGCACGTGGTCCAGCTGGGAAAACCTCGGCGGATACCTGACTTCGTCACCAGCGGCAGCCACCGCGCCGGGTAGTAGCAGAATCGACGTCTTTGTGCTCGGCAGCGACAACGGCCTCTGGCAGAGAACCTATAACAGTGTGTGGTCCTCGTGGACGTCTCTCAGCGCTGTGACACAAACTATTTATTACGTTCCCCAAGCAGGATCAACTTGGGCCAACCGGGGGACGGCAGGCGCCAGCTATGACGCGTACGTCAGCACCCCCAGCTTATTTCAAACCCAATCAAATGGCTACCCGTATTGGGGTGATATCGGGAAAAATGATTTTATCTACATCCCAGCGGGCAGCGCAACAAACAACCAGAACGTCGCTTCGTGGGAGATAGGGTTTCATTTCACCGGAATAGCGTCTGGCCAGCGCTACCAGAAAATTTGGGACAAGGCGTCTGGCGGTTTCTTTTTTAAAATTGACACCATCTATGGCGCTAACCAATGTTACCTAACTATCTATCGCGCTACGACCGGCGGCAGCGGCGCGCGGTGGTACATACCAACTGATACCGTGCTGCGCGTAGGCCACAATTATTACATTCAAATTGCGTGGGACACTAGTGCGGGTCCAGGAAATGAACCGTATCCGACTGTCTGGATCGGTGAGGACGGAAACGCGCCGGTGCATCAAACGCATTGGGACGAGAGCGGCGGCGCTCTTGGCGGAACCGGATCGTGGTACAACGATGCAGTAGGCGGAGTGAACCTGGGAAATACGGCTTCAGACGTAGGCAGCAACGCGTCAGCGAAGACTGCCTGGCTCGACGGCGGCTTCTTTGTTTATCGGCAATACAATTCAATCGTTGATTTTAGCAGCGGCGGGAGCTGGAACGCCGATAAACTGCGCTGGGCCTAGGCCAGTTGTAGCAGAGACCGACTAGGACTGCGTGAGGGTGCTTCTCGAAAAGGAGAACGAGTAGCGTGAGTGAGAACATAGAAGCGGTTAGACTCGTTCCAACCGATCACGTCGCCCTACTGTTCAGCGAACTTCCGCAGATCGGACAGAAAAAAATGAGTCTTGCACCTCGCCAATGGAATTCTTCGCTTCTGTGCCCATTTACGGAAGCTTTCCAAGGTAAACGTGCGTTCTTTGTCTTCTTTGCTTTCACAAAGAGCGCCTATGACCCCGGTGAATCCTGTCCAGAATCCCCCTATTCACTCTGCAGGCCTGACACGTTTCATCTTGCAAGTCTGTGAAACTCTCTTCTTCCGGCAATCCGGTTTGCTCTGAAAAGCTATCTACGTTGAGCGCGCCGGAACCAACAACTCAAAACGGTTCAGGGAAACAGCTCACGCAGATTGATTTTGAAATCGCCCAGTTTTCCACCGTAGTTACCCGCGGAAATTCTGACCACACCATCGATGTCCAAGGTGGCGTCAATTCCTTCTTTCATCGCTTCTCTAACGGTGTCAAGCGCGGTTCCGTTAATCACTATTTCGGGGATATATCGAACGCCCTCTGGAACCTTGTGGACCTTTCCCAATCTGTGCCTAAGCGAAGGACAGAAGGGATCATTTGTGGTAGGACCTATCAAGGGAAAATGGGTTTCAGGCTTTGAACCTGCGGAACACACATCGAAAGGGGTCACCACACCCTTTACGCGGTGGATGGCATGCAAGGCCTTTTCTCCGGCTTCTCTTAGAGCTTCTTTCGTTGTACACATGACCCAGAAGTTCGCGCCCATCACGCCGTGAGCGTACCCCAAACGCCGTTCAATAATGAAATCTGGGACCATAAGTGGCACAACAACAACGTTTCTACCAAAGCGTTTCTCCACCCATTCATATCCGTCCCCGCAATGCCCAATCCGCTCCATCATGTCAATTTCACCCTCTGCGTCTGGTAACGCATCGAAGACCGCGGTGAAGGGTTTAACAAGTATGTCTTGGCGTATCCTGTAAGAAAGTTCAGCCTCAAACTTCTTTAAGGAAGCAGTGAAGGCTTTATTCTTGTCTAAACCCGCCCAGAACTGCAGGACAGCGCCCTCGCGCTTATCAGGAGTCTCGTTTTCGTCAAGCCACTTCTCAACGCCGCCTTCGACTCTACCAATCACAACTGAAGGTGTTGCCGTTGAGTCTTCAGCTGCACTGTGCAAAGTTGCTGCGTCGTCGGCCGTGAGTATCACTCGGCAAAAAATGCCTGCAAATGCCTCGGCATACGTGTCGTCAATTTCAGCTACCATTGCTTCTGAGCCCCCACGGATTCTCCTCTGATCTTTTTACTGAATTCGCCGCTCCCTTTCACTAGTGATTCCTTATTCTCAGCGGCAACTATTTGAACCTTGGGTAACTCTTAAGGTGCTCATTTTTTGTGTCTATTTGACAGGCGGGGGCTAGGATGGAGTTTTCTGGTTAGGAAAAGCGGAGCTTCCAAAGGCGCCTCAGTTTCCACGCTGCCTGCTTACGCGTGCAGTTTGACGCTTAAGCGCCAACGGGTGCAGTGCCCAGTTGCATCACTGCCGCCAGAGCTATCTGTGTGCTGCCCGCATGGCACGTCGACGAGCGTTATGGGTGCCTCGGCCGCGCGTGAATCTCCATTCCCATGACCACTGCGACGAGCACGTATGCAACGTTGCTGAGCGGGGGGGGGGACAAAAGCGAAGGCTATCGCAAGTGCTGACGAGACGGGCAGGCTTGCGTTTCTATACGCGATGACCCTAAGCGTCCTCGCGGTGATGCCTTTTTTCAGAAGGACGTACGTCGTTTCACGTACGACCAGTTAGCGTATAGAATGAGCCCCGTGATGAAAATGACGCAGTCAAACAACAGCACGCCGGCGGTGGTGTCGGGGTAGTCAGCCCATACCATCGTCGCAAATGGGACGAGCACGACGAACGACAGGAAAAAGATGTTTATCAAGTACAGTACCCAGTCGGCATAGGCAATGTTCTGAAACTGCCTCCAATTGTTATTAAGCAAGAGGCCCAACAGGCGAATGCCAGGAAATAGCCGATGAATTTGGGCACGATGCCCACGAGCGATGCCAATAGTGCCTCATTCGAATGCTGCACGAGCGGGACGACAAACTGCATCCCGAGGAGTGTTATGGCGATGGCGAAGACGGCATCGACGAACGTCTCTAGGCGGCGCTTATCTCGTACCTCAAGCTCGATCTGCGTTTGTGTGAGTTTAGGTTTCACCTGTTTTTCGGGCATGCTCATTTGTTAGTGTCGAACAGGCGTTGAGCGTTGTTATTCGTGTCGGTCACGTTACTACCATCGGTTCTTAAAAAACTGGGGGGTATACGCTCGTGCGGAATAAAGCTTGTGCTCTTTCAGTGCGCCTGCTCGTTGCAGCAACGGACTGGACTGGCTGTTGACGCTGATGCCGCCCGTATTCCACATATACGCCATACGCGTCTCAGACAGTGGATGTCGATAATTGCTCAGTTCACTCTGCGCACACTTGTCCGAGAATGCTTGCCTGATACTACCAAAGCACCGAACTTCACGCAGTAACGCTCTACAAAGCGGGTTTTACCCTCCCCTCTTTTTTAAGCTAACCTATATCTATCATTTAGCGCACAGACACTGTGATCAGTGATGACCAGTGACGATGAGTTCACGCACCGTTTAATTGGATTCGGGCTCAGCGAAAAAGAGGCGCAACTCTATCTACACTT